>ENA-OURU01000135-OURU01000135.1-human-gut-metagenome-genome-assembly--contig:-NODE-135-length-106480-cov-6.210994_pt1 | contig 106480 bp, 98 predicted proteins | sample MGYA00242137_ERZ509064 | MGnify/ENA primary metagenome ERZ509064 (study PRJEB26280, sample SAMEA2338777) | human gut metagenome | biome: human gut; feature: human-associated habitat; material: faeces...
TGCTGTTGTGGACGGCCATCCGGTCGTCGGGGGTGATCCGCACGCCCATGCTGGTGGGGCACGCCACGGCGTATTTGTAATGATCTCGGATCTTCAGGTTCATTTCTTTTTCTCCCTTAATTTAAAACAGTATTATGCTAGGATATATTTTTACACCTGTGTGGGCAGAACAAACCATATTCTTTATATTTGAGAGCTATCGTCAGAACGCTCATCGCTTCCATTTCTCCAAATTCTCTTTCACAAACCAATCATCATTTAAATTTGGGTACATTTCATATACACGTGAGATTTCTTGCGCTTGTCCCTCACTGAGTTCCTCTGCAGGGTTAAGACACCAAGTTCCGGTCATTAAGCCCTGACGGCATAAAACCTTATGTACTCCAGGAATGCATCCCGCAAAATTGTGAGCCACATCAAAAAAGGCACCATTACAATCTGTAATAGCCGCTCCTCGGGCCAGCAATTCTGCCGGAATATCACGTCCATCCTGATACTGGCGGAGCTCTTCATATAGTCTCACAACACTGTTGGTCCACACGGACCAATGTCCTAACAAGCCACCCACAAATCGCAACTCTACATCTTTGCCGTCCACGCAAAACCGATAGGGTGTCAGAAGATCCGCAACAATGTTGTCGTCATTGCCCGTGTACAGAGCCACCTCCTGTCGGCGAGCAGAGTACGCCACTCCCCGCACCAAATCTATACTCTGATAGCGATTGAAGGAAGCACATTTAATGGCCACTACATTAGGCGTATCTGCTACAGCCTTCCAGTAGTCAAATGACAATCGCCGCCCACCACAGGCCGTCTGCAGATAAAATCCAATCACTGGCATCTCTGCCGCAACTGCATGTGTGCGATCTATGAGCTGCGCCTCTGTCAAATTTGCCAATCCACCCGGGCTCAGCAAAACAGCATCATACCCCAGGGCTTTTGCTGTTCGTGCTTCCCTGCACGCCTGGTCGGATTCTCCGCACACGCCCGCCACGCGCACAATCGTTTTGCCTGTCCGCTTTTCAAATGCCGAAATTTCCTCCGCTGCGACCGTTAAGACTGGTTCAAATAGGCCCACCTCTGGTTTGCGGATTTCAAATTGAGTCGTATGTACTGCTACCGCCAAACCACCCACACCAGCATCCAGATAGTAACGAATCAATACGCGCTGTCCCGCAGCGTCGAATTTTCTGTTTTCATCCAGTACCAGCGGAATAGCCGGAATTACTGTACCGCCATGCAGAATCTGTAGCGCTTCCTCATGCCGTCCCATCAATAGCTGCCCTTCCTTTCTTCAAAATGTGTGGGTTTTCCCAGCGCCCGACCTCCATCCATAATCCACTGTACCTGCCACTCAATCAAGGTTTCCAGCGACACTCTGGGATATCCGAACAGTTTGAACATCTTTCCTGCATTGCTCAAATACGCAGTTTCCGTTGCTTCACCCGCAAAGGAAGGTTCTTTTCCCAGAAGTTTTCCCAACTTTCTAGCAGTCTCCTGAACTCCCGCCGTTTCTGGCCCAGTCACATTCAACTTGAATACATCCGGTGATGCATACTGCAGGAGACGCAGTGCGGCCTCATTGGCATCTCCTTGCCATATACAATTAAAGCTCGGAGTAGCAATGCTGATGGGCTTTTCTTCCAAAATATTGTGCGCCATATCATACAATACGCCATAACGCAAATCCACGGCGTAATTCAGCCGGTAAACCGCCACACGGGTACCAAATGTTTTCGCCGCATACTCAAACATCCTCTCCCGGCCCTGGCAGGACATACAATACTCCCCCACCGGCTCTGTAGGCGTTTCTTCAGTGGCCCCGCCTCCAGCAACAGTCACCTTGGGATACAAATTTCCACTCGAAAATACTACAATACGGCTATTCCGATACCGTTCGGCAACACGGCTGGGCAACCAAGTATTCATTGCCCACGTCACATACTCGTTCCCCTCTGTTCCAAACTTCTTACCTGCCATATAGATGATATTTTCTACATCTGGGAGGTTTTCCAAAACACCAGGCTGCAGCAGATCCACGCTGATCATCTCAATATCATTCTGGCGCAGCAGTTCCACTACCATAGAATCACTGAAGCGCGACACCGCGATAACACGCTTGTTCACTCCAGCAGCCCGGGCTGCATTTTTGGCCAACACACACAGCGTCGGCCCCATTTTCCCGCCTGCTCCCAGAACAAGAATATCTCCATCCAACGAGCCCAGATCTTTTATCAGTTTCTCACTTGGCGTTGTGAGCATTGTATTCAGCTTAGCTTCTGTCCACATGGTAATTCTCTCCCTTTCAATCTTGTTCTCCAGCACTCTAGTTTTGCAAAATTTTTACAAAAGGTTGACATTTTTGTCCCAATATTGCATTATTATATTAAATATTGTTTCCTCTGATTCTTATGTACTTCAATACAATTTGTTACAATAGGAAACACCTGAAACCGCAGAATATATTACCTGCAAGTGAGAATCCATCAGCACAAAATCCGCATGTTTACCTTTCTGCAAGCTTCCGCATTCCGGATACTTTCCAATTGCTCTAGCGGGCGTTTCTGTCAGCATTGTCACTGCATCCTCAAGGGGTATGCCGGCCTTTACTGCTGTTCGAAGCAGATGGTCGGTTGTGGCAATGCTTCCAGCAAGAGCGGTGCCGTCCGGCAGTCTCGCCACACCGTCACGAATTACTACCGGTTGTCCATTCTTTTTGCTTCCTAAAATACTGGTCTCTACATTACTGCCAGCTGCTCGCATAGCATCTGTGATCATACAGACCTTTTGGGGGCCTTTAATTTTCCAAATCATACGTAGCATATCCAAGGGGAGATGCCGACCATCTGCTATGATTTCTGCTACCAGCTCATCATGGGAAAATGTCGCCTCCACAACCCCTCCGACGCGCAACCCATTTATCTTGGTTACACTTGACATACCAGAATAGAGGTGTGTTACCTTTGTATAACCATGGGCTATAGCCTCTGTCACTTGTCCACTGGTGGCACTGCTGTGTCCAATACTTGCTACTACACCATGCGACTTCAAGAAATCTCCCATTGTCAATGCGCCAGGCAACTCTGGGGCTATTGTCCAGCAGCAGATCTGCGGATATTCTCTGACAAGCCTTTCGTAATCCTGTTTAACAGGGTTGGTCAGAAATGCCGGATCCTGTGCCCCGCGTTGTTCATAAGAAAAATAAGGGCCTTCTAAATGCACACCAAGCAGTCGGGCACCGGCTGTCTTTCCCTGCCATCGCACAAATTTTTTTAAAAATTGTTCCAGCTCATTCGATTCGCTCGCAAGAGAAGTTGCCAACAGCGCTGTTGTCCCATGAGCCGCATGGGCTTTGCATACTTTTTCTAGCGCGTCTTCTTCCTCATCCATAAAATCATATCCACCACCGCCATGCAGATGGATGTCCACAAAACCAGGCAGTAGATAAGCCCCTTGCGCATCCACATACTCATAATCCTCGTCAGTGGGAAGTGTATCTGTAGCCCCTATAAACACGCCATTCCGTATCACGAAATATTTTGTCTCCTCGAATGTACCTTCTGCAAAACGTCGTACATTGTGCAAAATCAAATTTTTCATAGCGTCACCTTCATCAGGAGAAGTAAAATGATAAACGTAGGTATTATCGGAACATCAGGTCACTATATGTCTGCTATCGAAGCGCAAGCTATGGAAAACGATGTAAAAATCGTTTCGTACTGTGCCGTCTTTGAAGATGAGGACCTTTCCTTTCTTCGTCAAAACTGCAAACATGCCACGGAGTATGCAAGTTATAGAGAATTGCTTGCCGATCGTCAGCTCGATGCGGTTGTCATATGCACACATTTTGATATGAACAACTTCATTGCATGTGAAGCACTCAAGGCCGGGCTGGCATGCTACTGTGAAAAGCCTGCCTTTCTGACCTTTGAAGAGGAATCCCGGCTGGCCAACATCCTGTCCAAGTGCTTACCCAACCACTATGGCAACATGTATGAAATGCGCACCATGCCTCATTTCATGGCAGCGAAACAATATGTATCCTCCGGGGCATTGGGAGAAATTCTCCTTGTCCATTCCCAAAAAAGCTATAAACTTGGTATGCGCCCAAACTTTTACTATTCACGTACTTCCTATGGCGGCACTATCCCTTGGGTTGGATGCCATGCTTTCGACCTGGTAAAATGGATCTGCGATGTTTCCCTGGAACCAGACTATGCTTTTCACAGTTCAGGTGCAGCAACAAGAACAGGCGAAATGGAGAGTTCGGCCCTTTGTGTCTGCCGCTTTCCAGGAGGGATTGCCAGCTTTTCTCTGGATTTTCTGCGCCCTCCGACAGCCACTACACATGCTGATGACAGGATGCGCATTGTAGGCACCAATGGCACACTAGAAGTCAGAGATGGACAGGTATATGTAACTGATGCCGATGGCAGCAGACAGCTTCCTCTTCCTCCCCCTGAAAACTCTTTTCTCCAATTTCTCCAAAAGCTGCGGTTTCCTCACAAGGGCTCTCTTCTTCCTAGCGCTGCTGAGTGTATGGATACAGCACATCTTGCTATCACGCTGCGTACCCTTGCAGATGGGGAGCATCCGTAAGTAAGCCTCATCATTATATGGCTTGGACAGCAGCGATAAACGCCTTAACATTTTCGTCCGGCGTATCAGGATCAACCCCAACACAAGACATCGTTGTTTTGTCTGGTTCTCCATCCAACCGAGCCGCCCTAAATTGTTGCATAACATCTTTGCGAATTTCTTCCGATGTTTTCTCTAGTAGGCTGCGAGGTGAATAGCGTAAATTAAGCATCCCCCGATAACTTTTTCGTACTGCAGCAAAATCTGAAAATGCTCCTGCTTCCAACCAGCAAAGATTAGGAACTCTTTTATAGAGATCAACATATCTCTCGCAATGTGCGCCGCAATGATGAATCCCTATCCTACCAAATTTCCTTGCCAACATACTGTCCCAAGGAAGCAGATACTCCTCATACATATGTGGCGAAATCAGGTCTACTGTGCAATTTGATGTTACATAAATTTCAGAAGATGCAAACCGGACAGCACTACTGACGCCTCTGCCGATACTCTTTGTAAACCGTAGAATTCTCTCCGCTACACGCAGCAACGTCTCTGTGCATACCTGCATAAGATGAGCTACCAATTCTGGATTATCATAATAATCCATAAATAAATTGTTGCCGCGCAAAGCAAATGCCAAATTCTGCACACCATACAGATCCAGCCCACTGTCTACATAACCATATTCCTCATATAGACGAGACAGTTGATTTTCATAGCTTTTCCACAATTTGTTCTCATCTAAATCAGGCACACACAAATTCCAAATCTGTTCCTCTGATAAATGCGCACACAAGACCTCAGGCAGGGCATCTTCCGCAAACAAGACCTCGCATCCCAACAACTTTGCCTGTAAAAATTCCCCAGCCAAAAGGTCGCTGTCTAACAGCGGTCTTTTTTCTTTTGGCCGGGTAAATAGCCTAGTTTCGGCAAAGCGCTCCGCCAATATCTGGCGCATATGAAAATCTGCTTCCAGCCGAATTTTTTCATTTTCAAAAAATTCTTGGGTAAATGATATCCCCGCATTTTGGTGCCACCACTTAGGATGGAATGTAATATCTACTTTCGCCATATCGTTACTTTATCTGAAACAGTTCCTGCGCATTAAGGCCCAGAATCCGTTTTTTGTCATCGTCACTGATTTCCGCAAATGCAACACGTCCTATTGCAGCATCCACAGAATTCCACAGCGCATCTGTTCCAAATAAGATCCGGTTCGCTCCCACAGCATCTACCAAATACTCCAGTAGGCCCGCATACGCCCATGAGCAGGTAAAATCCAGATACAGATTCTTATTTTCTACTGCAGCAACAGCCGCTTTTTTGGAAGCCTCCAATTCTCCGCCGCAGTGTCCAATTAGGAAGTTAGTTGTTGGATATTTTTTTGCCATGTGAGCTATTGTTTGTATATCATCCTCGCCCCAAGTATGAATCAAGACCGGGAAATGCAGCTCTCCGGCAATCGCATATACCTGCTTGTAAAAGGGCGAATCAATCTTTCCTCCAGCCCATCCCGGATGCATTTTAAAGCTGACAAATTTCCCGGTTTCTAAGCAGCGGTCAACTTCCGCCTGTATATCCGGGCAATCGTTTTCATTCAGATAAATGGCCCCTCTATATTGTTGAGGCCATCTGTCGACCACATTCATTACATAGTCATTTTCCTCATGCATCTTGTCATAGGAATTGATATTAGAAACAATTCCCCACCGAACATTTTGACGGCGCAAATTTTCTGTAACCACAGAAAAATCGCTTCCCGATGTATAAAAATATCCAATTGGCCCGCAGTGGAGATGCTGGTCAATAATCAGAACATCTTCCAGGCAGCCTTGTTCCAGATACTGTTCCTTTAATCTGCTGTTCATACTTTCTCCCCCATGAGCCGAAGGATATTTACACCTGCAATAAGATTCTTTTCCTCTGTGGATATTGCTGCACTCAGGATCAGCCCTATGGCTGCTCCCATATCATACTCGGGAGCTCCTGATCCATAGAGCAGCCTATGGGCACCAAATCTTTGGCATAAAGACTCAATAGAACCAAGTGTTTTCAGAAATCCAGTCTCCAAATATACATTAGGGCATTGCTCCAGTACAGGATACAAATAGCGGAGATTACGATAATAAATAGATGTAATAATAAAATTGACCTCCAGATTTTCACGAGCCATTTCGTATAGAGAATCTGCACTGGTCTGTGAAAAATCAAGCATTACCGGGAGGTGGAGCTCACGGGCAACCAAGTATATGTTTGCTGACGCATAGTTTCTTGTAGAAAACATATGGCTTTGCGGAAAAATGCGGATTGCTCCCACAGCATTTTTTTGGGCAAACTCCAGTACCACCTCATCATCGGGGATTTCTTTTGTAGCATTTGGTAAAAGGACCATAGCAGGAATCATTTTTGTATTTTTTTTGGCTAATGAAACCGCCATCTCATTTCCTGCCCACGGCGCACCCTCACGACTGTAATAATGCCAACAGATCGCCCGGTCTACATGGCAATATTCCAGCCGTTCCATAAGCGGCAACACCTGCGTACTGCATAAAAAATGTTTTGTATCAGCCGGTTTTCCAACGGCACAATTACAGTCTATAAATCTCACAGTTTTCTCCTCGCCATATAGTGTCTGTTAAACATCATATGCCCATTTGCCCTCCGGCTGCTTACACAGAAGATCGCTGGGAGGCTGGCATCCATTCTTTTTTACATTTTCAATGACCAAATGCTCTTTTACTTCTGGCTTAACAAGACGTGTCGGATAATATAAAAAACCGTCGGAACATACTACGATTTTTTCATAAGTTCTGCAAAGTGGCTCCAGCAATTTTTCCAATTGTGCAGTCCGCTGAAGCCATAAAGGGCATCCTGTCAGCACAGAGAGATAATAGTGAACAGCATCCATGCTGTAACCCAACCGATGGCCCCGATATGCGTCCATTCCATCAGAAAAAATCTCTGCAACCGCAGCGTCCTGGGGCGGTTCCATCTCTGTATCCGCCATAAGCCATAGAGTTTTCCCACTTTTTTTGCCCCAGATCAGCTGCATAGTCTCCGTCGCTTTGGTACCGGTAACTGAAATCTGCTCCGAATCCTCTGTCATATGATCGCAGCAACTTTGGAATCGCATTTCTTTATCTTTTGAAAGCCATATATAAAGTTCGTCCAATGTCTTTCGGCCACCTTCTACCCTGCGCTTCATCTCTTCAAGGAACGCTTCCTGGGTCTTCTGTCTTTCCTCTGGTGACAAACACATCGGCTTCTCCAAAGGTATTGACAACTCTTCAACATCAGGTGTTCCAAACACTTGTTGCACAAATTTATAGACACTCTTCCTCACTTCATGCGAAATGACGTGTCCCCCATCGCAAAGAACAAAGCACAGCCGCGAAGTATCCGCATGCAAGGTTTTCCATGTGGTATAAATCTCTTCATATACCTGACGCGCTCCGTCTGGATGAAAGAAATCTTCTTTACCCCCTATGATACACAAAGCTTTTCCGGCCCATGGAATATAGAAATCAGACATCTCAATGCCATTTGCTATGCAGCCAAAAAATGTCTGTTCACAATCGCCCACCGTTCTCTCTAAAAGGAGTTCATACGTAGTGGTGCAGTGAATAGGGATTGCCAGCGATAGTCGTGGCTCCACTGCACATAAATACTGCACATTTGTTCCGCCGCCACTTTGTCCCACTACCCCTACTCGGGCTGGATCCACGTCAGCCCGGGATAGCAGATAATCTACCGCCATACGAGATTCCGCAACAAACCACGCTGCAAGCTGTTGTCCTGCCTCGTACAATTGATCTCCCGCCTGCATATGACGGTAAACCGTATAAAGATCCTTTAGTTCGCGTATTAGTTCTCCATCAGGCTGAGCGTCTCTCTCCCCCTGACCTATAGGATCATATATGAGACATATACAGCCCGCCGCAGCCAAAGTCTGCGCCATGATGACATATTCCGGCGTAGTTTTACCTGCCGGATAATGCCCTATCGGGAAAAGAAGAGCTGGCTTTGGTCCGTTATCCCCATGCGGAATATAAAGATGAAAGGGAATGCTTACGCCATTTTTCAGCTGAAACACTCCGGCATGCACTACATATTGCGCAGCGTCAGAAACACCACGCTGCACTACTTCATAGGCTAAACTACCATCAAGAAGCAAGTTTTGTGCAAAAAAACGGCTAGCCTTCTCACGGTGCCTTTCCACACTCTCCAACCGGGTGGGATCATACTCTTGCTTCCTATGTATAAAATAGCCCTGACAAATCTGATAGCTTTTCCGGATCACACTGTCCTGCGACGTAAACATTCCCTTCGCCTCATTTCTTTAACTTCAGATCAGCAAAACTCCTTTAAAAGTTCATCAGTAACCAAAGACCCAGAGTTTTCATCCACAATTACTGTAACATCCGGATGGGTCTTCAGGATTGTTGCCGGAACCATATTGTTGACCGGCTGGGACAGAGTATTATAAATAGCCGTTGCTTTTACTTGATTGGGAACACTGCAGATAATGTGGTTGATCCGCATAATCTCACTGACCGTCATAGAGATCGCTTCCTTTGGAACGTCATCCGGTGTTGCAAACCAACCTTCCCGTACCTGTTGGTTCTTACAAGTATCACTAAGCTGAACTACCTTGTAAGCCTCCTGAGTGTCAAAATCTGCCGGAGGGTCATTAAATGCAATATGAGCATTCTCTCCAATACCCACTAAGCCAATGTCGATAGGAGCTTTCCTCAGTTCCTTGGTAAGACGGGCAATATCTTCCACAGGATCACTCATTTCTCCCACAAAACATGTGCTTTTAAGATTTACTTTATCTACAAAACGCTCACGAAGATATTTTCGGAAGCTGGCGATATGAGTAATAGGTAAATTGACATATTCATCCAGGTGGAACATTTCCACCTTAGACCAGTCAATATCGAGTGCTAAAAGGGCTTCAAATGTAGTGAATTGGGAAGCACCTGTAGAAAACACCACTCGGGCTACACCCTTTTCCGCAATCGCTTCGTCGATCAGCTTTTTGCAGATCGCAGCAGCCTCTTTGCCTAGCTCTACGGCATCCTTTGTTTTGATTACCTTCATTTTCATTTCTCTCCTATTTCATCAGATTCTTTAAAACAAATTGATACTTGTCCCAGAAACATTTTTGTTTATAACTGTCTCATCCATATGTGCCTGTTCATATGCCAAAAGCTTCTCGGCGTTCTCAGCAATTTTGTGATATGCGTGAATATATCCCTGGATTAATTCCGGACACTTATTCTCAAAGCGAGGCGCCATAAAGAAAGTTTCTTCTGCCAATCTTTCCGTTACAGGTAACTCTACCTGTGCACACCCCGTCCCCTTCTGTACTCCTGCCTTGCTGCAAGGACATCCATCACCATAGGGACTTCCTTTCACAAACAAGGGTGCTTTATGCAACCGCCCGTACCCACATACGCCAATAGTCAATCCTTCCGCCTTCAGTGCAGTAAGTATCGTAGTAAGTTTTATGCCCATGAGTTTGTCAGCATGATAACGGGCATAGTGGTAAGAATACAGACGTCGAGTATCTGGCAATACAGCCTGCTGTGAAATAAAGGGCAAATCAGCAATCCCAGCGTCCAACATAGCACCGTTGGTATCGCGGATATCATTGCGCTGATCCAACTCCATGAGGTCATGATAAGCAATGGCAGCTCCCAGGGGGTGCATCCGATGCTTAAACCCCAGCCCTGTCAAAGCATACTGCCGGTACTCACTGTCAGGAGGTAAAGAACCAATCCGCTCATAGTGTCCCAAAGATACTGCGCGTTCGTAATATGTGCGGTTATTTGTCACCAAAACACCGCCCTCGCCCGCTGTCATCACCTTGGATCCCTGGAGGCTAAACATCGCAACATCCCCAAAGGTCCCTACCTTTTTCCCGTGATACATCGCTCCGTGAGCATGGGCACAATCCTCAATCACTGCAAGGTTATGCTTTCTCGCAATTTCCAAAATACGATCCATATCGCACGGGACACCCCAGACATGGACAAGCATAATCGCTTTTGTCCTCGGCGTAATCAATTTTTCAATACAATTCGGATCAATGGTGTAGCTCTTCTCATCCACATCGCAGAAAACCGGCTTACCATGAGCCGCCACGATAGGAGCAACTGTTGCCCAAAAAGTGTAGGACGGCACAATCACCTCGTCGCCAGGTTGTATACCGACCGCAAAAAGCGCTTCTTGTAAAACTGTAGTTCCGTTGCAGGCACAGAGTGTATATTTGGCACCGATATAATCTGCAAATGCTCTTTCAAATTTTCCTACCATAGGAGAAATTGATATTTCACCATTTTGCAGCATCCTGTCAATATCCAACCGAGCTTGCACCGATACCAATGGCCGAAGACCTGTTTGGGAAAGTTCCGCTGTAACGGACACCGGACCGCCAAACAACGCCAGTTCTTCCATTACTTTCCCTCCAATACTGCTTCTAAATTTTTATGGGTATAACCTTCCAGGCAATCCTGTGAATCACCACGCCGCTGCATAAACCAAATCTTGACTAACTGTGTATCCACATATGTCAGCGGCGCACCAGATCCAAATATAATTCTGTCCTCTCCGACAGCCTCTACTGTCTGAGTCAAAGTATCCTGTGCGATTTCGTCAACTCTTGAAAAATCATAAAGAATTTTTCCTTTTCGCTTCAATCCCGCTGCCCGCTCCGCTTTTGCATATAAAAACGCAGAACTGTTGTGCAGTATGAACGTTGTATCAGGTGCCATTGAAGCCGCCCCTACCAGTTCTTCCTCGCAGATAAAGCGATTTGCGTCCAGGCAATGCCGCTGTAGCGGATTCTCAATGCTGGCAGGCAGTGACACAACCATCTTAAGATCCCCCGCAAATTTCAGGCACTTGACTGCCTGAGAATCCGTAAGGAAATAGTTGTGTGCATACGGGAAAAGCTTTACTACTCTAACGCCATATTGTTCATGCAGCCGTTCCATGTCTTTTTGCCAGCCAGGGTAAGTCGGATTGATCACAGCAGCTGGTTCAAAGAAATCCTGCATACCAGAGATTTCTTCCAGAAGCTCCAGATTTCCTTCCATACAATCCCGATAAAAAACTGCCGGCATGGAGCTGACAATCGCCCTATCAATTCCATTTCCTTTTAGATAGTCCCTTAACTGGAAGGCAGTTCTATAATAAGTTTTTCGAAAAGGGTAATGTCCCAAATATGTATTACTGTCAAAAATCATGTCTCTGCCTCTTTTCCCACAAGGTACTTTTGAAAAGCGGCTCCTGTCAAAATCGTTCTTTTATCTGCATCAGACAGGTTGCTTCCTGTAATCTTGCCAACGCAGGACCCGATAGATCCATCTGAACCAAACAAAATACGGGATGCACCCAGATGCTCTACAGCATACTCCAGCATACCGAGGTCATGAATACTACCGGACATGTCTACAGCGACATTGGGATAGTCTTCAATAGCTCGAATCTGCCATTGCCAATCGCCGCCGCCGCCTATGTGCGCCAAAATCATTTGTGTATCTGGATGCTTTTCGGCCGCCTTGGCAAAGTGCGTTCCATCTGAAGCAAACGGCTGCGTCTCCGCAAACATGTTGAGCTTCGCAGCATGTTCCAACACCGGCACACCATACTCCTTGGCTTTTTCCAACACTTCGTCCAGCACAGGATCGCTGATAAAATACTGATTATATAGCTTAATGCCAACAAATCCCAATTGTCCTACACACCGATCAATTTCTTCCAAGGAAAAGCGCGTCAGTCCTGGATCTACATAGCACATTCCAAACACTTTCCCGGGATAATTACGCATAGCCCAATACACCGTATCATTTCGATGCATGATTTGTTCTTTCGTCTCACGCACCCCAATGGCAGGATTGGAGATGACAAATTGCGAAATGCCAAATTCCTCTCCATCTCGCAGCATCGCCTCAAAACGTGGGATATCTATCTCCTCTGCTTGCTTGTACCAGATATGCTCATGCCAGTTCACAATATTTTCTGTTTCTCTGAACTTCCGCAAACGTTCTGAAAACCCCATGGTCATTCCCCTCATCTCAGCCTATCGTTACACCAGCAGATCAAACACCAGATAACCAGTTTCAGCATCAGGGTTGCCAGATGCAAAAATGGTATCCACATCCAAAACACTTTCCCAAAACATGCTGTAATCATCTGTATGGATTAGGCGTCCATCCACATAGTAATCCAATATCTTCTGATCCGTCCGGCAACAGATGTCAAGCCGAAAATATCCCTTTGGCTCAAAGCCAGCATTATACCGCCAATCTCCCATAATATTGCTGGCAGCATAGAGCAGCCCTTTTTTACAATCCATTCCAATACCCACGCCGATATTGCTATTCCTGCGACCAATCCAAAGGACCGGGAATCGGAATAATCCCGCAAAATCATATGGTGTAATGCGCATCACAGCGGTAAAATGCCATCCGTCCTTCTGTGTATGCATCTGCCGAAGTGGGCACGCAAATAAGCTGCGGATTCTGCATCCCGAAAACAGATAGTTTGTTTCATCTACCATACGGTAAACTGGGCGACCATTGACGCCAGCTGAAATTTTAAAGAAATCCGTTTTTGCAAACCGGGTCTGACCCAGGATGTTGTCTGCTCCCTCCAGGCACTGAAAATCACTGGGTGTATCCGGTACAACGTAATTTGTTCTCCCATCCGTCAGCCGGAGCAGATCATATTCATGTCCTTTTTCAAGATTTTCCGCCGGAATCTCCATAGGGAAAGATTTTGTATAGTAAATCTTGTCAAAATATTTTGTATCTCTACCATGCCAACTACGGCATTCCACCGTGAAATGGTAGCCTGCTTCCACAGGTAAGGAAAGTGTGATACCTGTTTCTGTAGTCGCATGCGCCGAAACTTCTTTCCCCTGAGGATCTGTTATTCTTACATAATAATCCCTAAAATTGTTGCTGCGATCATAACTTCCCATCCACTCAAGCCGCACCTTTTCCTCGCTGCGCCATGTCACAGCAAGCGGTTCTGGTACACTGGGAGGATATGATTTGGGAGCACCAAACCAAGTGGAAGTAAAGCCCGTTACAGCATGGCTGCGACAACCATCAACATAGCCAGTTACTCTGTGTCCATCATGCGCGGTCAGCCACCCTTCCTCGGCAGGCGTATCTTCCCACGATGGAAATGTGTCCAGCAAATAAATATTTTCTGGACGCACAACCCAGTCATACACAGGAATATCACCTTTATCATCTACAGGGACTTCCTCTTTGAATCCATCAGCATCCCAGAAACGCCATGCACCATCAATATAAGCCTGGCCCATAGTATGACCGCCACAAGCAAAAATCGCTCTGTTCTCTACGCCAATGCGCTTTAAAAATGTTGCGGATATAAATCCGTTGATAAAACCACACCGCGTAAACCCCTGTTCCATAATTGCTACAACTACTGCATCATTATCTGCTCTGTAGTCCTCCATAAACCGCTCCTGTGCTTTGCAGGACTCCTTCAGATTCAGCAACATAGCATTATGCTGCAGAGCTTTCCCCAAAAATGCCCAAATTGATTTGCACTGTTCCATCACAGACATACCCGGCCGCAGGATTGTCCTCAAAATATGCTCAATATAGCATGCTGGATCTGTTGTTTCCAGCGCGCGCATCTCACGATCTAGGGGCTCACTAGTGGTAAAATATTCAAGATCATAGTCAATTACTGGTTCCTGACCAAAATGCTGGGTATACCGACTCTTGTTATCCAGGAACGTACGGCCATAGGGGTATCGATGGATGGCCCGCAAGCACATCACATCGGTAATAGGCTGTCCATCGCATTCCACTAGGAAGTAATACTCGGTACCTCTTGCAGACAAGGCTTCTGTGACCCCACAGCCTCTTTCGTCCAAAACCAGATGACTATCTATCGCCGGAGTAGCCCCATATCTAACACAGATCTTAGAAACACCCTCCACCTGCGCAGTGATATGAAACCGACATTCCTTCTCTCCGGCATTCTGGACAGAGGCAATGGTCAGCTCCCCACACGGCACAGGAATTTCGTATTTCTTCTCGTAAACAGTCTCCCGGATTCTATAATTCAACATAGGTATACTCCTATCTCATCCGAACAACAGTATAGTAGTCAAGCCGCGGGAGGGTAAACCGCACTGCATCCCCTTCCCTGGAAAAACTCAACCGATGGATTTCCCCATTATCGTCCGGCGTAAAATATACGACCTCAGAAATTTCTTTATTAACTTCCACTCGCGTCTCAATGTTATGATCCGGAATCACTTCAATGGAATAAGGCCCTCTATTAGTGTTGTAGTTGACAAAATGCAAATAGTATTCTCCATTCCCTTCCGTAAGGGTAAGGATTGTGAGCGGAGCTGCGGACGTCTCCAGCATGGTAGAAGGATTGATCTGTTCAATCATCTGCACCAACGTATCATTCCTAATGTTCTGATAGCTTTCCGTCAGACGAACTCTGCAATAGTCCCTATCAAACGTGAGAGGAGTCAAAACAACATTTTCTCCCTCCAGCTTGCATATACGGGGTACAAGCTTCTCATTCAGGCTGAAACTGTCCCCAGTAGCTAAAATCGTACTTCCTTCTTTTGCTAACTCCTGAAGCACAGAGAAGTTATGGTCACTGAGGATATCAGTCTCCGGGAAAATAATCATTTTATATTTGGCGAGTTTAGATTTGTCGAAATCATCATCTGCAAAAATGATGTCATATGGGATATTGATATCTCCCAGCATGCGGGATGCAATCTGTGCGCCCGTATTCATGTACTGTGCCTCATCTCCCAATAGCTTTTTCAGCACAACAGTACGGACCGGAACAGCAATCGCGACCTCTGCTACATTATTTTGTGCCGTCAGGAAAAACTCACACTTTTCTTGAAACCGCACATATTTCTGCACTTCCCTCTTCAGTGTGTCAGACTGATGGATAAAAAATCCCCAGGGCGTAAAACAATTTCCATTGGCCATTGCCTCTGCAAAGCCCACTTTCATCATCCCTGGTGTTGGCATGCCTTCCAAGACTCGTGTAACCAAGATTACGCTACGGCGTTCCTCGGGCAAGATTGCATTACCCACTTTATAAGAAAAAGCGTTGGATTCCGGGGCATAGGTGTATCCATTCTCGGTATAATAGGCATCGAAAATTCCGCTCTTGTACATATCCATCGCCTCCCCAAGATAGAGGCAGGTGTTGGCAATCAGAGCGATCTTTTTCCCGCACTTTTCATAAACGCGGCGACGGAATTCCTCAAAGAATTCAATCAGACTGGTTTTGCGAAATTCGTAATAATCCAGATATGCTTTAATTTTTTCGGAGTCGCTATTTTGCGTCTGTGCACATAGCTCAACTCCTTTGTTATGCACTTTTTCATCCGTATCCTGTACAGATATATCCCGCACTGTCTCTTCCAGATCACGCCCGGTAAGTTTTTTGAATTTTGCTTTGCAATGTTCACACTGACAGGGATTCAAATAAAAAATATTGTCAAAAAAGATCCCATCAAAGTCCAATTCCTTAACAAGCATTACGCATTTTTCCACCTGAAAATCCAACCACGCAGGACTGTTAAAGCAGCCATACAGTCTATTCGGTGTACCAAATGCAATTTCATCTGTTTTAAACTCACACCGCATTGCCTTTATGGCCGCTTCATCAAAAAAGGTTGCGTCAAATGTACAGGAACTGGAATAATAAATATATTTCATGCCGGCATGATGAATTGCATCAACATGCGGGCGATTGATTTCAATATTGCTGCGTTGGAACTCAATGCTGCGGTGTGCCATATGGCGTGGAAATGTCTCCTCCCCACTGCCAAATAAATCTCCATAGTAGCTGTTAAAGCCTGAATTTGTCGCTAGGTCTAAATCTTTAATTTTACCATACAACGCCCAGTTAATTGTATCTGAAAGCATTCTACAGCGCCCACGCTCAAGGAAATCAAACTTTTCCATATTTTCCTCCATGGGTGCCCCGGCAGCTGATGCGACCGGGGCACCTTGTCATATGGTTTGATTTAAATAATACTCAGCAGCAATTATTCCAGGACATATTTGACGATAGAATCATCCGCTTTAATTGCCTGTACTGCTTCCTCTGTTGTCTTCAATAGGTTGTCAATTGTCTCATTACCAACCATCGTACCAATAATCCCATTTGTAAAATTAGTATACAGTTCAGGATACCAAGCCATCACATCTGTACCAATAATATCTGTATTGGGCTTATTGAATGCATTATAGATAGACAATCCTGCCTGTGAAAACTTACTGGTGTCCAGGTCCGCAGTTACCTGAGTAATGACCGGTTCACCGCTCTTCTCTGCATAATCTTTCATAAACTTATTGGAAAGGATATAACGAGTAAGCTCCATCGCTTCAATTTCCTTTCCAGAACCAGCGCAAAGAGCAATGCCACTGGCAAAAGCAGTGATCAATCGACGATCACCTTCGTTTTCCAAGACAGGAGGAGCCATAAACTCAAATTCAAATCCCTCAGGGATCGAATCCTTCATCTCAGATTCCAGCCAAGTCCCACAGAATACCATGGCAGATTTTCCTTCGAAGAACATCTGCTGAGCCAACAAATAATCAGTTCCAAGACCTTCTTCGGGAAGATATCCTTTGGCCATCATATCATTTACTTCTTCAAGAGCCTGCTTAACATTGGGACCGCTCCACTCACCATCTACTAAGTTAGCAAGATCCACACTGGTTTGATACCCCTCATCCAAAGCACAAATGCGAGGATAAAGGAACATATTGTAAATATAAGGTGCATATGTACCCGTAAACATAATGGGTGTAATTCCAGCGGACTTAATTTCCTCACACAGAGTCATAAAGTCATCATAAGTTTCCGGTACTTCCCATCCATTTTCACGGAACATTTTGGCATTATACCAAATGCCATTGCCACCAAAACGATATGGCACCAAATAAGACTTGCCATCTTTCATGGAGAGTTTGTCGAACCCAGGCATCAAAGTTTCCCGCACTGTCATACCAGGTTCATCATAAGCAGGAGAATCCAATACAGGCTCCATAGACAGCAGCACGCCTGCTTCCATTGCCTGGTTCGCAGTAAAGTTAAGGCTAGGCTGGAAGAATACAGGAGGGGTCCCTGCCAAAATCTGCGCCTGTGCATTGTCTGCAGATTCCATGGTCAGATTGAGTTCCACAGTCCAATTCGGATGATCTTCCTTAAATCCTTCCACCAAGATGTTCCAGACTTCTTCAGTAAAAGCATTAGGCTGATACTCAATCGTCAATTCCCGTGTCTCAGTTTTTAAATTTTCCCAGTCCTCAGCAGTCATCTCTTCCGGAGTTTTGGGACCTTGACTTTCTTCAGAATCGCCCGTCTGGTTTGTTGAATTATTTCCACCATTGGAAGCATTATTTGCATTGCTTCCACAACCTACCAATGCTGCAAACATACTAATTGCAAGCAACATTGCCAAAATCTTTTTCATAGCTTTATCCTCAAATGCCTATCTTTCATTTTCTAGATACCTTTGCCGAAGTTACAAACAGGTACCTGTTACCTACCAAAAAATAAATTTTATTTATTCCAGGGTATACTTTACAATAGAATCATCGGCCTTAATTGCCTGTACCTCTTCCTCTGTCGCCTTCAGCAGATTATCAATCGTCTCATTGCCAACCATCGTGCCGATAATCCCATTCGTGAAATTGGTGTACAGTTCCGGATACCATACCATTACATCCGTACCAATAATGTCGGTATTGGGCTTATTAAACGCATTATAAATAGACAGGCCCGCCTGGGAGAACTTACTGGTATCCAAATCAGCCGTCACTTGTGTAATAAGAGGCTCGCCGCTCTTCTCCGCATAATCCTTCATAAACTTATTAGAAAGGATATAGCGGGTGAGTTCCATTGCCTCGACTTCCTTTCCAGAACCAGAACAAAGGGAAAGGCCACTTGCAAAAGCAGTGATCAATCGACGATCATTTTCATTCTCAAGAACAGGAGGTGCCATAAATTCAAACTCGAAACCTTCCGGGATAGAATCTTTCATCTCGGATTCCAGCCAGGTGCCGCAGAATATCATGGCAGCTTTTTCTTCAAAAAACATCTGCTGCGCCAGCAAATAGTCCGTACCAAGGCCCTCTTCAGCCAAATATCCCTTGTCCAGCATTTCATTGGCTTCTTCAATTGCCTGGCGTACGTTATCACCGCTCCAAGCACCATCCACCAAATTGGCCATATCTACACTTGTCTGATATCCATCTCCCAGTGCGCAGATGCGAGGATAAAGGAACATGTTGTAAATATAAGGTGCATAAGTACCCGTAAACATAATAGGAGTAATTCCAGCAGATTTAATATCCTCACACAGAGTCATAAACTCGTCATAGGTTTCCGGCACTTCCCAACCATTTTCGCGGAACATTTTCGCATTATACCAAATACCATTGCCACCAAAACGGAAAGGAATCAGATAGCATTCGCCGTCTTTCATATTCAGCTTATCAAATCCAGGCATCAGTGTATCGCGAACTGTTTTACCCGGTTCGTCATATGCAGGAGAATTCAGGACAGGCTCCATAGACTGAACAACGTCTGCTTCCATAGCCTGAGTAATGGAGAAGTTTATGCTGGGCTGGAAAAAGACAGGAGGTGTGCCTGCGAGAATCTGCGCCTGCGTATTGTCAGCAGATTCCATTGTGAGATTCAATTCCAGCGTCCAATTGGGATGATCTTCTTTAAACCCTTCCACCAAAATAGACCACAATTCTTCTGTGAAAAGATTAGGCTGATATTCAATTGTCAATTCTCTTGTCTCGGTTTTCAGATTTTCCCAGTCTTCAGCGGTCATCTCTTCGGGAGTTTTGGGGGCAGAAGAGTCACTTTGGGTCGAGGAATTGTTCCCACTATTGGCTGCATTGTTATTCACATTGCTTCCACAACCCACCAATGTTGCGAATACGCTAAGTGCCAGGATCAGTGCCAACAACTTCTTCATGGTTTTCTCCTCTTTCATTTTTATTTTAAGCAGCTTGCATTGCTACTTAAGTTACTTGAGAGCTCCTAATGTAACGCTTCCCCTGATCTGCCGCTGGAAAAGGACATAAATGATAAAGGACATACCCATCAACAGACAGACGCCGGCAAACAAAGCACCCCAGTCTGTATATTGCGTTTGGGAATTAAGCATACTTGTTATACCGATCGCCATTGTCCGCTTATTCGGATCCCGAATCAGAGTCAATGCTATTGAATACTCGTTCCAGATAGACAAAACATTCAACACTGTTACCATAATAATACCCGGCTTTGCCATTGGTACCATTATCTTCCACATTGTTTTCGTGTATCCACAGCCATCAAGACGAGCCGCTTCTTCCAATTCTCTGGGTATGGTAGAAAAGAAACCAGTCAGCATAAACACTGAAAAAGGAACAGATACCGCTACATAAATCAATATAAGGCCGACATAACTATCCAGCAAATTTACCTTTGAAAGCATAAGATATTGTGAAATCAACGCTGTCATACTGGGAAAGAGCAGGCCAGATACTACCAAAGCTTTAATTACGCCGCGGCCTTTAAATACATATCGCCCCAGTACATAACTTAACGGAATGCAAGTTCCCATAATAGCTACCGTTGATACCACAGTAACGAACACACTATTGAAGAAATAATCTCCTACATGCGAATTTTGCCAGGCGCGAATGTAGTTATCAAAAGCAAATTCTTTTGGTAACCCCCATATATCTTGGAAAAACTGGCTGTTTGGTTTAAGTGACATGCATACCGACCAGAAGACCGGATAAATGACCACAAAGCACTGAATCAGCAAGAGCGCTCTGACAGCAAGGGAAGCAATCTTACTTCTCCGCGAAGTAATTTCTATTCGCTGCATTTTTGCCATTTCTGTCCGTCCCTCCTTAAGTTTCATAGGTCTCGGATTTGAATACCTTTTCAATAATAAAATAGAATGCAAATCCCAATATCAAAACTATCATACCGATACTAGCACCGAAGCCATAATCTCCTTGCGTAAATGCCTTTTCATACAGATACGAAGTCAATACAACAGATTCACGGTTGGGGCCACCATTTGTCATGATTTTGATAAAGGCAAATCCAGCATTAAGACAGCCCGCCATAAAGTAAACCATTGAGATCTTAACCGTCGGCCAAATAAGAGGTAAGGTAATTTTGGTAAACTGTTGAATTTTATTGGCCCCGTCAATACAAGCAGCTTCATAGAGTGAGGGATTTATCCCTTTAATTGTAGATGTGTACAACAGAATGTATAATCCCACTGAAGCCCAAACCTGCGGGAATACCAATGCCGGCCTCACAGTATTGATATCGCCAAGCCAAATCCTCGTCCACTCTTCTTTACCCAATAAATTTAAGACTGCGTTGATAATTCCGAACTGAGGATCATACATAAATTTCCACAAAATTGAAACAACAACTGCAGACATAATATTAGGAAAATAGAATAGAGAGATGTAAAAATTGGGACGCTTTACAGTGTTATTGCATAATACAGCTGAAATAATCAGAGCCAACCCTATGGCTAAGATCATAGTGAAAATAGCAAAATAAATATTATTCCAAAATGCTTTTGCTACAATGGGATCGGCAAATACTTTTTTATAGTTTTCCAACCCAACAAATTTGAAATCCCAATTTAATCCATTCCATTTAAATAAGCTCAGTAATGCTGAAAAAAAGTTCGGCACCAGCACAGCCACACAATACAGTACAAAGGCTGGGATAACAGAGGCAGCAATAAAGCCTCCTCGCCTCACTTTTTCTTTCTCCCACATCTCCTTTAAGTTCTTCGCCACCTGTTTCAATAAGATTCATCCTCCTTTCCACCGCACTAAGCAGCTTCCTTACCTTACCCAATATGGCATTCCCACAAATAGCAAGAACGGTCATGATTATCATTCTCACCAGCAAACAAGCGGCCGTCGGGAGAAAATGTCATATAGTGGATCCGGACAGGACGTTCCCCATTCTCACTAACGAACTCTTCTTCCCACAGGAGTTTATTATTCTTAGTATCATAGCAGAAAAGCTTTGTATCATAATCTTCACCAGTAATACCGTACAGATACCCGTCTTTGGGATTGCGATCCAATCCGGCCAAACGGCGGGCTCCCGGAACACTGTGGAGTACTTCACAGGTGCGCTCTTTAGGATCAAAGCGGATCAATTGAGCGGATGTTGTTCCAAAATACAGGTATCCATCTCCGCCATTGATCGCACAGTCGATATTTGCCTTATCATTAGCATCTTTTTTAGGCAAACTAATAGGTAAAAATTCCATGGTATCGGTATCCGCATGATAGCAGAACAGCCGCAGAGAATCCGGTCCTGTTTCAAAAGCAAATGCACGCAGGATTCCGTAAGCACCCCAGACATTACCATCGTCATCCACTACTGGATTATGGCTCTCAGCAAATTCTGCACCGCTGCCAATATAAGCAACCAATCCGCCTTCCCGTTTCTCAATATCGAATTTCCAAAACACCTCAGGAGATGCTCCAAAACCGTATAGCATCTTACGCTTCTTGTCGTAGGTCATGGACTGGATGTAAATTCGCTCGCAAGGCAGTCCCAAAAATTCAAACTCTTTTTTATTAATGTCGTATTTTACAATACGGCCGCCTTTTGCAACAAACTGTTTATCTACATCATGGAACAGCGCCGCACCCGCATAAATCTCATCACCATCCAAAATCAAAGACCGATGAAACTTTCCATCATATCGGTCACCGACTTTCTCATAACCGACACTTTCAATTTTCCCAGTCTTGCAATCGAGCCGCCATAGCAGTTCCTTACTAAAGCTGCCAATACCAATATAAACGCTGTCTGTTGGCTCGTGATACGCCAGACATGTAACAGAAATCCACTCCTTACAATAGGCCTCATCAGAAACAAAATCGTCATAAACCCATTTATTTCTAACTTCTGTCTCCCAATTGGTAAATTTCCGATCATAGATTTTGTGAGGCTTGACTGTCAGTTTCATTTTCTCTTCTCCTTAATATTTTTATAAAATGCATCAATTATCTTCGCATATTTATAGCATGCTTTTTTCTTCTGACTTCTTACACCGCACCGTTTTTCTCTCTACCAACGTCGGCAGCAAAAGCAAATTGAAATCAGAAGATTTTCCACTGATTTCTTCAAACAATTTTTTAATGGCAAATACTCCCATTTCTTTTGTAGGAACATCAATAGTTGTTAACGAAGGGTAACACATTTCTGAATAAATTAAGTTATCAAAGCCGATTACCGACATTTCATTGGGAACAGAAACATGATTTTCTACTAGGTAGTGCAAAATACCACACGCCACAGTATCATTAATTCCAATAACTGCAGTAGGCCGATCCTCCAGTTTCATCAATTGTTCCGCCATTTCTACTCCAGCTTCAAAGCTTGCTTCCCGCTCTGAAACAAGCAAATATTTTTCCGGAAAAGGAACCCCTTTTCGCAGCAGTGCAGCCTTAAAGCTATCATAGCGCATCTTACGCGACATCCTATCCAGGCCACCTGCTGCAAAAGCAATTTTTGTATGACCATTTTCAAGCAGGTACTCTGTTGCCATTGCAACGCCCTTCTCATAATCAAAAAAGACACCTGGCAACCCTGTCACTTGGGGCAAATTATAATCAAACAAAATAACCGGAGTGCCACTTTCTTTTAACAAATACAGCGTTTTAAGTAGTGCGTCATCAACACTATCGCTGGCAATTAGTATTCCAGCCAATCTCCGGCCTCTTAAACTTAAAGCAAGTTCATGGCTTTCTCGCCCATTTTTCCCTGTTACATAAATTAACAACCCATATCCGCCTAGAGAAGCTTCTTGTTCAATACTACGTATGATATCTGTATAGTAAGGATTGTTAATAGAAGGAGTAATAACAGCAATCTCATTACCTGATTTGGTTTTTAAACTCCTTGCCACTAGATCTGGCGTATAATTAAGTTCTTCGGCCGCACACAAAATTTTATTTTTTAGTTTTTCACTTACAGGATAATCCGAACCATTTAAAACGCGTGAAACAGTTGTCAGAGAACTTCCACTTAGGCGTGCTATGTCCTTTAACGTTGCACTCATATAAGCCCTCCCTTTTGTAATAACGTTTTCTATAGCAAAATATATAGAATTTTAAATTGTTTGTCAATGTGCCCTGTATATTTTCTATATATCCTACAGTTTTACTTTTAGTTTATTGTGCAAAATTTTTTATTCAATTTTTCATTTTATTTTCTAAATATGCAAAAATTCATAATTAATTAAATAATATATGCAATTATATTCAATTTTTTGGTAAATACCTATTATATAAAAGCAGTTGCTCAGCAAAGCATATCCCCATCAAAATTAGAAATCGTTATCATAAATTTATAAAAAAACGCTCTATAGTTCTTGATTAAAAATTGGTTCTATATATTTTCTATTACGATACATTAATGCATACACAATCAGCAGTCCGAAAGTGTGCATTCCTAAAATAATAGCGCGTTCCGAAAAATATTCTCCTAAAATCCCAACAACCAGAGATCCCGTAACTCCACCGATCGCGGACAGCATGTGAAACGTGCCATTAAATCTGGCTCGTTTAGTATCCACAACATAAGCCTGGCACGCTGAAGAACGGAGAGTGTTAGCGGTAATACCTAAAATGCCATTAATGAAAAACGCAAAAATCATGAGCGGTATAGGAAGGAAAAGCGCTATACCGGAAATAATACCTATACCTACATAAACGCCAATAGCAATCATTGTCTTATACTTGCCCGGAATAGACATTTCATATTGGATAATTCCTCCTACAACACGTCCAGCTACGCCGCAATTGGAAACAATAGTGTATAAAGTGATCGCTGCTATAGGCAAACCAGCAAAAAGCTCCGGGTGATTACGGAAAAAAGGCAGTTGAAGATTGTCTGCCCTACACACAAAAGAAAAGCACATAAAATATACGGCAATAACCATTAGTCCTCGTTCACTACGTATGTATTCTACCCCTTGCTTCAAATCGCAGCGAAACCGTCTAATACTATCCGAAATATTGACATGAGATGCCGAATCCATATGCGTTTCCTGATATCGAATCGTCCTTTCAAAGCAAGCCGCCACCAGAAAGCAAACCGCATTTAAAGCAAAAATTGGAGCAACACTCCCCATTACATCATAAAACACGGCAGCAACAGGAGTCATCATTGCTGCAATCGGTTGTAGCATGCTGCTTACAGAATAAGCCTTTCGATAATTTCCTTCAGTTACAACATTAGGATAAAAGCTATCATATGCCACTAGATATACACTATCGATCGTTCCTTGAATAAGGCACACTATCAACATGGCGGTATAATTGAACCATCCGCTCCGGAGCAAGAGAAACAGAGTTGAAAATATTGTAAAAGAAATAAAATCCAATGTATAAATAACTCGTTTTCGGCTTACACGATCTAAGAAAGTCCCTGCCAATACAGGGCAAACAAGCATAGGCAGTTGATAAACAACTATTGATAAAGTATACCGAAATGTAGAATCTGTATGGTCAAGTACAAGTAAGCAAATACCAAATCCAGACAAAGCCCCTCCCACCACAGAAACAATGCTGCCGATCGTAATAACCGTGAAATCATATGTCCACAATTTATTCTTCTTTTGATGAATCATATCTCATCGCTTCCCCCTTCAATCTGAAATAAATCATTTAGTCATTTTCATGCTTATGTAGTAGTTAACTAATTTCATCGCCAACACTGCTTAAGAAGATATTCTGTGTAATAACAGCATTTCCTGTATCGTTATCATCAACAGAATACGTTTTCTATAAGTGGATAATAGTAATATTATATATATTTGTCAACATATATTATTAATTTGCATTTTCTGGAAAGAAAGTTCAATTTCTTTTATCTTATAGCTTTTACTCATGGCCCAATACCCAATTCCGTCCATATAATCCATCAAACGGCTATTACGTTAGTCCAAAATCTACTAGAAAATATCCAAAAATAGAAACGTACCTTTTGTCGGATAATGCAAACATATTGGCTGACCAGATAAACCTATATATTCTTAACGCATATAGAGATGTTTAACTCATTCTTTCGAAAAATAGTAAAGCAACTATGCCTACTGAACTTTTTTGTTTTCTGAATGACAACCGATCATTAAGAAATTGGTAATATAGCCGTTTACCCATATGACGGGTAATCTTTGCCTTATAGTATCTAAAACTTCCTTGTAGCACAAAGAAGGCTACCATCTCAACAAGTATGCTTCGAGATGGTAGCCCTCTTATATCGTTAGATTTTACCAATACCTACGCTATATGCAAAACAAACCGCTAATAGTATGAGAAATGCCTTAGATCTATATGAAAAACAAATTTCAATCACAAATAATCCCTTTATTTATACAGTCGTATAGAATCGAGCTTTTACTGTACGTGTCTCTCCAGTGTCAGCAGGTAAGCCTTCACCTCCAGGCCACCGCCGTAACCCGTCAGGCTGCCGCCCGCGCCAATGACACGGTGACAAGGCACAATAATGGGGACTGGATTGTGGTGGTTGGCTGTTCCCACCGCGCGGCATGCCTTGGGCTTTCCGATCCGCGCAGCGATCTCGCCATATGTGGCTGTCCCCCCATAGGGGATCTCCGCAAGAGCGGCCCATACTTTTTTCTGAAACTCTGTCCCCATCAGGCGGACAGGAACCGTAAATTCCTTTCGCTCTCCGGCAAAGTACTCCTTCAGCTCAGCCTCCGCCTGATCCAGTATTTGGTCGCTTCCAGACAGTCCTGTCCGCTGATCTCCAAACAGGATCGCTGTCAGCGCTCCGTCCTCTGCTCGTAACGTCAACAGCCCCACAGGGCTGTCGATCAGTCTTTCATGCACCGTTTTTCCTCCTCAAAAAGTGGTGATTTTCCAAGGATTGATATATCGCTCCCCGGGCAGCAGAGCGACCAGATCACCCTGCTGAGTAAGCTCCTCCACCACATCCTGGCGGGCTGGCAGGCTCACCCAAGGCTCTAAGCATACAAAAGGAGCTTCTTTCTCCGGCGTATGCCATACTCCCAGGTAATTCATTCGCGGGATCTCCAGAGTCACGCCCCGCTGTCCGCCTTTAGCGGACAAAGTGACCGTCTTATCCATGTGGTGCAGGATGATAGCATCATGGTCAAACAGGTCATGCCGCAACGGCAGCGTATCCCCGTTTGTCAGAGGAAATGCCGTCTCCCTGCCGCTGATCATATAGGCATCAGACAGCTCCACCCTGGCAGGAGAGCATCTGTGGCCAAACGTCAGCGCATAATCTGTAAAGGCAAAGCCGGGCTCCATCGGCACCCGGAAGCCAGGGTGCCCACCCAGCCCAAAATAAATGGTCTCCCTGTCCCGGTTAATGACCTCATATGTAATCTCCACCGCCGGTCCTGTCAACACATAGCTGACGCTGAAGGAAAACGCCCAGGGGTAATTTTCTCGGCTCTCCGGGCTGTCGGTCATGGTAAAGGTGATATGATCCGGGCCATGGCTCTCCACTGTAAAGCGGGTGCGGTTGGCAAAGCCGTGGCGGCTCATAGGATAGCGGACGCCGTGGATCGTGCAGGCATCCTCTGTAGAACGCCCCACATAAGGGAATAAGTTCGGAGCCCGGTTGCGCCAGAAGGCGGCGTCACCGTTCCAAAGATACTCTGTACCATCACTGCCGGTGAGAGACATCATCTGTGCCCCCAGGTCGTCCACTGTCAATGTCAAATAGGGGTTTTGAATGGTATATACCATAAAGCTGCCTCCTTCTAAAAAGACAGACCGCCATAGCTCCAGTCCTCAGGTGGCTGCCTTCTATCTATCTCAGCGGGTCGGCCCGCTGTATGGATTTGTTTTATAATACTAAATATCTTTAAAAAAAGCAAGAGACAGCAAAAATCCTGCAACCACCCACAGGTCTTAGTATCGTCTGACCCTCACCCGCGTTCCATATCTCAGAAAATAAAACAACCCAGGGCAATAGCCCTGGGTTGCAAAATGGACGATGAAAACTTACTTCAGCTCGACCTTGGCACCGGCCTCTTCCAGCTTGGCCTTCAGAGCCTCGGCATCCTCCTTGGACACGCCCTCCTTCAGAGCCTTGGGAGCGCCCTCGACAGCAGCCTTAGCCTCAGCCAGGCCCAGACCGGTGATCTCGCGGACAATCTTGATGACCTTGATCTTGGCAGCGGCATCAAAGCCGGTCAGGACCACGTCAAACTCAGTCTTCTCCTCAGCAGCGGGAGCAGCAGCGCCAGCAGCGGGAGCAGCCATAGCAGCGGCGGAAACACCGAACTCCTCCTCCAGAGCGTGAACCAGCTCGCTCAGCTCCAGGACGGTCAGCGCCTTGATTTCTTCGATCATAGCAGTAACTTTCTCACTAGCCATTGTTAGGTACCTCCTAATATTTTTTCAGTAAAAAGTAGTTGTGGATAGAAGCCGATTACTCGGCAGCGGGAGCTTCCTCGGCGGGAGCACCCTGCTTCTCGGCGATCTGCTTGAGGACACAAGCCAGACCAGAGATGGGAGCCAGCATGGTACCCAGGACCTGGGCACGCAGGACGGGGATCGGGGGGATCTCCGCCAGAGCCATGACCTCGTTGAGAGGCATGACCTTGCCGTCCATGAAGCCGCCCTTGATGGTAAAGCGGTCACCCAGCTTCTTGGCGAAGTCATTGACGATACGGGCAGGCGCCACGGGGTCATCGTTGCAGATGGCCAGAGAAGTGGTGCCGTTGAGCAGGTCGTCCAGCTCATTCATGCCGCAGTTGTTGACAGCAAAGCGCAGCAGGGTGTTCTTCACAACAGCGTACTCGACGTTGTTCTTGCGCAGCTCAGCACGCAGAGCGGTGTCCTCGGACACGGTGATGCCCTTGTAATCCACCAGCACGCCAGCGGCGGCGCCCTGCAGCTTTTCCGTCAGAGAAGCAACGATGGCCTGCTTCTCGCTCAGAACTTTTGCGTTAGGCATTCTTGTTTTCACCTCCATTAGATTTGCGGGGACGTTGGTGCGTTCAAGAAAAAGGAAACAGTCCTTGTGTCCGCAAAGACACAAGGACTGTAAGCAAATCATATCGATCGGCTATCCTCGGCAGGATTTATGGGCAAACCCACCTGCTGTCTTTGGAACGCATCAAGTATTATATTTAAGTACTCGACATTTGTCAATACTTAAATATCAAATTTGTAGGAAAATTTTCCTATTTTGGCTTCTGCCGGCTCTTAGATGAGCTTCGCGGTGCTCAGCTTGATGCCAGGGCCCATGGTGGAGGCGGTGACACAGCTGCGGATATACTGGCCCTTGGCAGCGGCGGGCTTAGCTTTGACAATAGCGCCCATGAGAGCGTTGAAGTTGTCATTGAGCTTCTCAGCGCCGAAGGAAACCTTGCCGATGGGGCAGTGGATGATGTTGGTCTTGTCCAGACGGTACTCGACCTTACCGGCCTTGACTTCCTGCACGGCCTTAGCCACGTCGGGAGTAACAGTGCCGGCCTTGGGAGAGGGCATCAGGCCCTTGGGGCCCAGGACCTTACCCAGACGGCCTACAACGCCCATCATATCGGGGCTGGCCACGACTACATCGAAATCGAACCAGTTTTCCTTCTGGATCTTCTCGACCATATCCATATCGCCGACGAAATCAGCACCGGCAGCCCGGGCAGCGTCAGCCTTGTCGCCCTTGGCAAAGACCAGCACGCGGGCGGTCTTGCCGGTACCGTGGGGCAGGACGATGGCGCCGCGGACCTGCTGGTCAGCGTGACGGGAATCGACACCCAGCTTTACATGCAGCTCAACAGTCTCGTCGAACTTAGCGGAAGCGGTCTTGCAGATGATCTCAAAGGCCTCCTTGGAATCATACAGGGTAGCCTTGTCGATCTGCTTGGCGCTGGTCTGATATTTCTTACCTCTAAACATCTCTTATGCCCTCCTTATTCGCCAACGATAACGCCCATGCTGCGCGCGGTGCCGGTGATCATGCTCATAGCGGCTTCCAGACTGGCAGCGTTCAGGTCGGGCATCTTGGTCTCGGCGATCTTCTGCACATCAGCCTTGCTGATGGTAGCGACCTTGGTCTTGTTGGGCACGCCGGAACCGGACTCGATGTTGCAGGCCTTCTTGATGAGGACCGCGGCGGGAGGAGTCTTGGTGATAAAGGTGAAGGAGCGGTCAGAATAGACGGTGATGACCACAGGGATGATCATGCCCATGTCATTCTTGGTGCGCTCGTTGAACTCCTTGGTGAAAGCGGCGATGTTAACGCCGTGCTGACCCAGAGCAGGGCCAACAGGGGGCGCGGGGGTTGCTTTGCCTGCAGGGATCTGCAGCTTAACGTATCCTACGACTTTCTGTGCCATGTTCAGGCACCTCCTTGATATAATGTGGTGGTGGCGGGGCTTGTCTGGTCTTGTGACGGCCCCTCCCACGTCGCCGCCGCGCGGCGGAAAACTTGCTCAGGAAAATTGTGTTTGTCAGTCTACGACTTCGACCTGATCCAGCTCCAGCTCCACCGGGGTCTCCCGGCCGAACATGGATACGACAACAGAGACTTTGTTCTTCTCTGGATCGATCTCTTCCACGACACCGGTAAAGGACTCCAGAGGGCCATCGCTGATCCGCACCCGGTCGCCCACTTTGTAGAGGACCACCACTTCGTGCTTCTCCATGCCCAGGGCCAGGACCTCCTCCTCCGTCAGGGGGATAGGCTTGTTGCTGGCCTCGCCCACAAAACCGGTGACACCGCGGACATTGCGTACCAGGTGCCAGGTATCATCGGTCATGACCATCTTGATGAGCACATAACCGGGGAACACCTTGCGCTCCACTTCCTTGGCAACACCTGCGTCGTTGATTTCCGTCACCTTTTCCAGAGGAATCTGGATATCCAGGATCATATCCTCCAGGTGGCGGTTGGTGACAAACTTCTCAATGGTAGTTTTTACGGCGTTTTCATAGCCGGAATAGGTATGGGCTACATACCATCTAGCATTATCGGCCATTTTCCCCTACCTCTTACGCCCCAAAGACGTCGAGCAGGGTCTTGATGAACAGAGCGGCAACGCCGTCGAACACCCAAATGCATACGCCGATGGCAAGGCTGCACAGGATCACCGTGCCGGTATTCTTGGCCACCTTGTCGGGAGTAGGCCACACGACCTTTTTCAGTTCGCTTTTCATCTCACGGAACCAACGGCCCCGATCCTTTTTGACCTTCTTTTCTTCTGCCATGATGAATTCTCCCTTTCCTTACTTGGTCTCAGAGTGGACCGTGTGCTTTCTGCAGAAGGGGCAGTACTTGTTCATCTCCAGACGATCAGGATCGTTCTTCTTGTTCTTGACCGTGTTGTAGTTTCTCTGCTTGCACTCGTTGCATCTCAACGTGATTTTAACGCGCATCTCCTAACGGCACCTCCTTATTCATGTATGCAGGCTCTGCGGCCTGTACCGATTGCCTCCCTGCTTGCAAAACGGCGGCTCTTTCCGGCGCCAAAAGCGAAAAATGCGCACAAAAAGAAAGCCCCATTTCCACAGGTAATCATTACTATACCATGGAGTGCCCTTAAGGTCAATACATTTTTTTCAAATCTGCTACTTTTTTTTACAGAATAAGTATAGTATAATAAAAAGATGCGGCAAGATGCCGCGGCACTACTATATAGCGGGCTCTGCCCGCTGTCAAGGAGAAGCAGCATGCGCATTATGGCCATCGATTACGGCGACGCCCACACCGGCGTGGCCATATCGGATCTCACCGGTCTTCTGGCCGGTTACACCACCACCATCCACTCCCGACGCCAGGAGGAAGTCCTGGATCGTCTGGGCAGTCTGATCGAGGAATACGGCGTGGAGGAGCTGGTGCTGGGGTACCCGAAAAACATGGACGGGACGCTGGGGCCCCGGGCCGAAAAGGCACAAGCCCTGGAACAGGCGCTGCAGGAGCGGTTTTCTCTGCCGGTGGTTCTCTGGGACGAGCGGCGGACCACCATCGACGCCCATAACATCCTGCAGAGCGCCGGGAAAAATGCCAAAAAGCGAAAAGCTGTAGTGGATTCTGTGGCAGCAGCGCTGATCCTGGAGGGATATCTCACCTTCCGGCGTTCCCGCGGCTGAATCCATACAGCCAACAAAGTACATCGACGATAGGAGCAGACAGAGCATGAAATCATTTACCAAAGCCAATCGAATTCTGCTGGCCCTGCTGGCCGCCGCCGTTCTGGTGAGTCTGACGGTGATCGCCCGCCGCTGGCAGATCGAATCGGAAAACAAGACCTACGATGTGATCCTGGATTACACCGAGCTGGAACTGCTGGCCGATCAGAGTGAGGAAGATATCAGCTGGTGGCTGGAACAGTTCAGGGACATGGGTATCACCCGGGTTGGCCTGACAGAGGAGAGCCTCACCTCCCTGATGGAGAACTCCCCCCTCTCCGTGACCTCCACCATGATGGACACCATCATCCAGAACGCGGACTGGCGGGATGATTATCCTGCGGAGTTCATCTCCGCTATCACGGATTACGGCTTTGACCGTTTTGACGTTCTGGTGGAAGTCTCCGGCCAGGAAGCTACCCAGTTTGTCACCGAAGCGGTGGAGCAGCGCTTCCACCCGGAGGACGTGGTCATGCTGAAACTGGGGGACGAGGCGTATATCCTCCTCAACGGCGAGGTCAATGATACCCTGTATCTCTCTGATTTTAGCTATACCGATACCCTCAGCAAAGGATTCACCGAGCGCAACGAGATCGTAGCCTCCAAGCTCATGTACATCTCCCTGGGTCTGATGCCCAGCAAAGTGGAGACCATCCAGTCCCTGGGCATGGAGATCGTCCCCCGCACCATCTGCTACGACGGGCACAACGACACCCGTTACGCCAAAGCGGTAGTGGCGGGCTATGAGCGCTATGGCATCGATCCCACCTATATTATTGCCGGCGGCGAGGCCGTGATCGGCTTTGACGACGAGGACGACTACGCTCTCTCCTATATCAAGGACAACGATATCACGCTGGGCCTCATCGAGACCAATGTCCAGCGTGAAAATATCCTCCAGTCCGGCGTAGAGACCATTGCCCAGGAGACAGATTATAATGCTGTCCGCGTGTTCTCCGTATGGGATTATATTCAGTACCGCTACGGCTACTACGGCTATGAGGGCGCCGAGGAGGTGGAGAACACTCTCTTCCGAGCCATCGTGGAGCGGAACATCCGTGTGATCTATTTCAAGCCCATCAAGCAGACCGACAACAGTTTCGCCTACATTACAGATGTCCAGGTCTACCGCGACCTTTTTGAAAGCCTCAACGACCGTCTGTCTGCCCACGGCATCTCCATGGGAGAGGCCTCCGTCATGGAAAATTACCAGATCCCTTCTGTGGTCATGCTGATCCTGGGATTGGGTGCTGGTATCGGCGGTGCTCTGCTGCCCGCCACCTTCCTGCCCATGAAGAAGAAGTGGACCTATCTCCTGGCCGGCGTGGCGGCAGTGTGCGTATTCGGTGCATGGCTGGTACTGCCTAATTTCTTCCGGCTGCTGGCCAGCTTTGCCAGCGCGGTGGTATTTGCCTGCATCGCGGCGGTATTCTTCCTGCGTACCGCCAAGCGCAGCAGCCTGCAGATGGCGGAAAATGCTCCTCTGCGCAAGATCCTTCCCCGCTGCATCCTGGTCCTCCTGGGCTCCGCTCTGATGGCCCTGGCCGGTGCTATGATGACCGCGGCGCCTCTCTCCTCCACCGATTATATGCTGGAGTTCGGTATCTTCCGTGGCGTGAAGGCGGCCCAGCTGCTGCCTCTGGCTTTCTTCTGCCTGATCTTTATCTCCTATTACGGATTCTTCCAGAAAGACCGCGCCTCCAACACCCTGGATGTCCGGGATATCGTCACCGCCATGAAGTGGAACATTCCGGTATGGTGTGTGGTCCTGCTGGCAGTGGTGGGCCTGTGCGGCTACTACTACCTGGCCCGCACCGGCCATGAGAGCGACGTGTCCGTCTCCACCCTGGAGATCATGATGCGCAACGATCTGGAAAACCTCCTGCTGGCACGTCCCCGGACCAAGGAATTCCTGGTGGCGTTCCCCGGCATCATGCTGGCCGTTTACTGTGCTGTACGCCGCCTTCCCTTCTTTACCGCCCTGTTCGGTCTTGCCGGGACCATCGGCCTTACCAGCATCTGCAACACCTTCATGCATATCCACACGCCTCTGTACCTGGGCTTTATCCGCACCGGCTACTCCCTGCTCTTCGGCATCGTCATCGGCTGTGTGATGATCCTGTGCTTCGACCTGCTGTACAAGTGGTACAACAAATACCTGAAAAAATATATGGAGACGGAACAGAAGTGACATGTACAACATACTGATATCGGGCTACTACGGCTTTAACAATATCGGCGATGAATCCATCCTGCGCACGGTGATCGACAATCTCCGGGAAAAGCTTCCGGACATCGATATCACCGTTCTTTCCCAGGACCCGGCTCAAACCAGTGCCAAATATGGCGTGAAAGCCGCACGCCGGATGTCTCTTTGGGATATTTTCCGCTCCGTCCTCCACTGTGATCTGCTGCTCTCCGGAGGCGGAAGTCTTCTTCAGGACGCCACCTCCGCCCGCAGCATCCTCTATTACCTTTTCATTTTGCGCCTGGCCCAGCTGATGGGGAAAAAGACCTTCATCTACAGCCAGGGCATCGGCCCGATCTCCGACCCGAAGAACCGCCGTCTTACCGCCTCTACCCTGCGGCGGACCAGCGGCATCGTGGTCCGGGACGCCAAAAGCCGGGATCTGCTGCTGGAGATCGGCGTCCCGGAGCATTTGATCCATGTCACCGCAGATCCGGTGATCCGTGTGAAAAAGGCAGACCCCTCCATGGGACTGACCATTCTGGAGCAGGAGGGCTGCCCCCGGAAGGAGGGTGTCCTCACGGTGGGCTGGGCCGTCAAGGCCCGCCGCCGTGACCCTCTTTTCCTGAAGGAGATCGAAAAAGCCATCCTCTGGCTCCGTGAGGAATACGGCGCCGAATCGGTGCTGATCCCCTTCTTTCACAGCGAGGATCTGGGCGTATGTGAGGCAATTGCCAACGACCTGGATGGCCACGTGGGCTGCCTGCGGCAGAAATATCTGTCGGAGGAGACCCTATCCATTATCGGCTGCATGGACGTGCTGGTGGGCATACGGCTCCACTCCCTGATCTATGCCGCTGTGATGGGGGTCCCCATGATCGGTATTTCCTACGACCCGAAAGTGGACTCCTTCCTCTCCTCCATCCAGCAGCCCACTTTATGCAGTGTGGAGGAATTCAGCCTGGAAAAATTCCAGGCCGCCTTCCGTGAAACCATGGCGCGCCGGGAGGACATCCGCCAGACGGTGGCCCTGTGCCTGGATGGTCTGATTGCAAAACTGGACCGAAATGAAGAATTGATCCGCGATATTATGGAGCAGTCAAAGTGAAACGAAATCAAACCCTGAATCTTATCAGTGCGGTAGCTCTGGTCACGCTGCTGGCCAAGGTACTGGGCATCATCCGGGAAGCTCTGCAGGCCAGAGCTTTCGGTACCCAGGCTGCCGCCGACCTCTATACCATTGCCAACAACAACACGATCTACCTCTTCACCACAGCGGCTTACGCGCTCTGCGTTGCCGCTGTCCCCATTCTTACGCCCCGGCTGCGCCGGGACCGGAAAGAGGGGTACAGTGCTGCCAACAACCTCATCACCATCACCGTCCTGCTGAGTCTGGTGGTCACGGCTCTTGGTATAGCCGCCACCTTTACCCCCTGGGCTGCGTCCCTGTGGGACGGCGGGCAGGAGGACGCCCTGCGTCTGGCCTCCTACCTGCGGGTCATGATGCTGACCCTTCCGGTGATCGTGCTGACCTATCTGCTGGTAGCTCTGTTCCAGTCCCAGGAGCATTTTGTCCTCCAGGGCAGCATGAGCCTTCCCTACAACATTGCGTTGATCCTGTTCCTGGCTCTGTTTGCCGACCGATGGGGGGTCGGCGGATATGTGGCCGCCGTATCTGCCGCATGGCTCCTGCAGCTGGGGATGACCGTCCCCTACGGGATCAGGGAGCACTACTGCCCGCGGCCTAAACTGGACCTTCGGGCCAGCTATGTCCGCACGTTCTTCAAGACTGCGGTGGTGACGGTCCTTACCACCTCTATCTTCCTTTTCTGCTACCTTCAGGATTCCAGTATGGCCGCAAGCCTTACCGACAGCCCTGTCAGCGTGTTTTACTATGCGGATAAGCTGTTCACCCCTCTGACCACCACCCTCATCTACAGTATCAGCACCGTGCTCTTCCCCAAGTTCAGTCAGGAATATGCCACCACAGACCCCGCCACCTACCGGCGCTATATCTGGGGCATTCTCCGCTGTACGATGCTGGTGATCCTTCCCGCCTCCGCGGTGCTGGCAGTATTCGGGACGCCTATCGTCAAGGTCCTCTTTGAAGGCGGCAGCTTTGACGCCTCTTCCACCGCCGCTACCGGCGTCATCTTCTCCGCATACGCTTTGTCCATGGCTGGGTTCTGCGCCCTGGATCTGCTCAGCAAAGCCTACTATACGATGGAAAAGACGCTGGCCCCTTTGATCGTCAACGGCGGTATTCTTCTCCTCAACTGGGGCCTTAACCACCTGCTGTCTCCCTCTCTGGGCGCTTTGGGTCTGGCTCTGGCTACCGCTTTCTCCCTTACGGTGGGCGGTATCGTCCTGGCCATCCTGCTGCTGTGGAAAACCAGCGGTATCCGACTTCTGCCCGTCGTCAAATGTATCGCCGCGGCAGTTGTGACCGGACTCTGTCTGCGGTTTGCCGCTGGTATGGTGCTGACCGGGGCAGAGGGAAAGATCCTTCTGGTAGCCAAGTGCCTGGGACTGGGCGTTTTTGCAGCGGTATTGTACCTCCTGCTTATGTACATTACCCGCCAAGAGGACTTCTGGGATCTGGCAGGCCGGTATTTCCCTTCCCATTTCCATTCTGATAACCAGGGAGGAAACCTATCATGAATACAACGCCCCGCCGCAGCGGAACCATTGATCTGGCCAAATGCATCGCCATCTGCGCCGTACTTCTCATCCACTGCAGCGCGGGGCGTTTTTCCCTTTCTTCTATCGGAAGTCCCCAGTGGCTCACAGCATTATTCTGGAACGCCGGATGCAAATGGGCTGTCCCGCTCTTCCTCATGTGCAGCGGTGCATTGATGAATGACCCTCAACGGGAGCTGCCTCTCAGCAAGCTATTCTCCCGGTATGTGCTCCGTCTGGCAGTCGCCCTCTCCATCTGGGCCGCCTTATACGAGTGTCTCAGAATCTTTATGCTGCGGGGCAGCGCCCCTCTCTCCTCTCTTCTGTGGGAGGCGGCCAAAAACTGGCTCACCGGCAACACCTACTACCACCTTTACTACTTCTACTTTGCCTTTGGCCTCTACCTGGCCCTTCCCATCACCCGGATCATTGCCCGCTGGGCATCCGAGCAGGAGCTGCGTTACATTCTGGCTGCCTTCTTGCTCTGCGGAAGCCTTCTGCCCTGCCTGCAATACTTCTTCCCCTTCAGTCAGGAAGGTCCTTCCCTGCTGCGCTACATCCTGCCACCGGTCTTTACCTGCATCGGTCTGGGCCTTTGGGGCTGGTATCTCCACAGCAAGCCCGCAAAAGGTCTCCTGGTGCCTATCCTTCTCTTTCTCGCCGGTTTTGCCAGTGAATTCTTCTTTACCTGGCAGCGCAGCCTCTCTGAGGGTGCCCTCAACATGATCTTTCTCGATGGCTTCTCCCCCTCTACCCTTCTGATGGCTGCAGGCATCTTCCTGCTGGCCCATATAATCGCCTCCCGGCATACGCTGCCCCGTCCCATTGCCTTCCTCTCCCGGGCCTCCTTCTGTATATACCTGATCCACCCTTTCTTCCAGTGGCTGACACACCAGTCCTTCTTTGAGTCCCTGCCGCCCCTGTGGGGCACTCCCCTCCAGGCCGCAGTCCTCCTGGTACTGAGTATCTGCTGTTACTGCATACTGCACCGCATCCCCATAGTTAACCGTTGGCTCATTTAAATGATAAAACCAGAGCTCCCGCTGCTTTGAACAGCGGGGGCTCTGGTTTTTATTTTAGAAGAAAGCACCGATCATGCTCCCAGATAGGCCTTCTGCACCTCATCGCTGGCCATCAGTTCAGCGCCGGTACCGCTGAGCGTGATCTTACCGGTCTCCATGACGTAGGCCCGGTCAGCCACTGCCAGAGCGGCTTGAGCGTTCTGCTCCACCAGGAGGATGGTGGTTCCCGCCGCATGGAGCTCCCGGATGATGTCAAAGATCTGCTCCACCAGAATGGGAGCAAGGCCCATGGAGGGCTCATCCAGCATGAGCAGCTTAGGCTTGCTCATCAGCGCCCGGCCCATAGCCAGCATCTGCTGCTCGCCGCCGGAAAGGGTACCTGCTACCTGGCGGCGCCGCTCCTTCAGCCGGGGGAAACGCTCATAGACGTCGGCAATCCCCGGCTCCAGAGTGCTCTTGGGCTGGGTGTAGGCGCCCATCTCCAGGTTTTCTTCCACCGTCATCTGCAGGAAGATCCGCCGGCCTTCGGGCACTTGGGCAAGGCCCCGCTCCACTACCTTGTGGGGCGCTACGCCTTTGAGGTCCTTGTCCTGGAAGATCACGCTGCCGCTCTTGGGATGGAGCAGGCCGGAAACAGTATTCAGAACCGTGGATTTGCCTGCACCGTTGGCTCCGATCAGGGTGACGATCTCCCCTTCGTTGACGGTAAAGGATACCCCTTTTACCGCATGGATACTGCCATAGTACACATGGATATCATCAACTTTCAGCAGTGCCATAGCCTTACGCCCCCTTCTTCTTGCCCAGGTAGGCCTCGATGACCGCAGGATTGGCCTGGATATCCTCCGGCGTACCCTTGGCAATGATCTTACCGAAATTCAGCACGCAGATACCTTCACAGATCCCCATGACCAGGTTCATATCGTGCTCAATGAGCATGATGGCGATCTGGAACGTATCCCGGATCTTCACGATGTTGTCCATCAGCTCCGCCGTCTCAGAGGGGTTCATGCCTGCTGCCGGCTCATCCAGCAGCAGGAGGCTGGGGCCGGTGGCCAGAGCACGGACGATCTCCAGGCGGCGCTGGGCGCCGTAGGGCAGGGAACCCGCCTTATAGTCCGCCATATCCTGCATGTCGAAAATACCCAGCAGCTCCATGGCCCGATCCCGGGCGATCCGCTCGCCCCGCCAATAACCGGGCAGACGGAAGATGGCTCCGGCCAGCCGGTAGTCCATCTCGTGGTGCAGGCCGATGAGGACGTTGTCCATCACCGTGAGTTCTTTGAACAGGCGGATATTCTGGAAGGTACGGGCGATGCCCATGTGACTGACCTGAATGGTGCTCTTGCCGGCGGTATCCCGGCCGTCCACCAGGACCGTTCCGCGGGTGGGCTGATACACCTTGGTCAGGAGGTTGAATACAGTGGTCTTGCCCGCGCCGTTGGGGCCGATGAGGCCGGCTATCTCCGTGCGGCCGATGGCCATGTTGAAGTCCTCCACCGCCGTCAGGCCGCCGAAGTCGATGCCCAGGTGACGGCACTCCAGAATGGGGCTCTTATCCACATCCCGCTCCGGGATGATATTGGTGGAAGGGACAGGAACAAGCTTGGTTATGGTTCTGGGATCACGTTTCATTTCACCGCGCCTCCTTTTTTCTGCTCCTTCCGTCCTGCGGGCCGGAACATAAAGCCTATGGTCTTTTCCAGTACCCGGGACATAGAGAAGTCATAGCTGCCCAGCAGTCCCTTGGGCCGGAAGATCATCATCAGGACCAGAGCCAGGGAATAGAACACCATACGCAGGTCGCCTACCGTCCGCAGCAGCTCCGAGATCACAGTCAGCACCGTAGCGGACAATACGGACCCCAGCATGGAACCCATGCCGCCCAGCACCACCATCACCAGGATCTCGATAGACTTCATGAACTTGAAGGTGGAGGGGAACAGGGACCCCAGGTAGCCAGCGTACAGGCATCCGGCAATGCCGGCGAAAAATGCGGACATAACGAAGGCCATGACCTTATAGTAGGTGGTGTTGATACCCACACTCTCCGCGGCGATCTCATTTTCCCGGATGGAGAGGATGGCCCGGCCATGGCGGGATTTCATGACCATGTGGATGACCAGGCAGGTCAGCGCCACACAGACAAAGACCAGCGTAAAGCTGGAGATCTTAGGCACCTGCTTGAGGCCTGCGGCACCGTAGGTGAATTTGAAGCCCAGCACCGAGTCGATATTGGTCAGAACCACCCGGATGATCTCGCCGAAGCCCAAAGTGATAATAGCCAGATAGTCGCCTTTCAGACGCAGGGCAGGGATACCGATGATCAGGCCGAAAATACCCGCCACCACGCCGGACAAAAGCAGAGCGATGATGATATAGGGCAGAGCCGCCAGGGTATTATCTGCACGCAGCAATTCGGCCAGAGGCGTAGTTTTCATATAGATGCCTCCGGCATAGGCTCCCACCGCCATAAAGCCGGCGTGGCCCAGAGGCAGCTGTCCCAGATAACCGGTGGCCACATTCAAAGACACCGCCAGGATAATATTGATGCCGATGGTCACCAGGATGCCGGACCAGTAGTTGGTAATGATACCTTGGGCGATCAGGGCAGCAAACACACCCCACAGCGCCACCGTCAGTACAATATTGATGACGTAACGCAGAGGCATCGGGATACGGACTGTATTTTGTTTCATTTCTCGTCCCCCCTTACACCTTTTCCGTGATCTTCTTGCCCAGGATGCCAGTGGGCTTCAGGAGCAGGACCACGATCAGAATAGCGAACACCACGCCGTCCTTCCAGGTGGACAGGCCCGCCGCCGTTACCAAGGTCTCCACGATACCGATGGCAAAGCCGCCGATCATGGCACCGGGAATAGAGCCGATGCCGCCCAGCACTGCCGCCACGAAAGCCTTCAGGCCCAGCATGGAGCCCATCATGGGGCTGGCCTGGAAATAGGAGGCTATATGGAGCACAGAGCCGATGCCCGCCAGCGCGGAACCCACAGCAAAGGTAAAGGAGATGGTACGGTTGAGGCTGATTCCCATGAGCTGGGCAGCGCCCATATCCTCACTGACCGCCCGCATGGCCTTGCCCAGCTTGGTCTTCTGCACCAGAATCGTCAGCGCAATCATGGACACGATGGACACCAGGATGGTGATGATGGCGGCATAGGTGATGGAAACACTGCCGATGGTGAGGTTGCCGGAGATCAACGGCTCCTGGACCATGCTCTTGGTATCGCTGCCGAAGAGGAGCTGTGCCCCGTTCTCCAGCAGGAAGGAGATACCGATAGCGGTGATAAGAAGGCTCAGCCGGGGTGCGGAGCGAAGGGGCGTATAGGCCACTTTTTCGATCGCCACACCCAGCAGCGTACACATGACCACTGCCATCACCACAGACACCAGGGGATGGAGATGGAAGGAGGTCATCGCATAATAGGTCACATAGGCGCCCACCATGATGATGTCACCGTGGGCAAAGTTCAGCAGCAGGATAATGCCGTACACCATGCTGTAGCCCAGAGCCACCAGCGCATAGATGGAACCCAGCTGCAAAGCGTTGACTGCCTGACTGAATACATAGGACATACTGCTTCACGTCCTTTCTCTCTTCTCAGTTTTCTCTCATAGATCGGGTGCGAACACCCGGTGGCCGCATCCGCATGAACCACATTCCGGCAAGCGGGTGCGTCCATTGGGCGTCCGCCAAAAATACTGGAGAGCGCGGAGGGAGGTTTCCTCCCTCCGCGCCCCTTGTGCGTCAAATGGGGATCGATGGTATCATTTTAGTTGAAGGAGTAGAACTCAGTGAACTTCTCCTCGCCGCCCTGGAGCTGGATCATAGCCACAGACTTCTCAGGGTTGTTGTACTCATCAAAGGTATACGTACCGGTGATGCCTTCTACTCCGCTCATGGAGGCGATCGTGTCGATCACAGCCTGCTTGTACTCGTCGCTGCCGGCAGTGAGGCCCTGCTCTTCAGCAGCCTTGAGTGCCTCGCACAGGAGCATGGCGGCGTCGTAAGCCAGAGGAGCAAACATGTTGGGGACAGGCTCGCCGTAGGTCTCCTCATAGTCGGCCTCGAACTGGGCAACGGAGTCGGTGCCGGGCGCATAGCCGGAGCCATACACGGTGCCCTCCAGGTCCTCAGCGGAAGCATAATCCTTGATGCCGCCGAAACCGTCGGCGCCCAGGATAGTGGCGGTGAGGCCAGCCTGACGGCCCTGGGTGATGGCAAGGCCGGCTTCCGTGTAGTAGAAGGGCATGAACACCACGTCGGGGTTGGCGTTGGCGATGTTGGTCATCTGGGCGTTGAAGTCCTTGTCACCGGTGGCAAAAGCCTCGGTGGCCACGATCTCGATGCCCAGCTCACCACAAGCCTCCACAAAGCCGTTCATACAGCCCTCGGAGTAGTCACTGCCGCTCTCATAGAGGATAGCGGCGGTGGTGGCGCCCAGCTTATCAGCGGCGTAGTGCGCCATGGTCTGGCCCTGGAAGGGGTCGATGAAGCAGGAACGGAACACATTGGTGCGGATACCGGCGCTCTCGTCCTCAGGGTCGATCTGGGTGACGCCCTGGGCGGTGGCGGAGGCACTGATCTGAGGCATATTCACCTCATAAGTGGCATCGGCCAGTGTGATGGTGGGGCCGGTCAGAACAGAGCCGATCACAGCGGTGATCCCCTGGTCCATAGCCAGGTTGAAGGCGTTGACCGCCTCCACGCCGTCGCCCTTGTCGTCGTATTCCAGGACTTCGATCTGCTTGCCGTTGATACCGCCGTTGGCGTTGAGCTGGTCAATGTACAGCATGGCGCCGTTACGGACGGGAATACCGTACTGAGCGTAGTCGCCGGTGGTGTTACCAATCAGAGCGATCTTGATGGTATCGCCGCCTTCGCTGCCGGTGTCATCGGCGCTGCCGCCGTTGTTGGCAGTACTGTTGTTGCCCCCATTGCTGCCGCAGGCCACAAGGGCCATCATCATAGAGGCAGCCAGAAGCAGTGCAAGAAACTTCTTCATGTTGGTTAACTCCTTTTCTCTTATTGTTCCGCTGCAAAGAGGCCCTTCCAGCGAAACGATACAAAAAAGCGGCGCTGCACCGGGCAGCTCCCCTTTCCGCATCCATTCTCTTCCCGCCATCCGGACAGCGGCGTAACGACGGCCTGTTTCCCAGGCACCTGCCGTTCCTCCTTTTTTCCTGTCCGCCAACGGTAGATATATGATAAAACCTAATCTTAAAAATGTCAACCGTCATTATGTACACAATTTGTTCACACGTTTCTCTCTCATGCTATAAGCATTTCACACAAAATCAGCCCATTTTTTCTCGCATCTTGCCGGTGCCTTTCCGCTAACGCCCCTAGTTACACCCCTTTTCATATATGAGAATATCTAATATAAACTAAACATTTTCTAATAGCTTCTTGTGGTCCAAAATTTGGTTGACATTTGTAGACTAATATGGTATGTTTGTATCACAGATATCACATCACTTTGCATGGACCTGTCGGCTGACCGCGGTCCGGAAAGGAGCGCCCTATGTCCAATAACACCGTTTCCCTCTCTCCCGGAGAATGGCAGATCATGGACCGTCTCTGGGAAAAAACGCCCCGCACATTGATGGAACTGGTGCGCATCCTGGCTCCCGATACCGGCTGGAGCAAATCCACCATCGCCACCATGATCACCCGTCTGGAAGCCAAGGGCGCCATCACCTGTACAGAAGGCGGACGCGCCCGGCTGTATGCCCCCGCCATCTCCCGGGACCAGGCAGCCCTTCAGGAGACAGAGTCCCTGCTGCAGCGGGTCTACCGGGGCAGCGTGGGGATGATGGTCAATACTTTGGCCGACGGCCGGGGCCTTACACAGTCAGATATCGATGAACTGACTGCTATTCTGGAAAAAGCGAGGAGGGATCAGTCATGATGGAGATTCTCCTCTCCTCTGCCCTTCTGATCCTGACCCTGGCACTGCTGCGCCGGCTCCTGCGGGGGAAGATCGACCCCCGCCTTCAGTACGCCCTGTGGCTGCTGGTAGCTCTGCGGCTGCTGATCCCCGGGACACTGTTTACTGTCCCTGTATCCGTTTCCGGTACAGCCGCCCATCTGTGGCAGAATGTCTCCCAAACTTTTCAGGAGGAAATCTCCCGAACGGAGGATGAACCTTCTGCCGATATCCCCACAGATGGCAGCACCTCCGATGTGCGCCCCCAAGAGGACAGCAGTTCCACCGTTCTCCCAGAGGACAGCAGCACCACTTCCCCTGCTTCTCAGGGAAACACCAGCAGCTCTGTCCAGCACACAGAGAGCAATACGCCCGAGGTCCTTCCGGAAGAGGAAAACAGCTCCACCGCCGCACCGGCAGAGGATGATCCCACTGTCGTCCAGCGATTGGCTTCTCTTCTCTCTCCTCTCTACGATCGCTATACTGAGACCGCAGAATACCCCCTGGGTACCCCCCAGGAACAGTGGAACCATGATATCGTAGATAAGGGTTACCACATCAACGGCTACGAAGTGGATCTGGAGGGAAACCGCCAGATCGTTACCTACAGCAAATATGCCAGCATCTGGGAAATGCCCTTCTGGCGCTGGCCCTGGTATACAGGTATCGCTGTCATGGGCTGCGCTCTGCTGGGCGCCAACCTCCGCTTTGCCTACATGCTGCGGAAAAAACGCCAGCGGATTTCCCCGGAGGAACTGCCGGAACCCTGCCGGGTACCGGTATACCTGGTGGAGGATCTGCCGTCCCCCTGCCTGTTCGGTTTGTTCCGACCGGCCATCTACATCAATGGGCAGGCCCTGGTCCCCGGACGGCTGTCCCATATCCTGGCCCATGAGCAGACCCATCTGCGCCATGGCGACCACCTGTGGTCCCTGCTGCGGGCTGTCTGCCTGACCCTGTACTGGTTTGATCCCTTGGTCTGGTGGGCTGCGATCCTCAACCGGCGGGACAGCGAACTGGCCTGCGACCACAGTGCCATCCGCCATCTGGGCGAGGATCAGCGGCTGGACTACGGGAAGACCCTGGTGGATATGATCGTCCCCGGGCGGTCTCTCTCCGGCCTTTTCCGCACCGCTACCACCATGACAGACAAAAAGCGGACCATGAAGGAGCGCATCCTGCTGATCGCAAAAAAGCCTCAGATGGCCATCGCTACTCTGGTTTTGGTTCTGGTGGGAGCCGTTGCCGCAGTGCTGCTGGCTTTCGGCGGCACCCAGGAAAACGCGGAAGATTCCTCTGATTCCCTCATCTCCCGCCTCTCCTTTACCGCGCCGGAGAGCGACGGCTTCCTCAATCGCCGGGAGGGTGTGTACACATTCCTGATCGCCGGCCTGGAGGATACCGAGGTCTGCACAGATACCCTTTTCCTGGCCACCTATGACGTGGCCGCCGGGGAAGTGAACTTCCTCTCCATCCCCCGGGATACGGCGGTAGATGTGTCCTGGGAGCTCAAGCGGATCAACACCGTTTACAACATGCCTCTCTCCGAAGGCGGAGGCATCGAGAACCTCAAGCAGCAGGTCCGCAGCCTCACCGGGGTCTTCCCCGACTACTACTTCGTGGCGGATACCGACGCAGTAGGCCAGCTGGTGGACGCCCTGGGCGGCGTATGGTTTGACGTGCCCTTTACCCTGGACTACGATGACCCCTATCAGGATCTCCATATCCACCAGGAGGCGGGCTACCGCCTGCTCACCGGAGAGGACGCCATGGAGATCGTCCGCTGGCGTAGGAACAACGGCAGCGGCGGCAGTGATATCACAGACCGCATTCCCTTGCAGCAGGCCTTTTTCCAGTCCCTGGCCCAGCGGTGCCTGGAGCTGGAGGACTGGTCTGATGTCCTGGAACTGGCAGGTATCTTCTCTGAAAATGTGACCACAGATCTGCCCGCCTCCAGCCTGCTTTGGTTTGCCCAGCAGGCTATGGAGATCGACAGTGATCAGGTCCAGTTCTTCACGCTCCCCTGTGATGAAGGCTATGCACAACCCTCTTTCTATCTTCTGGCCGATCCGGAGGAGACAGCAGATCTGGTGAACCAGTACTTCAACCCCTACACCTATGATATCTCCCCCTACGATCTGTGCCGGATGGTCGTCACGGAGGATGGCCAACTGATGCGCGACCCCACCGGATATGCCCAAATCACCCACAGCAAGGGGCTGTTTTCCTTTTACCTTTCCCTGACGGAGGAGGATCTCGCTGCCGTAAACTGGACAGAGGATGCCATGGGTGTTACCTTCTACCGGGACGGTGAAGAGGATTGGTTCCTTCGGATCTGTCCTCAGCCGGAGGAGTGGCTGGAGAGTCATCCGTCGGACAACCGGATTTTGTTGGAAAGCTTCGACACCAACGGTACGCCTCACTGCTATGTGATGGAGTGGCAGGGTGACTTTACTACGGAAGCTCAGCGGCAGGCTGCGGCAAACAGCTTCCGTCTGACACTGGACGCCTCTCTGATATCCCAACTGGTCCACGACAGCTACGAAAGCGATATGGCTACGGCCATCACCTACCTCCCCTATCTGTCCTGGCAGAACTACCAGGAGACCTGTCGTGAAGACGACCCCAGCAGCGACGCACTGTTTGATCTGCTCTCAGCTCTTAGCTCTTACGCCGACAGCGGAAAAGCCACCTGGGGCCAGTACCACGATATTCTCTCCGCTCCTTTGGATGAGGCCATTGACGGCGCTTACGCCACCGCCTATCAGGACATCCTGTGGGCGCTGTACCGCAGTGCGCCCGACACCTTTGCCTCAGTGGTAGGAAGCAGCTATATCAGTGAGACGGAACGTGACAACGCGGTGTATTGGCTGCGGGCCCCTCTGGCAGAGGAACAGGGCCAAAGCGAATCTTCTCTCTCTGATGAGGAGGTCCGGGTAATTCTGGGTCTCAGTGACGGAAGCACCGATGAAGAAGATCTCCCCACTATGCCAGGCGAGATGATAAACGGATTCATGCGGGGCTGGGCACCCATCGTAACTTCCCTAGGGGATGAATACCCTGTGGAAACCTCTGTCAGTGGTGACTGGTCCCTGGCATCTATTACGCAGGCTATCCAGGCCGGTCTGGAGCAATCCCTTGCCGGCACCAAGTGGGCTGACCAGCTGACAGATGTAACCATTTCCTACGCCTTCTCTCCCTCGGAAAATCCTCAGAGCGGCGATGTCCTGGAGATCCCCTATTACGCGATGTTCTCCACGGTGTACACGGTGGAGGGCTACGCTCCGGAGGAATTCTCCCTCTCCTGCGGCCCCTTTACAGCCCGGGTGACGCTGACAGGGGACGGCTCTCTTACAGCGAGTCAGGATTTCCTGGACAGACAGACCATCTATCGCCAGCTGGAAGGCTGCACCCAAGGTATTGCTCTGGAGGCAGTCTCCGGCAGCAGCTTCGACCTGTCCTCTGCCATTCAGGATGCTATTGAGGCGAAACTGGAAGCGGCAGGGCTCGCAGCGGATTATCGTATCACCGCCCTATCTCTGGGTTCTTACACCATTCCCAGCAGTCTCAGCCCCGGCACAGTACAGACGATTACCGGCACGGTCTGTTTTTCTCCCACTGGTGAGGGCGGTATCGCTACCCCGGATATTTCCTTTACTGCTACCTGTACTACTGTGGGAGAATAACCTGCGAGCAGCAAAAAGAACACCGCCGAGCCACATGGCCCGGCGGTGTTTTCTATTCACTATGTATCGGTACCTGCTGCGGAGCAGTGCGTGGATCTTACTGCAGCAACTTGAAGCGGCCCAGCAGGGGCACTTCCTTCTCTGTTCCGCTAGCGGCGCTGATAATACCGATGAACCAGCAGACGATCAGAAAGATCCAGCCAACAAAAGCTACCAGCCATCCCAGGATAGGAACGATGCCAATGACCCCCAAAACAACACCTGCCAGCCAGATCACCAGGGACTGATTCAGATGGAACTTGCAGTTCTCACGGTCACCAGCCACAAAGGCGATCAACAGGCCGATCCAGGAAAGATAGGCCACTACATCCGTCAGCTTTTTACTCATCATAATTGTCTTTTCCTTCCTCCGTTGAAATTGCCGAGACGGCTCTCTCAGCCACACGGTGCCAGTATATCATCCAGTGAAAGAAAAGGCAACACGCTGCCGCTTTTTGTAACTTTCTGTCACTTTGCGTATTTCTCAAAGAAGCGGAACGTCATGGGCCACAGGCAGCCGGCCACCAGCACCACCAGGAAATACCGGATAGCGTGGGCCGCATCGTGGCCATCGCAGAGGGTCAGCAGCGGGGCTTTCAATACTGTTTTCACCACCAGTACCAGCGCAAGGCCTCCTGCCACCTTGATCACCTGTCCCCACCAGGGGGCGCGGGTCGGAAACTGAAGAATCTTTGTGTCAAAGGCATAGGCCACGAAAACCCCCGCCACTGCCCCCAGCATGGTATAGGCGTTTTTGGAGGCCTCCGCAATGTTGGCAAGGCCACTCTCCATCGTGGTCACATCGCTTGCCGCCACCGCAGGCGGGGTCAGCTCCATGTAGCCCACAAAGGCCAGGCTCAGTATCAGCATGGCGCCAATGATCCAATACATCCGGTTGGGGAACCACAGCGTGCTTTCCATCAGAGGATACAGGGCAAATACCAGCACCACGCCGATCAAGAGGGACACTCCCACATCCGCCGGGGTATGGACACCCAGGTACATCCTTGACACAGAAACCAGGATGATCAAAACAATACAGACGATCCGCAGCCACATCCGCCGGGTAAACCGGGCGATACCGCCCATATATCCCGCCACACACTGGGTATGTCCGCTGGGAAAGCTGTACCCTGTGGCAGAGGCACGTGCCGACTCCACAATGGTAAAGTTGGGGTCACGGACCCAGGGCCGGGGCACCTGGCAGAACACCTTCAGCCACTGATTGATCAGTGTCCCCACAAATCCCACCGTCAACAGATAATATCCTTTGCGCTTATCCACGCACCAGAATACGAACAACGCCGCCAGCAGGAAAAGCGCCTCCTCCCCCAGCCGGGTGACCAGGGACATGACGGTATCCAGCACAGGCGTGCGAATGGATTCAAACCAGTACAGCAACTGCATAAAGGAATCCTCCCTTTTTTGGATCGTGCAGGCCTATTATACCGTATCCCGCCAAGGGATACAACCCCCATGACCCACCATTCCCACCGCACTTTTATGGAGGCCGCCACCTCTCAAGTTTAAGAAACTTTTTCGTTTTTTGTTTCGTGTTCACAAAATATTTAAAATATTTTTTATTGTTAAACTATTGACAATTATATCGAGCTGTGCTACACTATCCTCAGAAAGCTTGTTAAACTTTTAACAACCTCCGGAACGTGAGCTTTCCGCCCGGAGATCGTACATCGGAAGGAGCATATCATTATGGCTAGATTTACTTTACCCAGAGATCTGTATCACGGCAAGGGCGCTCTGGACGCTCTGAAGGATCTGGATGGCAAGCGCGCAATGGTAGTCGTGGGCGGCGGCAGCATGAAGCGCTTCGGCTTCCTGGACAAGGTCTGTGACAACCTGAAGGCCGCCGGTATGGAGGTCCAGCTCTTTGAAGGTGTGGAGCCCGATCCCAGCGTGGAAACCGTCATGAAGGGCGCCGAGGCCATGCGGAAGTTCCAGCCCGATTGGATCGTCGCCATCGGCGGCGGCTCCCCCATCGACGCTGCCAAGGCCATGTGGGCCTTCTATGAATACCCCGACACTACTTTCGAGGCCCTGTGCATCCCCTTTAACTTCCCCAAGCTCCGCACCAAGGCCCATTTCTGCGCTATCCCCTCCACCTCCGGTACTGCCACTGAGGTTACCGCTTTCTCTGTTATCACCGACTACCACAAGGGTGTCAAGTACCCCCTGGCGGACTTTAACATTACCCCGGATGTGGCCATTGTGGACCCCGACCTGGCAGAGACCATGCCCAAGAAGCTCACCGCTCACACCGGTATGGACGCCATGACCCACGCCATTGAGGCCTATGTGTCCACCCTCCACTGCGACTACACCGATCCTCTGGCCCTCCACGCCATCAAGATGATCTCCGCCGACCTGGTGAAGAGCTACAACGGCGATATGGAGGCCCGTGACCGGATGCACAACGCCCAATGTCTGGCCGGCATGGCCTTCTCCAACGCTCTGCTGGGTATCGTCCACTCCATGGCCCATAAGACCGGCGCCGCCTACTCCGGCGGACACATCGTCCACGGCTGCGCCAATGCCATGTACCTGCCCAAGGTCATTGCCTACAACGCCAAGGAGCCTGAGGCGGAGAAGCGCTACGGCGAGATCGCCGCTTTCCTGGGTCTGGAGCCCACCAGCAAGGCCCTCATTGCCCATATCAAGGCCATGAACCAGCAGCTGGATATCCCTGCCTGCATCAAGGACTACGAGGGCGGTATCATCAACGAGCAGGAGTTCCTGGAGAAGCTGCCCCAGGTGGCCGAGCTGGCTGTGGGTGACGCCTGCACCGGTTCCAATCCCCGCACCATCACTCCCGATGTCATGGCCCAGCTCCTCAAGTGCTGCTTCTATGACACCGAGGTGGACTTCTAATCCCACTTCACGTATCCCTCTCTTTATTTTCCTCTTGAACGGAAAGCCGCCAGGGCTGTGTCCTGGCGGCTTTCCCCTTTTGGGACCTGACGGTACAGGTTTGACGGGCCATGGGCTCTATGGTATCATAATTATAATAGTGATACCTCTTGGCATCTGTCAGCCCCGCCCTTTTATCAGGAAGGAGCCGTCCATGAAAAAACTGTCCTCCATTATTGGCCTTCGGACCATTAAGACCGCCGCCGCCATCATTATTGCCCTGGCCATCGTCAACCAGTACGGCACCAGCAGCGCTAAGCTGATCTTTGCCATGCTGGGAGCCATGTCGGCAGTACAGCCTACCTTCCGGGCCTCTCTGGAGGCCTGTCTGACCCAGATCGTTGGCGTCAGCTTCGGCGCGGTCATGGGTCTTCTTCTGCGGGAACTCCCCATCAGCTATCTCACTGCCGTGGGGATCGGCGTCATAATTATTATCACCGTATATAACTCCCTTCATGTTACCCTCTCCCCCTCCCTGCCCTCCTTCATCCTGGTCATGGTTTGCACCACAGCGGAACTATCCCCCATGTCCTACGCCCTGGGGCGGATCTGGGATACTGCCATCGGCCTGGGTGTGGGTATCGTGATCGATGTGCTGGTGTTCCCTTATGACAACAGCCAGAAGATCCGCAGCGCCCTGGAGAGCCTCAACAAAGACGTGCTGCGTTTTCTGGAGGAGATCTTTGACGGGGACGGCGTGCTGCCGGACAGTGATGTCCTGGCGGGAAAGCTCAGCGCTATGGAAAAACAGCTGACCATCTTCTCCAAGCAGAAGCTCTTTTTCCACCTGCGGCGCCAGCGGCAGGAACTGGCACGGTTCCGCTCCTGCGACCGGAAAGCCAAAGATCTGGTCTGCCACATGGAGGCGCTGTGTCTTTTGGAATATCCCGGGCGGCTGACAGAGGAGAACCGCCGGCGGCTTGCCGCCGCCGGCGCAGCCATCCGGGACCAGCGCCCTCTGGACTCCGTTATGGAAATAGATGTGGTGACCAACTACCACGTTGGACAGATCCTGACCCTGCGTCAGGCCCTGCTCCAGGAGCTGGGAAAAGGGTCATAGCCCGGATGCAACCGGCAGTTGCGCAAACGCCACAGCAGGATGGTAGACGATTTTCCTTCTGTATGCTACGATACCACCATCATTGAAAGAGGAGGCACACGCAATGTCTTTGGGAGAGAAGCTGTCGATGCTGCGAAAGGCCCGGGGTATGAGTCAGGAGCAGCTGGCAGAGCAGTTGGGCGTCAGCCGGCAGGCGGTAAGCAAGTGGGAACTCAATGAAGCTGTACCGGATGTAGGGCGGGTTGTAGCACTCAGCGAGCTCTTCGGGGTGACTACGGACTACCTCCTCAAAAGCAGCTCCAAGACGGCAGCAGATGATGACACGGTCCGCGCCGCCGGGAAGCAGGGCGAGGAGGCCCGTCCTGCCGCCGCGGAAAGCGATAAACGATGGCCCGGTATGGCTATCACTCTCCTAGCGGGCCTGGCCATCCTGGTCATGGCGGCAGTGCTGGAATACAAGGACACCGCGTATTACATAGACAACAGCTATTTAGGAACCGGCTTCTTCGGGTATCTGGCATTCAACGGCGGCGGGCGCTTGATGTTTATCCTGCTGCTGCTCTGTCTGGTAGGAGGAATACGCCTGCTGTTGGGCAAGCCATTCCTGTTTGCGTTTTTGCGCCCCTCTGTCTGGGAGAGCTGGTTCTCCTCCTGCGGAAGCGAGAACAGTGACCTCTACTCGGAACAGACCCGGCGGTTTTTCCGTGGGGAAGAGGACGAGCACGCCGAAGAAGAGAAGGACGCCGGGGAGAAATGACTATATACGGAAGGAGCCGGGAAGCCGCTGGGCTTTCCGGCTTTTTTGTGCCGCCGGCTCCTCCGCCGCAGCATCTGAGGTGTGAAAAATAACCACTGAGGCAAAAGCCCTTGCTTTCCCTCTCCGCTCTGCTACAATAACCCCAGAAGGAGGCGGACACATGAAGATCACACTCAACCAGGACCCCGCCTTTCAGGAGACGGAGATCATCATCAACTGTCCCCAGGCGGACGAGGATATCCTCCGGCTGGTGGCCATGCTCCGTATCCACCAGCACAAGCTGGTAGGCCTTTGGCAAGGGGAGAGCCATCTGCTGGATATTCGGGATATTCTCTATATCGACACTGCCGACAAACGCACATTTCTCTACACCCGCGAGAAGGTCTATGAGAGCGCCCTGCGGCTCTATGAACTGGAGGACAATCTGATGGGCCTGGATTTTCTTCGGATCAGCCGCTCTGCCATCGTCAATTTCCGCCATATCCAATCCATCCGTCCGGAACTGGGGGGACGGCTGCTGTTGACCATGGAAAATGGCGAGCAGGTGTACGTATCCCGCCAGTACGCCGCTTCCATCAAGGAAAAACTGCGGGAGCTGGAAAGGAGTTTGACTCGATGAAAAAAGCATTTGCCTGTATCATGGAATGGAAAACCAATGCCTGTCTCAGTTTTACCGCCGCAGTGGTCATCTACAGCGTGTTCGCCTGGGCCTTCCACCAGCAGGTGGTAGAGCTGCGGACCCTGCTGTCCCTGCTGCTGATCTGTGCCATCGGTTCTGCCCTTCAGCTGCTCTGCTTTACGGAGCATATTATCCGGAAGATGCGCTACACCCGGCGCACCTTGCTGTTCCTGGTGCTGTTCTTCCCGCTGCTATCCGGCACCGCTGCCCTGTTCCGCTGGTTCCCCACAGAGTATGCGGGTGCTTGGCTGGTCTTTGCCGGCAGCTTTGTGGCAGCTTTCGTCGTCATGACTATTGGATTTGAGATCTACTACCGGGCTGCCGGGAAAAAATATGACGGTCTGCTGGGGCAGTACCGCCGCGAAAAAGAGTCAGAATGATATTCCATCGCATATACAGCCAGAGGGCCGGCGGATGATCCGCCGGCCCTCTGTTTCTCTTGTATTCGCGGGGTTTTACTCCTCCGCAAAAGGATCGTCCGACCCACTGCCGGAGACTGCCGCTGCGACAGCTTCCTTTGGCTGTGTATCCTGTTCCTCCACCTGAGGCGCCTGAGGCACTGCATGGGTCTCCTCCGCCTTCTGGAAGGTTTCCAGATTTGCCCCGGTCTCCTTGTGGAACACGTGGGCGGCACCGCCGTGGAACGTAAAGCGTACCGGCGTTCCCATCTGGGGAACTGCCCGGCGGGCTTCCTCCTCATCCTCAGAAACCGGTACGATGATGATCACATCCCGGCCGCAGGCCGCCACGTGGATATGTACCGCGCTTCCCATCATCTCCGACACATCCACAGAGGCGGGAACAGCATTTTCCTCCCGGGTGATGATCATGTGCTCCGGACGGACGCCCAGAACCACATCCTGGGACTCCACATTCCCAGCCAGAAGCCGGGCCTGCTTTTCCCGAGAAAGCTCCACCCGGGCGTTCTCCAGCTCCACAAAGTACCGCTCCCCCTGCCGGACCAGCCGGGCATCAAAGAAGTTCATCTGGGGGGTACCAATAAAACCGGCAACAAAAATGTTGGAGGGATGGCTGAACACCTCCCGGGGCGTACCTACCTGCTGGACAAAGCCGTCTTTCATAATGACGATCCGGTCCCCCAGGGTCATGGCCTCCGTCTGGTCGTGGGTGACGTAGATAAACGTGGTATTGATCCGCTGGCGGAGCTTGATGATCTCCGAGCGCATCTGGTTGCGGAGCTTGGCATCCAGGTTACTCAGCGGCTCGTCCATGAGGAAGGCCTGCGGTTCCCGGACAATGGCCCGGCCAATGGCCACACGCTGGCGCTGACCGCCGGAAAGAGCCTTGGGCTTGCGCCGCAAAAGCTCCGTAATATCCAGGATCTCCGCTGCCTCCCGCACCTTTTCGTCAATGACACGCTTGGGGAATTTCCGCAGCTTCAGGCCATAGGCAATGTTGTCATAGACCGTCATGTGGGGGTAAAGGGCGTAGTTCTGGAACACCATGGCGATATCCCGGTCTTTGGGTGGGACCCGGTTCACCAGGACGTCGTTGATGTAGATCTCCCCTTCGGTGATCTCCTCCAGGCCAGCCACCATCCGCAAAGTAGTGGATTTTCCGCATCCGGAGGGGCCGACCAGTACGATAAACTCCTTGTCGGCGATCTCAAGGTTGAAATCCTGGACCGCGACCACGTTGCCGTCGTACACTTTCTTCACATGTCGTAAGCTCAGGTTTGCCATGGGTTACTCTCCTCCGGCTTTCTTCTCATATTCGCGCTCCAGCCGTTCCTCCCGGCGCTGCTCGATCATCGCTTCCACCTTTTCCGGAACTGCCTTCTTAACCTTCCGATAGCCCCGGACGATATTCTTGACCACCAGTACCACCACGAAAGTCAGGGGGCACAGGGCAAACAGCACCGTCAGGATCAGCAGCAGTGAGGCATAATCCTCTGTCAGGCGGACAGCGTTCTCCCAGTAGGGGTAGATGACACCATTGACACGCATGGACCGATCGCCAAAACTGCCGATGACAGACAGCAGATGGCCCAGAGAATAGCGGCTGCTGTTCTCCACCACATCGTTCTCCTCAGGAGGAAACGCCTCCTGCACGACGCCCATGGCAAAATTGGTGATAGGGTCGGGCATGATGATCTCATAGCAGCTGATGGCGGCCGTCTCATCCAGCCGCTTGAGTGCTGAGTAAGACATAAACAGCCCTGCTTCTCCGCTGTAAGCCTTCTTTGTGGCAAAATCGTTCTCACGGGACACCACTCCAGCTACCACAAAAGGCTTTCCATTGAGGGTAATGGTCATGCCTTCCAGCTCCACGCCGCCGAACAGGCGCCATGCCAGCTCCTCATCCAGGACCACCAGGTCATCCATCAGGTCATCAGAGGATATGTAGGCACCGCTGCGCAGTTGGAGAGGATGGAAATAGAAGAACTCTCCTCCTACTGCCACTGCCTCCACCTGGGCACTGCCGCCGCTGCCGCTGCTGTCGCTGCTCACTGTCACCGTGGCACTGGTGCTGTACGCGTCGATATAAAGGCTGCCGTTCTCCGGTGCCTCCAGCGACTGTTCCATAAGCTTGGTATCCAGCGTCTGGCGGAAGGAGAGGATATCGCTCTCCTCCTTGCCCTTTCCTACCGGCAGAAAACATGCGATCTGCGCAAAGCGCATATCACTCTCCCCCCGGAAGGCATCTGCCCTGCGGACAGATCCCAGGGTATTGCTGACCACACTGAGCCCCACAGCAGAGGCAATGGTGGCAGCAACCAGAACGGTATTCAAAATCAACAGGAACCACTGCTTGAAGCCAAAGCCCCGCAGTGTACCGATCAAACGGCTGAAAAGTTCCTTCGCTCTCATGAATTTTCCACCAACCTCACCAGAGTTCCTGCCTCCAGAGGCTTACTGGAAGTAGTGATCACGTAATCACCCTGAGCAAGACCTGTTACAGCGGCGTTGGTATCGTCCTCCGCCAGCACCTGCACATCCACACGGGTGGCCACATAGCGGTTGCCCAGGGGGCTGCTCTTGGCAGTCACCACCAGAACAAAGTGGCCGTTGGTATCCTCACGCAGAGCGCTCTTGGGGATGATGCTGTCATAGTTGGCACTGCGCTGACCGATAGATAGGCTGATGGTGCTGCCGGCATCGATCTCACCGGTAATGCGGAACACCAGGAGCTTGCCCTGTCCCGGCTTGTCCGGGTCAGAGGTAATGGACTCCAGGGTGGCCTGAACATCGTTGCCCCAGTAGTAGTTGCTTACATCGGCGGTATCGCCCACCTTGACCTGCTTGGCCTGCTCGTTGGTCACCGGGATCTTGATGGTATAGCCCCGGTCCACCACATCGATAACCGCCATGGGGGAGCCGGCCGTCGTCTCCTTGCCGGCAGAGACGTTGATGGCGCTGACCGTACCGGACACATTGGCCTTGATCTCCGTGGAGATAGCCTCCTCCCGGTACTTGTTCACCAGCTCCTGCTGCTTTTCGATCTGCACACGGGTGGCCTGGAGATCCAGGTCATTGAGCTGCTTGTCATAATCCTTGCCGCTGAGGGCCTCCTCCAGCTCCCGCTCCTTGGTTTCCACGGTGGTAACCGCCTCATCATAGATGGTCTTTTTTGCCTCAAGAGCTGCCAGCTCATCGGTAAGGGTCGTTACCATATTGTCCTGCTGGCGCTTGGCCGCCTCATAGTTCTTGATCTGATCCTTGACGGCCTTGTTGTTGTTCTCCGCCTGGGCCAAAGTAGCGTTGGCCGCCTGCAGCTGCTGGTTGGCCGCCTGCAGCTGCTGGTTGGCGGAATTCAGTTTGGAACGGATATTCGCCAGCTGTGCACTTGCATCTGCCCCGGCATTCTGATAGTCTTCCAGCAGCCGGTCATAGGTCTGCTGCTTAGCTGCCACATCTGCCTTTGATTTGGAAATGGCCTGATACGCCGTCTTGTAGCGCGTATACGTATCATTACCCTCACTGGAACCGGCAGTAATGTAAGCTTGCATGTACTGCTCATAGTTGCTCTCAGTGGCGCCAGAATAATTGTCAAGGATGTACTGCTTGAATTCCGCGTAGGTAGCTCCATACGCCAGATTGTCACTGTCCAGCTGGCTCTTTGCCGCATTCAGATCTGCCAAAGCATCCTCCAGCTTACGCTGCATATCAATGCTGCCGGAAGTATTCAGCTCATCAAGCTGCTTTTGATAATCGGCAATGGTCGTCTCCAATGTGGAGATCTGCGTTTTCAGCTCCGTAACGGCAGCCTGCGCCTCCTGATACTCCGTATCATCAGCGATGAGGGCATTGAGTTCCTCCAGAATCAGCGCCAGCTGGCTGGACTCATTCTTGGCAGTGGCCAGATCTCCTTTTTTATAGGAGATATCCGTATCGGTGACCTTGTTGGCATCCCGCCGGGCAATAGCCTTCTCCAGATCCTCCTGCAGGACCTGAACGTTACGGTCATTGGTAGCGTAGGTCTTGGCCAGCTCCAGAACCTGCTTCTGGTAGTTGATCTGCAGGGTAGACAGCTGCTCCTCCGCATCCCGGAGTTCCTGGCTCTCAATATCGCCCAGGACAAAGAGCAGATCGCCCTGATTGACGGTATCCCCCACCTTCACACAGACAGAGCGGACCTCCCGGGTCTGGTTGAGGATGACCTCATAGCTCTCATTGGCAGAGATCGTGCCGCTGCCCCGGATCTTAGCGTTGATAGTTCCGGAATTGACGATACCGGTAGCCACCTCAGGCAGGGAACGGTTCATAATGGTATTGGAGAAAAAGGTGAGTACCAGCAATACCGCCAGGAATATGATGGCGATGGTTTTGATAAGCTCCCTTTTCTTGGATTTCTGTGCTTCCATTGGCTTCTCTTCCTTTCACACGCAATAGACTTGGCTCAGCCTTTGACGGAGCCCTGATGGGCGATGCCCTCTACCAGATAGTCCTCGCCATGGAGGAACAGCAGCAGGCAGGGCACCATATAGATGGTGGCGATGGCAAAGGCCAGGCCAACCTCGTTGGCGTTGATAGTGGACAAGTACACGGACAGCGGCTGTTTTGTGGCGTCCGGCAGCAGGATCAGGGGCTGCTCCACCATGTTCCAGTAGTCGATAAAGACCAGGATGGCAATGGAGTACAGCGCACTGCGGCACTGGGGCAGGCAGATATCCTTGAAGATCTGCCACTCACTGGACCCGTCCAATTTAGCCGCCTCGATCAGGGAGGCGGGAATACGGCGCATAAATTTGGTCAGCAGGAATACGGAGAAGGGAGCGAACATACCGGGGAAAATGATAGCCCATCGGGTGTTCAGCAGTCCCAGCCAGTCACTGACCAGATAGTTTGGCACCAGAGTGACCTGATAAGGCATGAGCATCAGGATCACATAGAAGAAAAACAGGAAGCTGCGGAATTTTCCCCGCCACCTGGTAAAGCTGTAAGCCGTAATGGAGGCGACACCCACCTGCAGCAGCACGATAGGCACCACCAAAATCACGGAGTTCCAGAATTTCAGCAGATAATCGGGGCTTTTGATCAGCACAGTGATGTACTGTGACAGGCTCACCTTGTCCGGGATGAACTTGAGGTTCACCATGTCGGATATGTAGCTGTTGGCGCTGCCTGCGGCATTGGCAAATACCTTGCCGTAGTTGGCGCTGATCTCACTCTGGGTCATGAAAGAATTGGTGATGGTCAGCACCGTGGGCATCAGGAAGGCAAAGGCAAAGAAGGCAGCCACCAGTGTCAGCAGAGCGCGGCCAACATAATGGTTCTTCTTCATCCTTCCACATCCTTTCCAAACGCATCCTCTGCCTTGAACAGCAGGATGATCAGCACCACCATCACCAGCGCCATCAGCACCGCCGCCGCGGACATCTTCTGATAGTCGAAGTTCTGGAAGGTGTTGTTCATGAAATGCTGCATCATATAAAGTCCCATATACGGATAGTTTCCGGTGAGCAGATAGATCTCCCGGAACACCTTAAAGGAACTGATGATGGAGAGGATGGTCACGAAGAGTACCGTGGGGGACAGATAACGCAGCTTGATATTGAAGAACTTGTGGGCAGGCGAGGCGCCTTCCACGTCCGCCACTTCCAGCAGTTCTTTCGGGATATTGTTCAGGGCTGCCATAAACAATATCATATTGTATCCCAGGTTCTTCCACAGGAAGAGGATGATGATCACTACCTGGCAGTAGGGGGAGTTGAGCCAGTCCACGGGCGAAATGCCAAATGTGGACAACACGGCGTTAAGGGTGCCGTTGTAGTGGAACACCACCTGCCAGATCAGCACCACCGACGCCACAGGCACCATCATGGGGCTGAGGAAGAAGGTCCGCAGCCAGCTCTTTCCCGGAATACGGCACTCCAGCATCAGCGCAAGTCCCAGGGACAGCACAACAGCAAGAGGCACCGCTACGATAGAAAACGTAGCGGTGTTCTTGGCTGCTGTCTGGAAGGACGAGTTTTTCAGCACAGCAATAAAGTTGTCCAGAAAGACAAACTCCGGGTTGATGGGACTACGGATCACCGAGTAGTACACCACCACCAAAAACGGGACGATAAAGAACACCGATACGCCAATCAAGCTTGGCCCCATAAAGGCCATGCTGTGCATCACATCCCGGATGTGCTCATTGCTGACGTCCCACATCCGCCGGGCAGTTTTGCCCGACGGATGTGGACGCTTTTCCTTTTTCAGACGAATCCTTTTATCTCTGCTCATTAACATACAGCGTCACACGGTCCTGGATCTGCTTGGCAGTATCCTGGACGGTCTTATCTCCGTTGAAGTAGCCGCCAGCCACTTCATTGACGATGTTGTAGATGTTCTCGTCGTAAGTGGAAATAGAATCAATGGCGTTATACAGGGCCATGAACTGATCGTACTGCTCCTGGGTCGTGGCATAGACGTCCACCGTCAGATCATTAAAGCCGTAGGTATACTTGGGCACCTCGATGGGCTGGCCGTTCTCGTCCAGAACCTGGTTGCCGTTCTCGTCCAGCTGGTACTCCTTCTTCATGGCCATCTCTACCATCTTCTCAAAGTCAGCCTTGTTGGTAGAGAGGTTGTAGCCGCCAATCATATACTCCTCATCCACATTGGCATACTGGGGCATCAGGTACTCCCGCATGAAGGACCAGGCGCCTTCCTTGTCCTTGCAGGTGCTGGACATAGCGATGCCGTTGCCCAGGCTGAAGCTGCTGCCTACGCTGCCGTCCTCCTGGGGGAAACCGATGAAGGAGTAATCGCCATTGAACACCACCTCATACATCTGCAGGCTGTCGCCCAGATCGTAGAGGTAGGCATTGAGGAGCATCTGCTTGCCATTCATGACACGGGTGTTATCATCCTCATACTCCTCCCAGTCCACGTTGTTCCAATCGTACTCCAGGGGGAAGCTGTTGCAGAACTCCAGCAGGGAAATGAAATCCTCAGAGTCGAAGGAGCACTGACCGGTACTCCAGTCAACGAAAGCATCCATGTTCTGAGCAAGAACGTTGCTGAGCATGCCGGCCTTGGTATCACCTTCGCCGAAGATGGTGCAGCCCTCAGGCATGGTAGCCAGGGCAGCCTGGAGGTCATCCAGCGTCCAGCTCATCCGGTCACCTACCACCTTGGTAGCACCCACGACAGTCTGAATGGAGAAGGTACTGAACACCTGGTAGAGCTTGCCGTCCTGCTCCGCAGCCTTGAACACGTTTTCCATAATAGCGTCACGGCCCAGGTCGGGGTCATTGTCGATATAGGGCCACAGATCCTCCAGCAGGCCCTTTGCGCCGTACTGCTGGATGGGCAGACCGCTAACATTGAGAATATCAGGGACGTTGCCGGCCGCGATCTCAGTGTTCAGCTTGGTAAGGCCAGCCTTGTAATCCTCTGCCGTATTGAACTCGGAGTAGTCCTTGATCTCAATGCGGTACTTATCGCTGGACTTATTGAAGTCAATGATCTTGTTGCGCTCATCGTATCCCAGATACTGCGTAGCGTAGGTCAGGGTGACCTTATCCTTCAGGACAGAGGCATCCGTCTCAGTGAGGATCGCCAGCTCCATGGTCATATCGTTGCCATTCAAGCCCCAACTGCGGGTCATAGCCACGATCCGGCCATCCTCCAGGAAGGTAAAGAACATGAGCTCATCCTTGTTGATGTTGGCCGCGCTCCAGCTGAGGATCTTCTCCCCGGCCTTGGTTTCCTTATTGAAGCCGTACAGGGAATCGCCATTATCATAATAGAAGATGTACTTCTGGCTGCCGGTATAGATATTGCCGCCGTTGGGAGGCAGAGGATACTCAGCACCCCAGCCCTTGGCCGCCTTATCGATGGTACGGAGCACCTGGCCGCCTTCCTCGCTCCAAACACTCATGCCGACAGTACCGTCGCCCAGCAGGGTCAGCTGTCCCCACAGGTTTTCTTCCTCAATGGTGAAAAGGATGTTCTGATCCTTGTCCAGTACTACGATCTTGGTCTCGCTGGTAGTCTCCCCATAGGTCTGAACAGAAGTGAAGAAGCAGCCCTCCGGATCCATGATCATGCTGTTGATATAGTCCGCTCCCAGCTTTTCCTGCATACCGGAAGTATCGATTCTAGAGAGCTCATTGCCGGTGGAATCCAACTGGCGAAGGATCTGGGAATTGGTGCTCTCAGAAGGATAGTTCCACTTGTCGTCGGTATTGGGGTCAAAATCAGCAGGCAGTTCAAAGGTGGTGGTATACACATCCTCCGTCACCCAGAGAGTGCCGTCCTCGCCGCCGCGGATATTGCTGATATTGGAGCTGCCCTCCACACCCTCAGGAACGGGAGTGGACTCAAAATTCTCCAGCTTCACCGGCTCTCCGCCATCCAGGGGGATACGGTAGATTCCAGTGGTATACTCATAATTGGGAAAGGACTCACCGGTATCCGGGTCCACATAGGGCTCGGTCTCCGTGCGAATCTCCGCGATCACATAGACATTCTGGCCATCACAATAACCGCTGTTTATGTACTCCGCATCCAGGTTGAAATCAATATACTCGGGCATATAAATGGTTCCGCTGAGCTGGCTGGTATCATCCCCGCCGTTTCCGCAGGCTGCCAGCCCCAGCACCATACACAGCGCCAGCAGCAACGCCGTTACTTTCTTCCCATACACCTTCATAATGTATCCTCCTTGTTTTTGTCGCTGTTTCCCAGCTTCCTTCTGTTTTTATACAGTCGGATATGCCAGGCTCCTCGCAGAAAGCCCTTCCAGCAGGACAAAGCTTGGATGGAACGCCATCCTCTCCTTTTCTCTATTGGCAAAGACGGAAAAAGCGGGTGGAAAGTTCCTCCATAACTGTTTTTATTGTAGCTTTCTGTGCATCATTTTTGCATCTTTTCCGCATAGCATTTGTTTTATTTCTTTTTAAGAATGTTTTAAGGCCGGGTGCATTTTCATGCACCCGGCCTTGTTGCATCAGCAGGTTACTCCACCGTTACCGATTTCGCCAGATTCCGCGGCTTATCAATATCACAGCCCCGCATCAATGCCACCCCAGCGGCTCTGCCGCCGGGGGCCCCTTGCTGTTTCACTGCTCGGGCGGAGTGAATCCGCCCTGCGCCAAGGTTTTGCTGTTGACAAAACGCTTGTGCGCGCCACTCGGCGCGAATCTCTTTACTCCACCGTCACCGATTTCGCCAGATTCCGCGGCTTATCAATATCACAGCCCCGCATCAATGCTACATAGTAGGCAAACAGCTGCAGGGGCACCACGCCCAGGGAGGGCAGCAGCAGCGGATGGGTCTCCGGGATGGTGATAACGCCGTTGGCGGTCTTTCCCATCTCCTCTCCATGCTCCCGGGTGGTCAGTGCCAGCACATCGCCGCCCCGGGCCTTTACCTCCACGATATTGCTCATGGCTTTCTCAAAGAGCTTGGCATAGGTCCCCAGGGCCACCACCAGAGTACCTTCCTCGATCAGACTGATGGTGCCGTGCTTGAGTTCGCCGGAGGCATAGGCCTCGGAGTGGATATAGGAGATCTCCTTGAGCTTCAGGGAGCCCTCCAGTCCCAAGGCATAATCTACGTTACGCCCAATGAAAAATACGCTGTTGTGGTTGAAGTACTGGCTGGCATAGTACTGGATATCGTCCTTATCGGAAAGGATCTCCTCCATCTTCGCCGGCAGCAGCAACATCTCTTCCAGCACACGGTGGTATTCCTCCACCGGCATGGTGCCCAGCAGACGGGCCAGGTACAGCCCCAGCAGATTCAAAACAGCCAGCTGGGTGGAATAAGCCTTCGTGGTAGCTACGGCGATCTCCGGTCCTGCCCAGGTATAGAGCACTTGGTCGGACTCCCGGGCGATGGAGGAACCCACCACATTGACAATGGAGAGGATAGTGGCCCCCAGCCGCTTGGCCTCCCGCAGTGCCGCCATAGTATCCAGCGTCTCTCCCGACTGGCTGATCACAATGACCAGCGTCCTGTTATCCACAATGGGGTCCATATACCGGAATTCGGAGGCCAGCGCCACTTCCACAGGAATGCGCAGGATCCGCTCCAGGTTATACTTTCCGATCATCCCCACATGGTAGGACGATCCACAGGCCACGATATAAAGCTTATGCACACTGCGCAGATATTCCTCCGTCAGCTGGAAGTCCTCCAGGAACACCTCGCCGTCACGAATGCGGGGGAAGATCGCCCGGCGCATAGCCTCCGGCTGCTCCATGATCTCCTTGAACATGAAGTGCTCATAGCCGCCCTTTTCCGCTGCATCTACCTCCCAATCCACATGGGAGATCTCTTTCTCCACCGGCTGCATCAGGTGGTTATAGCACTGGATACCGTCCTTGGTCAGTACCGCCACCTCGCCGTCATCCATATAGCCCACTTCGCGGGTATGGCGGATGATGGCCGTAACATCACTGGCCAGGAAGTTGCAGCCCTTACCATAGCCAAGGATCAGGGGACTGTCCTTGCGTACGGCAATGAGCTGATCCGGCTCGTCGGCGCAGATGATGCCCAGAGCATACGCTCCCTGGATACGCCGCATCACCCGGCCCACTGCCTCCAAAACGCCTACTTTGTCCGTCTCACAGAAATACTCGATCAGTTGGGCCACTACTTCGGTATCCGTCTCCGAAGTAAAGGGCACCCCCTGGTCCTGCAGGAAGGCTTTCAGTTCCGCATAATTTTCAATAATGCCGTTGTGTACCACAGCGATGCGGCCGCTGCGGCTGACCTGAGGATGACTGTTGACGTCGGACGGTGCGCCGTGGGTAGCCCACCGGGTATGGCCCACACCGATGGTACCTTCCACCGCAGCTCCTCCCTGGAGCATGTCGCTGAGGACCTGCAGCCGTCCTTTGGACTTATATACAGACAGGCTCTGATCCCGCTGGGAGTACACCGCCACACCAGCTGAATCGTATCCGCGGTATTCCAAACGGCTCAAACCATCCAGCAGAATGGGCGCCGCCTGTTCCTGCCCTACATATCCAACGATTCCACACATAAAATTATTCCTCCTGATGTCATTCCTGTATGGGCGCCGCCAAGCCGCAGCAAACTACACCCGTACCGGATCTGCCGGCGCAGGCAGCGCTCAACCTATTTGATGCGATCAAGAGGACAAACTCGCAGCCATTTGTCGCTCGTTCCCCGGTCACAGTCCCTTTGTTCTACGGTCACCCGTATATTTGCCGGCTGTGTGCGCACCCGGAGCGGCACGGAGGGGCATCCGCCGAAAACTTCGATACTCCCCTCACCTCGTCGTCCCGTACCAGCACCAGGAAGAAGCTTCTGCCTCTCCTGCTGGCCGTACGGGCACTGGCGCTTATGACAGGCTCTGCCTGTAGTCCTCCTTTCTCTCTGCGATACTATAGCAACCGCTATGCGGCTGTTATCCTGATAATGTCTCTTTTCTGCGGAGCCCCTCTGGCTCCCTTTACATATTCTCTCCCCTTCCCGCACATACTGGCGAAGAAAGGAAGTGCACCCATGATTACCGCTTTTTTCCGCACGGTGATCCTCTATCTGCTCATTATCGCCGGTCTGCGCCTCATGGGCAAGCGGCAGATCGGAGAGCTGGAGCCCGGGGATCTGGTGCTGACTCTGATCATATCAGATCTGGCCTCCGTCCCCATGCAGGACTTCGGAATCCCTCTGGTCAACGGGGTGTTCCCCATCATCGTCCTTTTGTCTCTCTCCATGCTGGTCAGCTATTTCAGCCTGAAATCCATCCGCTTCCGTTCTTTGGTCTGCGGACGGCCTACTGTCATCATCCAGGACGGCAAGATCCTCCAGGCAAACATGGCAAAGACCCGCTTCACCGTGGATGAGCTGTATGAACAGCTGCGCACCCAGGGTTACAGCAGTCTTGATGGAGTGAAATACGCTATCCTGGAGACCAGCGGACAGGTCTCCGTTCTGCCCTATACCCGCACCGCGCCGCTCACTCCTCAGTCCGCCGGGATCGAGGTGCAGGAGGATGTGACGCTGCCGGTGCTGGTGGTCAACGACGGCCATATCCTGACCGACAATCTGCGCACCTGCGGACGGGATCTGTCCTGGCTGCAGGGGCAGCTGAAAAAGCGCCGTCTCACCTCACCCAAGCAGGTGTTCCTCATGACAGTGGATGAGACAGGAGCTGTGGTATGTGTCACCAAGGAGGGTCCGGCATGAAGGTACTCGTTCTCCCTCTGGGAGCCATAGCGGTCATCCTGGCTTTCTCCCTGTGGGCCGGCAGCTATGTACAGCAGCAGGCGGATACCTGGGAGCAGCTCTTGGACCAGGCCGCCGCCGCCGCCGAAGAGGAAGATTGGCCCCAGGCGGCCAAACTGCTGTCCCAGGCAGAAGAGCACTGGGAACGCAGCAAGACATTTCTCCACACGATCATCGAACACAGCGAGCTCAACGAGGCCGAAGCCCTCTTTGCCGCCGCCTCAGAGGCGTGCTTCCAGCAGGACACCCAGGAATTTCGCTGTCAGCTCACTCTGCTGACCACACAGCTCAAAGTGCTGGCCGAGACCCAAGCGGTGAGCATTAAAAACATTTTGTGACAGTTTTCTCCATCTGCAGCCAGTATACCATACCCCTCAAACCGGCGCAACAGGAACATTTCGTCATCAGGCCTTAAAAAGCCCGTACGGCAGAAGATGCCGCTGGGCCATCTTCTGCCGTACGCAGGCAGGTCTGCGGGCAGCTTTCCTCCCGTAGTCTATTTTTTCTCCTCCAGAAGCTTGGTCAGCTCCTCCATGAAGGTGTGGATATCCTTGAACTGGCGATACACAGAGGCAAAGCGGACATAGGCCACTTCATCCACCTCCCGCAGCTTCTCCATCACCTGCTCACCCACCATATCCGTGGTGATCTCCCGCTCCAGGTTGTTCTGGAGGCTCTGTTCGATCTCATCGGTCATTTGCTCCAGCTTGGCCAGAGGCACCGTGCGCTTCTCACAAGCCCGCAGCATACTGCTGAGGACTTTGTTGCGGTCAAAGCTCTGACGGCTGCCGTCTTTCTTGATGACGACCATAGGCAGCGACTCCATGGTCTCATAGGTGGTAAAGCGTTTCTCACAGGCCAGGCACTCCCGGCGGCGGCGGATGCTGTTCCCCTCGTCGGCGGGACGGCTGTCCACCACCTTGCTCTCCTTATAGCCGCAATATGGACATTTCATCTGTGGAATCCTCCCGGTGATCTCAGCGGCGTATCCGCCGCCGGAAGAGAAGTCTATGCCTCTCTTTTTTTGCCCATTGTAACACAGGAAAGAAAAAAATGATAGAAGAATTTGACATTTTTTCCTAGCTGTCAGGGAGAAACAGGCCGTCCCTTCTGATCAAAGGCATAAACCGCGCACAGCCGACCCTCTACCGTCATCACTCTGGCCAGGCAAAACAGAAGTTCCAGGGGAAAAGGCTCTCCTTTTTCCAGAGGGATCGCCAGCAGCAGCAGCTCCCCTTCTCTGCGTTTCCAGGCGTGCTTCACCCTCTCCAGCCGTCTCCGCAGTTCCGGCGCTTCCAGGAAATGACCAGGGGCCCCTGTCTCCTGCCACACAGCCTCATTGAACCGGAAGGACAGCTTCGCCTCCCCCCGCTGCAGGCGTCCCAAAGCAGTGATGTCCCGGGCATAGATCCTTCGGCACAGGGACAACTGTCCCCCTGCTGGCTCCATGACCCCCAGCGGCAGTTCGCCCCGCTCCCCGATCAGGAACGCCCGATACAGGCCGTCCCCCGGATTGGCCATGGACGCCCGCACCTCTCTGCGCCCATCTCCCGGGCCAAGGGTAACATCGCCCCGAGGCTCGCCCCTACAGAAAAGCCGGATCGTTTCCACTGCAGCCCGCCCCTTTCTTTGCCAATAAAACAGGTCCCTCTCCGCCAGCATATGCGGAGAGGGACCTGAATATGTGTTTATCGGCGCTCAGCCTATGGTGTAGCTGCCCCGGACCAGCAGCGTTACCGCCTCGGATGCCTTTACGCCCCGATTGGCGGTCATGGTATAGAGATGGTTCTGCTGCAGGGCGCTGCCGTCATTGATGGTGCCGCCCCCGGTGATATCCACCAGGCCGGGGGTACTCTTCCCATCCGACACACAGACAGCAGAACCGCTGCGGAGCATCACCTCACAGCCGGCGGAACCATTCAGCACCTGTCCGGCAGACAGCGTTACCTCCCGGTAGGATGTGGCCGTTCCGGTGGTGGTCGTACCCTGCCCGTTGACCTGGCTCAGGATCTCCTGCTCCGCCTGGTCGATCCGCTGCTCCAGCTCCTGCTGAAGGGTCTCGTCCCGTTCCGCGATCTTGGTGTCCACCTTGCCCAAAAGCTGGCCCAGGAACGTATCATTCAGGTAGCTGAGCGTCACCAGAGGATCACCCTGGGACCCCGCCTCTGCCGCAATGGCCACAAAAGCAGCCAGGACTGTTCCCACCAGCATCACGCAAAGGGCTGTACGCAGTTTTCTTCTCTTCATGGATCACTTTACTCCTCTTATGTAGGCTCTTTCTGACAGGCCCGCAGAGGCCATTTCCTCTGCGGGCCTGTGTTTCTTGATCAGACCGTGCCGGGATTTACACCAGCTTGTCGCTGTGCAGACCGAAGCTGACCGCGATGGCCGCGTCTACTCTGTCCATCAGTTCCTTGTCCACGCGCCCCATCTTTTCCCGTAAGCGCCGTTTATCCAGCGTGCGGATCTGTTCCAATAATACCACAGAATCCCGGGTAAGTCCATAGTTTTGCGCCGCAAGTTCAATATGCGTCGGCAGACGGGCCTTTCCCGTCTGAGACGTGATGGCCGCTGCGATGACCGTGGGGCTGTATCGGTTCCCTGTATCGTTCTGAACGATCAGCACGGGACGAACGCCGCCCTGCTCGCTCCCCACCACCGGGCTGAGGTCGGCATAATAAATGTCGCCGCGTTTTACGCTTGTATCCACAAAGTTCACACTCCGCCGGAAGAAGTGCCCGTACTGGACGGACCACTATCATTCTCCCACGCCACCGCGGAATTTATACCGGGGTTTTCCTGCCCCAAATCATTCTATGCGCAAGACAGCCTCCGCGTCCCCCGGCAAGGGCAAAAAAGCGCCTCTGCCGTTCCCGGCAGAGGCGCTGAATCGCTGATGATCAGCCCCGGAGCAGCAGCTCACGGGCGATCTCTTTCCCACCCTTGTAGTAGATCCGGGGCACCCGCTTGCTCACCGCGCAGGTCAGCTCGTAGGAGATGGTGCCCGCCAGATGGGCCGCATCGTTAACACTGTTGTGGGGACCGTATACCTCCACCTCGTCGCCCTCCTTCACCTGGGGCAGGTCCGTCAGGTCGATCATGCACATATCCATGCAGATGCGGCCGACGATGGGGGCGGTTCCATAGGGGGTCCATACCCGCCACTTATTGGACAGGCAGCGGTGGAAGCCGTCGGCGTAGCCGATGGGCAGTACGCCCAGGCGGCTGGGCCGATGGGTGGTAAAGGTACGGCCATAGCTGACAGTGGTGTCGGGAACATAGTCCTTGATGACGCCCACCGTGGTCTTGAGGGTCATTACCGGCTTGAGGCCCAGGATGCTGGCCTGGTCGCCGATGCCGTAGGTAACGATGCCGGGGCGGAACATATCATGGGCAAACTCAGGATACCCCACAGTAGCGCCGCTGTTGGCACAGTGATGGATAGCGAAGGTGACACCCTTCTCCTCCAACCGGCGGATCATCTCCTCAAAGCGGCTGTGCTGCAGCAGCGTATACTCCTTGCAGGATGCCTCGCTCTCATCGGACACAGCAAAGTGGGTAAAAATGCCTTCCACGTCCAGGCCCGGCAGAGCACACACCCGGCAGATCGCCGCCACAGAATCCTCAAAGTGGCTCTCATCGCACTGGAAGCCCAGCCGGGACATACCGGTGTCGATCTTGATATGGGCCTTCATCTTTCCGCCGCAGCGCACCGCCTCCTGGGAGAAGGCTTCGGCGGCACTTTCGCTGTATACCGCCTGGGTGATATGGTTTTCCAGGATCACCGGAGTCTGATCCGCAGGGGTCAGGCCCAGCTGCAGGATCGGCAGCGTAATGCCGCCCAGACGCAGTTCCCGGGCTTCATCAATATTGGAGATGGCCAGGTATCCTGCCCCCAGCTCCTCCAGCGTCCGTCCCACCTGGACAGAGCCGTGGCCGTAGGCATCCGCCTTCACCACACCCAAGAAACGGGACTTAGGCCCCATCTGCTTGCAAAGTGCGTGATAGTTGTGGGCCAAAGCGTCCAGATCGATCTCCGCCCAAGTTCTCCTCAGTGTACTGTTCATATCGTTTTTCCATCCTCTTTCTTTTGTATGGTTCTCAGCCCTCGGCTGTTTGATCCTCTTCAGTTGTCTGGGATACCGTCTCACTGCTGTCCTCCTGGGCAGCGCTCTCCCCTTCGCCCGTCTCCGTGATCTCAAAACGCTTCCACGAAACCTCAAAGACTACCGCGCCGTCTGCACTGATCTCACTTTGCAGGGGCAGCAGGGTCTCCTGATCGAACCAGGTGGTGTAGAGGGTCTCCTCGTCCTCCGACAGGTCAAAGGCCAGCCGCAGACAGGGGCGATCCGACACCGTCTCCTCGCTCTGTTCCGTAAGGTAGCCTGTGGCAGCAGCAGCCATCAGCTTGGGCAATGCCGCCACCGGCGAGATGGACGCGGCGGAATAGCTTCCCGCATCCAGGGAGATGTCGTCATAGGAGAGCGTCAGGGTCTCCCCCTCCAGCGTGGCAGAGATCCCCGCCAGATTCTCTGGGGACAATACAGTGATGTTGCTCTTCTCCGGGGTATAGGCACACAAGAGGGTATAGGTCCTCTCCTCGCCCTCATAGTGGCAGGTAACATCCGCTTCCAACGTGGCTGCGGATACCGCGGCGTACTGCTGCTGCAGGGAAGCCGCCACATCTTTCTCCCCTCCGCCGCCGCAGGCGGTGAGCAGGAGCATCAGCATTGGTGCAAAAAGCAGCGCTTTTCGCACAGGGTCCTTCCTCCTTATTCAAATTCACTCTCCAGCAGCTCCCGGAATACCTCCGGCAGCCGCTCCACCATATCCGGCGGTGTCATGGCGTAGGCTGTCATCTGCCGCTGGCACAGGTCTCCGGAGCGGCCGTGGAGCCACACGGCACAGGCAGCGGCATCAAAAGGCTCCGCCCCCTGACCGATCAGAGACGCGATCATCCCCGAGAGGATATCGCCGCTGCCGCCCTTGGCCATACCGCAGTTCCCGGTGGTATTGCGTCGGGCTCTGCCGTCAGGCGCCGCCGTGATCGTTCCCGGTCCCTTCAGCACCAGCACGCACCCCAGTTCTCTGGCCGCCGCGAGAGCGGCCTCCTCCCGTCCCAGAGAAAGATCGCCCCCCAAGCGAAGGAATTCCCCCTCATGGGGCGTCACCACCGTGGGACAGCGCCGGCCTCTCAGCACATCTATATGCGCCGCCGCCGCATTTATGCCGTCCGCGTCCAAAACCACCGGACATTCCAGCTTCTCCAGCAGAAACAGCACCAGCTCCTCTGCAGCCCGGGAACGCCCCAGGCCTGGCCCCAGCACCACTGCGTCGCAGCCTTTAAGCCGCTCCAGCAGCACCTCCCGGTCCTCCGGCAGGGGCTGCGCCATAGCCGTGGCACAGCGGGCAGCCACAATGGGATATACCGCCTGGGGTACGCCCACAAACACCAAACCGCTGCCAGTACGGGCAGCGGCCTCGGCAGCATACACCGGCGCACCGGTGTAGCCCACGTCCCCTGCCACTACATAGATCCGGCCGAACGTGCCTTTGTGTCCATCTGCCCGGCGGGTCGGAAGAAGGCGCCGGGCCAGCCTGGCGGTCACTGTCTCCAAGGGAACCGCCTCCCCTCCTTTTTGTGATTATCCTATCACAGGCCATGCCGTTTGTCGAGTATCCAGAGGGGTCTCCGCCTGAATTTTTTGCACTATGGGTTGACCACTCGGTTTTTTTCGGGTAAACTACATTTATAGAATATTTCGATGCAGAATTCAGCGGAAAAGGAGGGCAATATATGGAATTTCCCATAGGCGCACGGCTGAAGGAGCTGCGTAAGACCAAAGGGCTGAGTATTACAGAGCTGGCAGAAAAAAGCGGCGTCAGCACCGGTCTTATCAGCCAGATCGAGCGTGATCTGGTAGTGCCTTCTGTCGTCAACCTTTACCGCATCGCCCAGGCTCTCGGTACGGACATCAACTACTTTTTTGAAAGCGACAATGCCCGGACAGCTACCATCACCCGCCGGGGAGAGCACAAGAAAATGATAACCGACCAGGGCCATGGTATATATGAGCTCTTTACCTCCAGCCGTCTGGGGCACATCCTGGATCTGGTCCGGGTGACCCTGAAGGGCGGCGAATCCTACTCTCATGAGATGGTCACGCACGAGGGGGAGGAGTGCGGTTTTGTGGTCAAGGGTACGCTCACCCTGCTCCTGGATGGAAAGGAATACCGGCTCAACGAAGGAGACAGCATCTATTTCCGCAGCACCATCCCCCACAAATACCTTAACAACGACAAAGAGGACTGCGTCTCCGTCTGGGCTATGACTCCCACTTTTTTCTAGTCCCCGTCTTGTTCTGCAAGAAAAGCAAAAACCCCGGCAGCTTTCAGAGCTGCCGGGGTTTTGTCATCAAATCGTATCAGCGGATGGGGAAATCAAAATAGGTGTCCGGATAGGGCTCCGGCTCCACAGCAAAGTGCCACCATTCATACTCAAAAGGCTCAAAGCCGCTGGCCAGCATGGCATCCCGCAGAATATAGCGGTTCTTCCGCTGTTCCGGCGTAACCTCCGGGCTGTCAGGCCAGCTGCGGGGATCCATGTAGTCAAAGATAGAACCCATATCCAGCTCCTGGTGGGTCTTCATATCCACGATGGTCAGGTCTACCGAGCAGCCCCGGGTATGGGTGGACTTGCGGGCAATGTACCCGTCATCAAACATCTTCAGCTTCTCGATCTCAGGGAACTGGATGGGCTTGCGGCGCTGGTCAGAGGCATCCTCGCCCCAGCGGCAGAAGTCATCCACCGCCCGCTGGGGGCGGTAGGCGTCAAATACCTTCAGCAGATATCCCTGCTTGCGCAGAATCTCTGCCGCCTTGACGCAGCCTTCCGCTACTTCCCGGCTGGCTACCACCAACGGCTGCTCATAGCCATCGGCAGGCCGGCCCATAAAGTTATCCGTTCCGGCGTATTTGGCGTCGATGATGCAGTCCTCAATCAGCTCGTCCAGATAAACAAATCCTTCGGGCAGCTGGCGGGCTTTCGGCACACACATCGTGCTTTGGTTCATAAACCGCTCCTTTCTTCTTCCATCCAGAAATCCGCACGTGAAAGGGTGAATTTCTATGTTGTTGTTGCTGCTTTTTGCATTCGGCAAAAAACGACACTCACGGTACAAAGTCGGAGAAATCTCCGGTATCTATAATGGGGAACGCCCCGCAGGGCGTTCCCCATACCTTAGGAACAAGTAGTGGATCAGGCACCCAGAACGATACCAACGATGGTACCGGAGTAGTTACCGATCACGTAACCAAGCACGCCGATCAGCATGGCAGGACCAACCAGCATAGACCAGCCCTGGGAGATAGCCATACCGGCAGCGGTGGTGGGGCCACCGATGTTGGCGTTGGAGGCGATGATAGCATCCTCCAGGTTGAACTTGAAGATCTTGGCAGCGCCGAAGCAGAAGAACATATTGACCAGAACCATGATGAAGGTCAGGACCAACAGCCAGGGAGCCTCGGTGACGACGGTGTAGATGTTAGCGGGAACACCGATAACGAACAGGAACAGGTAGATGAGGTAGGTACCGATCTCCTGAGAACCGTGCATCTTCTCCACCTGCTTGTCGAAGAAGGTAGCCACGATCATGGAAATGGTGGTAATCCACACATACTCACTGCCGAAGAACTTGCCCACGAAGTCCATGAAGGGGTTGGGATCAGCGGGGACCAGGCCCTTGAAGAAACTACCGATACCCATGGAGATCCACACCACAACGATGCAGTAAGCAAAGTTGAAGGCGATATCCTTCAGGGAGATATCCTTGCGGCTCCAGAAAGCAGCAGCCTGGGTCTGAGCAACGTCACGGTTGGCAGTGCCGCTCTCCACCTCGTCGATCAGGGGGTGGCGGAAATTCTTGCGGAAGAAGCGCATACCAGCGAAAGCGATCAGTACGAAGAAGTACAGTGCCATCAGCAGGTTATCCGCAACAGTAGCCGCAGCGGACAGGGTGTCACCAGTATCGAACTGGCTGGCCATGGCAGCAAAGTTGACGCCGCCGCCGATGTAGGAACCGGTCATCATGGCTGCTACCTGAGCCAGGCCCTGGTCATTGCCGAAGGGGCCCTTCACCACGAAGTACGCGATAAATGCACCCACGACGGTACCAACGGCACCGATCAGGAAAATCGTCAGCAACCGGCCAGTCTCTTTCCAGATCCGCTTGAGGTTGCACTGCAGCAGCAGCAGGGGGATACCCATAGGCACCACGATGCCCCAGACGATGTCATCATACATGACACTGTGGATGGGGATGATGCCGATGTTAGCCATGACCATGGCGAAGATCAGGGCAAGGATAGCGCCCGAAACCTTGGAGGCCCATTTGTACTTTTGCTCCAGCCAAATGGCGAATGCGACGGAAACACACATAACGCCCATAAGGCCCCATGTGTTGTCAGCCGCAATCAGGGGGTTTTCAAACAACATATGCCTTTCCTCCTAAAAATAAGTTCGACGGCTCCGCCAGTCCGCCACGGTCGCTGACTTCCTCGTCGCTTTTATTATAAATGTAAACAATCTGTGAATCAATGATATTTTGATGGAATTTTCAAAATACTACATTTTTCACAAGAGGTTATGGGAAAACCTTCCTATTATCGCTTTGTATCTCTTTCGTTTTTGGATACTTTGACGAAAGAAACTGAAAAATCAGAGAATTGCAAATTTTCATCTCTTTTTGTCCAGCACAGAAATCACAGGTTTTCTTTTTCACCGCCTGCAGACGGCAGGCCCCTCAGAGGCGGTCACAGACCGGGCATCCGTCTGAATTTCTCCTTTTTTTGCTTTCCCCCTTGCCATCACCACCCTTTTGTGATATAAATGATGATTACAGTGCGTTGAACGGGAAAATAGCGTGTTTGCAGTTCTAAGAGAGGGCAGGCCGCCGGCTGAAAGCCTGCCTGAGCTGTGTCGCTTGGTTCGCCCGGGAGCGGCCCCAGAGATGGGGACGGCATACCCCGCCGTTATCAGGGGCAAAAGTGCGTACATTATAATTATGTACGAATGCGGGTGGTACCGCGGAAGGCTTGCCTTTCGTCCCAAGTTTGTGGACGGAGGGCTTTTTATTTTCCTCCGCCTCAGTTTGATCAACATCCTAAAAAGGAGTGTTACACATGAAAGAACAATTAGCAGCGATTCGCGCCCAGGCTCTGGCCGCCTTTGCCGCGGCAGAGGACAGCGCTCAGCTGGACGCTCTGCGGGTCCAGTACCTGGGCAAAAAGGGAGAACTCACCGCCGTACTGAAGATGATGGGCAAACTCTCCCCTGAGGAGCGCCCGGTCATGGGTCAGCTGGCCAACGAGGTCCGTGCTACCCTGGAGCAGGCTCTCGAGGAGCGAGGTAAGGCTCTGGAAGCCGCCGCCCTGGAAAAGCGGCTGGAAGCCGAGGCCCTGGACGTGACCATTCCCGGCAAGAACGTGAAACTGGGGCATCGCCACCCCATGTATATCGCCCTGGATGAGATCAAGGAGATCTTCATCGGCATGGGCTTTACTGTACTGGACGGCCCGGAGATCGAGCTGGCCTCCTACAACTTTGACAAGCTCAACGCCGAGGAGGGCCATCCTTCCCGGGATTGGAGCGACACCTTCTATTTTGATGAGGACAGCCGGGTGATGCTCCGCAGCCAGACCAGCCCCATGCAGGTCCGCGCCATGGAGACCATGCCCCTGCCCATCCGCATCATTGCCCCCGGCCGGGTGTACCGCAAGGACGAGGTGGACGCCACCCACTCCCCCATGTTCCACCAGGTGGAAGGCATGGTCATCGATAAGAACGTTACCATGGCGGATCTGAAAGGCACCCTCAACACCGTGGTGGAGCAGCTCTACGGCAAGGGCACTAAGACCCGGTTCCGTCCCCACCACTTCCCCTTCACTGAGCCCTCCTGCGAGATGGACGTCCAGTGCCACAAGTGCGGCGGCGTAGGCTGCCCCACCTGCAAGGGCGAGGGCTGGATCGAGCTGCTGGGTGCGGGAATGATCCACCCCCGGGTGCTGGAGATGAGCGGCATCGACCCCAACGTATACAGCGGCTGGGCCTTCGGCATCGGCCTGGAGCGTACCGCCATGCGCCGCTTCAAGATCGCCGACCTGCGGCTGATCTTTGAAAACGATGTCCGCTTCCTGGAGCAGTTTTAAGAGAGGGGGAATTGACCAATGAATTTAAGCAGAAAATGGCTCAGTGAATTTGTCACAGTAGAGGCCAATGATAAGGAATTCGCGGAGGCTATGACCCTCTCCGGCTCCAAGGTGGAGACCACGGAGGAGCAGGGTGCGGAGATCAGCCGCGTGGTCGTGGGCCGGGTAGCTGAGATCAAGCGCCACGAAAACAGCGACCATATGTGGGTCTGCCAGGTAGAGGTGGGTGAGGACGCCCCCATCCAGATCGTTACTGGCGCGCAGAATGTCAAGCAGGGCGACCTGGTACCGGTGGCACTCCACAAATCCACCCTGCCCGGCGGGGTGAAGATCGAGAAGGGCAAGCTCCGGGGTGAGGTGTCCAACGGTATGCTCTGCTCCTTCAAGGAGCTGGGACTGGAGCAGCGGGATTTCCCCGCCGCCTACGAGGATGGTATCTGGATCCTTTCCGACGACCCGGAGCTGACCGGCCTCACTGTGGGACAGGATATCCGCACCGCCGTGGGACTTGACGACCATGTGGTGGAATTTGAGATCACCCCCAATCGTCCCGACTGTCTCAGCGTCATCGGCCTGGCCCGGGAAGCTGCCGCCACTTTCGACACGGAGCTGCGCCTCCACGAGCCGGTGGTGAAGGGCGGCGCCCAGGGTGTCCTCTGCGATCTTCTGGACGTGGAGACCCCGGACCCGGAGCTGTGCCCCCGGTATACCGCCCGTATGGTCCGCAATGTGAAGATCGCCCCCTCCCCCAAGTGGATGCGGGAGCGGCTGCGCGCCATGGGTGTGCGGCCTATCAACAACATCGTGGACATCACAAACTATGTTATGCTGGAATACGGCCAGCCCATGCACGCTTTTGACTACCGCTATGTAAAAGGCGGCAAGATCATTGTCCGCCGGGCCGCTGACGGTGAGGAGCTGACCACCCTGGACGGCAATGTCCGCAAGCTCACCCACAACATGCTGGTCATCGCCGACGATACCCGTGCGGTAGGTCTGGCCGGCATCATGGGCGGCGAAAACAGCGAGATCGTGGACGACACAGTGGATGTGGTGTTCGAGTCCGCCAACTTCGACGGCACCTGCATCCGCAAGGCCGCCCTGGCCCTGGGCATGCGTACCGAGGCCAGCGCCAAGTTTGAAAAGGGCCTTGATCCCCTGAACACCCTGCCCGCCGTCAACCGCGCCTGTGAGCTGGTAGAGATGCTGGGCGCCGGCGAGGTGGTGGATAGCGTCATCGACATTCTCAACCATGTCCCCCAGCCCACCGTCCTGACCCTCGAGCCGGAAAAGATCAACGCCCTGCTGGGTACTGATGTAGCCGCTGACGAGATGGTCCGTATCCTGCGCAAGCTGGACTTCCAGGTGGACGGCGATCAGGTCACTGTGCCCTCCTGGCGCGGCGATGTGCAGCGGATGGCCGATCTGGCCGAGGAAGTGGCCCGTTTCTACGGCTACAACAACATTCCCACCACCCTCATGCGGGGCCAGACCACCCTGGGCGGTTACTCTGAGCAGGAGAAGCTGGAGCGCCAGCTGGGCGCCATGTGCCGCAGCCTTGGCTATGATGAGATCATCACCTACTCCTTCATCTCTCCCACCTGCTACGACAAGATCCGCTGGAACCAGGATGATCCCCGCCGGCAGTCCTTCAAGATCCTCAACCCCTTGGGCGAGGACACCTCTATCATGCGTACCACCACCCTGCCCTCCATGCTGGAGATCCTGACCCGGAACTATAACTACCGCAACAAGAGCGCCCGTCTCTATGAGGTGGGACGCATCTACCTCCCCGGCGGTGACGACGGTCTGGCAGTGGAGAACAAGGTGCTCTCCATGGGTGCCTACGGCGAGGATATGGACTTCTTCACCCTGAAGGGGGCAGTGGAAGCCATTCTTAAGGATATCCGGGCCACCGACATTACCTTCGAAAAGCCCTGCACACCTAACCCCTCCTATCACCCCGGCCGCTGCGCCGATGTGTACGTGGGAAGCCGCAGAGTCGGCGTACTGGGCCAGATCCATCCCCTGGTTGCACAGAACTACGGCGTAGACGCGGAGCTCTACTGCGCAGAGCTGGACTTCACTCAGCTGCTGTGCTCCCGTGGTCCCGATCCCGAGTATGTCCCCCTGCCCAAGTTCCCCTCTGTGGCCCGGGACATCGCTGTGGTCTGCGACGAGGCCGTCACTGTGGGCGCGCTGGAGGCATGCATTCGCAAGGGCGCCAAGGGTCTGCTCAAGGAAGTCACTCTCTTTGATATCTACCGCGGCAAGGGCGTGGCTGAGGGCAAGAAGTCCGTGGCATTCAGTTTGGTCCTCCGTGCTGACGACCGCTCCCTCACCAGCGAGGAAGCTGATGCAGATGTGAAGAGCATCCTGGATACCCTGGCCTCCGATCTGGGCGCAGTCCTGCGCTGATCTCCATTTCCCAGGAAATTTTACAGCGAACACTTTCGGCCTGTACCGGAACAATCCCGGTACAGGCCGATTTTTCTCCATTCCCGCTCTCCGGGACAAAATTCCAGTACCTCGGGGTGTTCACGAGAGGTGTTTTCCGCTATACTACAGGCAAGGAAACCGGCCAGTCTCCCCCAATTCCCCTCAAAAAGGAGGATGTCTACTATGACCGAGATGGAATTTGCCGAGCGCCTCAAGCGCTTCCGCAAAGCCAAAAATTTGACCCAGCAGGAACTAGCCGATCAGCTGGGGGTATCCAACAAGTCTGTTTCCCGGTGGGAGAGCGGCGGCGGCTACCCGGACATTGCCCTGCTGGCTCCTCTGGCCAGGGCGCTGGATGTGACAGTAGATGACCTGCTGTGCGATGAACCCCCTATCCGTACACTGGGCACTGCCGACTGGCAAAATCTGCTGAGCTTTGCTTTCGCTATTGGCGGAGGCATCCTGTTTTTCCTGCTGGATCTCTTCATGCCCACCCTGGTCTGTTATCTTCTGTATGTAGGTACCATGGCTTATGGCGTATACCTGCAAAACCGCTACACTTATCACAGCCGCTGGTTCCGCCTGGCCAATCTGACCATGAACTTCTTTGTCAACTTTGCCTGCTGCGGGCTCATCGTTTCGGTAGGATCGATACTGACCATGCAAATCTCCCTCAGCGATATACAGCTCTCATCTGATCCTTCCTTCCCGTTGTCTGGGCTTACGCTGACTGCGGCCCTCCTTATTGGCATTCAAATTCTGGTGGCCGCCCTGCTCACCGCTCTGACCGGCCGGATCATCCACATGGTTTCCACCGGCCGGCGGCCCCAGTTGGCCTGGAACCCTCACCTCTCCTTCCGGGACATCCTGCCCTGCGTTTTTGCTCTGCTGTTCCTGCTGTTTTGGGTCATCTACCGTACCTGCTATGTGCCGGAGTGGCTCTATCGGTATCAGGACCTGGTATATGTCCTGCTGACAGCCCTCTGCTGCCTTGCCTGTTGTCTCATCCTGTGGCAGAAGGAACGGCGGGCTATCCCTCTGGCTCTGGCCCTGCTTCTGGCATCGTCGGCCACCCTGTGGCGGCTGGCCGACCGCAGTGCCTCCTGGTCTGTCCACAGCGGAGAAATCCTGGTAACAGACACCGTTTCCTCCATTTATTTGCCATTCGGGCAGTTTACTCCCTCCATGCTTCCTTGGATGGCCGGCTTCCTGCTCCTGTATCTCGTTTTACGCTGTATCAGGATAAATCTGTCGAATATTACATCTCTGTAACATTCGAACTTTTTCTCTTTACAGCCAGCAGAAAAATGAGTATACTATAGGGCAGAAGTTTGGAAAGGTGGTGCAGGAGTGGACGATTACACCCGCAAGTTTGATTTTTCCGGTGAACAAGATGCAGAAATTCACCGGATCATGCTGACCGTATACCGGGCGTTGGAGGAAAAAGGGTATAACCCCATTAACCAGATCGTAGGGTATATCTTGTCTGAGGACCCCACCTATATCACCAATCACAATCAAGCCCGGACTTTGATCCGCAAGATCGACCGGGATGAGCTCCTGCAAATTTTGGTCAGAAATTATCTTTTGAAATAAAGTGGGACAGCCTAGTCTTATGTGTAAGAAAAAGGGCCGCGGAACATTCGTTCCGCGGCCTTTTTGCACTCAACAGCTCTCTTTTTGCCGGATCAAACCATCGCTGCCTGCTCTGACACTGCCTCTTTCCCTTTCTCCAAAAGCTCCGGGTTTTTCAAAAACCGCTGGAGAGTCTTGTTGAACAGAGCATAGTCATGTCCGGTGCAGATCCGCTCATCCATGACCACACTGATAGGCATGAGCTTCTTTTCCAGATCACCGGCCAAATAGTTGGGGATAGACTTTCCTACACTGAGGAAAACGCTGGTGGTACCGAACTCATAAACATGGTGAAAAATATGGGTGGTATTGATGGACGCCAGGTTCGTAATAAACATACTGGTGTGGAAGGGGCTCAGATCGATAAACGCCCTGGGCAGCAGACCGCACCGATCCAGCAGGCGCACCAGAGCCATCACCAAATAGGGCAGCACCGGCAGAGAGAACATAAAGCTGGCAAACTTATCGGTATTGTTGTTGTGCTTAGGCTCGCTGTTCTTTTCAATGGTATCGTTGATCCGCTGGTTGATAGAGAAGATATCATCCTCCGGCGTCATGAAGATCTTTACTGTCGTCTCATCCGGCGTGCCGTCCGCCCGCTTTTTCAGCATGACAAAGCTGACGCAGAAATGGTTCCGGTCATATACCCGGCTGTTCATAACAAAACGGTTGATATAAGGATGCTGGAGAGAAGCCAGATAATACGCCGCGATCACAACGGACATCCGGGTGAGCCGGATTCCCTTTTCCCGCCGTACCCGCCGGATATAGTCCTTGATGACTTCCTCATCTACATATTCCGTAACATAGTTCTGCGCATCTACGCGCTTTGGCATAATATGGGGAATGGCCTGCTCGATGGCGGTCAATCCTTTTGCCCTGCGGCCGTCTGGTCTCATTTCTGCCCCTCCTGTTTTAGACATTCGTAGTAAGTATAGCTGAGAAATTTCTATTTTTCAACAATGGAATCTTAATATTTCTTTACGGCAGACTGACTATCCCTTGCTGAACCCCCATTTTTGCCTCAACAACTTTTCCCTTACCAAACTTTTTGTTAGGTACTCTAAATTATTTTAAAATGCTGTTGATTATTTTATCGATTTATACTATACTGGAGCCATATGGGAAAAGTTTTTCTATTCCCAATGATTGAGGAGGAAAAAACGATGAAGTACGACCGCGTATATAACTTTTCTGCCGGCCCTGCCACTATGCCCGAGCCTGTCCTGGAGGAGATCCGCGATGAGATGATGAACTACCGTGGTTCCGGTATGTGCGTAATGGAGATGAGTCACCGGTCCAAGGTGTTCCAGCAGATCATCGACGAGGCCGAACAGGATCTCCGTGACCTGATGGGAATCCCTGACAATTACAAGGTTATGTTCATCCAGGGCGGCGCTACTCTGCAGTTCGCCATGATCCCCATGAACCTGATGAAGAACGGCGTGGCCTGCTACGTGGAGACCGGCGCCTGGTCCAAGAAGGCCATTGCCGAAGCCAAGAAGTACGGCGACGTCCACGTGGTGGCCTCCAGCAAGGACCGCAACTACAGCTACATCCCCGACTGCAGCGATCTGGACATCCCCGAGAATGCTGATTACGTCTACATCTGCGAAAACGAGACCATTCACGGCGTGACTTGGCCCAAGCTGCCCAACACCAAGGGCCATGTTCTGGTCAGCGATCAGAGCTCCATGTTCCTCTCCCGTCCCTGCAACGTCTCTGACTACGGCCTCATTTATGCCGGTGTGCAGAAGAACGTAGGTCCCGCCGGCATGGTCATCGTCATCATGCGGGAGGATCTGATCCGCGAGGATCTGGACCCCAAGGTTCCTCTGTACATGAGCTATAAGACCCACGCCGACAACGATTCCATGTACAACACCCCCAACTGCTGGGCCATCTACTGCTGCGGCAAGGTATTCAAGTACCTCAAGAGCCTGGGCGGCCTGGAGGCCATGGAGAAGATCAACATCGAAAAGGCCAAGGTCATGTACGACTTCCTGGACAGCTCCAAGCTCTTCAAGGGCACCGTGGACAAGGAGTTCCGCTCCCTGATGAACGTCCCCTTCGTCACCGGCGATGCCGAGATGGACGCCAAGGTAGTGGCCGCCACCAAGGCTGCCGGTTACGACAACCTGAAGGGCCACAAGAGCGTAGGCGGCCTGCGCGCCAGTATCTACAACGCCATGCCCAAGGACGGCGTAGAAGCCCTGGTGGAGTTCCTGAAGAAGTTCGAGGCCGAGAACGCCTGAGCCTGTACGGGAGTACGCCCTCTTTTCTTTGTGAACAAAGAAAAGAGGCAACAGAAAAACATTGCGGCGAAACTCCGTTTCGCCGAGGTCATCTCCACTGTGATTTGTCTCACTTAGGAAAGCTATAAGCGAAACAGCGTTTCGCACAAAAAGTTCTTTTTGATACTTTTTCTTGCAAGAAAAAGTATGAATACCGTTTAATTGAGGAGACGATACGTTATGAGAATTCTGGTTACCGACGGCATGGACAAGACCGCCCTGGAGCAGCTGAAGGCCAACGGCCACGAGGTAGTGGAGCAGTTCTACGCCCCCGAGGAGCTGGGTGCCGCTCTGCGTGAATTTGACGCCGTAGTGGTCCGCAGCGCTACCAAGGTCCGCGCCAACCACATTGACGAAGCCAAGGGTGGCAAGCTCAAACTCATCATCCGCGGCGGCGTAGGTGTGGATAACATCGACGTCAAGTACGCTGAGGAAGCCGGCATCACCGTGAAGAACACCCCCCGCGCCTCCTCCAATTCCGTGGCAGAGCTGGCCATGGGCCATATGTTCTCCTGCGCCCGGTTTATTTCCGTGGCAGGCCACACCATGCGGGAAGGCAAGTGGGAGAAGAAAGCCTACGGCAAGGGCTTTGAGCTGGGCGGCAAGACCCTGGGCATCATCGGCTTCGGCCGCATCGGCCAGGCACTGGGCCGTATGGCCAAGGGCATCGGTATGGAAGTCATCGCCCAGGATATCTTCCACGTTCCCGGCATCGAGGAGCAGATGGGCATGAAGTATGTAGAGCTGGACGAGCTGTTCGCCCGCGCTGACTTCATCTCCCTCCACACTCCTTCTCTCAACGGCGTGAAGCTGATCTGCAAGGAGAACATCGACAAGATGAAGGACGGCGTGGTGTTCATCAACACCTCCCGCGGCGACAACGTCAACGAGGACGACCTGCTGGAGGCCTTGAACTCCGGCAAGATCCGGGCCGCTGGTCTGGACGTGTACGCCGAGGAGCCTCCCACGAACAAGGCCCTCATCGAGCACCCCAACGTCTCCTGCACCCCCCACATTGGCGCTGCTACCAAGGAAGCCCAGAAGCGCATCGGCGCGGAGATCGTGGACATCATCGAGAACTTCGGCAAATAATCTCCCCTGTACATAACCAAACAGCAGCCCCCGGGACATTGTCCCGGGGGCTGTTCTATTCTTGTGGTGCTCCTCAAAATCATTCTGCTGGTACTCCCGCCTGATCATGAAGAAATGCGGTCAGCGCCCTTCTCAGCCGCTCCCTGCTTACCGCCGGAATACGGTCAGTTCTCCCTTGTCTCCATCTACCTGGCAACAGGCTCCCAGCGGCAGCGTCACCATGGGCATACAATGAGCAGAGCGGACATTGGCAATGACCGGCTTGGGATAGTCAGCAAAAAAGTCCCGCAGCAGCGCCTCCGGTCCGTAATCCTCCTGGTAGGCATTGCGGCAGTTGGTAAAGGGCCCCAACACTACCGCCGCTGCTTTGTCCAGCACTCCTGCCCAGTGAAGCTGCGTCAGCATCCGCTCCAGCGCATACACCGCCTCTCCCACGTCCTCCAGGTACAGCACCCGGCCTGTCGTATCGATCTCCCAGGGGGTGGCTAAAGAAGCAGTCACCAGGGACAGGTTGCCTCCGATCAGCTCCCCGCAGGCTGTTCCCGGCCGCAGGGGCATAATGGCTTCCCCCGGCGGGTTGGCAATGGTCAGCCTCTCTTCCATCTCCATCACCGCGGCCAAGCTCTCCCAGGACCAATCCTGTTTCTCAAGCTGGAGCAGTCGATTGGCGGTGGGACCGTGGTAGGTCACCAGACCACAGCGCTGCTGGATGGCCATATGCAGGCTGGTCACATCGCTGAAGCCTAGCAAAGGCTTTGGGTTGGCCCGGATCAGCTGATAGTCCAGCAGAGGCAGCATCCGGGCAGCAGTGCTGCCGCCCCGGGTACACCAGATTCCCTTGATGTCCGGGTCCGCAAAGCCCCTATTGATATCCTGTGCCCGGATGGCGGCAGAAGCCGCTGCATAGCCGCGGTCTGTCTGCCCCCGGCAGGATGCGCCGATCCGTACTCGGTAACCCCGCTCCTCTACTGCCCGTGCGATCCGCTCCACCGGCTCCTCCGCCTTCAGAGGGGAGGAAGGCGATACCAGCAGGATGGTATCCCCCGCTTTCGGCCTTGGAGGAAAAATCACCGTTCGTCACCTCCCAAAAAATCCAGCACTGTCTGAACATGGACCGCTGCCGCCAGAGGCAGTGCGGCCGGGTCTGCGGCAAAGTGGGGACTGTGGATGGGGTAGGTGAATCCCTTTTCCTCATTTCCCACGCCGATAAAGTAATAGCAGCCGGGCGCGGCATCGCTGAAATAGCCAAAGTCATCTGTGCCCAGCGAGGGCTCCGGCAGCAACCGCACGTTCTCACGGCCCAGGACCTTCCCTGCGGCACCCTGGAGAAGCGCTGTCATAGCTGGGTCATTGCGGCAGCCGGAGTAACTTTCAAAAATGGTGATCTCCGCTTCCACTCCCATAGCGGAGGCAATACCGGATACGATGTCCCGGAAGTCCTTTTTCACCCTCTCCCGGGCCTCGCCTCCCATGGTGCGGAGGATCCCTCTCAGCTCCGCTGTCTCCGCCAGGATATTCCCGGCGGTACCGCTGTGGAAGGAGCCTACCGTCACCACCACCGGTTCTGTCGGTGCAGTGCGGCGGCTGGCAATGGTCTGGAGCGCCGTGACGATCTGGGAACCTGCCACGATAACATCTGTCCCCAAATGGGGCTTGGCTCCGTGAGAGCCCCTGCCCCGGAGCGTAACAGAAAAGGGATTGGAGGCGGCACAGATAGGGCCGGGACGGACGGACACCGTCCCCGTGGGGATCGTACTGTCCACATGGCAGCAGAACACCGCGTCCACATGAGGGGCCTCCATACACCCTTCGGCGATCATCCTGGCGGCACCGCCATCGCCTTCCTCGTCGGGCTGGAAGAAAAACTTTACATTACCTGACAAAGTCTCCCGCCGCCGTGCCAAGAGCTCGGCTGCCCCCAGCAGAGCCGTAATATGGAAGTCATGGCCGCAGGCATGCATCACCCCCGCCGTCCGGGAGGCGTAGGGCAGCCCCGTCTCTTCTGCAACAGGCAGAGCATCGATATCCGCCCGGATGCCCACAGTAGGACCATCATAGCCCCCCCGCAGGATCGCTACCGTACCAGTTCCCACCATGGGCATCACCTCCAGGCCCAAGGCCCGCAAGCGCTGCCGGATCAGCTCCGCTGTTTTTTCCTCCCCGTTGCCCAGTTCAGGGTTCTCGTGAAGGGTGGTAAAAATGCTCTCCATCACAGGCCCCATCTCCCGGGCTTCTCTCAACAGCTGTTCGTTCATTCCGCCGCTCCTCTCGCCGGAACGCCTCTGCGTTCCCATTTTTACTCTCCATTATACACAACTGTTTTGGGCAAGTCATCTTTTTCCCGTGCAAATATCAAAAAAAGCGCCCCGGGAATTTCTCCCGGGGCGCTCGTCGCGCGTATCTCTTTCAGGACAGCTTTATTAGAAGATGCCCTGCTCCATCATGGCGGTAGCTACCTTCTTGAAGCCAGCGATGTTAGCGCCAGCCACCAGGTTGTAGCCCAGACCATACTCCTCGGCAGCCTCAACGGATACCTTGTGGATATTCTTCATGATGCCCTTGAGCTTCTCATCCACTTCCTCAGCGGACCAGACCAGGCGCTCGCTGTTCTGGCTCATCTCCAGAGCGGACACAGCCACACCGCCGGCGTTAACAGCCTTGGAGGGGGCCACGATCATGTTCTTCTGCTCCATGAGATAGAACAGAGCGTCGTTGGTGGTGGGCATGTTGGCCACTTCGATGTAGTACTTGATGCCGTTGGCCACGATCTGCTTGGCGTGCTCCATATGGACGTCGTTCTGCATGGCGGAGGGCATCACCACATCCACCTTCACGCCCCAGGGCTTCTCGCCGGGGAAGAACTGAACACCGAACTTGTCGGCATAGTCCTTGACCTTGTTGCGGCCGCTGTTGCGCATCTCGACCAGATAGTTGACCTTCTCCTCGCAGGAGGACACACCGTCGGGATCGTAGATGTAGCCGTCAGGACCGGACAGGGTGACGACCTTAGCGCCCAGGTGCATAGCCTTCTTGCAGATACCCCAGGTCACGTTGCCGAAACCGGCGCAGGCAATGGTCTTGCCCTTGATATCCTCACCCTCGTGGTTGAGGACTTCCTGGAGGTAGTACATAGCACCGTAACCGGTGGCCTCGGGACGGGTCAGGCTGCCGCCGTAGCTGAAGCCCTTGCCGGTGAGGACGCCGTTCTCCCACACGCCCTTCAGGCGGCGGTACTGGCCATACAGGTAACCGATCTCACGGCCGCCCACGCCCATGTCGCCGGCGGGAACGTCGATGTCGGGCCCGATGTAGCGATACAGAGCAGTCATGAAGCTCTGGCAGAAGCGCATGATCTCAGCGTCGGACTTGCCGGCGGGATCGAAGTCACTGCCGCCCTTGCCGCCGCCGATGGGCAGGCCGGTCAGGCTGTTCTTGAAGATCTGCTCGAAGCCCAGGAACTTGATGATACCGGGGTAAACGTTGGGCTGGAAGCGCAGGCCGCCCTTGTAGGGGCCGATCGCGCCGTTAAACTGGCAGCGGTAACCGATGTTGGTGTGATAGTTGCCGTTGTCATCCATCCACACCACGCGGAAGGTGAACATACGCTCAGGCTCTACCATGCGGTTGAGCAGGTCGGCCTTCTCATACTCAGGGTGCTTGTCCACCATGGGGGCGATAGAAGTAAGAACTTCCTCAACGGTCTGGACGAACTCGGGCTCGTTGCCGTGCTTTTTCTTCACATTCTCGATTACGCTGGCGACATATGCGTTCATTGGAATCATCCTCCTCATATTTTCCATGCAGAACGGGCCGGGCATTGTGCCGGCCTGTTCCTCCATCGATTTCATACTACCATCATTTCTATCAAAACTCAATACGAATTTCCCTTTGCAAAACGTGGAACTTTTCCCACCTTTTTTGTGCAACCCCACAAAAGTTTACAAGTTGCTTACAGCTATTTCGCCAAATTCGCCTATTTTATTAACTTTGGATCGGAAAAAACCGGCAGCTGCCCCTGTTTCTCGCCGCCAGCCCCCCTTACGCACGCCATCCGCAGCTGACGCTGATTCTTCCTCCCTTGACTTTTTCTCCCCACATTTATATAATATTTTTGAAAATTTGGCTGTTTGGCCAGGATATTCCCCTGGCAGAGCAGCAAATGGCACGGCACACGGTGAAAAGCCGGCGCTATCAATCATAAGGAGGGTTTCCCCATGACTTATACCATGAAGGTCGCCGGCCTGGAGCGGCAGCTGCCCCTGTGCAAGGTGTCCGACGATTTCTACATCGGCGCGTTCATCATCTTCGGCGACGCAGAGCTGACAGTGGCCTGCGCCAGCGAGCTGCTCAAGAAGATCCCCGCCGACAGCTATGACTATATGCTCACCGCTGAGGCAAAGAGCATCCCCCTGATCCACGAGATGGCCCGCCAGTCCGGCGCTAAGAAGTACTTCATCGCCCGGAAGGGCTCTAAGGTCTATATGCCCGATCCCATCCATGTGTCTGTCCGCTCCATCACTACCCTGCGAACCCAGGACCTGTTCCTGGGGGCTGATGACTGCGCTCTCATCAAGGGCAAGCGCATCCTGATCGTGGACGATGTGATCTCCACCGGCGAGAGCCTCCATGCCCTGGAGGAGCTGGTCAAGACCGCCGGCGGTATCGTCACCGGCCGGGCCGCTATTCTGGCTGAGGGCGATGCTCTGAGCCGGAAGGATATCACCTATCTGGCCCCCCTGCCGGTATTCAACGGCGATGGCACGGTGAAGGAGTAATTTGCACTATAATAGCAAAAACACGGCGCGGAAGGATTTCTTCCGCGCCGTGTTTTTGTTTCTGTAGTTCTGGTGCGGGCTTATGACCCTGTGAATGTGATAATAGGATACCACTCTGGTGCAGAGTCCGTCCCGTACTCGTAATAATTCCACACGTCCTCCCGGTCCAGGCTATGGCCTATCCGTGCCCCATAGGTGAGGCCCGTCTCGTCGTAGACCTGGAGCCATAGAGAACATGCCCCAGAGGCGGGGTTGCCGGTAAGCACCAGCCGCTCCCCATCATAGGCGCAAACGGTCTCATACCACCACTCGTCCACGTAACCTTCCCCCCTGTCCCATACGCCGGACAGCGCCGGGGTACAAACTCCGTCCTTCTCCTCCACCACCCGGAAGAAATTATCAGACCGGATCATCACCATAAAACCATCGCCGTTGCCCAGGAGGGAAAAGGTGTCCTCCTCCCCCATGGGGAAGATGCTCTCCCACTGGACGCACTGCCAGGTGTCCGTATCAAATACGGAGAGCTTCAACTCACCGTTCTCCCTGGCGTAGAGGAGCAGCTGTCCCCCCTCCCCGGCCATCAGCAGGGGACTGCTCCCCTGGGACAGGGGACAGAACATTCGTATATTGTCGAGGTCAAAGACCGGATCTCCCTGTTTATAATCCGTTTTCAACTCCTCAGAGAAGGGTATGAAGTATAGGCCAAAGCCATCCCGGCAGGCCACCAGATTATCCGGCACGTCCATATTCTCGCTCTCCACGGCAATGGACAGGCATACACCGTTCTCCACCACCACCGACCGGCAGTCGAACCAGAAGCGCTGATTTCCCACGTCATTGCTCTCCACGTTGCTCACCTGTCCGTATTCATCCTTGGTGACACTGACCTCCACCATCAGATCCTCCGGCACCTTAAGCCGGAAGTAGTCTGCGAGGGCCTGACACTCCGCCCATGTGGTATACACATAGGATCTCCCCTCCTGATCCGGCAGATACAGCTCCACCGTTATGGGGTAATAGTCGTAGTAGTCCGCAAGACGCAGAGTCTCCGTCCGGGTCTCCCCGTTCTCCGTGCGCTCTGCCACGTCCGCTGCTGACAGGACCATCAGGGAATGCTCCATAGATCGACCGGGATCCCACTCCCCTTCACCGGTATACTCCGAAAAGTCAATACCGCCGCTGCTGCTCATACTGAAGCTGGTGCTGCCGGTGTAGATCTCTACCCGAGGCTCCGGTGTACTCTCCCAGGTCCTTCCCGTGGGGTAGAACCGGAACTCCGTCTCCGGGTACAGCTCCGCTGTCCCCAGATCCACAGTGGTCTCCCAGCATAATTTAGCCTGCTGGGTCCCTGTAGGCAAAGTGAGGGTAATGCCCTGGGCCGCGGCCGGATCCCCGGCGACGAGGTTATGGGTGAGCACAATGTCGTCCTCGGTACCGGTGAGATACACAGCCCCGGCGGTGAGGAGGCCCGCCGACACCAGAAGCAGCGCCAGCAGTAAGCTCAATGTCCGCTTCATCCGTCTTCCTCCTCCCCGGTCAGCTCCGAGAGAGCTTTCCGCACCCGGTCGCTGCGGTAGTGGTAGGTCTCCTTCACATAATCCATAAGCGTCCTGCCGCTGTCCTCCAGCTCCCCGGTGGTCACATCCCCCACGATGCAGCCCTGCCGCAGCAGTACGGCCCGGCCGATGAAGTGCTCCACCTCCTCCAGCAGGTGGGTGGAGAGGATCACCGTCTCCGTAGGCTCCAGGATACCCAGCAGCACCTTATAGAAGTCCTCACGATTGAAGATATCATTTCCGGCGAAGGGCTCGTCCATCAGGATATAGTCCGCCCCCTGGCAGAGGGCCAGGATCACCTCCAGCTGGTTCTTCTGGCCGGTGGAGAGCTTTCCCGCCGGACGGTCCATGGGCAGTTCAAAAAAGTCCATGAGCCCTTGGAACCGCTTCTCCCGCCAGCAGGGGAAGTGCATCTGGTAGAAATCCCGGTGTCCCCTGGGGGAGAGTGCCGGAAAGAAGGAATGCTCGCAGGTGGCAAAGGACAGGCGGTGGATATTCTGCCGGGTGATAGGCTCACCGTCCAGCGTCACCGTCCCCCGATGCCGGAGATACCCCAGGACACACTTGAGAAACGTGGTCTTTCCCGCTCCATTTTCGCCGAACAACCCCAGGATCTCCCCCTGAGGAATTGTCAGATCCACACCCAACAGGGCGTCCTTCGTCCCATAGGACTTGCTGAGGCCTTTGATTTCGATCATACGCGTCCACCTCCCAGGGCGTATGCCAGCTGCCGCCAGGGTTCTGTCGGGAGACAGGCGTCCGGCGTGGCCAGCAGAAATATCAGAAAGTACAGGAATGTCAGAAGCTCGATGGTCAGCAGGAATACTACCGCCAGCAGTGCCGGTACCGTCAGGCACCGCCGCCACAGCTCCCAGCCATCCGGCAGACGACGCATCAGGTAGATGCTCCGGCTGCCAAGGTAGTGGTAGGCATAGTGGTAACAGGCCAGGGGGATCGTCAGAAGTATCCCCAGCAGGAGCCCCGCCATCGCCTGGTACAGAAGCTCCGGAAATGGGTCGATGGTCCGGCTCTCCACCAGGATGGACTTGCCGCCTACCCAGTCATAGAGCCGCCGTAAGGCGTTGGAAAACTGATAGCCAAATGCTGTCAGGCTCCATAGGGCCCCCACAACCAGCCCGCTGACCGCCCATTTCAACTCCGTCCACCAGTCCAGACCCGGAGGCACCTGCCGCGTCATCCACTGGGAAAAGCTACTCTGCGTCTTCTTCATCCATGCTGCCCCCCTTCCATGCCATCCAAAGGATAAAGAGCTGCCAGCCGGTCATGAGAGCCAGCATAATGAACATGCTCCAGTCCACCCCCAGCTCTCCCGCCGCAGTGGCATAGGGCCACAGGACTAAGGCCAGAGCGATAAAGCTCGCTACCCCCTTCCGCCCGTGGCGCTGATGGTAGGGGAACATGGCGGAAGTGACTCCCAGCGCCACTACGTCCATCGCGGCCCGAGCCCACCGTGACAAGTCTGCCAGGGGGAACAGCGCGTGAAGAAAGCCGGAGCGGTAAAAGGCCAGAAAAGCCGACTGGCCGCTGACATAAGCCGGGTCCACTGTCCCGGCATACCACAGACAAAATCCTAGGGCCAAGGCCGCCTGTACCGCCCACAGCAGCAGCAGGCACAGGATATTGTATCCACTCTGCCACAGCACTGTCGCTTCCTCGCTGATCCGCAGCCGCTGGAGGGTGTAGCGCAGCCGGCTGCCCTTCAGCTCTGTGCAGCAGAGGATCAGCAGTACAAACAGCAATATCATGGCGATACGGTACACCCAGTAGATCCCGGCAAAATCAAAGAAATCCTCCACCGGGGCGGGGCAGGTGTTATTATCCTGTATGGCCCGGGTCAGCCCCTGGGACATGGCCCAGGCAAACAGGGCCGTCTCCGCCACTGCCATTACTGCCAGCAGGGCCAGTACTTTTCCTATGGTCTGCCTGGCCATCAGAGCCAGGACTGACAGATGTTTTCTCATGGTTCCTCACTTCTCCTCTCCGCCTCGTCCCACAGCCGCTCCAACAGGCCCCTGGCCTCTTCCCGGGATATACCCATCCGCCGGATGGCTTCCACCAAGGTCAGGGCGTCCTCCTCCAGCAGCTGCACCCGGATGGCCTCCGCTTCCTCTGCCGTAACGGCGATGTAGCTCTTGGCTCCCATCCGGGACTGGAGAAGGCCTTCCTCCTCCAGCAGCCGGCATGCCTTTTGGATGGTGTTGGGGTTCACACCCAGCAGGGCCGACAGGGCCCGCCGGGAGGGAAACTCGTCCCCGTCGGAGATGGCCCCCGACACGATCCCCGCTTTGATGAAGCGGATGATCTGGCTGTAGATGGGACTGCCATCGGCGAGAGAAAACCGGTCAAAGGACACCAGCGCCATCTCTCCGCCCCCTTTCAACTGTATTATTCGAATAGTACGGTTTACTGTATTATACGAATAATACGGTTGCCTGTCAAGCCCCGCGGCAAGATTTTAGGAAAGCCCCTCACATATTGATAAATTGTACAGTTTTAGCCACTTTACTTCCAATGCTTATGGACAATTCAAACAGTCAATGGTATACTATCCAACAATATATGGGGATACAAATCACGCGGCGCAAGAAATGTGGGAATACCATATGACACCGAGAGGATGGGCTTATGAAAATTACACATAATGCCATTGATGATGAGGACAGCGAAAATAAGAATCTGCTGCGGAGAAAGATCACAGTTTCCTTGTTAATAAATTTGGTAATGCTGTGTTTGGCAATTTATGTGGGAATTCTATGTTATAGCAAGGGCTATGATTTCATCAGTTTAGAAATGCTTTCCCCCATCATCTTATCGATTTCAAATTGTTGCGGAGTCATATACGATATCAGAAGATTGACGGTATTGAATAAAAAATTTGTAAGGCGCGGCACACCACAGATGTAGTGGATCGTAGTGTGCCCCTTTATAGCGGTTTACCAGTTTGTGCAGTGCGTGAACAGGTAAACCGTTTATGTTCCTGTGTATGCTGTTGACATTTCAGGTTATCTATGGCAAAATAATAATGGAATAGAAGAACCTTTTATTCCTATGCAATGAGGAATATGAAAGAAACAAACCTGCCGTCCCCTCCGGGGACGGCTCCACCATAATTTGATGAAGAAAGGATGGTTCTGCATGGCAACTGAGAGCTATACCGGCAAAATCAACCGAAAGCTCAACAAAAAGCTGCGGATCGTGGAGGTGGCCGCCGGACGGCAGAAGGCCGATCTGGTACTGAAAAATGCCGCCTATGTCAATGTGTTCAGCAACGAGATCTGTCACGGTGACATTGCCGTGGCGGAGGGGCTGATCGTGGGTATGGGTTCCTACTCCGGCCAACAGGAAGTAGATATGGCCGGCAAGATCGTACTGCCCGGCTTTATCGATGCCCATATCCATCTGGAGAGCGCCATGGTCACCCCCCGTGAATTCGTCAAAGCCGTACTACCTCACGGCACCACTACCGTCATCTGTGACCCCCACGAGATTGCCAACGTCATGGGCACTGACGGTATTGAGTACATGCTCCAGGCCACCGAGGGGCTGCCGGTGGATGTGCGGTTCATGCTGCCCTCCTGTGTCCCCGCCACCCCCATGGATGAGAGCGGTGCCATCCTGGATTACCGCACCATCGATTCCTTCTACGACCACCCCCGGGTCCAGGGTCTGGCAGAGATGATGAACTTCCCGGGCATCATCGGCGCTGATCCCCAGGTACTGGAGAAGATCGTAGCCGCTCAGGCCCACCACAAGAAGATCGACGGTCATGCCCCGGATATCAAAGATAACGACCTCAATGCCTATGTGGCCGCAGGCGTGTACTCCGACCACGAGTGCCATGATCCCGCCGATGCCATCGCCAAGCTGGAACGCGGTCAGGTCATTATGATCCGGGAGGGCACCGCCGCCCGGAATCTGGAGGCCCTTCTGCCTCTCCTGACTCCGAAATATGCGGACCGCTGCATGTTCTGCTGCGATGACAAGCATCCCAGCGATCTGCTAGAAAAGGGACACATTGACTACAACATCCGGGAAGCTATCCGCCACGGTGTGGACCCCATCCTGGCTGTCAAAGTGGCCAGCCACAATGCCGCCAGGTACTACCTCCTCAATAACCGGGGCGCCATTGCCCCCGGCTATCTGGCAGACTTTGTCATCATTGACAATTTCCAGGACTTCACCATTGAGCAGGTCTATAAGAAGGGCGCTGTGATGTTTGACGGCAAGACTGTGACCGAGTTTGCCGCCGCGGAGATTGATCCCTACCTGGCCCAGAAGGCCCATGATACCTTCCATGTGGCCCACCTCACCGCTCAGGACTTCGCCGAGCGGCGGCCCCGTGGCATTATTGGTATGATCCCCGGTGAGATCGTTACTGAGGATCAGGGTTACAGCGACCACATCGATGTGGAGTGGGATATCCTGAAGATTGCTGTCATTGAGCGCCACAAGAATACCCGCCACATCGGTATCGGTTATCTCCAGGGCTACGGTCTCAAATCCGGCGCCATCGCCACCAGTGTAGCCCACGATTCCCACAATATCATTGTAGTGGGCACCAGCGAGGAGGACATGGCGGCAGCAGCCAACCGTATCGTAGAAAATCGGGGCGGCATCGTGGTCATGGACAAGGGAGAAGTGAAAGCAGAGGTGGTCCTCTCCATCGCCGGCATCATCAGCGACGACACCCTGGAGCATGTGAACCGGGATCTGGAAAACGCCAAGGAGGCTGCCTTCGATCTGGGCGTCAGCCGGGGTATCGATCCCTTCATGACCCTCAGCTTCATGTCCCTGCCCGTGATCCCCACCCTGCGCCTCACTACCCGCGGCGTCATCGATGTAATGACGCAGCAGTACATCTGATCCCTTTGGAGGTGCCTGATGAAAAGGAATCCGTTCCTCCCCGTCTATGTTCTGGCGGTGGTATGCAGCTTCCTGGCCGCTGCAGCAGGATTCTGGCTGATCAGCAGCTTTGACCTCACCCAGCCAGTGCGGATCCTGTGCGGATTGGTATTTACCGCTGCGCCGATCCTCACCTTACTGTTGCTGCCTCTGGCGAACAAAAAAGCGTAATAGGATCGTTCGGTCTCTTGCAGAAAAAGTACCCCTCCGGGTAGATCCCGGAGGGGTACTTTCATCTGTCAATTTCTATTCTCATGTCCGCAGAGTGGCCCTAAGCCGGTCAGGCTTCAGCAGCAGGTCCAGGCCGTCGGCGATGGAGGTGACCACCACATCCGACTGCCCCAGCAGCACCCCGCAGCAGCCCTCCGGGCCAATAACGCAGACAGAGAGGGCACAGGCTTCCGCCATCTGCCAATCATTGAAGCCGTTGCCTATGCAGGCCACGCCCTCCCCCAATCTCTCTGCCACCTGCCGCTTGATGTCCCCCACATCGACAGTGGGATAGGTCAGCACCTCCACCGGCAGTCCCTTGCAGGCTGCGGCGGCAGTGCCATGGGTGTCGGCCGTAACCACATGAATGGCCAGCGACCGGCTCAGGACCTCCAGCCGCTCCGCCACCCCATCTATCAGCATACCATCCTCCGCAATGGTGCCGTTGAAATCCAGCAGCAAATGGTTTATGGTCATATCTCCCTTGCCAGGAATGGATATGTTCAGCATAGCGTCCTCCTTCACAGCAGCCCACGTCTTTTATCCGGCAGTATTATACCTTTCCGGCAGCTGTATCGTCAAGCCGTGTCCATTCGGCCTCCTTGTTTTATATGTATAGGATATAGTCAAATTCCGCTCTGCGTTTTGTGCATTTTTTTGGTGGATGCGTCGGATATTTTTTCATCATGCACTTTTGCATTTCGCATTTTTTCTTGCAAACCATCTTAAAAGCTGCATCCTTCCATTCAGCTTCTTGCATTTTACTCGATTTTGCAAGTTTTCCTTCGTCATCCATACGAAATTCAACGTATACCGCAATTCCTTATTCACAAAAAAAGACGCTTGTGCTACACTCAATGCATCAGAAGACGACAGGAGAACGCCATTCTCCTGGTGAAATTACGATTGGAGGAAAAGGGAACATGGTAGAAGTGATCAAAAAGGGCGCCTACCTGGTAGACGGAAAGATCGTCTGGGCGGAGGACCTGCCCGCCGGGGAAGCGCCTGACCAGGCCCGTGAAAAGACCATCGCCTACTCTATCCTGCGCGCTCACGACAAGAGCCAGGACGGCAAGAAAATGCGTCTGAAATTTGACGCCCTGATTTCCCACGACATCACCTTCGTGGGCATCATCCAGACCGCCAAGGCGTCGGGCCTTACAAAATTCCCCATTCCCTATGCCATGACCAACTGCCACAACAGCCTGTGCGCGGTGGGCGGCACCATCAATGAGGACGACCACGCTTTCGGTCTCTCCGCTGCCAAGAAGTACGGCGGCATCTATGTCCCCGCCAACCAGGCCGTCATCCACCAGTACGCCCGTGAGCGGCTGGCTGCCTGCGGCGGCATGATCCTGGGCAGCGACTCCCACACCCGCTACGGTGCTTACGGCTGCATGGGCGTAGGCGAAGGCGGCGGTGAGCTGGTCAAGCAGCTGCTGGAGAATACTTACGACGTGGCCGCCCCTGAGGTGGTCATGGTCTACCTCACCGGCAAGCCCCCCAAGGGCGTGGGTCCCCAGGACGTGGCCATCGCCCTGGTGGGCGCCACCTTCCCCAAGGGCGATGTGAAGAACAAGGTATTGGAGTTCGTGGGTCCCGGCGTGAAGGAGCTCAGCTGCGACTTCCGCATCGGCGTGGATGTGATGACCACCGAGACCTCCTGCCTGACCTCCATCTGGGAAACTGATGACACCATCAAGGCCTACTACGAGAACATCGGACGGCCCGAGGCCTTCCGGGAGCTGAAGCCCCAGAACGGCGCCTACTACGACAGCGTGGTGACCATCGATCTCAGCAAGATGGAGTGCATGATCGCCCTGCCCTTCCACCCCTCTATCGCCTACACCATCCATGAGCTGCAGGCGGACCCCGAGGGCATCCTCAGCAAGGTGCAGGAGGCCTGCAACAAGCAGCTGGGCGGTAAGGTCACCATGGACCTGACCCACAACATCGTGGACGGCAAGGTCACCTGTGATCAGGGCGTCATCGTGGGCTGCTCCGGCGGCATGTATGAGAACATCGTGGAGGCCGCCGCCATCCTCAAGGGCGGCAGCATCGGGAACGGCTACTTCGATATGAGCGTGTACCCCTCCTCCACCCCCATCTCCCTGGCCATCACCAAGAACGGCACCGCGGCCACCCTGATGGAGGCTGGCTGTGTGATGAAGCCCGCCTTCTGCGGCCCCTGCTTCGGCGCCGGTGATACCCCCGCCAACAACACCCTCTCCATCCGCCACGCCACCCGGAACTTTGCTAACCGTGAAGGCTCCAAGCCCGGCAACGGCCAGATCGCCGCAGTGGCTCTGATGGACGCCCGCTCCATTTCCGCTACCGCCCGCAACGGCGGCGTCCTCACTGCCGCCACCGACATCGAATATGAGTCCCCCACGGCGGAGGAGCTCACCTACCACTTCGACGGCAGTGTCTACGAGAAGCGCTGCTACGAAGGCTTCGGCAAGGCCGATCCCACGGCAGAGCTGCGCTATGGCCCCAACATCAAGGACTGGCCCAAGATGCCCAAACTGGAGAACGACCTGCTGGTGAAGCTGTGCGCCGTGATCCGGGACCCCGTCACCACCACTGACGAGCTCATCCCCTCCGGTGAGACCAGCTCCTACCGCTCCAACCCCATCGGTCTGAGCGAGTTTGCCCTCAGCCGCCGGGTGCCGGAGTATGTAGGCCGGTCCAAGGCGGTCCGCGCCCTGGAGGAGGCCCGGGAGGCCGGCAACGTCCCCGCTGAGGTCGCTGAGATACTCCAGAAGGTGGGCGGCGACGCAGCCCACACCACCGTAGGCTCCTGCGTATTCGCCAACAAGCCCGGTGACGGCTCCGCCCGTGAGCAGGCCGCCTCCTGCCAGAAGGTGCTGGGGGGCTTCGCCAACATCTGCTACGAGTACGCTACCAAGCGCTACCGCTCCAACTGCATCAACTGGGGCATCGTCCCCTTTACCCTCCCCGAGGGAGCGGAGTTCCCCTATGAGGACGGCGACTGGGTGTATGTGAAGGGCATCAACAAGGCCATCGCCGACGGCGTGGAGGACATCACCGCCCAGGTCATCACCGCCTCCGGCGAGGTGAAGGACATCCAGCTCAAGTGCGCCGGCCTCACCCCTGACGAGCGGCTGATCCTGCGGGAAGGCTGCCTGATGAATTACTACGCTGCTGGCTATGGCAAGGCCTGATGCTTTACAGAGATAAGGAGACGATACGACTATGGATAAAATCAAGATGACAACGCCTCTGGTGGAGATGGACGGCGACGAAATGACCCGCATCCTGTGGCAGATGATCAAAGATAAGCTGATTCTGCCCTTTGTGGACCTGAAAACCGAATATTATGATCTGGGCCTCCTCCACCGCAACGAGACAAAAGATCAGGTAACGGTGGACGCCGCCAATGCCACCAAGAAATACGGCGTTGCTGTAAAGTGTGCTACCATTACACCCAACAAGCAGCGTATGGAGGAGTATCCCCAGCTCACCGAGATGTGGAAGAGCCCCAACGGCACCATCCGTTCCATCCTGGACGGCACCGTGTTCCGGGCCCCCATCTGCATCGACGCCATCAAGCCGGTGGTGAAGAACTGGAAAAAACCCATCACCATTGCCCGTCACGCCTACGGTGACGTATACAAGAGCGTGGACTTCCACACTGAGGAGCCCGGCGAGTGCACCATGACCTTCAAGGGCGTCTCCGGTGAGGAGCACACCGTGTGCGTTCAGAAGGTGGACGGCCCCGCTGTGTGGCAGGGCGCCCACAACAAGGATAAGTCCATCCGCTCCTTTGCCCGGGCCTGCTTCCAGTACGCCATCGATACCAAGCAGGATCTGTGGTTCTCTACCAAAGATACCATCGCCAAGATTTACGACGGCAACTTCAAAAAGATCTTTGAGGAGGAGTTCGAGGACTACAAGGCCAAATTCGAGGAGCTGGGCCTCACCTACTTTTATACCCTCATCGACGATGCGGTGGCCCGCGTCATCCGCAGCGAGGGCGGCTACATCTGGGCCTGCAAGAACTATGACGGCGACGTGATGAGCGACATGGTCTCCACCGCCTTCGGTTCCCTGGCCATGATGACCAGCGTCCTGGTATCCCCCGACGGCACCACCGAGTATGAGGCCGCCCATGGCACCGTCACCAAACACTACTACAAGTACCTCAAGGGCGAAAAGACCTCCACCAACCCCATGGCCACCATCTTCGCCTGGTCCGGCGCTCTGAAGAAGCGTGGCGAGCTGGACGGCATCGCCGCCCTCACCGCCTTCGGTGAGAAGCTGGAGGAGGCCTGCTTCGACACCCTGAACGCCGGGATCATGACCAAGGACCTGGTGGGCCTGGTAGACGAGGGCTTTACCGCCAAGGCCGTGAACTCCGAGGAGTTCCTGGACGCTGTGGCCCAGCGTCTCCAGGAGAAACTGGCGTAATACAGTACCCTTCGAGGGACGGGAGCGCGCCCCCGTCCCTCTCTTCCTGCAAAATTTGATTGTATACATAGAAAACATGGGACACATTTTTGATTTTTAGGAGGAGATACGATGGATCTCGTAAAAACTGCCATGGCCGGTACCATGGAATCCGGCGATATCATGGTGACCATTGAGCCCCAGACATCCGGAGGGATCACGCTGGATCTCACCAGCAGCGTCATGCAGCAGTACGGCCGCCGGATCGAGGAGGTCATTCGGGAGACGTTGGGGGAACTGGGCGTGGAAAACGCCGCCGTCAGCGCTGTTGACAAGGGCGCTCTGGACTGCACCGTCCGGGCCCGGGTCAGCGCCGCCGCCTTCCGCTGCGCCCAGGCGGAGAATGACCACTGGGAGGTGAACAAGTGATGGAAAAGCGCTATGTGAAGGATCGCCTGCGCCGGAGCATGATGTTCGTCCCCGGCAATAACCCCGGCATGATTGCCGATGCCCGGATCTATGGCGCTGACTGCATCATGTTCGACCTGGAGGACTCGGTGGCCTATACCGAGAAGGATACCGCCCGCTTCTTGGTCCACAACGCCCTGAAAACCCTGGACTTCGGACACAAGGAGATCGTGGTCCGCATCAACGACCTTGCAAGCGGCCTGGGTATCCGGGACCTGGAGGCCATCGTCCCCGCCGGCGTCCATGTGGTGCGCCTGCCCAAGACCGACAGCGCCCAGGATGTGATCGACTGTGAAAAGGAGATCGCCCGCATCGAGGAAAAGCACGGTATCCCCATAGGCGCTACCGGCATGATGGCCGCCATCGAGAGCGCCAACGGCGTCCTCAATGCCCGGGAGATCGCCCACGCCAGCGACCGTCTGATCGGCATCGCGCTGGGTGCCGAAGACTATGTCACCGACCTGAAAACCACCCGCTCCGACGGCATCGAGCTGCTCTTTGCCCGCAGCATGATCCTCAACGCCGCCCGCTCCGCCGGCATCGCCGCTCTGGACACCGTCTACTCCGACGTGAACAACGAGGAGGGTTTCATCGAGGAGGTCACCCTGATCCGCAAGCTGGGCTTCGACGGCAAGTCCGTCATCAATCCCCGGCAGATCGAGCCGCTCCACCGCACCTTCATCCCCAGTGAGAAGGACCTGAAAAAAGCCTACGCCATTATGGATGCCATTGCAGAGGCCAACGCCCGGGGCAGCGGCGTAGCCAGTCTCAACGGAAAAATGATCGACAAGCCTGTGGTTATCCGCGCCCAGCGGCTCATCGCCCTGGCGGAGGCGGACAACGCTATGGAGGAGGAGTAAGCCATGGACGAGCTAAAGAATATCCCGCATATCGAATCCATCTCTCACCGGGGACCTTACGCCGGCGCAGAGCCCAAGCGCACCGCCACCTTCCAGGAACGGGCCGCCCAGCAGAACAAGATCATGCCCAGTCTGGAATCCGCTATTTTGGCCTCCGGCCTGAAGGACGGCATGACCATCTCCTTCCACCACCACTTCCGGGGCGGCGACCATGTGGTCAACCAGGTGGTGGACACCCTGGCCAGAATGGGCTACAAGAACCTGACCCTGGCAGCCAGCTCCCTGGCCGCCGTCCACGCCCCCCTTATCGACCACATCAAAAACGGCGTCATTACCCACATCGAGACCTCCGGTCTCCGGGGGGAACTGGCGGAGCAGATCTCCCGGGGCCTCATGGACTGCCCCGTGGTATTCCGCAGCCACGGCGGCCGCGCCGCCGCCATCCAGAGCGGTGAGCTCCATATCGACGTGGCTTTCCTGGGAGCTCCCTCCTGTGACCCCTACGGCAACGCCAACGGTTACAGCCGGGACGACGACGATTCCATTGCCTGCGGCTCCATGGGCTATGCCCGTACTGACGCCCAGTATGCCGACCACGTGATCGTCCTCACCAACAACCTGGTCCGTTACCCCAACGCCCCCTGGGCCATCCCGGAGTACGACGTGGATTACATCGTGGTCACCGAGGATATCGGCGACCCCAAGGGTATCATGTCCGGCGCCACCCGATACACCAAAAACCCCAAGGAGCTGCTGATCGCCCACACCGCTGCTCAGGTTATCGACGCGGCGGGTTATCTCTACGACGGCTTCTCCATGCAGATGGGCTCCGGCGGGGCCTCCCTGGCCGCCGCACGGTTCCTCCGGCAGATGATGCTGGACAAGGGTATTCACTGCCGCTTCGCATTGGGCGGCATCACCGGCCAGATCGCCGCCATGCATGAGGAGGGGCTCATCGACCGTATCCTGGATGTACAGAGCTTTGACCTGGACGCTGCCCTGTCCCTGAAGAAGAATCGTTTCCACCATCAGATCAATGCCACCTACTACGCCAGCTTCCTCTCCGCCGCTGCGGTGGATCAGCTGGACTTCGTGATCCTCTCTGCCCTGGAGATCGACACCAGCTTCAACGTCAACGTCCTCACCGGCTCCGACGGCGTGATCCGCGGGGCCATCGGCGGCCATCCCGACACCGCCGCCGGTGCCAGCCTGTCCGTGGTGGTGGCTCCTCTGACCCGTGGCCGTATCCCCACCATCATTGACCGGGTCAATACCATCGTTACTCCCGGTGATGTGGTGGACGTGGTAGTCACGGACCAGGGTGTGGCAGTCAACCCCAAACGGCCTGAGATCGCCCAGCGGCTGCGGAAGGCAGGCATCAGCGTCTACACCATCGAGCAGCTGCGGGACAAGGCCCTGGCTCTGGTAGGCAAGCCTGACCCCATCCGTTACACTGATCGGATCGTTGGCGTGGTCATGTACCGGGACAACACCATCATCGATACCATCCACCAGATCGACGAGACGCCCATCAAGTAATATGTTCCCTTCGGTGTGGCTCACGCAGTAAATGCTCTATCCTGTCAAATTTTCTTTGCCTGTTTGCTTTTTTAGCAGAGTAGCTTCTGTGTGGCCTACGCAGTAAACGCTCTATCCTGTAAAGTTTTCTTTGCCTACTTTCTTTTTCAAAAGAAAGTAGGGGAAAAAGAGGCCCTTATGAGAGAAATCACCCTGCAGGAGGTCCTGGACGCCCGGGAAGCCCGGGCTGCTGCTCAGTACCGCCTGCTGCGCAAACATCGCCAGCCGCTGCTGTGCCTGACCATGAATATTGCCGGCCCAGTAAAGCGCTGGGGTACGGTGGATCTGGCCTTCCGGGCCGCTGAAGAAGAACTGGACCGCCGTATGGCGAACCGAGTGCTGGAAAAAGCCGTAACGGATGCCGCCACGGGCCTGGAGTGTATCTGGGTTTGTGATCTCCCTGCCCCGGAACTGAAGGCCATGGCCATGGAGCTGGAGACCGCCCGACCAGCGGGCCGCCTCTACGATCTGGACGTGATCGACACCGACGGAAACAAACTTTCCCGTCCGACACCCCGCACCTGTCTGGTCTGCGGCGGTCCGGCCTCCCCCTGCGCCCGGAGCCGTGCCCACGGTTTAGACGCTATTCTGGGAGCTACCAACACCCTGCTGTCCGCCTTTGCGGCGGACTATCTGGCGGAGCAAGCTGTCCAGGCCCTTGTGGACGAAGTGGATCTGACTCCCAAACCAGGGCTGGTGGACCAGCGCAACAACGGCGCCCACCGGGACATGGATCTACCCATGTTCCACCGCTCAGCACAGGCTTTGGCCCCCTATTTCCGTGAAGCCGTGACCCTTGGTCTCACCTGCGATAGCTGCATGCCTGCCCTGCAGCAGGCGGGACTCCAGGCAGAGGAGACCATGCTGGCGGCTACTGGCGGCGTGAACACCCACAAAGGCTCCATTTACGCCTTCGGTCTTGTGTTGGCGGCACTGGGTGGAGTTCTGGCCCGAGGTGGAGACGTATTTGCCCGGGCGGCTGCGCTGGCTGCCGCCGGACTGCCCCCCTCGGGAAATACTACCCACGGTGCCCAGGTTCAGGGCAGATACGGCGCTCCAGGCGCCCGAGGCGAGGCCCTGGCAGGTTTTCCCCATGGACAGATGGCCTGCTCTGCTCTCCGTCAGTATAACGGGGACCCTCTCCCTGCCCTGCTCACCCTGCTGAGCCAGGTGGAGGACACCAACCTCCTCTACCGTGGCGGAAGCGAAGGACTGTCCTTTGTCCAACAAGAGGCCTCCGCCATTCTGGCAGGGCCGCCAGAGTCACATGTTTCCCGGCTGGAGGAATTGGACAACGCCTGTATTGCCAGGAACCTCTCCCCCGGTGGCTGCGCCGATCTGCTGGCCCTGGGCCTCTTGCTGTACCGCACAGAGAAGATATGGCACATATAGTATGAAAAAAGAGCCTGCCGCGTGTAACACGCGGCAGGCTCTTTTTCGTGCGCTTATTGGCAGCCTATGCTTACCGGCGCTGGAGATCCAGACAGGCCAGCACCAGGTTGGCTACCGCCAGCCCTGCGGTCACTGCCACAGAGGCAGCCAGAACGATCATGGAAATAAACCGTGCAGTCTTCATAAAGTTACCTCCTTATTCCGCTCAGATCCAGCTCTCATCTACTTCCCGGCGCTTGCTGCGGGTCATCAGCTGTTCCACCACCAGCTCCACCGGCTGATTTTCATACAAAACGGCGTAGGCACTGGCACAGATGGGCATCTCCACTCCCATCTTTTCCGCCAGCTGGTGAGCACTGAGCGCGGCAAAGTAGCCCTCCACCGTGGCTCCCACTTCTTTGATAGCCTCCGCCACCGGTGTTCCCTGGCCAATGAGGATGCCGCAGCGACGATTCCGGGAGTGCATGGAGGTGCAGGTCACAATCAGGTCACCCATGCCGGAGAGTCCCGCAAAGGTCTCCTTATGGCCGCCCATGGCCACACCCAGCCGGGCCATCTCCGTCATGCCCCGGGTCATCAGCAGCGCCTTGGTATTGTCTCCCAGGCCCATACCGTCGCTGATGCCGCAGCACAGAGCCAGTACATTCTTCAGCGCAGCGCCCAGCTCCACACCGGTAACATCGGTATTGGTATACACCCGGAACCGGGGACTCATAAATACATCCTGGACTTTCTCCGCCGCCTTCATATCCCGGGAAGCCGCCACACAGCCTGTGGGCACCCGGCGGCCGACCTCCTCAGCGTGGGAAGGACCGGAGAGGGCCACCACCGGGCACTTTCCGCCGATCTCCTCCTCAATGATCTCGGTCAGCCGTTTTGCGGTATCTTTCTCGATACCCTTGGCCACCGACACCACGATCGTCCCTTCCTTCAGATAGGGCGCCACGTTTCTTGCTGTGGCCCGTACGGCGAAGGAGGGCGTAGCCAGCACCACCAGCTCACTGTCCGGCACCGTGGAAAAATCCGTGGTAATGGCCAGGGTATCCGGCAGTGCTACCCCTTTGAGCATCGGGTTCTCCCGCTTCTCCCGGAGCACCTTGGCTTCCTCGGAGGCAAAGGACCACAGCGTTACGTCGTTGCCGTTGTCCAGCAGCAGCAGCGCCAGGGCCGTTCCCCAGCCCCCGCTGCCCAATACTGTAATCTTCATTGGGAACCACCTCTTCCTTTATTTCGCCTTTTTATGGAAATGGAACTTGCTCTCTGTACCGTGGATAAGCCGGTTAATATTTCCCCGGTGCTGCCACAGGATCAAACCGCCGCAGATAATAGCTAGGACCAAAATCAACAGACTATGATATACAAACCAGCTGACAAAGGGAAAACTGAGCCCCGCCCAGCAAGATCCCAGAGACACATATTTGGTAGCAATGGCCAGGATCAGAAATCCCCCCCATACCACCAGAGCCACCCGCCAGTCCATCATCAGGGCAATGGTACCGCCGGAGAGGATTCCTTTTCCGCCCTTGAACTTGAACATCACCGGGAACATGTGGCCCAGCAGGCAGAACACGCCAGCCCAGTACTTGGCAACGGTATCATAGAACGCTGTAGTGGATGCGGCGGAGATAAAAATCGTGAAGCCGTGGAGCATCAGCCACCGGCTGATCAGCACCGCCGCCACAGCTTTCAGCACATCGGTGAGGATCACTACGCCAGTTAAAGGGCCACCGAAAGTACGATAGAAATTTGTCAGTCCGGCATTGCCGCTGCCATGATTGCGAACATCATCCCGGAGAATATATTTGGATACGATCACCGCTCCATTGAAGCAGCCCAGCAAGTAACAGACTACTGCCGAAATGGAGAGGACAAGCCAAAGAGGCATCTCAAAAGCAAATGCAGGCATTGCTTACTCCTCCTTATCACCCTTCTGCCGGATGGTCATGCGGATAGGCGTGCCCTCCAGGCCAAATACGCCGCGGATCTGATTTTCCAGATACCGCTGATAGGAGAAATGGAACAGCCGTGCGTCGTTGCAGAAGCAGACGAAATGAGGCGGCTTGATACCGGTTTGGGTCATATAGTAGATCTTCAGCCGCCGGCCCTTGTCCGTAGGCGGTTGGACCCGGGTCTGGGCATCGGCCAGGACACTGTTGAGCATGCCGGTGGTGATGCGGGTGCTGGCCTGATTGTTGACATACTGGATCAATTCAAAGAGCCGGTCTACCCGCTGTCCTGTGGCAGCTGAAATAAAGAGGATGGGGGCATAGGTCATATAGCTGAGATCCCGACGGATGTCCTGGCGCATCTTGTCCATGGTCTTGCCGTCCTTCTCCACCAGATCCCACTTGTTGACCACGATGATGCAGGCCTTTCCCGCCTCATGGGCCATACCTGCCACCTTGGTGTCCTGTTCCGTAACCCCGTCGGTGGCATCAATGAGGATGAGGCACACATCACTGCGCTCAATGGCCATCTGAGCCCGAAGGACACTGTAGCGCTCGATGCTCTCGTCCACCTTTGCCTTCTTGCGCATGCCGGCGGTATCGATAAAGTTATACTTACCGGTCTCATTCTCAAAGTGGGAATCGATGGCGTCCCGGGTAGTGCCCGCCACGTTGCTGACGATGGAACGCTGCTCCCCCAGGATGCGGTTGGTGAGAGAGGACTTGCCTACATTGGGCCGCCCGATGATGGCCACCTGGATGCGGTCATCCTCCTCGTCCTCCTCCGTCTCCGGCGGGAAGTACTTCACACACTCGTCCAGCAGATCGCCGGTGCCGTGACCGTGGACAGCGGAGACGGCGATGGGATCACCCATGCCCAGATTATAGAATTCATAGTAATCCGGGTCCACAGCTCCCACGGAATCCATCTTGTTCACCGCCAGGATCACAGGCTTGCCGCTGCGCAGGAGCATGTTGGCCACCTCCTGGTCGGAGGCGGTAAGGCCGGTCTTGATATCAGTCAGGAACACGATCACATCAGCGTGGCTGATGGCGATACCTGCCTGCTCCCGCATGAACTGCAGGATCTCGTTGTCCGTCCGGGGCTCAATGCCGCCGGTGTCGATCAGGGTAAATTTCCGGCCATTCCAGTCCGTCTCTCCATAGATCCGGTCCCGGGTGACGCCGGGGGTGTCCTCCACAATGGACACCCGCTTGCCGATCA
>ENA-OURU01000136-OURU01000136.1-human-gut-metagenome-genome-assembly--contig:-NODE-136-length-106286-cov-11.016596_pt1 | contig 106286 bp, 83 predicted proteins | sample MGYA00242137_ERZ509064 | MGnify/ENA primary metagenome ERZ509064 (study PRJEB26280, sample SAMEA2338777) | human gut metagenome | biome: human gut; feature: human-associated habitat; material...
CGCTTGTACAAGTGAACGTTCACACTTGTACAAGCGCAGGCTCTCGCAGCCGCAAGTGTTTTTTATAAAAGTTTTCGTGCAGATAACACTCAACACACCTACTTATAAGTCTCTAAATCTTCACATAAATACATTGGGTCTGAGTCGTGAAGAATATAAGTCAATCGAGCTGGATTACGACGATTATCCCACAATACTAGCACTGTTATAACATCATCTGCAAAATAATAAAATACAGAATAATTGGGGATCACCACCACATAACGAACGTGAGGATATTCTGTCATATGCCCCAACAAAGGATTAATTGCAATTCGATTTATTGAAACTATTATCTGTCGAAAAAGAGATTCACTGTATTTGGATGTACCATTACGTTCATCATAAAACTCAAAGATTTCTCTCATTTCCAGAAGTACCGCTTCTGTCCATTCTACTTTTCGCTCCATCGACTTAGCCTATATTCCATTTCTTCAGTAGACACAACCTCTTTACACTGCATCTGTTCCAAAGCATTATCAATCTTATCACGCAATTCAGAAGAAAAGTATAGAACATTATCCGGACAACGATTATTTAATAATGCCTCAATGTCTTCTAATAGCCGTTCATCGTTTACCGCCATTAGGCGTTGAAACAAAAGTTGTTTACGTTCTCCTGTCGTCATAAAGTACCGTATTAATTACATCCTGCAAATATAGAGTTTTTTATTTATGATTCATTTATTTGATGCTTTTTTATATACACTTTTGTTGTTCTTTCTTTAAAGTTTCACATCTTATTATCTTATAAAGACACAAATACATTACATTCCAGTATGTATCTCTTTTAATATTATAAAAACATTTTCAGATACGTCCATTGTTCGGACTAACTTTTTTTATAATTCTGGAAAGTTTTTATAACCTCCTTGTTTATAGGAGGTTTGAAAGAAGGGATAAAATAAAGGTAACGAATTGGCAACCGTGTTTATTTCTGCGCTTTGCTGCGAGTTGCTGTCAATGTCTCTCGTCTTGGTACAAAAGTAGCAATAAAAATCGGGAACACATAAAAACGCCCCATGATTTTTATCACAGGACGTTTTTATTTTCGTTGAATATACAGGTTTAATCGTTGCTTCCATTTTCAGCTAATTCCGGCTATGGTTGCTGAAATTTATACTTCAATCCATATTCTTCCAGTTTGTTGTACAGCGTCGTACGTCCTATCCCGAGCAGTTCGGCGGCAACCTTACGGTTACCGTTCGCCTGCTTCAATGCGCGTAAAACACGCTCCTTGTCTTCCGCATCATTGCGCAGGGCGAAGCTGACGGGTGAGTTAGGTTTTGTCACGGCAAGTTCCAGATGCTCTTTCGTGACAAGACCTTTCTGTGCCTGCAACACCGCGCCCATGATTTTCTGACGAAGCTCGCGGACATTGCCCGGCCACGCATGGGTCAGCAATGTCTTTCGGGCTTCACCGTCAAAGCCGATGACATCGCATTCCAGTTCCCGGTTCGCAATTTCGCGGAAGAACTCAGCCAAAGGCATGATGTCCTCCTGACAGTCGCGCAACGGCGGGACGGTTATCTCGAAATCGTGCAGGCGATATAATAGGTCCTGCCGGAAACGCTTTTCATTGACCGCTTTCTCCAGATCCTCGTTGGTGGCGGCGATGATGCGGACATTGAAACTTCGGTCAGACTTGTCGCCTACCGGACGGTATCTCCGTTCCTGTATGGCGCGCAGAAGCATCTGCTGGGTTTCCGGTGCGAGGTTGCCCACCTCGTCCAAGAACAGCGTGCCGCCTTCCGCCTCGTGAAAATAGCCTTTCTTGGCACTGTCCGCACCCGTGAACGCCCCTCTGACGTGTCCGAAGAAAGCCGACGGCGCAAGCTCTTTGGTGAGCGAACCGCAGTCCACAGCCACAAACGGCTTTCCTGCCCGCTTGCCCTTGTCGTGCAGCAGGTGGGCGATATGCTCCTTGCCCGTGCCGTTCTCACCGAATATCAGCACGCTCATGTCGGTGGGGGCTACCAGCCTTATCCGCTTCATGATGGCTTGGAACGCCGAGCCGTCACGCGAGAACAGGGGCATACGACTCCGTCCGGTGTGCCGTTCTTTCAATATGGTACGGAGCAGAGGGACGAGCTTGTCCTCCACAAGCTGCTTGGGTATGTAGTCCAGCGAGCCGAGTTTCATGCTTTCCACCGCCGTATGCACTTCGGCATAGTCGGTCATGATGACAAAGGGCTGCATCCTGCCCTCCTTGCGCATCCAGCACAAAAGGTCGATACCGTTGCCGTCGGGCAAGCGCAGGTCGGAAACCACGATGTCCCCGTCTGCGGCTTGTTGCAGATATTTCTTCGCGGTCGAGAGGTGGAAAGCCTGCACGGTACGGAATCCCTCGCGTGCCAGCAGGTTGCAGACAAACTCGCAATACACGATGTTGTCCTCCACAACGATGATTTTTGTATTATCCATTTTCGTATTTTCTCCTTTCTTCTTTTGCCAGCCGGATGATTTCCGAACCCTTATCCAGCACAGCTTTTACAGCATTGCCAATTGTTTTATCGTCAGGCGTGCCTTCGCTATGAAGCAATTTGTATAGTTCCCTTAACGGTTGGTCGGCACGGAGTATCTCCCATGAACTTCGCAGGTGGTGTGTCAGGGCGTCCAGTTCCTGAAGGTCTTTCTTTAGACCCGCTTCCCTGATTGCCTGCATTTCCTTTTCGGTTTCCGTTATCAGTTTCTCCAGCATGACGGCTTCATTGCCGTAGGACAGCAGGGAGGTGAAATCCGGCTTTTCATTCCGGTTGCCTTTCATGGCGCATTTGTCTGAAACCTCCAACAGTTCCGATATGGAGAACGGTTTGAGCAGACAACCGGAGAAACCACGTTCCATAAGTTCCTCCTTGCTGCAACTGCCCGAAGCGGTTGTCACGACTACCGGGATAGTCTTTGAATTGCCAACGTTGGAGGTGCGTAGCAGTTCCAACAGCTCGAAACCGTTGATTTCCGGCATGTTCAGATCCGTCAGAAGCAGGCTGTATTTCTTTTTTCGTATCAGTTCCATCAGTTCCGCAGCATCGGTGCAGGTATCGCAATGTATTTCTTCTTGGGCATACATTTCTTTCAACATAAGGAGCAATACCTCGTCATTGTCGATGGCTATCACATCGTGGAATCTATGGTTATGATGAATCCTTGTCTGATTTATCCTTTCCGGCAGTTCCCCGGCTGTCTGCATGGGTATTTCCACCGTGAAACAGCTGCCTTTGCCTTTCTCGCTCTCCAGCCGTATCGTGCCGCCGAGTATTGACACAATACGCTGAACGATGGACAGTCCCAGACCGAAGCCGTCTTTTGCGGCGGCGTTTGAAAGACGTTCAAACGCACCGAACACGCGTTGCTGTTCCTCGTTGGTCATGCCCGTACCCGTATCTTCGACGATAAGTTTCAGGATGCCGTTATTGTAGTCCGTTGTCAGAGAAACGCCACCGTTCTCCGTGAACTTGATGGCGTTTGACAGCAGGTTGTTGCCGATTTGCAGGATACGTTCCTTATCGGTCAGGACAATAGTATCCGTTTGATTCGTTATGGTAAGAGCCAGCCCCTTGTTCATGGCGATGGGTGTAAACTCCGTTTCAAGAATGTGCGTGATTGCTGAAATCCGGCAAGGAGAAATGTTCGGCTGTTCCTTGCCGTTGTCCAGACGGAAGAAACTCAGCAGGGTGTTGAGCATTTCACGCATACGCTCAGAGGATTGCCGGATATTTTGAACATACACTTTGATTTTGTCCGTGTTACAATCTTTCTGCATCAACCCGGCATAGCCGATTATTGCGGTTAAAGGTGTGCGCAGCTCATGGGTGATGGTATGAACCGCTTTCTTGCGGGAGGCTATCAGTGCCTCGTTTTTCTCTACCGCTTGTTGTAGCTGTTTGATTAAATTTGTCGTTTCCCGTTTGTACCGCTTGATACGGTTAGTATTTCGGTGAATTATAATATATGAAATGACCAATAACAAGAAGACAAATCCAGTCAAGCCGCCGATTTGTATAAATGATTGCTCACGCATTGCGGCTATCTCAGTTTCTCGCTTTTGCAGGTCGGCTTGTACCTTACTATCTATCTGGCGAATCAAGCCTTGTAATTGTCGGTTAAGTTCTGCATTCCGTGCAGCAAGGCTGTCAGCGTGTACTGAAAGACGATGGCTTTGCGTTTGTTGTTCGGCTATCATGTTCCGGTTAAGGGAACGGAGCATCGTGGTGGTTATGGTAGGTTTTGCTTCCTCTTTTTTACCAAAGATGCCCAATAATCCTTTCCGTTTCGGTTTCTTAGGTTGCTCTTGGACACTCTTCTGTACGATTACGGGTACTTGACGGTTTATCTTTTCGTTGATGGCTTGTTGTTGTTCAAGCACCTGCACTATTTGGTACATCTGCCGTTCCTTAGCTTCGAGAAGATGGCGTACACTGTCTATGCGCTCTGCCGGATAGGTAGATTTGAAACGGCACAGCATACTGTCCATTGCCATACGCCGAGTATGGTAATGTTTCAAATCGTCATTATTCCATTCCAACACAGTTTCTCCAAATAGAGAAAGCTCTATCAGTTGAATCTGGATATTGTTTATGTCCTTTCGCAGTTCGTCAATCTGTCGGTTATCTGATTCCAATTTTTCTATATCCTGCCATTCTGAATGCCAGACATAAGTAATGCAGCCGATTAACAATGAAATCAGCAAATAGCCAGAAGCAACTATTTTTTGAATATATCTCATCATAATGCTTCTAACTTTGAGTTAGCACATGATTTTTACCCAAAATTTTATTCTTAGGATTTCGGATTACCTCTTCGTGATGAAAATAATCACTGAATAAAATGTCGTTATCATGACAGTAGGCGATGATTTCATTTTCCATTTCCATCAGCGGTGTTTTGTCGCCTTGTACATATATTCGCTTGAAGAGTGAATAGGAATCGGGATAATGTCCCTGAACGTATTGCATGATAACGTTTTTATAGCCTCCGCGCAGATTCAGGTCTTCGAACCAATATTCACTAACGACATTGTGGCTGGTTTCTATAATCGCTTTCCAGTCCGTAATACCTATGAAAATCGGTGACATGAACAGTATGGTATAGATTCCGTTCTCGTGAAGCGTCCGAAGTGTTTCCAACCGCTCCTGTACCGTATTCGCCCGCTCCATGTCCCGGCGGAAATTCTCATCCAGCGTATTAATGGACAATGCCACACTCAGATGCTTCATCTTTTTGAGTAAATCCAAATCACGGAGTATCAATTTGTTTTTGGTAGCGATTTGCAGATAGCAATCTACACCGACCAATTGTTCCAAGATGGAGCGAGTGATACCGTATTTTACCTCATACGGGTTGTAACAATCCGTCACGGTTCCCATAAAGACATTTTTCCCAGTTATTTGAGAGCCGTTTATTTTATGTCTTGCCCGTTTAATGTCAATGAAATAACCCCACGATTCTGAATGTCCCGTGAAGCGTTTCATAAATGACGCATAGCAATATTTGCAGGCATGGGGACAGCCTACGTATGGGTTGATAGCAAACTGACCGATTTTAGATTTGGTCAGATAGCTTTCGACCGTTTTTTCCGCTACAATTATTTTTTCCATTACATAGTTTCAGATGATGAAGCTCTTTTGGTTTCCTTCTTTGATAATATCGGTAGGTTTCACGTGTCCTATCAAGAGCGGAGATGCCGGATCATGAAGTTGGTAGTTCTCCACTGCCAGCTCCGGTTTCTTGTTTGCATAACAATATCTGCAACCGTTCAGGCACGTGTTGTATGCTCCGATGTCGCGTGTAGGCATACAACTGCATCCGATGCGGGTTCCCTTGTGTGCCATATTCTTGAATCGACAACCCAACGCGTTTCCCAGATTGGCGGTAGTCATACAACCAGAAACGGATATTCCGTATCGGCTGTAATTCTCCGATGTCCCGCAGGTTTGCAGGTGCAGCCCGTATTTCCGGGCGATTGCGCCTATTCCCTCTGCCAGCTTTTCCTTATCCCTATCGGTCAGCGGAATCAGTTCGGGCATGTTGTATTCGAGCCTTTTGTACATTTCCACGAAACTGAATACGCAGAAGTTCACATACGGTGCAAGGCGTGAAGCCATGTAATCGAACATTTTTAGATGGTAATCCACCGTGTATTTTTCGGTCAGCAATACAGGATCGTAACGCCATGCAACGCATTTGCTTCCAACTTTTTCAGAGAGTTTGACAAGCGTGTCGATACTATGGTTGATGTCCGGTACGTTCGGTTCCACGTCTTTGCCGTATGCCGTGATAGTGTAGTGACAGAACACATTGAAACGGTCGGTAATCCGATGAAGTTCCGGCAGAATCGGTCGGTAGTTTTTAGAACAGAACACCACACAATCCACTACCGACGGGTCGAGCGTGTATTTTGTAATGTGATTCGGGAATAGTGGGTTACGCGAATAGGCATAGCCTTCCTCAAATCGGTTCAACAGCCAATCGCTGTAATAATTGACGGTATCTGTCCGTCCTCCTGTATTTATAATCATGTCTTATGCAATATTAAATTTTTCATTTCTTCCTTTTTCTTACTCTTTGTAACCAAATAAACACCAGCAAATACCAAAGCTGCCGACAACAGTTTTTGTATCGAGAGTATGTCCTGCCCGACAGCAATAGTGATTACGGACGCAACAATGGGCTGCACATAATTGTACATGCTGACCGTAGTGGGACGTATATGTTTCAATGCCATCGGGATAAACATGAATGCGATGAACGTGGCTCCAAAGAGCAGATAAAAGAGTGCGCACATTTGCGTCATGTCGAAAGTTTCCCGATGGAATATGGGGACGTGCTGCACGTGTGGGAGACAGAACGGAGCGAGTGCCAATGCAGAGAACAGAAACATCCATTTCATCATCGTCACGGACGAGTAGCGTCGGGACAAAGGTTTGGACAAGACCAGATAGACGGAATACATCAACTGATTCAGCAGCATCAGTGTATCTCCCCAAAGGCTATTGATTCCGTTGGTGGTATGTATGGAGCTGAACACGAGTAATAGCCCTCCGCTTACACCCAAAAATACACCGAATGATTTTTTTGCCGTAATAGGTTCTTTGAGGACGGCGGCTGCCAATAGCAACACGAAAATGGGTACTGCGGTAGCGATAATGGAGGCATCGACAGGCGAAGAACTTTTCAGCCCGACGACAAACAGCCATTGGTTGATGCCCACACCGCACAAGGCACAGATAAGAAGTGTCCCCAAATCTTTCGGCAGGACTTTTTCTTTCGGCATGAAGAGGGACACGAACCAAAACATCATGCAGGCGAAAATCGCCCGCATGATGGTAATTGCTTCCGGTGGTACATCCGAGGTCAGCAGGTATTTGAATACCGGCATACTGACACCGAATAGGATGTTTGCCGACAATATCAGCATATGTCCTTTCATATTCTGGGTTACCAGAGGTTCGTATGTATCCGCTCCTCGACGTTGATTTCTTTTTGTCTGGGCAGAAAGGCGTTTTCTGCGGGATACCCCATCGTCAGCAGACAGGTAAATTCATAGTCTTCGGGAGCACCGACAATCTCCTTGATTTTTTTCACTTCGTCAGCAACGGGAATGTGGAACACGGTTCCCAATCCTTCGGCGGTGGCGGCGAGCAGCATATTTTCCACGGCACACCATGCCGAAGCGAAATAGTTGAGCGAGCTCTGTTCCGTAGGTTTGAGCAAAGGCCATGTCTGTTGGCGGAAGAACGGAATAATAAGCAATCCGCTCTGCATCAGCATACGCTGTTGCTTGGGCAGGGCATCGGCAAACATATCCATCTTGTCTTTGTCGCCCGATTCATCCACTTCATGCACCAAATTTTTGAACGCTTCCATGTTTTTAGCAAGCGGCTCTATCACTTTGGCAATGTTTTCACGCCCGCGCACCACAACGAATTCAAGCTGGCGCAGGTGGTCATTGGTCGGGGCTTTGAACGCCGCAGCAATTACTCTTTTAAGGATTTCATCACTTACTTCACGGTCGGAGTAGTCGCGGTAGGTGCGACGTTTCTCCAATACTTCGTATAATTCCATATCAATACGTTTTTAAGTTATGTTTCTTGTTTCCGGTTGCAAAGTTACGTCGCTTTATTGTTCTGAATTTGTTTTATCGTTTTATATAATTGTTGTAAATTTGCAATCATATAAATTAAAGCAATTATTTATGGAAGATACAGCCATACCATACGAACTGCCCGAAGCGGAGAACCATTCGTTTTTCTTCATTGACCAGCGCGTGGAGCCAAGTCTCGAAGCCAAACTGCACCGTCACGATGCGTGGGAATTGTATTATGTCGTTCATGGACGGGGTAACCGAATGGCAGGCGACACATTACAGCCCTTTGCGGCAGGGGATGTAGCATTGATTCCGCCATCGATGCTTCATCGCTGGGAATACGCAGCTGACAGTACGGACGAGGACGGTTGTGTCCGTTATCTGATGGTAGCTTTCAGCCATTCTTTAGTTGAGCGGTGTATGAGAGTATTTCCCGAATTGCGGAACAGACTGGCAGGCGTGATGTTTCCGACTGATGCGTTGAAGTTCGGACCGGAGATCTCACGTACAATACGCAAGGTATTATCCGAAATAAATGGAATGGACGAACTGGGACGTTTATGTGCGATGTTCCGTCTGCTTCCTGTCATTTTTACCTCGTCTGACCATATATTTGCAGGGAAGCCGATGCGCATCGAGAAGGACGTTCGGCGTATGCAGCAGATTTGCGCATACGTGATGAAGCACTACGTTCATTCCATAGCATTGGATGATATAGCCACAGAAGTTGGTATGAATCGTTCTGCATTCTGTTCTTATTTTAAGCGATGCAAGGGGATGACATTTTCGCAGTTCGTCACGCAATACCGTTTGAACACGGCTTGCGATTTGCTAAAACATTCGCAAAAAGGAGTGTCGGAAATATGTTATCTTGTAGGCTTCAACGACCTGCCGCATTTTATAAGAATTTTCACTAAATCAATAGGAACATCTCCATCCAAATATAGAAAACAATATCAGTGTGAGAATACTTAACTTTACCCAACAAGTTCAAGCCGTAACGAGCAATAAAATCGTTACGGCTTGAACTGTAAATTACAACCTCATTCCCCGTTTGCGTTTCTTCTTTCTGCGAAGTATCCCTGCCATTTCCTGATTGGCTTCCGCATCGGCGGTGTTGTAAGATGAACCGCTGCCGTTCAGCAGTCCCAACGAACCTTTGAATAACTCGCTTTGTGCCGTACCGGATAGTGTGCTGGGCATGGTAACATCTTGTGCTTTGGCTATCATTCCCATACATTCCTCATACCTATTGCGTTGCAATGCTGCGTCAATCTTGGAATAGCTGAAACGCCTGTCCACCTTGGAACCGTTGAAACGATAGCCGTTCTTGGCAAATACAACGCCCTGTACTTCTTCTGTCTGTCCTTTGTACCTAAAATGTACTTCCACTCCCTGTCGTTTCAGGTTGGAGACAAGCACGTTCCAGTTGCCGCACCTGCCTACCTCTGTTTTGAATATGTCGTAAAGCTCATACCTTGTCCGGTCCGGCTCTTTCAGCCGGTTGCGCTTGACGTTATCCTTGCCGTTTGCCATGTGCAAGCCGTATTTCGTGGTTAGCTCCTTGCAGATACGGGTGTTGCGCAGACGCTCGTTCCTGTCCGAAATGGTGTTGCCGTTGTTGTCGATGCGGTTGAAGGCTATATGCACGTGCGGATGCTCCTTGTCAAAGTGTCGGGCGATGAAGAACTGCGTGTCACGGATGCCCATCCGCTCCATGTATTCAAGCGCAATGTCTGCCATGACGCGGCTCGTCAGGTGTGGCTCATCCTCTTTTGAAAAACTCAACGCGATATGTCCGACAGGCTTCGACACCTTGCTGTTCATCTGACATTGGATGTCGAAACTCATGGCGATGGTGTCCTTGTTTTCCATGAACAAGCCATCGGATGCTACTATCTGCGTACCCTTGTCCTTGTCAAGTATATAGTCCACCACACCCTTGAAGTCGCTTCCCTTTGTGATTTTTGCCATCATATACCTATCTTGCTTATGAGTTCGTGAATCCGTGCCACCGCTACCTTGCAGTCCCAACCGACTTCGAAATACCTTCCGGCGTTTGCCTTGCGTGCAAGCTGGTTGAGGTTGTTCGCCATGCCGCAGAGCTGGCGTACATGGTCGGTGTGTTTTTTCGACAACCGTTCCTTTACATATCCGTTTCGGAAACATTCCCTCATGTATTCGCTCGGCGATGTTCCTGCATCATGCGCCTGTGTCAGCAAGCGGAAGTAGTCGGCTGCCGCCATCTTCACCCCGATGCGGTAACTCAGCTTTTCTGTCGCACCTTTCTTCGGGCGACCACCCTTGTTATGTTTCTTATATTCCTTATGTTCCATTTTCTGTTTTTTCAATGCTGTTATTGATTATACTGTATAGACCAACGGGATGCCACTTACCGAAATTTGGAAAGTGGGTTGCAAGCGGTTTCGGTACACCCGAAACACAAACTTGCTACCTCCCAATCCTCGAAGAATAAGTTTCGGACAGCTCCCGTTTTTCTCATTCGGAATGTCACAATCCCAATCCTTTCTTTTTCGATTTTACGATGGTTCGTGGCGGTGGATTGACAGTCAAATTTTGCCATTTCCCACACAGGTAATCGTTCAGGTCTTTGTGTCCTTTGTAGTTGTCGGAGAAGTCGCGGATGCGTCCGGCGAACTCCCTTTCCAGTTCCCGGTATGCGTTTCTTCCTGCCTCGTCATTGTCGAGCAGGCAGTGAATGCGCCCGTACCCGTGTAGCACATCTATGGCTTTGGAAATATTGGAAACGGAATTGAGGATGACGTAATCCTGCTTGTCAAGGTTGGGTATGGTCGGGCAGTTCTTCATCCGCAACGTGAGGAAGGAAAGATAGTCCGTCATGCCCTCGAACACGAGGCATTTCTCTCTCGACTCTCCATGTTGCCGGATATGGCTGATGTCTTTCGGGGCGATGCAGCCCTTGAAGAAACGGTTACGTACCTCATATCCTCCTGCCACGTTCGGGAAACCGATGGCGAAATAAGGCTTTCCGTTATGGGTGAAGTGCAATTCCTTACATTCCGACTTTGCCAAGGTGGTATCTATACCCCGTTCCTGCAAGTAGCGGAGCAATGCCGGATGGGAAAGTTCTTTCACTTCCTGATGTTGGAAACTCGGTTCGGATGCCTGCTGGTGAAAAGAGAAAGATACAGGTCGGACGTGTGGCATTTGCTCCGCTATCTTACCAAGCAGATATGGTAAATAGTCCGAACAGTAAATTTCCTGCGCCAATGCGATGATGTTGCCGCCTCTGCCCAGTCCATAATCGAACCACAGATTGTGTTCCAAGCTCACCTTGAACGATGCTTCTGTTTCCTGCCGGAACGGGGATTTGTACCAAAGGTTGTTTCCTTGCTGCTTCACGGGCGAGTAGCCTAAACTTTGCAGATAGTCCGCCAGTTTAATTGTTTTTGCTTCTTGAATGTTCATAATGTATATTCCTACGGATTTGATGATGGTTGATAAAGCGATGATTTGATGAATGGGGCTATATTATTATTGTATATCAACACAATAGCCTCTCATCACGCTTTCATCAAAACATTCACCGAAAGAGAAAGGATATTGGTGGTTTCTTTCTCTTTTCATCAGCAAAATGTCTTTGATGAAAGGTTGATGAGAAAGTAGCAGTCTGTATTTCAATATTTTTATATACTTATTCATCATTTCATCAAAATAATCATAGTGCTTCTAAAAAAGTTCTTGTCACGGTGTAAAACCTTCCTGTCCTGCGCAGCGGAGAGTAACGGCATTCACGGTTGTAATCCACTTGGTAGGTGGTATATGTGAGGGTGTTGCAGGCGGGTGTCAGTTTCCAACAAGCCTGCAACACCTTCCGTACCTGATGTTTCTCCGCTTTGACATACGTATTTGCCAATAGAACGAGTATATCATGCGGACAGAATGAAACACTGTCCACATTCATCGTTGTCATAATATCGAGAAGCAGTTCATACATTTCAATCTCCAACCGATTACGGTTGCTGCGGATAATCTTATGCAAGGCTTCTGTGTACAGAAGTGACGGGGCAAACCACATACGGCTCTCTTTCTTGGTGGATAGCTTCCTGTGCTGCAAATGATAGAGGAAAGCAGGAATCTCCGCTTTCAGCTTTTGCAGGAACTCAGTATCATCGGACTGTAAGCGGTCTATCTTCCGTACCCAATAACGTGTTTCACCTGCGTCTATGATGACAGGCAGATATTCGTTGTTGGAACACAGCACGAATTTAGCGAAGAATGCTATCTCGTCACGGTCTTTGCCTTTGGCTTCCACTTTGTAAGAGAGTGTGGTGCTAAGATTCTTCAACCGCTCGCTGTCCTCTTTGCGGCTCAACAACACTTCGTCCACCACGATAAGGAGTTTCCCTGCCCAGTCGGAATTGAACTGGCTGCGGAAGTCCTCGTTGGTGTTGAATGTGACATTGTTCTGAAACAGGGCTTTCAAGAAATTCAGAAACGTACTTTTGCCCGTGTTGCGTTCTTCCGATACCAACAGCAGGATAGGCAACTTCTGAATCGGTTGCAGGTATAGCAGTTGCAGATAGTCCATTCCCAACTCGTATTGTTCCCCGAAGATGTGCCGTACCAATGATTGGATGTGCGAGAAGTCTCCCTTCTGCGGTTGATGGTCTATCGGTTCGTACAGGTTCAGGAACTTGTCCACTACCGGACGATAGTTCACATGGTTGGGGACTGTGCAGAAGCCGTCATACTTCGGCACGATGGCAAGATAGTGTTTGCCATAATCCTGCCGGAGTGTCTCATTGTTCCACACGATGCGTTTCCTCACATAGCCGCCGTTCAGACGGGGCTGGTTCACTAACTTGTAGAGGGTCGTACCTACCCGTATGAACTCCTCCTTTCCAATGTTGCCTTGTTCCATTAGCACTTCATTTTTTGTTTAATCAGTGCAAAACTCGGCAATTCGCACTGGACGGATTGACAACTCACGCATACCTCACGTAAAATTTTCTTGGATTGGCACAAGAGCATACAAATAAAGCCCGAAGAAGTTCCCGTCAGGGTGGAACTTCTTCGGGCTTGTCGTAATCGGCAATACGCTTATTCGAATACTTATATGAATATATTATCGGCAATGGGAATACGCATAGATTTCACTACTTCATGTCGTCACATCAATGTGTTTTATGTCTGATAATTAAGCGTTTCCATGCTATTCATACCCAGCGAAAAGAAGATGCTTGCTTTCTCTTTTCGCATGTACAGCCTTTCAAACAGAAGTTTGCGCACCTGCTCCGCACCGAAGCTGTCGATACGGAATGCAAGCGCGACTATAATCTGAAAACTGAACACATCGGCATGACAACCGTTATTCAGCTGGATATACTTTTGTACCTTGTATTCGTTTAACACGCCGCTTTTATATACCGCTCTGATAGCAGCACGGAGTGTCGGGGCGATTACCCCGAACAGCTCCACCAGTTCCGGCTCGTTCATCCATATACCTGAAATGTCTTCCGGCAATATGACGCTGCCGTATTCGTTTATTGTCATGATGCTCCTTTCCATTTCCATACTCATGACATCGTTATACCGTTAAACGTCTTACTCAGTTTATCGCCGAACATTGTCAGGTCGGTATTCAGTTTCTGCGTGGTTATCTTTGCGTATATCTGGGTCGTGACAATGTTCGTATGTCCCAATACACGGCTCACGCTTTCGATTGGCATTCCTTTGGTCAGAGCCAGCGTTCCGAATGTATGCCTCGCGCAATGGTACGAGATTTGCTTCTCTATACCGCATTCACTGATAACCTTTTTCAACTGCTTGCACATCGTCCAGTAGTTGATTTTCCCGAACACGGACTTGTCTCCCGAACGGTTCTTGTAGCGTTCGATTATCTGCATGGGAATATCAAGCAGTTTCACTTGGAACGGGACATCGGTCTTGTGCCGCTTGCCGATTATCCATTTCTCGCCGTTCACTTCCACGATTTCATCCGTGGTCAGTTCCTTCATATCCACGAAACTAAGGGCGGTGAAGCAGGCGAAGATGAAAAGGTCACGCACCAGTGTGAGTGTGGAATTTTCAAACTCGTGTGTCATGATGGTCTTTATCTCGTCCTTCGTCAGATACTCCCGTTCCTTCACATTCGGGCTGATGTGGAACTGCGCAAAAGGGTTTCTCGGTATCAGCCCGTTATAGTGCGCCCGCATAACCACTCCTTTCAGCCACATGCAGTTGAGCCATATCGTGGCGTTCTTCAATCCTCGTTCGGCGGTAAGATAAGCCGCAAACTCCTTGATGAAGTCGGGTGTCAGTTCGAGCATCGACATATCCGTGCGCTTGTAGAACGACTTGATGAAAGCCGCCACATAGTTCCTCGCACGCATCATTACCTTGTATGTGCCGATGGTGCGATCTTTGCCCACACGTTTGAGGAAGTTGGCGCAATCCTTGTCAAACGCCCTGATAAGCGTCTCATACTCGCTGCCTATTCCCTGATAGGCGTTGCGCACCATTTCCGCCGTCACGAACGCCTCACGGTCGGAAAGTTTCTGGTAGTGTCTGATGATTTGCGCCTTGATGTTGTCAAGGGCAAGATTGATGTCCCGTGCCCCTTGGCTCTTGCCTTTCGCCCTGTTCCCTTTCACGTCCCAAAGCGTCTTCGGGATGTTCTGCTTGCAACTGAACTGCGCCACAGTCCCGTTGATTGTCACCCGCCCCATGATAGGGACGATACCGTTCTTCTCCTTGCTGCCGTTCACGTAGAACAGCACTTTGAATGTACTTCTTGCCATACTCGTCTTTTTTTGATTGCAAAATTAAGTATCAACGAGTTAGACCTTGTAAGCCAAACACAGCCACACGTAGAAAATGTCAGTGCCACGTGTTAAAAATCACATTTCGTCGGGTAATGATTTGAAAACCTAACGGCTTCATAAATCCGCTTTCCTTTGCATTACCCCGTTTTTTCGTCTGTCCTCTTTTGTCTTCGCAAACCCTTTATTAACAGACGTTACGAAGACTTTTCCACCTTTTTATTAGCCTTTCCCAGAGATTTTTAGTAACTTTGCCGCAGTTTTGGTTTCACTTCCCCTACGCTACGGGGTAAGTGATGAAAAGGGAATCAGGTGAAACTCCTGAACAGACCCGCTGCTGTAAGTTCCTTCCAAGTCTTGGAACACTCTGTGCCACTGTCCGTAAGTTGGATGGGAAGGCGTTCTAAGATGGAATAAGTCAGAAGACCTGCCAGAAACAACATAGTTTTAATGCTTTCGGGAAATAAAGCAACAAAACATCGAGTCTGGCATTCTTTATTCTGCCCATAAAGAAATCATTTCTCCTTGTACATACATTCCCGAAGGTAAGTCATAAATACCGTTAACAAGGATATAAATGAAAAAGATTGTATGTGTACTGTTATTATTTACCTGCTTGTCACAGATAAGTATAATAGCGCAGAATAAATTCACTCTATCAGGGAAAGTCACAGACCAACATGGTGCACCTTTAGCATTAGCAACCATTGCTATTGAGAATTCTTCATCCGGAACCTATACAGATGATAATGGCAGGTACTCCTTGAAAGTTTCACCTGGCAAACGCACATTGGTTGTATCCTTAGTAGGCTATCAAACAGTAAAAAACGCCCTGGATATTCAGCAGGACAAAGTACTCAACTTCACATTACAAGAAAGTGCTGTTACTTTGAACTCCATTGAGGTTTATGGAAAGACACAGACACAGAAAGTGAAAGAAGGAGTTTTTTCCGTCAATGCTCTCGATATAAAACCTATAGTAAATTCGCTAAATAACCTCAATGACCTGGTAAACCGTACAACAGGCATTAAGGTAAGAGAAGAAGGAGGTGTCGGTTCAGACTTTGATTTGTCTATAAATGGTTTATCCGGCAATTCTATTCGCTACTTTTTAGATGGAATGCCATTGGACACTAAAGGAAGTGGAGTTTCACTTGCTAATCTTCCGGTGAATATTATAGACCGGATTGAAATATATAAAGGTGTGGTTCCTGCCAGCTTGGGAACGGATGCATTGGGTGGTGCCATCAATATTATAACCAAACAAGATAAGAAAAATTATCTGGATGTCTCTTATGGCATCGGTTCATTCCATACGCACAAAGCAGACTTGAATGCACAATTTGTAGAACCTAAAACAGGACTGATTATCCGACCTACTGTGGGAGTAAATTATTCAAAGAATGATTATAGGATGAAAGACGTGCAAATGCGGGATGAGAGTGGTGACAATTTCATATATGGTAATCCTAAACGCTTCCACGATGACTACTTCTCCTTACTGGGGCAAATAGAGGTAGGAGTTGCCAACAGGTCATGGGCAGATGCATTCTTCGTTTCCGCTTCCTATTCCAAGACAGATAAAGAATTACAGACGGGTTCTGTTCAAGACAAAGTATATGGAATGGCAGAAAAGAACTCAGATGCCTGGAATATCTCAGCACATTACCAGAAGCGTAATTTCATTCTGAAGAATATGCAGCTGAATGCTGCCCTCTCCCATACTTGGGATCACTCATTGACCGTGGACACCACCTACCGAAAATATTACTGGGATGGTGGATACATAGATGGCCAGCGTAATGAAATTATGGGCAAAGAACGATCTATGCGTCATTATAAGCGTCCATTGACTGTGGTCCGTGCCAATCTGGATTATAAACTGAACAATCATCATAACTTTAACTTGAACTATCATCTGAGTCGTACCGGCAACGACCGTTATGATGATTTAGATACCACTTTCGAGCCATCCAACGATGTTGTGACCAAACATATCCTAGGCTTTTCCTACAATCAGTCGTTATTGGATGGCAAGATGGAGAATGTGTTTTTCATAAAGGATTATATCAATCACCCGAATATCCGGCAGACCGATCAGCCTAGCGTGACTGGTTCTGAAGCGGTACAAGGTTCCACAACCAAAAACTATCTAGGCTACGGTGTCGGACTTCGGTACACTGTAGCGGAAGCTTTAGCCGTGAAAGTGTCCTATGAGCATAGTGTGAGACTTCCCATCGCACGCGAACTATTGGGAAACGGTACTAATATCTACGCCAACGTAGCACTGAAACCGGAAAACAGTGATAACTTCAATGCCGGTCTATTCGGTACGTGGCATCCGGGTACCGGACATACCTTCTACTACGAAGCAAGCGGATTCTTCCGCAAGGTTGACAACTATATTCAGAGCGAAGTTGCTGAAAAAGAAGGTACAATGAAATATACCAATGTACCCGCAGTCCACATTAAGGGTGTGGAAGGAGAGGTACGCTACGATTGGCAAGGTAAGCTGCAACTTGCCAGCAACGTCAGCTATCAAGATGCCCGCGACCAACAGAAGTACAAGAATGGCGGAAAACCATCGGCTACCTACAACAACCGTGTACCCAACCGTCCTTGGTTGTTTGGTAGTGCGGAAGCATACTATACTTTCCGTAACGTGGCATTACCAGAAAGCAAGCTACGCCTAGGTTGCACTTATCAGTGGATACACTGGTATTACCTTTTGTGGGAGGCTTATGGTGCCACTGAAGGCAAGGCACGCATTCCGGCTCAACATATCTGCAATGCTGATATTACCTACTCATGGAAACGCGGACGCTACAACATTGCTTTAGAGTGTACCAATTTCCTCGACAAGACAGCCTATGACAACTACAAGTTGCAAAAACCTGGACGTGCCTTCTTTGCCAAGTTCCGATTATTCATTAACTAATCATTAATAATTATTCAAGATGAAAAAATTCAAATTTACACTCTTGGCCTTTATGGCAGCCATGATGGCAATCTCATTTACGGCTTGTTCTGATGATGATCCTACTCCTACTCCAGATCCGGGTATCAATGAAGGTGATTATCACTTCGACCTTTTTGTAACCGTAGGTAAGCATGGCGGTATGAGCAGTAAAAACACTACTATTGTCACTAGTACCAGTACATTGACGGCTGATAGAGGTGTCATCACCGTCGAAGGAGTAGGATCGGAACTCGGAGATTACTCTATGGAGTCTATCTCAAAAGGGAAATACTATTATCAAATCCCTGGTTCCGCTGACCGCTTCGTAAAGTATCAGATCAAGAATAATAAAATCGATGTGATTGCAGAGCGCCCTTTCAAGACTAATACTTATAAAGTACGTGCCTACACACATGCCTGGATTGACGATAACACACTCGTTATCATATCTACCAACGGCGACAAGGATAAAGTTCTTTATACGAAACTGAAAGCAGACGATTTAACGATCCTTGATGAAGGTGAAGTAACTATACCCGCTCCTACCGATTGGAAAAAGCTGACAAGTTCAGGTATTCTCACCTACCGCAAGTCAGACAATAAATTATATTACTTCTACTACTGGAAAGAAAAGGCAGGCCAAACTGTTGCAAGTGAACAAGAGCCTAATTTTCATGCAGCCATCATCAACCCATCAACTATGAAGGTGGAAAAAGATATTATTTCTCCCGTTGAAGGTGAAATGGCAGGAAGTGCTTACGGAGAATTGATGCAGGACTGTGTAGCGTATGACGAAGCTGGTAATCTTTATCTGGCTTGTTTCCATGAAGAAGCAAGCGGTCTTGAAAAAGGAATGTTGCTGCGTATCAAAGCGGGTGAAACAGAGTTTGATACCTCTTACAATGGTTATTCCAATGCAGATGGTAAGTTGATGACTGTTCAGTATTTAGGAAATAACAAAGCTCTGGTATATGCTCGCAACGATAATGCACCTATTAGCGACAAAGCTGCTGCTGCAGGAATAAAGAAACCTACAGCTATTGATGCATTCTCACATTACTATGCCATCATTGACCTTACTACTGGAACCAAAACTCGCCTGAGCTACAATGGCAAAGAAATTGCTTACAGCGGTGGCCGCTTCTCGCAACGTTCCGTTATCTTTAACGATAAAGCCTACATCGGTGTAGATACAGAAGAGGATGCCAATGCTATTATCTATATCTACGACATTAAGACCGGTACCGTAGAAAAGGGAGCAGAAGTGGAAGGTAAATTCTACTTCGACATGATACGTGTCGTTGAAAACGATTAATCATCATATATTCAGGTACAGGTTATACGATAACAAGAATCATTAATCTCTTTCTTGTAATTTTCGTATAATCTGTACTTAAAATATAAATTGACACATAACCTTTTTCAAAATATTTAAAAAGCATCATTTCTACCTTATGAAAAAGCTATTTATCCTTTTATTTCTTTGCAACCTCACTTTCCTATGCTCTGCGCACGAGGGGGAAAACTTCGTAGCAAGCGATATGCTCGCAAGTATGAAACCCGGCGATAAAGCCGCCTTGCTGATGGTACACTTCGGTACTACGCACGATGATACCCGTGCCCTGACCATTGACGCTATCAATGCGAAAGCCCGCGAAGCATTCCCTGATCTGGAAATGCGTGAAGCCTTTACTTCCCGTATCATTATCCGTCGTCTTAAAGCACGCGGCATCGAGAAACTAACTCCGCTGGATGCTATGCTCCGTCTGCGTAGTGAAGGTTACACACATGTTATTGTGCAAAGCTCGAACATCATTGACGGTGTAGAAATGGAGTCACTTCGTCGAGATATGGAGAGTGTACAACCTTTCTTCAAGGAAATCCGTATTGGCACTCCCCTGCTCTATTCAGTGGAAGATACAGAAAAGGTAGTTGAAATATTGAATAACAGACTCACCAATACGCAAAATCAAAAAGCATCCGCTAAGAAAGGTGAGCATTTCGTACTTGTCGGTCATGGCACCTATACTCCCAGCACCGCCATTTACAGCCAGATGGACTATATGCTAAAAGCTAATGGACTGAGTAACTTCCACGTAGGTACCATCGAAGGATATCCTTCATTTGAGACAATGCTGGCACAGTTGAAAGCCGGAAAGGCGAAACAAGTTACCTTGGTACCATTTATGTTCGTAGCTGGAGATCATGCCAAGAATGACATCGCCGAAGATTGGAAAGAAGCACTCGAAAAAGAAGGCTACACCGTGAATGTCCGTATGGAAGGACTGGGACAAGTACCCGAAATACAGGAAATTTTCATCAACCATATCCGCTTTATGCTGAAACATCGCATACTGGATATCATGGAAAAGAAAGCCGGATATGCTGCCGGAAAAAATGTGGAATAACAGATGAATATCATTACCAAATTAATGTACTCTTTACATAGGATACTGGGCACACTGCTTTGTATCCTATTTCTTATGTGGTTCCTCTCCGCTTTTGTGATGATGTACCACCGCTTTCCACGTGTCAGTGCAAAGGAAAAACTACAAAAGCAAGAATTACTCTCCGCCTCAGGCGACTCACTGCCTGATATCACTTCTGTCCTTTCACGTCTGCCCAAAGGAGAAAAAGTGAGAAAACTCACCTTAGACCGCAGCCTGGGGCAAACAATCTTCCATATCCGTACCAACAAAGGAATACATGAACTTCACCTGGCCCCATCGGACACATTGTCGATAATCGACAATGAACGTATCCGGCAAATAGCCACCTTATGGTCCGCCTCCCCCATTGCATACATTGACACTCTACATACACTGGATCAGTGGATACCTTTCGGTGAACTGAAAAAGGAAATGCCCATTTATAAGATACATTTTGCTGATGATGCAAAAACACAGCTTTACATAAGTTCACAAAGCGGAGAAGTATTACAACTTTCCAACAGGAACGAACGCTTCTGGGCATGGCTGGGAGCTATTCCCCATTGGGTATATTTCACTTGGCTACGGCAAGACGCCACATTGTGGAGTAAAACCGTTATTTGGTTATCCGGCATAGGTTGCCTTATGGTAATTGCAGGGATATGGGTTACAGTCGACGTATGGCACAGGACACGTAAGAGTCATCGCCAAGGGTTCTCACCTTACCGGAAGAAATGGTATCATTGGCACTATGTCAGTGGCATTTTTTTCGGAATATTCGTATTGACCTTTACTTTCAGTGGCATGATGTCCGTTGCCGACATTCCGGAATGGATTCATAAACCGGCTTTGAAGAGCAGTCCGCTACGTACACTGCAAGGAAAGGCGCCTCAACCAGAAGATTACACGCTGGATTATCGCACCGTGATTACCAGTTTCCCGAAAGTTCGGCAGATAGAATGGAGCAATTTCCGGAAACATCCCTACTATACCGTTAAAGATGGAAAGGGAGAACAATATATTGATGCTACGGATAGTGTACCACATACTCTGCAACTTCAGGAAAAAGAGATTCGAGAAGGTGTGGAAAGTGTATATGCTGCCGACAGTATTCCGGCACATCAACGTCCGGAGATACACATGATACTATTGAACCATTTTGAAACTTATTACCGCGATATGAGTAGTATGTATCGTGGACGAAGTCAACTTCCCGTCTGGAAAATAACGGTGGATGATCCTGACCGGAGTGTTTTCTATATTCATCCAGAAACAGGTATCATCCGTTATGTCAATACCTCTTCCCGTTGGAAATACTGGAGTTATACGGCTATGCACCGGATGCGTCTTCCGGGCTTGAATTCAAATACCACTTTACGTAAGACAGTACTATGGATATTACTACTGGGTGGAACAGTAACTTCAGTAACCGGTATAGTGTTGAGCATAAATTATGTTCGAAGAAAATGTCGCAAAAAACAAAAACGCTTACTATGAACAAGAAAAGAACAGGAATAATCCTTGGCTGCATAATCGCCGTGGTCATCGTTTGCTTTGCAGCCTACAATTATTGGTGGGCACCTACCCGCATCCTCATCATCAATCCCCTGCCCGCACAAGCAGCAGACATCGCACTGAATAATGATTGCAGCCATATCCGCGTGAAGTGCATCAAGATGGAGGAAGTGAAAGACCTTTCCGGCTATGATGCCATCATGATGTACGGACGCGGATTGTTTCTGGACGAAACACAAGTAGCGGAACTGGAACGGGTAGCTGCCAAAGGTGTTCCAGTTTTTACCAATGCGCTAAGACACTTCAACTTCATCGTCAACCACAATATCACTCCTGAACAACAGGAGACCCTGCAAATGTATTTCCAAAATGCTTGCAGACAGAACTACAGGAATGCTTTGCGCTATCTGCGACACATTTCCACTCCCCATCGACTGGGTGACCGTTCTTTTGAAAATCCCATAGAATTACCCAACAATCTGTTTTATCATCAGGAATACGGCCAATACTTCAAAACTCCGCAAGAGTTGACTGAATATCTGAAACAAAAGCAACTCTATCACGAAGGTGGGCGCAACCTTGCTTTTATCTCAGGTATCAGTTTTCCGGTGGAAGGCACCCGCGCCCATGTAGATACCCTGATCTCCCGTCTGACACAGGCAGGTTTCAACATTTATCCCATCACCGGTAGCGGTAAGGGACGCGAAGACCTGATACGTACCCTTCATCCCGACGGATTGATTTATCTGCCTATGGGACGTCTGGGAAATGACTCGCTCATTAACTGGTTACATCAGGAAAATATTCCCTTCTTCATGCCTTTCCCACTGGTACAACCGCGTGAAGAATGGCTGAACCCCAACGTACCTGTAAGTGGAGGTACACTGACGGCACGTGTAGTAGTACCCGAAATAGACGGAGGTATGGCCCCCTTATGTATTTCCACACAAAATGAAAATGAAGAAGGATATATTCTGCACACACCGGAACCGGAACGGATGGATGCCTTAGTTGAGCATATCAGCAAATATATGTCTCTTCGCGATAAATCCAACAAGGACAAACGCGTCGCTATCTGCTACTTCAAGACACCCGGAAAAGATGCCTTGCTGGCAAGCGGCATGGAGGTGATTCCTTCTCTTTATAACTTCCTGAAACGCTTGCGCAATGAAGGATATGACGTAAGCAACCTGCCTGCCACCGTAGAAGAATTCGGAAACAGGATATATCGTGACGGCTCTGTCATGGGTTCGTATGCCAAAGGGGCACAGGAACAATTCCTGAAAACAGCACACCCTGTATGGCTGTCTACCGGACAATATGAAACCTGGGCAAAAGAAGTGATTCTGCCGGAAAAGTACAAGGAAGTGACTGACCGTTATGGAGACGCTCCCGGCAATTTATTAGCCACGGAAGACAGTATCGCCATTGCCTGCCTGCGATTCGGTAATGTGTTATTGTTTCCACAACCCCGTCCGGCATTGGGAGACGATGATTTCAAGCTGGTACATGGCATGCCCGTAGCGCCGCCTCACAGTTATCTGGCACCTTATCTGTATATGCAGAAAGGTTTTAAAGCGGATGCACTGATACACTTCGGTACACATGGAAACCTGGAATATACTCCGGGAAAAAATGTGGGTTTATCACAGGCAGACTGGTCGGAAGCACTGGTAGGTAATCTACCGCATTTCTATTTCTATACTACGGGAAACGTAGGAGAAGGTATTATTGCCAAACGGCGTACACATGCTGTACTCGTCACTCATCTGACTCCGCCTTATGCGGAAAGTGGCATGAGACAGCGATATAACCAATTGCTGGAAGATATTCATAAACTTCTGGATGAAGGAACGGAAGGACATCGTATGCTGGGAATGCGCGTCAAGAAAGAGACTGTTCGCCTGGGAATTCACCGGGACCTGGAACTGGATTCCGTACCGGACAAACCCTATACTGCCGAAGAACTGGAACGTCTGGATGCCTTTACCGAAGAAATAGCTAATGAGAAGATGCTGGGTGCATACTACACGATGGGTGAACCTTATTCGGAACGTGACTTACTGCAAACCACCCTTGCCGTCAGCGCAGATGCCTTGGCTTACGAAACGGCCAAAACTGACCGGGATAAAGGCAAGATTACTACGGAACAATTGCAAGACTTTACATATATAGCCCACCATTATCTGCCAACGGCAAAGAAACGACTGACGGCTATGTTACAGAATCCGCCTCGTGATACGGTTGCCATTGCCCCGGACCTTCGCCCCGCATTGCGCTATCGCGAACAACTAATAGCTTCTACCGCCAATGAATTCAACGCAATGGTGCGCGGCCTGAATGGAGGAACAGTTCTGCCTGCTCCGGGTGGAGATCCGGTATTGAACCCCTATGTATTGCCCACAGGAAGGAATATGTACAGCGTAAATGCTGAAACAACCCCTAATCCACGTGCATGGGAAGACGGAAAACGACTGGCGGAAGCAACCCTGAAACAATACACCGGCAAACATGGGGAATATCCACGGAAAGTGAGTTATACTTTCTGGGCGGGTGAATTTATCACAACCGAAGGAGCCACGCTGGCACAAGTCTTCTGGATGTTGGGTGTGGAGCCTGTACGCGATGGACAAGGACGTATAGTAGATTTGAGACTTGTGCCCAGCGAAGAACTGGGGCGGCCACGTATTAATGTAGTGGTACAAGTCTCAGGACAGCTTCGCGACATAGCCGGATCACGTCTGAAGTTACTGACGGATGCGGTTCGCCTGGCATCGGAAGCAAAGGACGGAGCATATCCCAACTATGTGGCATCGGGAACAGTGCTACAGGAAAAGTTACTGGTGGAAAAAGGGACTTCTCCAAAACGTGCACGGGAAATGTCTGTGATGCGTGTATTCGGTCCTGTCAACAGTGGATACAGTACAGGAATCATGGGATATACCGAGCATAGCGGATCATGGGAGGATGAAAAGGAAATCGCCCAAGGATATCTCAATAATATGGGTGCCGCTTATGGTGATGAAGATAACTGGGGAGAGGTTCAGAAAAATTTATTTGCCTCCGCCCTCTCCGAAACGGATGTAGTGATTCAGCCGCGGCAGAGTAATACATGGGGACCTATTTCATTGGACCACGTATATGAATTCACCGGCGGATTATCTCTTACTGTAAAAACGCTGACGGGTAAAGAACCGGATGCTTATATGGCCGATTACCGTAACCGTACCAACCGCCGTATGCAGGAGACCAAAGAGGCGATTGCTGTGGAGACGCGGGCTACGATACTGAATCCGACATTCATACAGGAACGGATGAAAGGCGGTGCAGGTTCGGCACAAATGTTCGGAGAGATTTTCCGCAATATCTTTGGCTGGCATGTAATGCGTCCGTCGGCAATGGATAAGGAGATTTTTAATGACCTGTACCGGATGTACATTCAGGATGAAAATAAACTCGGAATACAGGATTATTTTCTCCGGGTGAATCCGGCATCCTATCAGGCTATGACTGCGGTGATGCTGGAAAGTGCACGGAAAGGCTATTGGAAAGCAAGCCCTGAAGAGTTGAAAGCAACAGCTGCACTACATGCACAAATAACCCGTGAGAAGGGTGCCGCCTGCACGGAGTTTGTATGCGACAATGCCAAATTACAGTCGTTCGTTGCAGATAATCTGGATGTGAAAGAGAAACAGGAATTCAATCAGGATATGAAAGCAATATATGAAGCCGCTTCGGCCAATGGAAAAGATGTAGTATTGAAAGAAAAGAAGCTAACACCGGAACAGGTAGCGCAGAAACGTACTACAAACGGATTAGTGATTGGAGGCGTGGTACTGGTGATGTTCATTGGACTGGTTGCATTAATTAAAATAAGGAAAAGTAAATAACTTCATAATGATTAGTGTTTAGTGATAAGTGATTAGCACCATGCGGAGTAATAGCGCAGCCACTAATCACTTATCACTAAACACTAATCACTAACAATTTACCATTCACCCAATAACTATGGATTACGTCATTCCCATATTAGCAATCTTCATCACCCTCAGCTTCCTGCTGAAGGTCGGCTTCTATCCCCGTTGGGGAACGTGGCTGACAGCACTATGTTGTGCCCTATTTGTTTTACTCATTACTCCTTGGGTAACCGAGCAATCTAAGACAGCAATAGCAACCTTTTTTACTTCCCGGGAGAAAATGCTGGATGTATCTGTTTGCATCACACTGGAAGCCGCCATCCTGATAACCTTTTGCTTCGACTGCTTCTCCGGAATGCGTACAAGAGACACTGCATTCAAACGAAGCGTCACCTTCCTGCTCCACCTTTACCCCGGTTTATTGATAGGTGGCGTACTATGCTATGTACTGGCTGAATTATTATTCTCTTTTCCAGGCACTGATTTCAATATGCTCTCGTGGATAGTAGGCACCACCACATTCTTACTTATCGGTATCGGTGCCCGATTGCTACAAATCCTCTTGGGAAATAAAGCCCTGCGTCTCGAAATCCTTTTTATTGTAAACTTATTCATAGTCGTACTAAGCATCATAGCTACCGGCTACTAAATAAACAGTAACTACTAAAATTATAAATATCATTATGGAAACCATTTCAAACTCACTCTTCTGGATATCCAACGGACTACTTGTTCCGGTCATCGTATTATTACTCCTGTTCTTTCTCCGCGCCATTATCCTTGCCGGAGGTTTCTTCGGAGAATTCCACCAACGAATGAAACTACAAAAGCAACTCTCCGAGATGTTGGAAACCATTACTCCTGAAAACATTAACGAACAGTTACAGAGCTTGCCCCAAGCCGGGAAACAACCTTTGCTCCGTTGCCTGAAAAAGCTTGCCGAGCACCGTGATAACGCCGCCTACTGCGAACGCCTGCTTGCCAACTTCGAAGTAGACGCCGAAAAAGAGCTGGGACGCTCGCGCACTTTCATCAAACTCGGCCCGATGCTGGGACTGATGGGAACACTGATTCCGATGGGCCCCGCCCTTGTCGGACTGGCTACAGGAGATATTTCCTCAATGGCTTACAATATGCAGGTAGCCTTTGCCACCACCGTGGTCGGTATGGTGATTGCCGCAGTCGGCGTCATCACTCTGCAAGTGAAACAACGCTGGTATGCCCGTGAAATAAATGATCTGGAATATCTGGACAAGACCCTGCGAAACAAAACCAATGAATAACTCTCAGCCTCATAAAAAAATATGAAACGAAACAGACTGCTTCACAACCAAACGGACTCCGACCCGATGGGTACGGTAGCGAACCTTTTTGATGTAGCCATGGTCTTTGCCGTCGCACTGATGGTTGCCCTCGTCACCCGCTTCAACATGACGGAAATGTTTTCCAAAGAAGATTTCACTATGGTGAAAAATCCCGGAAAAGAGAATATGGAAATCATTACGAAAGAAGGACAGGAAATCAAGCGATACACTCCCAGCGAGGAACAGGAAACTTCCGGCAAGCGAGGGAAAAAAGTCGGTGTAGCCTACCAACTGGAAAGTGGAGAAATTATCTATGTTCCGGAATAACAATAGACATCCGTCACCCTTTGAATAAAAGTTAAAGAGTCCATACCTATAAACAAGGGTTTTTAACAATAGAAATACCCATCAGTGGGTATTTTCTTACCCTCATCTTCCCCATATCTTTGCATTTCCAAACAAACGATAATTTTATGATAAAGCAAAGATTCTTAACGACTCTCTTAATGGGAAGTATCGCTGCCGGTGCATGGGCACAGGCTGATAAAGGTGAAACTTCCGTAGATAAAACTGTGGATTTGAATCCTGTAGTAGTAACCGGTACGGGTACGCATCAGCGACTGAAAAATACTCCGGCACCGGTATCCGTCATCACCGCCAACGAAATAAAACGTGCCGGAATCACGGATTTCCAACAGGCCATGACCATGATGGTTCCTTCTCTCTCATTCTCCCCGAATGCCATGGGTTCGTATCTGATGATGAACGGACTTTCCAATAAATACGTACTGATACTGATTAACGGACGTAAAGTGACGGGGGATATCAGCGGTAATATCGACATCAGCCAGATAGACATGAGCCGTGTGAAGCGTATCGAAGTTTTAAACGGCGCAGCTTCTTCGCTCTATGGTTCGGATGCGATTGCCGGTGTTATCAACATCATCACCAACCAGCCGAAAGATGAAATCTCCTTCACCACCAACAGCCGTTATACAAGAAAGAATCAGTTTTCACAAGGTCTCAACCTGGACATTGCCAAAGGAAAGCTCGCCTCTTACACTGCTTATAAATACGATCACTCGGAAGGCTGGCAGAACAGTGGCCTGACTGTAGACAAGAATGATGATCTGGTTGAAACCCTCGATCAGCTTTCCATCGGCTACAGCATGAATAACTTTTCGCAGCAATTCAACTATGATGCTACGGATAAACTCTCGTTCTATGCCAACGGCGGATATTATTGGCGCATGACCGACCGCCCTGCCAAACGCGACGGCATGACAGGCGGAAATGATTATAATACGCATTACGAAGGCTACAACTGGGGTACAGGAGCCAAGTACAGACTGAATAAACGTTCCTCCATCCAGTTGGATTATGTAGGCAACAATTATACTTCGCGCTACAAATACATGCTGGCAGCCGGTGATTACCAACCGGGTGACTACGCATTCACCAAAAGACAGAAGTTCCATGATGCCGAACTGAAAGGTATCTTCGGTTTCACCACCAACAGTACCACTGTCTTCGGAGTGGACTACCGCAAGGACATTCTTGTTCGTCCCGATGCCGATGTAGACAAGGGAGTATATACTTTGTCGGGCTACGGACAGCATGAGGTAAAACTGTGGGATCACTTCACGGGCATTGTCGGTGCACGCTATGACTATCATGAACAGGCAGGCGGACGTTTCACCCCGAAAGTGGCAGCCATGTACAATATTGGAAACTTCAACGTACGTGCCACGTATGCAGCAGGTTTCCGTGCTCCCGGCGTAGACGAATTGTATTACAGCATGTTCAAGAAAATGGGTAGCAAATACACCATCTCCATCGGTGATGCTGACCTGAAGCCTGAACACAGCAACTACTACTCCGTTAATATGGAATACCGCACCAACCGTTTCAGTGCCTCTGTTACGGGATATCTGAATTATCTGACAGATATGGTGTCTTCCAAAGTAACCGCATTCAATGATTTGTCCGCTGAGGCCCAGCAGCAACTGAAGGAAGAATTCCCCGAACTGGCAGACTTATCATCTACCAAGAATGTAAACCTGAAAGAATACATCAACTTTGAAAAGGCTACCGTCCGTGGTTTTGAGGTGAGTTTGTCAGGCAATCCGTTCGCCGGCTTTACGCTGAATGGTAACTATACCTACGCTTATGCCCGCGGTAAAGGTGAAGAAGGCTGGCAAAATATTCAACGCAGCATCCGCCACACTGCAACCATCAGCGGAAACTATGCACATTCATGGGGTGACTACACCATGAACCTCAACCTGAACGGTCGTCTGCAAAGCAAATGCTACTATCCGGGAGATGCCGACGGAGATGCTCCGGGTTACGGTATTTGGAACCTGAACACCCGCCACTCCTTCGACTGTTTCAGCAGTTTCTTCCTGGAACCCGGTATCGGTATCGACAATATCTTCAACAAGAGAGATATGAGACCTCTGACGAAGAACTTCACCCTGTACTCACCGGGACGTATGTTGGTGGTGAGTCTGACTTTAAAGCTAAAGAATTAACGCATAACAACTTATTATTGATATGAAGCATCTTTTCATCACTCTTTGTTTACTGAGTGTGGCTCTCTTCTCCTCTGCACAGGGGGAGAAGACCGCCATTCTCATTACCCATTACGGAAGTTCGGATCCTGATACGCGTGCACTGACGCTCGACGTAATCACCCGTGAGGCAAAAGAAACTTTTCCGCAGTTTGAAGTGCGCGAAGCGTATATCTCTCCCATTGTTCGGCGCAGACTGGAGAAGCAAGGCGTTCATAAAGACAGTCCGGTAGACGCACTGCTGAAACTCAGAAGCGAAGGATATTCGCATGTACTGATACAGAGTACAACACTGATTGAAGGAAGTGAAATGACTTCCGTCCGCCGCGATGCGGAGAGCGTGAAGCCCTTCTTTAAAGAAATAAAAGTAGGTAATCCATTGCTTTATACAGTGGAAGATTGCGAAAAGGTTATCGAAATTCTGACACAGGAACAGCCCGGAAAGAAAGAGGACGTCATCTATGTGGGACACGGCAATCAATTGCCAAGTACCGCCACTTACGCCATGCTGGACTATATGATGAAAGCCCACGGACTGAAAAACTTCCACGTCAGCACCATCGAGGGTTATCCTACACTGGACGCTACACTGGCACAGTTGAAGGAGACACGCCCGAAACAAGTGACACTGATACCGTTGTTGCTGGTATGCGGTAATCATACAAAAGAAGACATCGTCGGAGTATGGAAACCGGAAATGGAAAAGGCAGGTTATCAGGCCAATGTCCGTATGCAGGGACTGGGCGAACAACCCGCTATCCGGAAGTTATATATGGAACACATTGAGGCGTTGCTGAAATAGCTACACCCTTTCCCTCTTATGGCTACACCTTTTGCCCCGGATGGCTACACCATTCCAGGCAAAGGGTGTAGCCCTTTTTACACCCTTTTATACCCGAAATTTAGAGAATAGAATGTATCTTTGCATGATAGAAATATAAGCGATATGAAACAGCCAAAGATAATAGTTGCCGGCATCGGACCAGGCAGCGAACAAGACATTACGCCTGCGGTTCTGGAGGCGGTTCGCGAAGCGGATGTAGTAGTGGGATATAAATATTATTTCCGTTTTATCCAGCCTTATCTCCACCCTGAAACAGAATGTATAGATACGGGTATGAAGCGGGAACGCACTCGTGCGGAACAGGCATTTGAATTGGCGGAACAGGGAAAAACTGTTTGCGTCATCAGTTCCGGTGACGCGGGGATTTATGGAATGACTCCGCTGATTTACGAGATGAAGCGGGAACGGAACAGCAACGTCGAAGTAATTGCCTTGCCAGGTATCAGTGCTTTTCAGAAAGCGGCTTCACTGCTGGGTGCTCCTGTGGGACATGATTTCTGTCTGATTTCTCTCTCTGATCTGATGACACCGTGGGAACGGATCGAGCGTCGCATCCGTGCGGCAGCCATGGCTGATTTCGTAACGGCTGTATACAATCCGAAAAGCGAAGGGCGGTATTGGCAACTCTATCGATTGAAAGAGCTGTTTCTCGCAGAAGGACGCGCTCCGGAGACTCCGGTAGGTTACGTACGCCAGGCCGGACGGGATGAACAGGAAGTGCATCTGACGACACTCGCTGATTTCAATCCCGAAGAAGTGGATATGTTTACGGTCATCCTGATCGGTAACTCGCAGTCTTACGCGTGGAACGGCAAGTTCATTACTCCCCGGGGATATTATAACCGTCCGGATAAGGATGAACAACCGACTAAGGGGATAGGTCAGGACATCATGATACAAAGTTTCCGGACCATTGAGTCGGAACTAAAGAATAAGAATATTCCTCTGGATCATAAATGGGCTTTGCTGCACGCCATCCATACCACGGCTGATTTTGAAATGGAAAAGCTGCTGTATACGGACAAAGGTGCTGTGGAAAAGCTTTATCAGAAAATAGCGGACGGTCGGTTGAAAACGATTGTTACGGATGTGACGATGGCTGCCAGTGGTATCCGCAAAGGAGCTTTACAACGGCTGGGGGTAGAAGTGAAATGTTATCTTTCCGATGAACGGGTAGCGGCAATGGCAGCGGAAAAAGGGATCACCCGTACACAAGCCGGTATACGTCTGGCGGTGGAGGAACATCCGGATGCCTTGTTCGTATTCGGTAATGCGCCGACGGCTTTGATGGAACTTTGTGATCTGGTACGTAAAGGGAAAGCTGCACCAAGCGGTATTATTGCCGCACCTGTGGGCTTTGTACATGTACAGGAATCCAAACACATGGTGAAGCCGTTCATGGAAATACCCAAACTGATAGTGGAGGGACGAAAAGGAGGAAGTAATTTGGCTGCAACGCTGGTGAATGCAATCTTGTGCTACAATGATGCGGAACAGTTAAGGCCGGGACGGGATGTGTAAATAGATACGCTATGATACGAAACTTTATCATCATAGGCATGGACGACAACCGGGAACCTTTCTTCCCGCCCGAAGTGTTGCGGCACATCCGGGAAGGAAAAGTTTTCTCCGGCGGCTTGCGGCATCGGGAGATTGTAGAGAAGTTACTTCCGGAAGGTGCGGAATGGATTTCCATAACAGTTCCACTGGATAACGTCTTTGCCCAATACGAAAACATTTTTGCAGACTTTGAGAAAACTGCTTCCGATGCATCTATTGTCGTATTTGCATCCGGAGATCCCCTGTTTTTCGGCTTCGCCAATACGGTAAAACGAAAACTGCCCGATGCAAAAATACGCCTCTACCCGGCTTTCAATTCCCTGCAAACATTAGCGCACAGACTGGTGATGCCCTACGACGATATGCGTACCGTCTCCCTGACAGGACGCCCGTGGCAGGAACTGGACAAAGCACTCATAGAACGTGCCCACAAAATAGGTGTACTGACAGATCGGGAGCATACCCCTGCCACTATCGCCGCGCGAATGTTGGAATACGGATACAACTCCTACACCATGTACGTAGGCGAGCACCTCGGCAATCCCGAACGCGAGCGCATTCGCCGGATGAGTCTTGAAGAAGCCAGAAAAAAGACATTTGAGCATCCGAATAATTTGCTGCTCTGCTACGATACCCGTAGACAGTCAGCTACGACACCCTTAGACGATCAGCTACGGCACCCGTATACGGTCAGCTACGACACCCATAGCAAGGAAGCTCTCCTCCCTATAGATAGGCAGCCCTCCATAACTGAACAGCCCCGCCCCTTCGGTCTTCCCGACGAACAATTTGCCCACTTGGACGGACGTGTCCGCATGATAACCAAAGCTCCGATCCGCCTCCTTACCTTGCAGACATTGGAACTGAATCGCCGCCGTGTTTTTTGGGACATAGGTTTCTGCACAGGCTCTGTCTCCATCGAAGCCCGCCTGCAATTCCCGCATCTTACGGTTGTTTCGTTCGAGATACGTCCCGAAGGAGAAGAACTGATGCGCATCAACTCCCACCGTTTCGGTGCGCCGGGAATCACATCCTTAATCGGAGATTTCCTGCAAACTGATCTGGAACCTCTCCCCCGCCCCGACGCTGTCTTTATCGGCGGACACGGTGGAAAATTAGAAAATATACTGGTACGCCTGAAAGAAGTATTGCAGCCCAACGGTTGCATCGTCTTCAACTCCGTGTCCGAAAGTAGTAAAGAGCTATTTCGTCAAGGAGTTCATGCCGCAGGAATGACCTTACATTCCTCCCTGCGTATCATCATCAACAATTTTAACCCTATAGAAATAATGAAAGCAACGATATGAAAACAGCTATCCTTTTAGTAACAGGCAACAGCCTCAGCCTGGCCGAGACACTGCACCAAGAAATGAACGACTCCGAAATATTCACACTCGAACATTTTCCCGGTTGCACTTATATCTCATCCCTTTCCGATTTCATAGAAGAGAATTTCGACGAATATGATGCATTCATCTTCATTTGTGCCATGGGCATTTGTGTCCGCACCATTGCCCCCCATGTAAAAGATAAGCACACCGACCCGGCCGTGATCTGCGTGGACAGTATGGGGCGCAATGCCATATCCGTATTGTCCGGTCACATCGGGCAAGCCAATAAAATCACCCAAGATGTCGCCCACATCTTAGGGGCGAATCCCGTCATCAGTACCTTGAGCGACAATAGTGGATTATGGGCTCTTGACACCCTCGGACAAGAGTTCGGTTGGGAGGTTTTGGTAGGTATGTCGCACGCATACTATAAAAATATAGAACTCCTCGACGACGACGAAGAAGAAGAAAGCGATGAGGGGGAAGATTACAATGAAGAAGAAGAGTACGGCGAAGATGAGGATGAGGAGGAAGAGTACGACGAGGATGAGGAGGAAGAGTACGACGAGGATGAGGAGGAAGAGTACGATGAAGATGAGGAGGAAATTGAGGATGATAACAGTATCATACTTCAAATGAGGGACGGTACCAATTACAACGAGAGAACCAAGGAATTCAACGTCATCATTAACCTCTTCGTCAACAAATACCGTACCGCCCTGTTACTCGAAATCCGCGATGAAGGTACTGACTACCTGGAACGTACCCGCCCCCAACACGTCGACGTCTATTACCATCGCAGCGACATGGATCTCAGCCAGTACAAACTGCTGATTATCGTCAGTCCCTTTATGTTCTTCGACCCCGCAATAGCCCACATACAGTTTATTCCTAAAATATTGCATGTCGGCCTCGGGCTCGCACTCGATCCCCCCGAATTCGAAGAACTATTCGTCAATCTCGTTGTAGGCGCACCCGGTAAAAACATCTGCGGGCAAGCCATCAAAGAAGTAGCCACCATCGATGTGAAACGCAACGTAGAAGTGATAAAAAAATTACAGAAACTGGTCGACGTCCGCTTCTATACGGCCGAAGAACTGAGCCAGGTAGAAGTTCCCAATCCCAGCACCACCGTACAAAAATACATGGGCACGCCCAGTGTATGCGAAGCAGCGGCCATACTCTCATCGCATCACGGTGTGCTATATGCCGAGAAATTCAAAGGCCTCAGCAATAAATCCACCTTCGCCATCGCCATCGAGAACGGATACCTGCGTCAAGGGCACATCGAAATCGTCGGCGCAGGTCCGGGTGATCCCGACCTTATCTCCGTGCGTGGAAGGCAAATGCTGGAGAAGGCAGATCTTATCCTCTACGCCGGCAGTCTCGTCCCCCGCGAACTGACATTCTGTGCCAAACCGGGTGCTACGGTACGCAGTTCGGCTTCCATGGACTTAGAAGAACAGTTTGCACTGATGAAGAAATTCTATGATGAAGGCAAATTCATCGTCCGCCTGCATACGGGCGATCCCTGCATCTACGGTGCCATTCAGGAACAGATGAACTATTTCGACCAGCATCACATGAGTTATCACATCACTCCGGGTATTTCTTCCTTCCAGGCTGCTGCCGCTGCACTGAAGTCTCAGTTTACCATTCCTGAGAAAGTGCAGAGTATCATCCTTACCCGCGGCGAAGGACGCACCCCCATGCCGGAACGCGAACAACTCCACCTGCTGGCACGCTCGCAAAGCACCATGTGTATCTTCCTCAGCGCCGGCATTGCCGAACAGGTACAGGAAGAGCTCTTACAAGAATATCCCGAAACCACCCCTGTTGCCGTTTGCTACCACCTTACCTGGAAAGACGAGCGCATCTATCGCGGAGAATTGAAGGACCTTGCAAAGATTGTGAAAGAGAACAACCTGACGCTCACTACTATGATTGTCGTAGGTGAAGCCATCGACAATCGCGAAGGCCTTTCCCGGCTCTACGCCCATGAGTTCAAACATCTCTTCCGTAAATAAGAAGGGAGTGATAAGGTGATAATGGGATAGGGTGATAATGGGATAACACTCCGTGATATATAATACAGCTACTTATCACTTTATCACCCTATCACATTATCACTTTTTGTTCAACTAAAACCTAAAAACAATGATATTAATATTAGGCGGAACCACCGAAGGACGTATCGCTGCCCGTACCCTTGAAGAATCTGGAAAACCATTTTACTACTCTACCAAAGGAGACGAGCAGGAAGTAACCATGCACCACGGTATCCGCCTGTATGGTGCCATGGACGAACTGGACTTGGAACACTGTTGCCGGGAACATAACATTCAATTACTGGTAGATGCCGCCCACCCCTTTGCCATACAACTGCACCAGACCGTAGAGAAAGTAGCTCATACCCTGAACCTGCTTGTCATCCGATTCGAACGTATTTATCCGCCACGCGATGAAGAACACATCACCTGGTGCGATGATTTTGAAGATGCCATCCGGCAAATCAGGAAAGAAGATATCTTCACCCTCCTGGCACTGACAGGCGTACAAAGCATTGCCAAGCTAAAGCCCCTCTGGCAGGAAAGTACCTGTTGCTACTTCCGTATCCTTAACCGTGAGAGCTCCCGCCGCCTGGCCAAACGTGAAGGTTTTCCCGAAAAATATCTGCATTACTACCATGCAGGCGAAGACGAACGCATCCTGTTACAGCGACTTCACCCCGAAGCCATATTAATAAAGGAAAGCGGACTTTCCGGAGGATTCAATGAAAAAGTGGAAGCTGCCCTTCAGGAAGGTATCCGCATTTTTGCAATCCGTCGTCCGCCAATGCCCGGAAGTTTTATGATAGTGAACGGTGAGCATGGTTTGCGCCGGATGATTGAAAAACATTTTCCAGATTTTTATCCTTTGCGTAGTGGTCTGACTACGGGTACTTGTGCAGCCGCAGCCGCTGTAGCTGCAACCTGGGATATTTTCAACGTTCAACGCCAGCCCCGACCCGCAGAATTCCCCGTTATTCTCCCTAACGGAGAAACCATTTATGTTCCCGTCGAAGAGCAAGAACTCTACCCGCATCCCAGCTGTGTGAACGATGACTGGATGCTGGAAGCAGATGCCACTGTCATCAAAGATGCAGGTGATGACCCCGATGTAACAAATGGCATGCAGATCAAGGCCAATGTTGCCGTGCCTTTCCGTTTTGACGATCCAACACCCGCAGAACTTGGTGCTGATGATTATACCGTTATCGTCTGTGGAGGCGAAGGTGTAGGCATTGTTACCTTATCGGGTTTAGGACTGGAAGTGGGAGGACCTGCCATCAACGTTACTCCCCGCAAAATGATTGAAAATAATGTAAAGGCATGCCTTCAACGACTTGGCATTTCCAAACAACCCAATCCATTTGCCGTCACTATTTCCGTGCCGGGTGGCGAAGAGATAGCCCGGCGGACTTTTAATCCCCGTCTGGGCATAGAAGGCGGTATTTCTATCATCGGAACTTCGGGTATCGTGAAGCCTTTCTCTTCCGAAGCATTTGTAGATTCCATCCGCAAATCTATGGAAGTAGGTCGAGCAACAGGAAGCCCGCGCATCGTCCTTAATTCGGGTGCAAAGAGTGAAAAGTATGTCCGGGGGTATTATCCCGAACTGCCTGCACAGGCATTTATTCATTACGGAAACTTCATTGGAGATACGATAAAGATTGCCGCAGATTTGGAAATCAAAGCGGTGACTTTGGGTATCATGATAGGAAAAGCCGTGAAGTTGGCAGAAGGCAATCTGGATACGCACAGCAAACAGGTGACGATGAATAAGGATTTCCTACGTGAAGTGGCCCTTTCTGCCGGATGCGGAGGGGAAACACTTGCAGTTATCGAAAAGATAACTTTAGCCCGTGAGCTATGGACATTGCTCTCTGCTGAAGATTTGCAAGCTTTTTGCTCTCGTTTGCTCGAACTGTGCCATCAATATTGTGACCCGTTGCTACCGGAAGGAGAACTGACGATTCTGCTCATTAGCGAAGAAGGGAAAATAATTACATAGAATAAAAAAACAAGTCTTACATGTAGTCTATCAGGCTGAAAGCCCTACGCTATATAATGAAAGCCCTTCAGGCTATATGCGAAACTTAAATTAAAAACCTCAAATATGAAACACCCTCAAATAATCCTCGTCACCGGCGCTTCTTCCGGTTTTGGAAGAGTCATTGCTACGCAGTTGGCTGCACAAGGACATATCGTTTATGGCTCCAGTCGGAAAGCAGTATCCAATAATCCCGGCTTCAAAATGTTGCAATTAGATATTACTGATCCTGCATCAGTATCCAATGCCATATCGACAATTCTGAAAGAGCAAGGCAGCATTGATGTACTTGTCAACAATGCCGGGATGGGTATCAGCGGAGCTATCGAACTCACTACCGAGGAAGAGATACAACGTCAGATGAATACGAATTTCACAGGTGCCGTCCGTATGTGTGCAGCAGTACTGCCTTTCATGCGCGAAGCCGGACACGGACGAATCATAAATATCAGTTCCATTGCAGGCGTCCTTGCCGTTCCCTTTCAGGCTTTTTACAGTGCGTCCAAGTTTGCGATTGAAGGGTATAGTGAAGCGCTTTATCAGGAAGTTAAGCCACTGGGTATACAAGTTTGCGTAGTCGAACCGGGAGATTTCCAGACTGGTTTCACAGCGCAGCGGCAAGTGAGCCAGACTTCCCTCTCCCATGCGCAATATGGGGAGAGTTTTGCAAAAGCCATGCGAAATGTAGAGTTGTCTGAAAACAATGGTTGCCGACCGGAAAAGTTAGGCAAAGCAATCTGCAAACTGGTAAATAGCCGCCGCCCTGCTTTCCGCACAAAGGTCGGTCCATGGGAACAAGTATTCTTTGCACGCATCAAGCCTATGCTGCCGTTTAGTCTGGTAGATTGGCTGATCAGGAAATTCTATTAAATGATAATCCGACTACATAATTGTATGTAATCATATAATTTATATCTTTGCGAGCAAATAAACATCACCCCCTTACAAGGTTCAAGTAATGAAACAGACTATTCTCACTATTTTCTTTGCAATCATAGCATTGGGAGCAAATGCCCAATCCCCTATCTCCTTTCAGGTAAAAGCCGGAGTCGGTACCTCCAACTTCTATGGAGAAAATGTAGAAAGTGATACACGCATCGCCTACAAAGTAGGTGTCGGCATGAACTATGAGCTCAACCGCACATGGGTAGTTCAACCGTCACTGAACTTTGTATCGATAGGTGCCCGTGAAGAAGTGGAATATGTAGGCAAAGTAAATATGAACGAGTTGTATATCCAGCTCCCCATCATGATGGCCGCCCGCCTCAACCTTGGAAAGAATTACAGTGCTTCCCTAAGTGCCGGTCCGTATATTGCCTATGGTGTAGGAGGAAAGACATCCGGTGAGATGGAGGAATATGATTACAGTAGTGAATACAACCCTAACAGAAGCTACAGATTCCGCATAGATACTTTCGGTAACCGGATAGATGACAAAATGGGAAACAAACGCTTCGACGCCGGCCTTATGTTCGGCCTCAACATCGAATATCACAAATTCATATTCGGAGCAGAGCTTCAATTAGGAATGATCAGGGTAAACGACCAGCTGGATAACCTATTGCAATCATCCGGTATTGAGAAATTCTCTCCCAAGAATCTCGCTTCGTTCTTCACCATAGGATACCGGTTCTGATTTACAACTGCTCCGCCTGCTTTCGTTTCATTTCATTCAGTACACTGCATGTCAACGGTATGGCAAGAATGAACGTTAGAAGATCAGCAGTAGCCTGACACATTTCCACACCCTGCAACCCCAGATAGTGAGGCAGAATAAAAATCAGCGGAATAAAGAACAATCCTTGGCGGGCAGAAGAAATAATGGTAGCCTTTACCGGTTTACGAATCGTCTGTAACATCATATTGCTCATCACAATCCATGAACCCAACGGAAAAGTAATGAACTGCCAACGCAAGGCAGCAGCACCTACTGCAATTACATCCGGGTCTCCCTTACGGAACAGAGAAACAATCTCTTCTGCAAATCCCATGCCTGCCAGTGCACACACCAGTAAGAAAATGAATCCCACCTTTACACAAAACCAGAATCCCTGACGGACACGCGCATACAATCCTGCACCGTAATTGAAACCGCATACCGGCTGGAAACCTTGCCCAAAACCTATCAGAAATGCATTAATGAACATTGCGATACGGGTAACAATAGACATGCCTGCAATAGCCGCATCTCCATAAGCCCCGGCAGCCACATTCAGCAAAATAGTAGCTATACTCGCCAGCCCCTGACGGGCAAGCGAAGGAGTACCACCACCGATAATTTCCTTTATGAAAGCCAGTGAAGGCGTGAAGTTCTTGAAACGGATACGGATATTGCCCCCCTTTCTGCACATATACAACAACAGGGAGAAGCTACATATCTGACTGATGACCGTAGCCAACGCAGCACCCGATATACCCATATCGAAGACAAAAATCAGAATAGGGTCCAGTATCACATTAATCACCGCACCCGATACGATTCCTACCATCGCATACGCTGCATTTCCCTGGAAACGAATCTGATTGTTCAGTACTAACGAAGCAGTCATAAAAGGTGCACCCAGCAATATGATGCCCAGATATTTCTCCGTATAAGGCAGGATAGTAGGTGTAGACCCCAATGCCAGCGACAACGGGGTAAGGAAAATAAGTCCCACCACTGCCAGAAATATACCCATAAACAACGCCCAGAAGAAACCGGTAGCCGCCATCTTCTCTGCATTCCCAGTCTCCTGAGCACCGAGTTTCCGCGAAATATAGTTCCCCGAACCGTGTCCGAAGAAAAAGCCCACCGCCTGAATAATTGACATGACCGAGAACACAATACCTACAGCCGCCGTCGACTGGGTATTGATCTTCCCCACAAAGTACGTATCCGCCATATTATAGAATGACGTAACCAACATACTGATAATCGTAGGTACAGCCAATGATACTATCAGACGGGGCACCGGGGTGGTAGTCAGATAGAGATAATTATCTTTTGTCGAATGTCTCATAAAATTTTCACAATCTCTGCAAGCAGTTCATCAATGGTTTGCACAGTCACCGCTTCGCCGTTTACGGGGTGCAGTACAAAAGTACCGTCCCCTTTCAAATCTCCCGTTTCAATATAAACGTCTGACTCCACGTTTCGGTTTGCCAGAATACCATTTCTTTGCAAAGCTTTCCGCACCATAGCATATTTTTGTCCATGCCCGACAATACGGATCTGGGAAGTATACTCATTGTTCACCCGGAATAATCCTGTCTCCAGATCAAACACAATTCCTTTACGGGCAAAGAAACTACTGAGCGTTCCATCCAGTGAAAGGTCTTCGGGAGTTCCGATAGTCACTCCGTTCGCCTTATCCATCAACCAGATTTTATCCGCAATCTGCAAGGCAAGTTCCAGGTCATGGGTAGACAGGAAAATAGTCTTATCCGTCTGCCGGCTCAACTGATGGAGCAATTGCATCATTTCCACTTTACTCGGGAAATCAAGAAAGGCAGTAGGTTCGTCCAGGAAAATCACCGGAGTTTCCTGTGACAGTGCCTTGGCAATCATCACCTTCTGCCGCTCACCATCACTCAGTGTATGCACCATGCGATGTGCCAGGTGAGATATTCCGACCAGATTGATAGCATGATCCACTACCTCCTTATCTTCTTTGGAGAGTGTTCCCCAGAAACCGGTATATGGACTGCGTCCCAGACCGATAAGTTCCACAGAAGTCATATTGCGGATGTCGCACTTTTCAGTCAGGACTACACTGATCACTTTTGAAAGTTGTTTATCCGTATAAGAGCCAATCTCTTTTCCCTGTATACGTATTTCACCGGATAACTTCGGTTGAAATGCGGAAAGTGTACGCAATAGTGTAGACTTCCCCACCCCGTTGGCGCCCAACAGACAAGTCAACTCCCCGCTATTGATTCCGGCACAAATATCGCTTGCCACGACTTTCACATCTCCTTTACCGGGATAGCCAATGGATAGTTTCTCAATATGTATAGTTTCCTGTTTCAAGACCTCTTTATTTTCAATTCTCAATTATTCTTCCAGTTCCCCTTTGCGCTTTCTGAAGAGCACGGATGCCACTACCGGAGCACCTACCAAAGCAGTCACCGAGTTCACCGGCAAAGCTCCTTCAAATCCCGGCATACGGGCTATGAGGTTGCACACCAACGCCAACGAAGCCCCTACCAACAATGTGGCAGGCATCAGTATCCGATGGTCGGATGTATGAAATATAGCCCGGCAAAGATGGGGAACAGCCAGACCGATAAACATAATCGGACCGCAATATGCCGTCACAATCGCTACCAGTACACCTGAACAGGAGATCACCAACAGGCGTGCCCGCTTGATGTTCAACCCCAGGTTCCGGGCATACCCATCGCCCAACAGCAACAAGTTCATTGTCTTTATCAGCAAAAACGAGAGTGGCAACAAGACCGCCATGATACAGACAAACAGTATCATCTGATCCCCCGACACACGGGCAAAGCTACCCAGTCCCCAAATGACGTATGCACGAATATCTTCCTCCACACTGAAATATTTCAATACGCCGATAATGGCACTTGCCACATAACCAATCATCACACCGATAATTAGCAGCGTCACATTTCCCTTTACTTTCTGTGAAACGTATACGATAAGTGCCATTACGGACAGTGCTCCGATAATCGCTGCAATGGACAACGCCACTTCTCCCATATATCCGAGCTTGCTCAATGCCACACCGCCCATCGCTCCCGATAGCAATACCACACAAGCTACTCCCAGGCTGGCACCCGAACTGATACCCAACACTGACGGTCCTGCCAGCGGATTCCGAAAAACCGTCTGCATCTGCAAACCACTCACCGATAGCCCCGCTCCCGCCACCAATGCCGTCAATGCCTGCGGCACACGGGATTTCCAAATGATATTCTGCCAGATAATGGATTCATCCGTATTCCCCCATAAAATGTTCCAGACGGAACGAAAAGGAATATGGACAGAGCCTAACAGCAGATTCAGCAAGAAAAACAGGAATATAGATGCCAGTATCACCAACATCAGGAGCAGTGTCGGTCTTTTCATTGCAAACGTGCGTAGTATTTCGGTTGGTAATCAGGTAATAAATCGGGATGGAACGCATGGATCAGATCTTCCAGTACTATTTCCGGTTCCATCGGCATACTTTCGTAGAAAGGTTGCTCGCGCATATTGCAATAAATAACGCCTTTGTCACGGAATGCACGGAAGTCGGCATAACGGGGATCAAGGGACTTCAAAGCGTCATAAGAGAATGTACCGTCGTAACTATTCACAATACGCCAGTAATCGGCACTCTCCGCCTGACTGTATACTGTTTCAAAATCCAGTGTAACACCACCGGAACGGGGATCGTCTTTCAAGAAGTAATCGGCTCCTGCATCACGGAACAGTTCGGCCAGGAAGCTTTTACCACCTACTGCATACCAGTTTCCTCCACGTATCTCACCGCTGAATACTACCGGACGCTTCTTCACATCAGCAGCCAGTTGTTTCAGATCTTTATAATGCTTCTCTATAGCAGCAAATTTTTCATTTGCCTCCTCTTCCTGTCCAATAAACAAGCCGATGAATTTAATCCATTCCGCCTGTCCCAGCGGAGTCATTTCCTTATATCCCAGGTGCGGAACCAAAGGTATTCCGATTTCACGCATCGTATCATATCCGCCACGCTTAAAAGGGGAGATAAAGATGACATCCGGATTCACACTCATGATCACTTCATTATCAAAGTTACCTTCAATTCCTATTTTGGCAGTCTTACCCGACTTCAGGCGCTCATTCATTTCTTTGTTGAACAAATGGCGTGTACTGGTTATACCCACCACCTTATCGCAGGCTTCCAGTTTGATGAAATTGGATAATTGTAAAGAAGTCATGCAAATGACACTGCGCACAGGTGTTTCGATCACCGTATAATCAGAAGGAATTACTTCAGGTCTCGTCCCCCGGGGCACCAATGCATAATGGAAAGTATTACTGCTTTCATTTTGAGGATCGCGCAAGTCCACCAAGCGGACATGATTGGGGAGATATTTCACTTCAAACCCTTGGGCATAAACCGGATAAATAGAGTCTGTGGCTGATACGGAGGCTGTGGTAGCCTGTAAATCAGTAGAGTTTTGTTTGTTTTTCGGGCCACAAGCCACACATAAAATACTTAAAAGGGAGACAGTTATTGCAGTAGTTCGTTTCATGACAATAAAAAGGTATAGAATTCGAGCACAATATTCGTCATTTTTGGGGAGATACGCAAATACCCGTCCTGTAATTTAACCGAATTTGTGCCCGAACACCTCTTATATAAGAATGTCTAAAAATTCATCAGATCATTCAATGCTTCGCTCATGCTGGGATGTGTAAATATATAATCACGCAAGAAAGTATATTCCTGTCCCGTTTTCATTACAATAGATACGATATTAATAATCTCACTTGTTTCCGGTCCGAACAGGGAGCAGCCCAGAATCTTATTTGTATCGGCATCCACTACTACCTTAAACAATCCGTCAGTCTCACCTAAAGTACGTGCCCGCGGAATGGCTGCTACGGGAAGTGTATTCACCTTTATGTTCAGTCCTTTCTTACGGGCTTCCGTCTCACTCAGCCCCACACGTGCCAAAGGAGGATCCATAAATACCGAATAACTCACAGGCTCACGGTCATCTGTACGCCGTTCTCCTGCACCGAATAAATCCTCGCGGATAATGCGATAATCGTCCAATGAAATATAGGTGAATTGTAATCCACCTTTTACATCGCCAATGGCACGGATGGCCGGATTAGTAGTACGCAGCCACTCATCTACAATAATGGCTCCCCGTTCATTCACTTTCACACCGGCAACTTCCAGATTCAACCCCGAAGTATTCGGACGACGCCCTGTTGCCAATAAGATAGCATCTCCTTCCAGATGATGGATTTCATGAGTTACAGCATCCTCATAGATCACCGTTGCACCATCCACGGATTGTACCTTTGCGTTGAGATAGAAAGCAATGCCTTTCTTTTCCAATACGGTCTGTACGCTGGCGGCAATATCCCTGTCTTCGCGCCCAATCAGTTCCGGATACCCTTCGAGTACCGTCACCTTCGAACCGAAAGAGGCATACATGCAAGCAAATTCCAAGCCGATATAGCCTCCACCCACAATCACCAGCCGTTCGGGAAGTTCTTTCAGTTCCATGATGGAAGTGCTGGTGTATACGCGGGGATTCTCTTTTATTCCATCAATAGATGGTACGATGGTTTCCGCACCGGTATTTATAAAGATCTGAGACGACTGCAATTCTATGACTTCTGTCTCCGTCCGCACTTCTACCACATCAGGACCGGCAAACGATCCGACACCTGTATACACCGTCACATTAGGATTATCAGCCAGATTATGATAATTCTTATTCCGCAGGAAGGAAGTCACCTCTTCTTTACGACCAATGGCCTGACGATAATAGTCCTTCTTCTCTTCCCACGTAGCCTTTACCGGAGTTTCCTTAGCCAGATGTACCAACGTCTTTGTAGGAATACAGCCGATATTGATACACGTGCCTCCATACATACGATCCGAACGTTCTACTATGGCAACCGTCTTCTGACGTTTTGCAAATTCGGCAGCTAGGGTCTTCCCACCCTTGCCGAAACCAATGATAATGGCATCATACTTTTTCATATCTCTATTTTTTTAATTGTTCCAGTACGCTCTTCGCACTGTCTGCTAATATAACAATTGCGCCGGCCAAAATGGCTGTATCTTTTATAACTAATCTTCCTGCACCGGTCAATAAAGGGAAACCGAACTCGCCACTGCCCAGATTAGGCACCCATACTTCGGGTGTGGTGATAAGGAAAGAAAGCGTTCCGAGAGTCATGATAATAGCAAGTCCCGCACCTACCAGTCCTACTTTCGGCCAAAATATGCCGAGGAATGTAAGGATACCGATGCTCATAATAAGAATACCCAATCCGTGAGAAAAACCATACGTATTATTCTCCTTGTGCCACTCATGCTTCACGGCATCAAATTCTCCTTCTTTCAGCTTATACTCTTTATAGTCGGGAGCATCATGTGTATAGAAGAAGCTCATAAAAGGGCTGTTTGCCACAAAAGGTACAATGCCTTCCGCTTCATAATTCCAGAACTTCAACCCGCCGATCCAAACGAAAATAACCAGAATTGATACACGGATAAGATTGATACCTAACTTTTGAGTAGATGCAGCCAGTGTCAGGGCTGCTACGAACATAGATTTTAATTTTGTTTTCATACGATTATTGCATTAATGAATTGTTTTGTTTTTCTGATGCAAAAATCGGGGTTTATGTCGGGGTGTGAAATGGCAATTCTGCCGTATCAGTTGGCAATATTTCCCGTTGTGTTCAATTTACGGAAATTCGATACACTTTCACCGGTCATTTTCTTGAAAAAGCGGCTGAAAGTGGACAAATCCTCGAAGCCCAGCAGTTCGCTGATTTCCTTGGCACTTTTAGGGGTATAGAGCAGTAATCTCTTGGCTTCCGCCTCTATCCGTTCATGGATAATACGCAACGGAGAAGGCACTCCGCAGGAGGCAAACAAATTGGAGAGTGTCTTTGGGGAACGAAATAACAGGTCGGCATAATCCTGCACCTGCTTCTTTTCGCGGAAGTGCTGGTCAACCAGAATATAAAAACGGCGGACGATATCAAAGGCTTTTTCCTGTTCCGGCGTGACGCCACACTTTTCACGGGCAATGCGGGTGCAGGTGATAATAAAACGTTTGAGAATGATACGTAACATTTCCTCTTGCAGATTATCGCGAACGGCGGACTCCTGCCGGAAGATACGAATAATGTCATTCAGGTTGGCGGATTGTTCCGGCGAAAGTTTCAGTTTCATCACCCGGGAAGAACCATGAAAAAGGAAACCGTTACAGGATACTTCGTCATCATGACCGAATATACAGTAGAAATTGCTGTTGAACAGGAAAGTGAGGTACTCTCCCTCCACCGATTTAATTTCAATATGTTGCAAAGGAGTAAGACTTATGATTTCGTCCTGTTCCAACTGTATGGGAATATGATCTATCTCCAGAGTCAAGTTTCCACTCCGTACCCAAATGAACTTATATAAAGTAGTATCCTGTTGCAGTGCTTTATTTTCGTGGAAACAAAAGGTCATTGCCAAGTTCCCGTTCAGGCGGGTATTTAATTGATAATCTATCATGATATTAAAAAGTTAGAGTTCTTTGTCGTATGCCGAAGTACAAATATACGCTATTCCGGAAGCTAATGCAAATAAAAGAAGCAATCTATTTCATCATCTCCGCTTTTCGTAACGCCCTACCCCATGTAAGGTCATATTTCGTTATAACTATATTTCAGTTTATGAGTAGAATATACAATCCCGTCCCTAATAAAATAGAGCAAGCCATATTCTTAAAAAGCATTTGAATAACGACTACACAGATACCCGATAGTATTTCCGGAGTGCCGTATGAAGGTGATAGAAAATCTATATCTTTATAGCAATAGACTACCAACATACCGAATATGGCCGGAGGTAGTACTCTACCTAAATAGTTTACATATTGGGGAGTGTGCGCAGAAGACCTGAAAACCCAGAAAGGAATCCAACGGGTAAGCTGTGTGACAAGCGCCACGATGAATATAGTAACAATTTGTTCTGTGACCGTCATACCAGTTTCTCCTTATCCTTTGTAGTCAACCAACGCACCGTAAAAATAGTAGTGATAATCAAGATGGTGGGAAGCATGAAATATGTCTTACCAAAAAGTAGAAGACATCCCCCCGCAACCACTAATCCTAATATGGAACTGCCGTGTGTGCGTTCTTTTTGCCACTGGCTAATAAATATCACGATAAACAAGGCTGTCATTACAAAACCCACTCCCTTGATGTCCACAACGGCTTTACAAGCAGAAACTGCACCAACAACAGTCCCCCCTATCCATGATATATAAAGATACAACGAAACAAATAACATGAACCAATTCCGGTCTGTTCCCGGAGGCACATCTGTCATATAGTTTAACGAAAACGCTTCGTCTATCAATCCGGAAACAGCCCATAGTTTCTTTCTTCCCATTCCCCTATACTTTTCCAACATGGATATTCCATAAAACAGATGTCTTCCGTTCACTATCAGCGTCAGCAACAAGGCATAACCGGGATTGAACGTACTAAGCAATAAGCTGACGGTAACAAACTCCATTGAACCGGCAAATATAGTAGCCGCCATGCAGATAGGCCATATCATGTCAAAACCGCAGGAACGCATATACACCCCATATCCGACACCAAGAAAAGCTATACCAAGCATTACCGGAAATGCTTTTGTCAGTGCCAGTTTACGTGCATTATGAAAATCTTGATTTTTATTATTCAGCATATATATCGTATCTATAACTTCGTATTTGTTTTTTATTCATATACATTTGTAACAGTTTGCAAATATACAAAAAGTGCCATTCATGGGAGATGATGAGCCCACTTTTTATTGTTTTTCAGTGAAATAAGACGGTCTGCCCGGCGCTGAACCCGACCAATCGGCAAAGGTTTTCCATGTACAGCATTTCACGGAAACAGGGAAACCGCGCAACTGCCTTTGATCCGCATTAATTTAAAAACACTCTATTGTAAAATCATAGGAATTGTATACAAAAACAGCTTATTATTCTCTTTTTTTTCGTCGTTTTTTATTTACCATTCCCGTGAAAACAGAAGAGATGAACAAATTGTAATCATCAAAAATAAATCACAACAAAGTTAACAACCCTATTAATAACAATAAACAGCGTTTTTAAAGAATAACAGGAACGTTTTTAAAGAATGTACCCAACGTTTATTAAAAACGTAAAAGGGGTACTTAAAAGCAAAAAGCGATAAATACAAACAAAAAAGGCGATAATCCTTATGAGGAAGTATCGCCTTTATCGTTTTTCGTATGTAATTATTCCAAGAACGGATATCCCAATTCTAAACAATAAAATTATATTACTAAAAACAAGAAAACCGGCAGTAATAATACATATCCGCCAAAGTCCGGAAAAGAAAGATTAGATTTTGTCATTTGCTAAGTTTTTTAGGTTTACTATTAAAGTTATGTTCTCTTCAAAGCCCTACAAATATACTACATCAGGAAGGAGAAATCAAGTCTTTCAACCGTTTTTTCCAACTGTTTTCAGACTTTACACGCTAACCTTTTCTCGTACAGGCCTTTGCTTCATTGAACGGCAGACAAGTATATTGATAGCATCAGGTTGGCAAGCAAGCTATTATTGCATTCGGTTCATTAAAAAGTACCGTTGCACCAGAGCGTTTGACTTTAGTAAGCAAGAAAAGATAGATAAACAAGAAATCGGGTTTTATTTTGTTTTATATTCAGAAAATCCCCAATTTTGCACTCCCCATAAAAGTTATTATGAGGGTGCTTATCACTAAACACTAACCATTAATCACTAACAAAATGTCCAACCCCATCATATTCGTATCCCTCGGTCCCGGCGAACCGGACCTTATCACCCTGAAAGGCTTGAAAGCCCTGCAAAGTGCCGATTGTATCTTTTGTCCTGAAACTCGCACTACAAACGGACGGATATTCTCGCGTGCTGCCGACATACTACATGCACTGGATATTCCAGATACCACCCTCTCCCGCTTTGCATTGCCTATGAGTAAGAACCGGGAACAGGCTTTCGCAGCTTATGATAAAGTATATAGCGAAGCTTCCCTTCTTCATAAAGAAAATAAAAAAGTCTGCATCGTTGCCGAAGGAGACGCAGGTTTCTATTCTTCCATACACTATATCTTTGAGAAACTACAAGCCGACAATATTCCTGTGCAACACATTGCCGGCATCCCCGCCTTCATTGCAGCAGGTGCTTGTGCAGGACTTCACATTGCCAGCCAAGAGGAACGCCTGACCGTCATTCCCGGTATCATTACCGCCGAAGAAATAGAGAAATATATGGAGGAAAAGACTACCATTGTCATCATGAAACTTTCTCAATGTACCGAAGAAATTCACCGTTGCATCCATCTCCATCCCGAATATAACTATCATTATTTCGAGAATATAGGCACGGGAAAAGAGAAATATCTGCATGATACAGAGCTGATTTCGGTACTCTCTTTCCCTTATTTTTCATTATTAATCATACGCCACAGCACTTTCTGAGGCGTATTTAATACTATTTCGCACATCATTGGATTAATTTTCACAAAAATGCCTTACCTTTGCCCACCGTGTAATACAAAAGATTTATAGACATGAAAAGACTTACATTGTATATGTTTATGCTCGTACTGAGCATTGGTTACGTTTCGGCACAGGGGAAAGCTGATATTAAGTTTGATAAGACCTCACATAACTTCGGTACGTTTTCTGAAAATGATCCGGTAGTAAGTTGTGTATTCACATTCACCAATGTGGGCGATGCTCCGCTGGTTATACATCAAGCCGTAGCTTCCTGTGGATGTACAGTTCCCGAATATACCCAGGAACCCGTATTGCCGGGCAAAACCGGAACCGTTAAGATTACTTACAACGGAACAGGTAAGTATCCGGGACACTTCAAAAAGTCCATCACTTTGCGCACGAATGCCAAAACAGAAATGATGCGACTCTTTGTAGAAGGAGATATGACACCGAAAGATGCAAAATAAGCATCTTTATATATAAGAATAAAGGAGAATTTTTCAATTCTCCTTTTTTTTTGCTTTCTTTGAAGCTGATTTGGATAAAATAAACAATTAATTGACGACATAATAACTATAAAACATAAAAGCAATTAAGAAACTATGAAACAAGAAGAAGAGAAATTGACCGGTCTACCGGAAAATGCATTCCGTGAACTGAAACCGGGCGAAGTCTACAACCCGTTGATGAGCCCTGACAAGAAGTACCCGGAAGTTAACCTTTGGTCTGTATTATGGGGTATCGCTATGGCTATCCTCTTTTCGGCTGCGGCAGCCTATCTGGGATTGAAAGTAGGACAAGTGTTCGAAGCAGCCATTCCTATTGCAATTATTGCCGTGGGCGTATCAGGCGCAGCCAAACGTAAGAATGCGTTAGGAGAAAATGTCATTATCCAATCCATCGGCGCCAGTTCCGGCGTTATCGTGGCAGGTGCCATCTTTACCCTGCCCGCCTTATACATTCTACAAGAAACTTATCCGGAAGAAATCACAGTTACTTTCACCCAAGTATTCATCAGCTCTCTGCTGGGAGGTGTGTTGGGTATTCTCTTCCTCATTCCGTTCCGTAAATATTTTGTAAGTGATATGCATGGCAAGTATCCTTTCCCCGAAGCAACAGCTACCACACAGGTACTGGTATCGGGCGAAAAAGGCGGAAGCCAGGCCAAACCGTTGTTGCTGGCAGGTATTATCGGAGGTTTGTATGACTTCATCGTTGCCACATTCGGCTGGTGGAACGAAAATTTCACCACACGCGTATGCGGCTTTGGCGAGATGCTGGCTGATAAAGCAAAACTGGTATTCAAAGTGAATACAGGTGCGGCCGTACTTGGTTTGGGCTATATTGTAGGTCTGAAATATGCTTCTATCATCTGTGCCGGTTCACTGGCTGTATGGTGGATTATCATTCCGGGAATGTCCATGATCTGGGGGGACAGCGTGCTGAACCAGTGGAATCCGTCAATTGTGGCTACCGTAGGCAGCATGGCTCCCGAAGAAATTTTCAATTATTATGCCAAGAGCATCGGTATCGGTGGTATCGCTATGGCAGGTATCATCGGTATCATCAAGTCATGGGGTATTATCAAGAGTGCCGTAGGACTGGCAGCTAAGGAGATGGGTGGAAAATCCAATGTAGAAGCCAGCATGAAGCGTACTCAGCGCGATATTTCTATGAAGATTATTGCTATCGGTTCTATTATAACGCTGTTACTGGTATTCTTATTCTTCTACTTCGATGTGATGCAAGGCAGTTTGCTGCATACTGTGGTAGCTATTCTGTTGGTGGCAGGTATCGCTTTCCTGTTTACGACTGTGGCTGCCAATGCCATTGCAATCGTAGGTACGAACCCGGTTTCCGGTATGACGCTGATGACATTGATTCTGGCATCAGTAGTGATGGTATCTGTTGGTTTGAAAGGTCCGGAGGGAATGGTAGCCGCATTGGTAATGGGTGGTGTTGTGTGTACGGCACTATCTATGGCAGGTGGTTTCATTACTGACTTGAAAATCGGTTATTGGTTGGGTAGTACACCCGCCAAACAGGAAGCCTGGAAGTTCCTCGGAACGATTGTTTCAGCTGCAACCGTAGGTGGTGTAATGATTATCCTGAATAAGACATACGGATTTACCAGCGGACAACTGGCTGCTCCGCAAGCTAATGCGATGGCGGCAGTTATCGAACCGCTAATGAATGGCGTGGGTGCTCCTTGGTTGCTTTACGGTATTGGTGCAGTACTGGCTATCGTACTGAATGCATTCAAAATTCCTGCATTGGCATTTGCATTGGGTATGTTCATTCCATTACAACTGAACATTCCTCTCGTTGTGGGTGGTGCTGTGAACTGGTACGTAACCAGCCGTAGCAAAGATGCTGCTCTTAATGCAGAACGTGGCGAAAAAGGTACGTTGTTGGCATCCGGTTTCATTGCCGGTGGTGCGCTTATGGGCGTAGTCAGTGCAGCAATGCGTTTCGGAGGTATCAACCTGGTGAATGATGCCTGGGTAAACAATACGTGGTCCGAAGTACTGGCATTGGGTGCTTATGCATTGCTGATAATTTACTTTATCAAGGCTTCGATGAAAACCAAATAATAGAAATACAATGAGAACGATTTTATTTATCACAGCACTGTTTATGTCAACTCTGCTATCTGCTCAGAAGCCCGTTGAGATACCCTTGTGGCCCAACGGTGCTCCTAATACAAATGGCCTGACAGGAGATCAGGAAGATTTGAACGGCGGCCGTGTGGCCAATGTCGTTAATCCCACCATCACGGTTTATCGTCCGGCAAAGCCGAACGGCATGACTATCTTGATGTGTCCGGGCGGCGGATATGCCCGCCTGGCCATGAATCACGAAGGCCATGACATGGCATCCTGGTTCAACACACAGGGAATCACGTATGCCGTCCTGAAATATCGTATGCCGAACGGAAACCGCGAAGTACCCCTCTCAGATGCAGAACAGGCTATCCGCATTATTCGCCAGCATGCAAAAGAATGGGGTATCAATCCGAATCAGGTAGGCGTTATGGGTGCATCGGCAGGAGGACACCTGGCTGCTTCTCTCTCTACACTTTACAGTAGTGATGAAACGCGTCCGGACTTTCAGATATTGCTTTATCCGGTAATCTCGATGGTACCGGGTATTACTCATGGAGGTTCGCGCAAGAACCTTCTTGGTGATAACCCGACCAAGGAACTGGAAGATGCGTATTCTCTGGAACGTCGTGTATCTCCCCGCTCTCCACAAGCTTTCATCGTACTTTCTGCTGATGATGGCGCTGTGCCGCCCATGAATAGTATCGGCTACTTCCTTGCTCTCAACCAACAGAAAGTTCCCGTTTCCATGCACATCTACCCCATTGGCGGACATGGCTGGGGCTTCCGCGATAACTTCACTTACAAACGCCAGTGGACAGAAGAACTGGAGAAGTGGTTGCGTGACGGGGTGAAATTCGAGAAAAATAATTAATATATCAACTCATGAAAAAATTGACTTTTATCACCTGTCTCGTATTACTATCCCTCGCCCTTCAGGCACAGGAAGACCGTTACGACCAGTTGACCAATCCGAAGTTGACCAGTATCAACAAGGAGGCTCCCCGGAGTACATTCACTTCTTATGCCACCGAAGAAGATGCTATCGTCAACGACCGGACGAACGGAGCCAGCCGCCTGTCCCTCAACGGGAAATGGAAGTTCAACTATGTGGAAAACTTTGCCGACCGTCCCACAGACTTCATGAACGTGCGTACTGAGGTGAACCGTTGGCCGGACATCAATGTGCCGGGTAACTGGGAATTGCAGGGCTTCGGTACTCCGATCTACGTCAACCAGCCTTACGAGTTCTGTTCTAAGGGTTACGAACCTTATTGGGACAAGCCTAATCCACCTTATGTACCCAAAGAGTGGAATCCGACAGGTACGTATCGCCGCGATTTCGTCGTAGGTAATGACTGGGATGGAAAAGAAATCTTCCTCAGTGCAGACGGTGTGCGCGGTGCTGCTTTCTATTACATGAATGGCAAGTTTGTAGGTATGAGCAAGGATGCTAAAACTCCTGCCCGCTTCAACGTTACCGCCATGGTAAAAAAAGGCAAGAATATGATTGCCATTCAAGTACACCGTTTCTCGGATGCCAATTATCTGGAATGTCAGGACTTTTGGCGCATCAGCGGTATAGAGCGCGATATCTATCTCTATGCCACACCCAAAATCCATATTGCAGACTTCAAGGTAGAGACTCCGCTGGATCCTTATTACAAGGACGGTATCCTGCAACTGAAAGTGAAGCTTACGAACGAAAGTGATATTAAGTCTCCTTATGTAGTTTCCTATCGTTTACTCGATGATCAGGATCAGCAAGTAACCCAATCCTCTACCCGTGTGGAAGGTGATCAGAATGAAGTAGAATTCACAAAGAAAACCCTCCGTGGTGTCAAGCATTGGACAGCTGAAACGCCTAATCTTTATACACTCGTCATCAGCCTGAAACGCACCAATGGCGAAGTAATAGAAGCTACCAGTTGCAAGGTAGGTTTCCGTACGATAGAGATTAAGGATAAGCAACTGCTTGTAAATGGCGTGCCTATCCTTATAAAAGGTGTGAATGTACACGAGCATAATGAATACACGGGACATTACGTTCCGGAAGATCTTATGATTAAGGATTTCGAACTCTGGAAAAAGTATAATGTGAACACCGTACGCACTTGCCACTACCCGCAACAGGAACGCTTCTACGAACTTTGCGACCAATATGGCATGTACGTAATTGATGAAGCAAATATTGAAAGCCACGGTATGGGTTATAACCTCAATGTAGGTGGTACTTTGGGTAACAATCCGTTATTCATGAATGCTCACCTCGACCGTACCATGAACATGTACGAACGCGATAAGAATCATCCGTCTGTAATCATCTGGTCACTGGGTAACGAAGCCGGAAACGGACTGAACTTCTACGTTACTTATAATACTCTGAAGATGCTCGATAGCCGTCCTATCCAGTACGAACGTGCCGGATTAGAATGGAATACGGATATTTATTGTCCGATGTACTCTTCTCCCCAATCTATTGAAAAGTATGCCCAAAATAAGGAAATGACTCGTCCGCTTATCTTGTGTGAATATGCTCATGCTATGGGTAACAGTCTTGGCAACTTCCAGGATTATTGGGATGTGATTGAGAAATATCCGATATTGCAGGGTGGTTGCATTTGGGACTGGGTAGATCAAGGCTTTGCCGCCAAAACCAGCGACGGACGCAAATACTGGAATTATGGTGGTGACTACGGCGATACCGGAACTCCTTCCGATGGTAACTTCTGCATCAATGGTGTAGTTTATCCCGACCGCAGTATAAAGCCCCAGACTATTGAAATGGGTAAGGTTTATCAGAACATTAAATTCATTAAGTTCGATCCGCAAACCTGCACGGTGCAGATACGCAATGACTTCTCATTTACTGATCTGAATAAATATGATTTCCACTATGTCGTTCGCGATCATGGAAAAGAGATTTATAAAGGTCAGATGGATAATATCAATGCTGCTCCGGGTAAAACAGCTACCAGTGCATTCCTGCAAGGTATTCCTAAAGAAAAGAATACTACGGGAGATGTACGCATCGAGTTCTATGCAACCATACGTAATGCAGAACCTTTCTTACCGGTTGGTACGGTAATCGCACGTGAACAAACTTATGTGCACCCGTTCTTTAAGAAAGAAGTGGTACGCATGGATCCCGCTAAAGTAGATGAAGTCTTTTCACAGGTTGTTTTCAGCGGTGATGATTTCAAGGCTACATTTGATAAACAAAGCGGCTTGCTGACCTCTTATATCTATAAGAAACAAGAGTATATCCATAACGGCCAGGGCCCGCAACCTTTCTTCTGGCGTGCACCTACCGATAATGATTACGGAGCAAAACTTCCCACTCGCCTGAAAGCATGGCGCGAGGCCAGTTACCAGACACCTAAGGCAGAATCGTTCAATGTTTCTAAAGATGGTGACAAGTCTATTGTAAAGGTTACCTATCGTTTTCCGCAGGTAGATGCGCAGTGGGAAATTACCTATAAAGTCTTTGCCAATGGCATTATCAAAGTGGATAATCGCTTTGTAGCCGAAGGTACGGAAACTCCGATGATACCCCGTGTAGGTTTGCGCATGCAATTATCGGAAATATTAAACGACCTTACTTACTACGGCCGTGGTCCGGAAGAGAACTATCGTGATCGTCGCACTTCCCAGTTTATCGGAGAATATACTACTCCGATAAAGGACTTGTACGAACCGTATATCCGTCCGCAAGAAAATGAGCATCGTACGGATATTTACTGGTGTGCACTCACCACTAAACAAAAAGCCGGTTTACTCTTTATTGCCGACCGTACGTTTGAACTGAATGCTTCCAACTATCTGCTTGGAAGTTTGGATAGCGGCGAAACCATCGACAATGGTGCTCCACGTACCAACGAAACGAATCACCGTCACCTCACCGACCCACAACCTGTAAAACAGGTAGATATGTTTATCGACTATCGGATGATGGGTGTAGGTGGTGATAATAGTTGGGGAGCTATAGCACACGAACCGTATCTGATTCGTCCCGGTGTAGAAAATGCCATTGAATACGGATTCTCCATCGTACCATTTGACAAAAAGGCGGATTACAAAAATTTAATCTATCAATATTAAATTTAATCTGTCCAAATTAAGGATTAATGAAAAGGATGTCGTACTTTTGCGACATCCTTTTTTATTTATATTAATAAACGAAAGAACAATGAAAACAATGATTACCCTCCTGTTCAGTGCGCTTTGTGTAGCTACTGTCAGTGCTCAGACAGATGAAAAAGACAACGCCATGCTGAACAATGGAATAAATTTTCTGGATATTCCTTACGTAGCACATACGTTGGAAGTTACTGATGGCGAAGAAGAACTTATCATTAATTGTGATGAAGTAGATTGCACCACCTTTGTAGAATATACTCTTGCTATGGCCCTCTCTCCTACCGAAGACGGACAGGTAGCTGAAGGCGATTTTGCTACCAATCTGCAAAAGATACGCTACCGTGATGGAAAAATCAACGGTTATCCTTCACGCCTGCATTACATTGCAGACTGGGTAAACAATGGTGTTCGTAACGGTTTCCTGGAAGATGTAACAACAGCTTACAGCCCATACACCCAGAGAGTTTCTCTTTCCTACATGTCTTCTCATCCGGAACTGTACAAGCAGCTGAGTAAATCTCCGGAGAATGTAGCAAAAATGAAAGAGATCGAGAAGTCATTGAATGGTCAGGAATTTCATTATATCCCCAAGGATAAGCTACCGTTTAATGGTCTGCCTTGGATAAAGAATGGTGATATCATTGCTATTACAACGAATACTCCGGGATTGGATGTAGCTCATATGGGTATTGCTTTCTATGTAAACGGCAAATTAAGTCTGCTGCATGCTTCTTCTAAAGAAAAGAAAGTGGTGGTTTCGAAAGTGGCTTTAGGACAAATGCTACAGAATAATGATAACTGGACAGGAATCAGAGTACTAAGGATGAAGAAATAAATCAGAGATGATTATACACAAAGGGAGTTCCGAATTTTTCGAACTCCCTTTTTTGTTACATCTTCACGCCAACCGTTCCCAGCACTAACCTCACTCCTCTTGCCGCAATAAAACAACACGGAATGCCCACCACACAAACCAATGCCAATCGTATCAATGGAGAGACCGGCAAAAGTTCCATAACAAATATGCAACCTACCACAACAACAGGATGAATAAAATAAGCCGCGTAACTATCAGTGGACAATTTCTGGACCAAAGGCATCGGTTTGTTCCAATGAGCCTTCCCGTATGCTAACAGAAAATAGCAAATACCCACACACATGACAGGTTCCCAAAGGGCATAAAATAAAGCCTGCAAATTCCATCCACCCGAGAATAAATCCATCTGTTCTGAAAAACTACCCATTACAATCAATAAAGAAGGAATGCCACAAAGAATTGCTATAAGAAACCAAGGAAGTGCATTCTTCACACAGATTTTATCCAGCCAATGATTACGATGCGCCACAATTCCCAACAAATACATACCTATATATAAAGGAAAGAACCCCAGCTGCAATCCTAAAACTTCACTTCCTACAGGAACATAAAGCCGAATGAGGAATGCTGCGGCACCCGTCATTAGCATAAATAGAAGAATACCCATTATTGCAGGATATTTCCAATTCAGTGCCAACCGCTTTGTACAAAAATGGCGATAAACAGCATAACTCAATTCAAAAATCAACAGCGTAAATACAAACCACATCGGTCCAAAACCCGGTCTACCCCATACACCGTATATCCAATATATTAATAGAGGATTGACTAGAAAACTATAAATCAAAAGAGGAATACCCAAACGATTGAGACGATCGTATATAAAAGATTTCATTCCTTTACGATCAAAAGAAAAGGGCATCAGATAGGCAGAGATAAAAAAGAAAAGACTCATAAAATAGGATTGGTCAATGCCCATAGATGCTGAGAGCAATCCTTGAGTTAGGCCAGTAGTTGTTTCCTTCGATATGTAATACCATCCACCGGAAGCTCCGAAAGCAACCGCAGAATGATGATAGAACACCAGCATAGTAAGGAAAACCCGTAATAAGTCAAGATAATAAAAACGCGTCCGATTCATAGTATTTATATTTATGGTTAATCAAAATAGCTTGGAGATATTTTAAAGAATATCTCCAAGCCCCCAGAAAAACTAAAATAACAATCTGTTACCCTCGCATCAGCAATTCCGGGAATGTAAATCCTTGCATGGTATAGCAGATAAAGAAGATGGTAGCACTAACAATCCACAGAATGAGTAATGTCCACTTCAACCCAGATACCATGGGTTGCCAATTGAACACCGGACGGAAGATTGCGAAAACAAGGCTAACCAGAGGAATACCCACTACGAGGATACCTGCAATATATAGTACGATGGCTGACAAAGGAGATGTAGGTAATACAAAATCAATAGCCGGGAACCAAGACATCAACGCTGCCCCACCACCAATAGCAACTGCAATAGCGGCAAAGAGCAAAGCCACAAATACAATACCGAAAACAAACAGTACCGGACTGCAAATGATAGCCACAATAATCAGACAAATCTTCAGGAACCAACCGACAATCATTAACAACGTATCACCGGTCCTTTGCATAGAAGTACGAGGTTTATCAGACTTCATATAGTCGTTTACATTATTTGTAACTCTCTCAAAACCATCAGTTACAGTCTTTCCAATATTCTCTACCGTAACAGCTTCACCACGCATGTTCAACTTCTCAGCTGCTGTACGAGCTTCGGGAATCACTATCCAGCAAATGATATAGATAGGGATCAAGAACTTGAAACCAAAAATTGCGCAAAAAACAAGAACCAAACGGAACCAAGTGGAATCCCAGCCTAAATAAACACTAAGTCCCCCTATCACGCCACCCAGCATTTTATCGTCCGGATTACGATACAAACGGCGACGGGTTGAAGTATAAGAAGAATTATTATCACCATTCCAGGAGCCGGAACCATAACCTTCACCGAAGGCGCCCTTCGTATTTCCGGAACCGGAAGCAGTATTCTCTTCCGTACCTGTTTCCATCTCTTCAGGTTTCCCCATACGATTGATTACTTCTTCTACATCAGTTATAGTGATCACCTGAGAGCCAGCAGTCAGCTTCTCTAAAAAAAGTTCAGAGATGCGAAGTTCGATGTCATTTACAATCTCGTCAGCACCGGCTTGTCTTCTAAAGTGCAGTTTCAGATTGCATAGATAGTTATCCAAAAGGCGGTAGGCGTCTTCATCAATGTGGAAAACAGTTCCGCCCAAATTTACTGTTAATGTCTTTTTCATTGCTATTTGTTTTTAAAATTTATACTGATACGAGGTTTTTAATATCTTGAATCTAATAGTTGGCTATATGATTCACTGTTTCATTCAACTCACGCCAGGAGATTTCCAACTCTCCAAGAAAAACTTCCCCTTTCGGAGTGAGCTTGTAATATTTACGTGGTGGTCCTTGTGTGGACTCTATCCATTCGTAACTTAACAGATCGTCATTCTTCAGACGAGTAAGCAGGGGGTAAAGCGTTCCTTCCACTACGATCAGCTTGGCTTCCTTTAGTTTCTGGATGATATCCGAAGCGTAGGCTGGTTCTTTGTGAAGCAGTAGCATGATGCAATACTCTAACATGCCCTTACGCATTTGCGACTTTACATTATTTACGTCCATCTCTTATTGGTTTACGATTCGACAATTTTCTATTTTATAGCAAAGATAGCAACTGATTGAAATAGAGCTTTTCTTTGTATGACACAAATATATGTATTATCTTAGTACTATGCAATACAAAGTACCTTATATTTTATTTAATTAACACTATTGCCTACTCACACCTTATTAATAAAGCACCAAGGGAGAGAATAACATATAAGAGAAAAATGTATCTTTGCAACCAAACTGTAAATACAACGAACTATGTTAACTATCAGAAAAGCAACTACAGCCGATTGTGAGCTGATTCATAAACTTGCATGGCAGATATTTCCGGAGACTTACAAGGACATACTTTCACCGGAGCAAAACGATTACATGATGGAATGGATGTACTCCATAGAGAACATCCGCAAGCAAATGGAAGAAGAAGGGCATGTATATTTCATTGGATACAAGGACAAAGAAGTGTGTGGTTATGTATCTGTGCAACAACAAGGTGAAGATCTATTTCACTTACAGAAAATATATGTACTCCCCTCCTTTCAAGGATCACATTGCGGTAGCTTCTTATTCCATGAAGCCGTCAAATATATCAAGGAAGTACATCCCGGTCCATGCCTGATGGAATTAAATGTGAACCGCAACAACAAAGCGCTGAATTTTTATGAACGTATGGGAATGAGGAAATTGAGGGAAGGGGATTTTCCGATAGGAAACGGATATTATATGAATGACTTTATAATGGGGCTGGAGATCAATTAGAAATTAAAAATTAAAGGCTGCGCAAGGTTCTCTTTTGAACTGCGCAGCCTTTAATTTTTAATTTTCAACTTCTAATTATTCCGTTACTCGTTCTAACCATTTTACCATGCCGAACATAACACCCATTGACACAAGACAAATAACAAAGAACACAGTCCAGCACTGCCAGATAGGAATCTTATTATACATCATAGGACCAAGGAATAAGAATAGATTTCCTATCGCTGTTGCACCCAGCCACAAGCCTTGACACAAGCCCTGAATATGCTTGGGAGCTACCTTAGAAACAAATGAAAGACCCAGCGGCGAAATAAAAAGCTCAGCTACAGTCAAGAAGAAATAAACCACAATCAGCACCCACGGACCAGCCTTCAACCCTGCTTTGGCAGAGTCAGCCATCGCCTTGAACTCAGTGCCTGAAGGATAACCTTGCATTGCCGAATAAATAGTAAGGAATAAGAAGGCAAGTCCTGCAATACCCATACCAATGGCAATCTTCTTAGGAGTAGAAATTTGCTGACCACGACGGGAAAGCGCACCAAAGAAGAGCATGATGAGCGGAGTAAGTACTATCACAAAGAATGGATTGACAGCTTGCCAAATTTCGGGTGCAATACTATCGGTTACTACGAAGTCGCGGGCAAAAAGTGAAAGCGACTGTCCGTTCTGATGGAATGAGAACCAGAAGAAAATCACGATACCCAATACAGCAAACAGTGCATACAAACGTTGCTTTATCTCCTTTGCCATGGCTGCTTTCTCAGCAGGGGTATAAGTCACTGATTCTTGTTTTTCCTTCTTACCCGGTGTAGGGAATACCTTCCGACACGCAATGAAAATGAAAAGAGAAATAAGCATAGCTACTACCGAAGCTATAAATGAATAGTGGATACCTGTATTAAATACATCAAGATATTGGGTACAGAAAACGCTCAAATCAGTTGTTACCGTACCTCCTACTTTGACAACCAGTTCATTTAGGTTAGAGAGATTATCGGAAGCCATATCTCCACCTTCCTTAATATATTGATGGCACAATGCAGGCAGATCAGCATTATACATCATGCTATGAACCTTCAGCCACCATTCTCTAAGCAAGGGAGCAACAAAAGGTGCAATCAAACCACCAATATTGATAAATACATAGAATATCTGAAAACCAGAATCACGACGACTCTTAGCCAGCTTCAAGGCTTCAGGTCCTTTTTTCTCAGCTTCTTTTTCAAGGTTGTCGTACATCTGACCTACGATAGCCTGTAAGTTTCCTTTAAAAAGTCCGTTACCGAAAGCAATGAAAAATAAAGAGACACAAGTTAAAGGAAGCAACCAACCAATATTTTCAGTAGTAGATAGTACAGGAATAGATAGAATGACATAACCCAATGACATCACTATCAATCCTGACATGATTGTTCCTTTATAGTTTTGCGTCCTATCGGCAATAATACCGCCTACCAAACTCAGTACATAGATACCACAATAAAAGACCGAGTAGATAATGGAACTGGTTTCGTCACTCAGGCCGAATTTGGAGCAGAGGAACAGTACCAGTACGGCATTCATGATGTAGTAGCCGAACCTTTCGCCCATATTGGAGATAGCAGCTGCCAACAGACCTTTAGGATGATTCTTGAACATAGATATAAGTTTTTAAATTAGTAATTAGATTGATTTTCGTTTATTAAATGCAAATATATACATTTTGCTGAAATAACCTGTAAAAAAGTGAAATTAGTCATGAAAAAGGATGCAAACTTCAGCATGAACCTCCTTAATTAAATCATTTGGATCAAGTTTAAGCTGCAGGCCACGCTGACCTGCACTTATGTAGATATAAGGATAATTGAGACAAGACTCATGAATGTATGTAGGAAAAGGTTTCTTCATACCGATAGGAGTACATCCTCCACGAATATATCCCGTCAAAGGAAGTAATTCTTTCATCGGAATAAGATCACACTTCTTATTACCGGAAGCCTTAGCAGCCAGCTTCAGGTCCACTTCATGTTCGCCAGGAATGACACAAACAAAATGACCATTCTTGTCACCATGCAGTACAAGGGTTTTGAAAACCTGCTCAATATTCTCCCCCAAGCTATCAGCCACATGAATAGCACTCAAATCATTTTCATCCACTTCATAAGGAATCAGTTCGTATGCAATTTTGGCCTTGTCCAAAAGCCTTGCTGCATTTGTTTTATTAATTTTCATAATTTATCCTTTCAATTCTTCTTTCAGGAATTTAGGAGTATATCCCTTCTTACTTTTCGCCACTTCTTCCGGTGTGCCGCAACTGAGGAGTTGCCCCCCACCCTTACCACCGTCAGGACCCATATCGATGATATAATCAGCCATCTTGATAACATCCAGATTGTGCTCGATGACAATCACTGTGTTACCTTTGTCCACCAATTTATTAAGCACATTCATCAGTACGCGAATGTCTTCGAAGTGAAGTCCGGTAGTAGGCTCATCAAGGATATAAAGGGTTTTTCCCGTATCTCGCTTGGAAAGTTCCGTAGCCAATTTCACACGTTGGCTTTCACCACCGGAAAGTGTGGTGGAAGATTGCCCTAACTTTATATATCCCAGACCGACTTCCTGTATCACCTTAATCTTATTCAGAATCTGCGGCACATTTTCAAAGAACTCCACCGCACGGTTAATGGTCATATCCAGTACATCAGCAATAGATTTTCCCTTGAAGCGCACTTCCAATGTCTCACGATTATAGCGTTTGCCATGACAGACTTCACAGGGTACATATACATCGGGCAGGAAGTTCATTTCAATAGTTTTGTAACCATTTCCCTGGCACGCTTCACAACGTCCGCCACTCACATTAAAGGAGAAGCGCCCCGGTTTATAACCGCGTATTTTGGCTTCCGGTAATCCTACAAACAAATTACGAATATCAGAAAAGACTCCCGTATAAGTGGCCGGATTAGAACGCGGTGTACGTCCCAACGGAGACTGATCCACATTTACCACCTTATCGATGTTTTCCAATCCTTCGATGCTATCGTATTCCAGAGGATCCTGAAGCGAGCGATAGAACTTCTGCGAAAGAATAGGTTGCAATGTTTCGTTGATAAGCGTAGATTTTCCGCTACCGGATACACCGGTGACACAGATCAACTTACCAAGAGGAAATTCCACATCCACCCCTTTCAGGTTATTCCCCCGTGCACCACGCAACCAGAGGCTATGCCCATTACCTTCACGACGTTTTTTGGGTATTTCTATCTCACGTTCACCATTAAGATATTGCGATGTCAATGTATGCGTCTCCAACATTTCCTTCGGAGTTCCTGCAAAAACAACCTCACCACCCAAGCGTCCGGCTTTCGGACCCATATCAATCACATAATCGGCAGCCATCATCATATCCTTATCATGCTCCACAACAATGACGGAGTTACCGATATCCCTCAGCTCCTTCAGAGAATGAATTAGCCGCTGATTATCCCGCTGATGCAAGCCAATACTCGGCTCATCAAGAATATAAAGTACATTCACCAATTGCGAACCGATTTGGGTAGCCAAACGGATACGCTGGCTCTCACCGCCGGAAAGGGTTACAGAACCACGGTCAAGAGCAAGGTAATCCAGTCCCACATCCAACAGAAATTTCAAACGGGTGCGGATTTCTTTCAATATTTCGACAGCAATTTGTTTCTGTTTATTATCCAGATACTGATCGACATTCATCAGCCAGTCGTAAAGCTCATTGATATCCATACAAGACAGTTCATAGATATTCTTATCATGGATACGGAAATGAAGGGCTTCTTTATTCAATCTCGCTCCTTTACATTCAGGGCATACAGTAGTTTTTGCAAATTGTTCCGCCCACTTTTGTGCAGTGGCGGAAGCATCCTTTTCCTGTAACATCTGAATATACTTCACTACTCCCTCAAACGTTACAAAATAATCGGAGGAAGTGCCGATAAGAGAGCTTTTAATCTTAATACGCTCATCCGAACCGTAGAGAATTTCATCAATGGCTTCATCCGGCAACTCCTTAACAGGAGTCTTCAAGGTAGCTTCATATTTTTCCAATAAAGCGGCAATCTGCCAGAAAATCATGCTATTCTTGTACTTACCTAATGGAATGACAGCTCCTTCGTATATAGAAAGTTCCCGATCCGGAATCACTTTTTCCACATCAATCTGATTCACAACTCCCAATCCCTTACATTTAGGGCAAGCACCTTGCGGAGAGTTGAATGAAAAATTGTGGGGTGCCGGCTCACGGTAAGACAAGCCTGTAACGGGACACATTAACCGTTTACTATAGTGACGAACATTTTCGGACTGTAAATCAAGTATCATCAACAAGCCGTCACCTTGCTGCATCGCGGTAGCCACACTGTTTTTCAGACGGACATCATCTTTGTCCGTCACAATCAGTTTATCGATAACTACCTCGATATCATGGTTCTTATAACGGTCCAACTTCATGCCGGGTAATGCCTCCCTGATTTCACCGTCTACACGAACATAGAGATACCCTTTTTTACGCACCTGTTCGAACAGTTCTTTATAATGTCCCTTACGAGTACGGACTAATGGAGCCAGAATATAAATTTTCTTGCCTTTATAATCATTCAGGATCAAATCAAGGATTTGCTCTTCAGTGTATTTCACCATTCTCTCACCCGAAAGATAAGAATAAGCTATACCGGCACGTGCATAAAGCAAACGCAAATAATCATAAATTTCCGTTGTAGTGCCGACTGTAGAACGGGGATTCTTATTCGTCGTTTTTTGTTCAATAGAAATAACCGGACTCAATCCCGTAATCTTATCGACGTCGGGACGCTCCAGATTTCCCAGGAAATTACGGGCATACGCAGAAAAGGTTTCGATATACCGACGTTGTCCTTCGGCAAAAATCGTGTCGAATGCCAACGACGACTTGCCGCTTCCACTCAGTCCCGTAATAACGGTAAGACTGTTACGGGGAATTTCCGCATCGATATTTTTTAGATTGTGCACGCGCGCACCATATACATTGATGTATTCTGTTTCTTCTGTCATTTATCTTAATATATTAATATCACTTTTAATCTTGTAATTAACTCCATCTGCTCCCTCCGCTTCTACCACTATAAAATAAACGCCTTCAGGAACATTCTTTCCATGCGCAGTACCGTCCCATCCCGCATCAATATTCTGCAATCCCCAGCGGTAAAGTTCTTGTCCCCAGCGATTGAAAATATACGCATTGAAGCGAACCAGCGACTTGTGCTTTACACGAAACACATCATTCACTCCGTCGCCATTAGGCGAAAAAGCATTCGGCACTTTAAGTTCCGATTCGGTAATACGAATCATAAAAGTACCGGAAATATTCGTTTCTTCCGTCTCAATATCCGTTATAATCAGACGAACATAAAACATACCTGACTCCTGAAAACTATAAATAGTTTCAGCATCAAAACGTGTCAGAAAGATATCGTTGAAAGCAGCGTCGCGAGAAAAATTCCACTCATAACGCAGATTTACCGTTTCGTCCGATTCTCCTCCGGAATCTTCGTCTCTCCACACGAATCGGAATTCAAGAGGAGCAGCACCGGTATATGTATCATCTGGCGAAATGGTAACTTTCTCTTCAGGAATTGCTCCGTTTTCAGAAAGCAAGATTGCCACGGGAGACATATCCAACAGTTCTGTCTTTCCCCCGTCAGCCCACACCGGTAAATATCCAAGCAGCAACATTGCTGCACAACCGATATATGAAAACAATCCGCATCGCATAATACCTGCAAAAATAACGGTTTCCCAGCGAATATCAGCGGATACATAGGATTTTTCAGTTTTAAAATGCACAATATTATTTCTTAACGCATTCCTTTCGTTAATTTTAGGCAAAATTCTTACCTTTGCAGCTACTTTGGGAAATTGTAAACGTAAACCAACGATATCGAATGAGAACGATTAACCGGATTTTCTGCTCCTTGCTGCTTGCCGGCGCATGCAGTCTCGGTGCAATTGCGCAAGAGAACCAGTCATATTTTCTGCATACCATTGAAAAAGGGCAAAGCCTTTATTCCATATCCAGTATGTATGGTGTCACACAGTCGGACATCGTAAAGTTGAATCCAGGAAGTGATGAAAAAATATTCGTAGGACGCACTTTACGCATTCCACGTACGGCTGCCAATACGCAGACAGAGACCTTTCACACCATAGCACAAGGTGAAACGCTCTATCGTCTAACCGTCAAGTACGGTGTGTCTGCCAAAGCCATTTGTGATGCCAATCCCGGACTGAGTGCGGAAAACTTCCGCATCGGACAGGTAATACGCATACCTTCTGCCAGCGAAGCCGATGTAGTCACCACTGAAAATGTTACAGAAGTTGCCATCCCCACTATCCAAGGCCCCGTACAATCACGTTGTCGGGATATGCACAAGGTAAAACGGAAAGAAACCGTATACAGCATCAGTCGTGAATATGGCATCTCAGAGGCAGAATTAATAGCTGCCAACCCTGAATTGCAAGGTGAAGATAAGATTAAAAAAGGTACTTTCTTATGTATTCCTTATCCTACCGCACAAGTAGAGAAACCCGCGCAACCACAGGTAGCACCCAGCAACAGTGAATTATTCAGCGAAAATAAAAAAGAAACAGAACGCTTCAGCACTATCAAAGCCGCTCTTATCCTTCCTTTCCTGGATGTTTCCAAAAGTGAAGCGGCACGCATGGTAGAGTACTACGAAGGATTCCTCATGGCCGTAGACAGTTTGAAACGCAGTGGAGTTTCCATTGATCTATACACTTACAACTCAGGCCCGGAGAATGCGTCTCTGAACCCCATTCTTTCCAAAAAAGAAATGAAAGATATGGATATTATCTTTGGTCCGTTACACCAGCAGCAAGTCAAACCTTTGGCAGATTTTGCACAGAAGAATGATATCCGCCTGGTAGTACCGTTTACCTCCAAAGACAACAACGTATTCCGCAATCCATCCATTTATCAGATTAATACTCCTCAATCATACCTTTATTCTGAAGTGTACGATCACTTTGTACGTCAGTTCCCAAATGCTAACGTAATCTTTATAGAAGCCAGCACGGGCACAAAAGATAAAGTAGAATTTATCAAAGGTCTGAAAGACGAACTGAAAAACCGTTCCATTCCTATGAAATCATTGAAAGAGGATGCAACGGTAGAATCTCTGAAAACTGTATTACGTACCGACCGGGAAAATATATTCATTCCCACTTCGGGAAACAACATGACTTTGATAAAGATACTTCCCCAATTGACTTTGTTGGTTCGCGATAATCCGGAAAGCAATATTCATTTGTTCGGTTATCCGGAATGGCAAACTTATACAAAAGATCACTTGGAAGCATTCTTCGAACTGGATACTTACTTCTATTCATCATTCTATACCAACAACCTGTTACCTGCCGCCATCAATTTCACGAAGAGTTATCGCAGATGGTATGGTAAGGAAATGGACGAACGCTATCCCAAATTCGGAATGTTGGGCTTCGATACCGGCTATTTCTTCCTGAAAGGTCTGTCGCGTTATGGTTCTGAATTAGAAAAGAACATGCAACGCATGGATCTGGTACCTATCCAGACCGGATTCAAATTCCAACGTGTAAACAATTGGGGTGGATTCATCAACAAGAAAGTATTCTTTGTACGCTTCACCAAGAATTATGAGTTGGTAAAACTGGATTATGATTGATAACAGAAGTTTTAAATCCAAAGACAATGAAGATAAAAAATAGTATAGGGGCTGCTTTGTTGCTTGCCGCATGGGCTTTGCCCAGTCATGCACAGATTGGCGAACAACGCCAGAACTTTGCAGTAGGCTTCAACGGCGGTATCAATATCAATAGCGTCAGCTTCTCTCCTACGGTCCGGCAAAAAAGCCTGATGGGTATCAACGGAGGCTTAACAGCACGTTATATCTCCGAGAAATACTTCAGCATGATTTGTGGTGCACAAGTCGAACTGAACTTTTCCCAACATGGCTGGAGTGAATTCGATGAAGATCACCCCGAACTGGAATATATACGCAAGATGAATTATGTAGAAATACCGCTTCTGGCACATCTGGCATTCGGCAGAGACCGTGGAGTGCAGTTTTTCGTTCATGCAGGTCCGCAAATAGGCTTTTTTATCAGTGATACCAGGAAGAAGAATGACGCATGGAACAACTATACCTCTACTCCTGAGCAACACGATAAGAATGTAGAAAACAAATTCGATTATGGTATTACCGGTGGTGCCGGATTGGAACTACGTACCAAAGCCGGTAATTTCCTAGTAGAGGGCAGATACTACTATGCCCTGTCCGATTTTTACAAAAGCACCAAAAAAGACTATTTCTCCCGTTCAGCACACGGCACTATAGTAGCGAAAATAACCTATCTGTTTGATCTCAAAAAATAAATTCCCTAATACAGAAGAATAAATTACTCAATACAGAAAAAAGAAATTCCCCAATACAAGATAAAAGAAAGCGTCCCGAGACTTCTGTACGAAATCCCGGGACGTTTCTCTTTTATCTGCTTTCTCTTATTTTCTCAATCTGAAACTATCCGCTGCTTTCACCATTACTTCATCACGATAAATAGCACGGAAAGACAAATAATTCAAAACAATAGAAATTGCGGGGAGACACAGTGCCCAACCTAATTGAAAAGACATTGCCTCCAAATCATCTTTCAACATAAACATAAATACGAAAAATGCCGCATAATATCCAATCAATAAAATACTGTTGAATACCGTCATACGAACTTGCAACATCCGGTTACGAAACAGGAAAATAGTACAGAATGCCACAACAGTACTCAAAAACAAAATTCCAAATAATCCCCACGTAGATTGAAAGGCATCACTTGCCAGCGTTACACCCAATGGCTTAAAAACAAATGCAGTAACTCCATCCGAAGCTATAAATTGCCCTACCGGCAAACACATAGCTGCTATCAGCAAGCCTGTCACAATTAATAAATAGACAGATTGAATTCGTTGTATCATAGTTCTTTTTCTTGCAGTAATTTCATTTACTGTAATTTTTCTTTTTCTTTAGCCGGGTTACGATAGTAGATCTTACCTTCAACGTACTCTTGCGTTGCGATCAATGTCGGCTTCGGCAATTTCTCATAATAGCGTGAAATTTCAATCTGCTCCCGATTTTCGAATACCTCTTCCAGGTTGTCATTATAGGAAGCAAATTCTGACAGTTTCTTGGAAAGATCACTTTTGATTTCCACACTGATCTGATTTGCACGCTTGCCTATAATAGATACGGTTTCGTACACGTTACCGGTATCTGCACACAACTCCATCATGTCACGGGTAACCGTGCTGCTGGGAGCATTAGTTTTCTTGTAATCCATAAATATCTAAATTAATATTATCCTAACTCTGTTTATCTTCATTCAATATCTTCTCTGAATCTTTAAAGATTCTATCGGCTTCCTTCATATATTTACTTTCAGGAAACTCGTTCTTGAAAGCGTAATATTCATCCACCGTTTCACGATAACGCTCTGCCCTCTTATCTTCCACACTATATATGGCCATTTCATATTTGGCACGCAAAATAAGAATAGACAGGTCTTCGCGAAGGTTTGTATAAGGATAGTCCTTCAAAGCGTTTTGCGCAGTAATTACACAAGACTGATAATTGTTTCCTAGGTAATTACCCAAGTTATAGTACAATTTGGCTGAAAGATATTCTTTCATCACCAATTTATCCTGCAACTTAAATATCATATCCTGAGCTTCTTCCTTCTTTGAACTTTGCGGGAAGTACTCCATGAACATTTGTAATTGCTGAATAGCGGCATAAGTACCAGACTGGTCAAGACGGGGTTCAGGGGTATCCAGATACAATGCTTTTCCTGCATGGAAACGTGCCAGTTCGGTAAACGTACCGCGAGGATATACATTAAAATATTGAACGAATGTTTGGGCGGCTGTCTGATAGTCTTTCTGATTATAATAGCTCATACCCAGCATATAGAGGGATTCCTCTGCCTTGTCCGTACCCTTAAGGATAGCAATTAACTCATTAAGCAATGTTGCAGCACGATTATACTGTCCTTTTGCGAAGTAGTTCTTTGCCGCCTCATACTTATACTCATAGTCGGTGCTCTTTAACAGCTTATTGTATTCTCCACACGAGGAGAGCAACACTGCCGCAAGCAAAGTTATTAAGATATTCTTCTTCATTCTTAGCTTTTCAAATAATGTGCAAAGATAAAGGTTCGCACCGAATAAACCAATGATACGAACCTTAATTTTTCAAAAACCAGGAAATGACCGACAAACGCCAATCAATTCACGACGAACCGGGATAATGAACAGTCTGAAAAAACAGTCATTATAATTTATACAAATCGCTCGCCGCAAGCAAATCTACTTTCTTTTCAGTCAGTACACGAATACAGTTTTCCATATCGTTGGGACGAATAATGACATTCGCCGTTTCACCATTGGCAAATGAATACATATATTCAATGAAAACACCCTCATCAGACAAGAAACGCAGGACTTTTGACAGAGAGCCCGGAATATTAGGACAATTAATGCCCACCACATCCGTCACATTCACAGCAAAATGATTATCTTTTAAAGCTTTATATGCCTTATCCGGTTCAGACACAATGCCACGAAGAATACCAAAATCAGCATTCTCGGCAATACAGAGAGCGGAAAGATTGACACCTTCTTTCGCAAGCACTTCAGTCACTTCTGTCAGACGACCGGACTTATTCTCAAGGAAAATAGAAAGTTGTTTTGCTACCATAATAAATGAATTACAAATTACTAATTATGAATTACAAATCGCGAATTACCAATTACGAATTACAAAATCGCTGTAATTAGTAATCGGTAATTCGTAATTATTAAAGTTTCCGATTATCAATCACACGTTTAGCTTTACCCACACTACGTTCGATGCTGCGAGGTTCTACCAAACGAACATCCACACCCAGTCCCAGGACACTTTGAAGACGACCGGCCAATTTTTTCTTTAATGCCAGCATTTTATTGATTTCATCAGAGTAGTATTCCGGACGCACTTCAACCTGTAATTCCATGGTATCGGTATTATTCTTACGATCCACGATCAAAAGATAATGCGGTTCAAATTCCTCCATTTCAAGGATGACAGACTCTATCTGAGTCGGAAATACATTGACACCACGGATAATGAGCATATCGTCACTACGGCCAAGAATACGATCCATACGAACCAGCGTACGTCCACAAGTACATTTGTCATAATGCAAGGCAGTAAGATCCTTGGTACGGTAACGCAACAGAGGCATACCTTCTTTGGTCAGATGGGTGAATACAAGTTCGCCTGTCTCACCGGGAGCAGCCGGTTCCAAGGTATTCGGATTGATAATTTCAGGGAAGTAATGGTCTTCGTTAAGGTGAGTACCATGCTGACATTCACACTCATAACCTACACCGGGACCAGCAATCTCACTCAATCCATAGATGTCATAGGCTTTAATGCCCAGTTTTTCTTCAATCTCATTACGCATATTCTCTGTCCAGGGTTCTGCACCGAAAGCCCCTATTTTCAGTTTGAATTCTTCGCGGGGCAAACCGGAATCTTTAATGGCATCAGCCAGATAGAGAGCATAAGAAGGTGTACAACAAAGTACCGTAGAACCAAAATCATGCATTAAAGTAATTTGCTTTTCCGTGTTTCCGCTTGACATCGGAATTACGGAAGCACCTATATTTTCAGCGCCTGCATGAGCACCCAGCCCGCCTGTAAACAAGCCATACCCGTAGGCTACATGAAAAAAGTCGGAACTATCCGCACCATAAGCTGTAAAAGCACGCGAAAGACATTCTGCCCAAGACGAAAGGTCCTTACGGGTGTATCCTACTACGGTGGGCTTACCTGTAGTACCGGATGAGGCATGAATACGTACGATCTGGCTCATAGGCACGGCACAAAGTCCGAAAGGATAATTATCGCGCAAGTCATATTTGGTAGTAAAAGGAAGTTTTACGATATCATCTATACTATTAATATCGTCCGGAGTGATCCCCAGTTCCTGCATTTTCTTACGGTAGAAAGGAGTGTTGTGATAAACATGCTCCACGATCTTTTTGAGGCGAATGCTTTGGATTTTACGGAGACTTTCACGATCCATACATTCGATGCTTTCATTCCAAATCATGTCTTTGTTGTATTACATTGATGGTTATTATTAATTCTTATTTCCTGCAAAGGAATAAAAAAATTTTGTTTATCTCAAGTATTTTCCCGAATATTGCCGACCATAAGGAGAGAAAATGAATAAATTTGAATTAACATCCGCCTATAAGCCCACCGGTGATCAGCCGGAAGCTATTGCAGAGCTCACTGAGGGCGTACTTCAGGGAGTTCCGGCACAAACGTTACTTGGTGTCACCGGTTCGGGAAAGACGTTCACCATAGCTAATGTTATTGCTAACATCAATAAACCAACGTTAATATTAAGCCATAATAAGACGTTGGCCGCACAGCTTTACAGTGAGTTTAAGTCTTTCTTCCCCAATAACGCCGTAGAATACTACGTTTCTTATTATGATTATTATCAGCCGGAAGCTTATCTTCCGTCTTCTGATACATATATAGAAAAGGACCTTGCCATCAATGATGAAATAGACAAACTGCGCCTTGCTGCTACTTCTTCCCTACTCTCGGGCCGGAAAGACGTAGTGGTCGTGTCTTCTGTATCCTGCATCTATGGTATGGGAAATCCATCCGACTTCTATAACAATGTGATAGAAGTACAGCAAGGAAAAGCATTCAGCCGGAACGTTTTTCTACGTCGTTTGGTGGACAGTCTTTATGTACGCAATGACATTGACCTGAATCGTGGTAACTTCCGTGTGAAAGGAGATACGGTAGACATTTATCTGGCGTATGCCGATAATCTGCTGCGTATCATTTTCTGGGGAGATGACGTAGACAGCATCGAAGAAGTCGATCCGATTAGCGGTGTTACCATCGCCCGCTTTGATGCATATAAGATATATCCCGCTAATCTGTTCATGACCACTAAGGAAGCCACTCTGCGAGCCATTCACGAGATTGAAGACGACTTGCACAAGCAAGTGCAATGGTTTGAAAATGAGGGACGTTCCTTTGAAGCGAAACGTCTTCAGGAGCGGGTTACCTATGATATGGAAATGATACGCGAATTAGGGCACTGTTCAGGCATAGAAAACTATTCGCGCTATTTCGATGGGCGTAAGGCCGGCAGTCGTCCTTACTGTTTATTGGATTTCTTCCCGGAAGACTTTCTGATTGTCATTGATGAAAGCCATGTAAGTGTACCGCAGATTCGAGCCATGTATGGGGGTGACCGCGCACGTAAAATAAACCTTGTGGAATATGGTTTCCGTCTTCCGGCTGCCATGGACAATCGTCCGTTGAAGTTCGAAGAATTTGCGGAAATGGCAAAACAAGTGATTTATGTGAGTGCAACACCTGCCGACTATGAGCTTATCCAGTCGGAAGGTATAGTTGTGGAACAAGTGATTCGTCCTACCGGATTGTTAGATCCTATAATCGAAGTACGTCCCAGCCATAACCAGATAGATGATCTCATGGAGGAAATTCAGATACGGATCGAGAAGAACGAACGCACGCTGGTAACAACGCTTACCAAGAGAATGGCGGAAGAGTTAACAGAATTCTTACTGAATAACGATGTGAAGTGTAACTACATCCACAGTGATGTAGATACCTTGGAGCGCGTAAAGATTATGAGTGATTTGCGTGAAGGCATCTATGACGTCCTTATTGGTGTCAACCTGCTGCGTGAAGGGCTGGATTTACCGGAAGTGTCACTTGTAGCCATTCTTGATGCAGATAAGGAAGGTTTCCTACGTTCTCACCGCTCGCTGACTCAGACTGCCGGACGTGCCGCCCGAAATGTAAACGGAATGGTCATCATGTATGCCGACCGTATCACCGATAGTATGCGACTGACAATTGATGAAACGAACCGTCGCCGCGAAAAGCAGCTGAAATATAATGAAGAACATGGCATTACGCCTCAACAAATCAAGAAAGGGAAGAATCTGAATGTATTTGCATCAAATGCTCCAACAGAAGATAGTTATATCGAAAAAGGAGCGACGATCACTCCCCGCCCCTACATCGAACAAGAAAGCTCTGCTCATATTGCCGCCGATCCGATTGTACAATACATGTCTCGCCCGCAATTGGAAAAGAGCATCGAACGTACCAGAAAGCTTATGCAGGAAGCTGCCAAGAAACTTGACTTCATTGAAGCGGCACAATATCGTGACGAATTACTGAAAATGGAAGATATGCTGAAAGAAAAAGTCTAATACCACTTTTCTTAAAATAGTCCCCGCCTTTTCTTAAAATAAATAGAGAAAGCGGGGATTTTCACTAATAAGTGTTATTAAACATACTTTTTTTCTTGGATAATTTGCAGTTATCCTGAAAGTACGTATCTTTGCACTGTGTTTTTCATAGTATTAGATTTAAGGTTAACAAAGGTTGGAGTACAGCGGTACTCCTTTTTTTATGCCCATACATCAGTAAAAGAAGAGAAAACGGCATTAAATTAGTGGAGTATTTGCCACATTTAGTGCATTATTTGTTTCCCCTGTTGCTCCCAACAAAACATATATTTATTTTTGCAGGCATTCATATGAAACTCTAAAAATACCATGAAAAAGATAATACTACTACTTGCTACAACTCTTATCAGTACAGCACACATCCATGCCCAGAAACTAACAGTACATACCATCGGAGATTCCACAATGGCCGACTATGTAGAAAATACCACCCGTACACGCGGATGGGGAGAAATGCTGCAGGAATTCTTTACTTCGGATGTACGGATCATCAATTATGCCCGTGGAGGAAGAAGCTCACGTTCATTCACAGAAGAAGGACTGTGGGATAAAGTAAAAAGTAATCTGAATCCAGGAGATTACGTATTCATCCAGTTTGCACATAATGACGAAAAAGAACAGGGAAAAGATGGAGCAGACGGACGGGGGACGGCTCCATGGACTACTTACAAGACTTTTCTTGAACAGTATGTAGACGAAACTGAAGCACTGGGTGCTAATCCGGTTTTCATCACTCCAATCGTGAGACGTTATTTCACCAAAGCGGGAACGATCAGTCCTAAAGGCTGTCATGACATTGGCATTGCCCCTGATGACTCAACCTTAAACTATGTACGAGTTATGAAACACGTGGCGCGTGAGAAACAAGTCCCCTTGGTAGACATGACCACACTGACCAAGAATTTTACAGAGCAACTGGGAGAAGAAACTACCATAAAATGCATATACGTACCAACAGACGGCACGCATACACAGGCTACAGGTGCTACATGTTATGCCGCACTCGTCGCTCAGGAATTGAAACAACAAGGCATACTTTCCGATTATATCCAGAAAGATGCACCACTTATTCTAAATCCCACCTCACTTGATTTTCAAACTATCTATATAGGAGATAAAGCAACTTTGTGTTTTGATCTCACCGGGTTAAAACTAACTCCCTCCAGTGGTATTTTACGTTTGGAAGCTCCACAAGGCATGACACTTTCCGATGCTCCCCAATCTTCACCTAAAACCGTTATCGAACTACCCTATTCAAATGGCAGATTATGGAATCAATGTTTTTATCTTCATTTCTCTCCTAAACATGCGGAAAAAGTTTCTACTGTTATACCTATTATATATGGAAACAATAAGCGGTTTCTTCCAGTGACGGCTATCAGCAAAAAGATCAGTCACCAAAGTCCTGTAATCCGGGAATGTCCCGACATTGCCGTAAAGAGCCTGATACAAACAGAAAAAGGTATCACGATAGAAACCGGTAAATGGCCTGCCGATATTGATGAGGACGGCAAACGTTATGCAGAAGTCATCATACAAAGCAATGAAAAGTCACTTATAATCCGCCGGATTTCTTTCACTCTGGAAGGGGAAATTTCTTATCGCCTCGCCTATGCACACGGAAAAGACTTTTATCCACGTACCGATCTGGCAGAACAGCCACATGCCCCAAAAGCTCCCGGTAAACAGATATTCCCTGTCAATGTAACGTTAAAGCCTCATGAACGCCTCCATATCCGACTTTTCCCATGGAGCACACGGCAAAGTAAAGAATTATATTTTAGAATAAAAGATTGCCGGTTTGAGGGAATGGAAATAGAATAAGGTTTCGTTGGATAAGATCAAATACTCAAAGTACCTGATAGGAAGATTTCGGCCAGTTCTGCCTGATGTAATCAACTTTACTATCTTCCGTCACCAGATAATCAATGTCTCCTAAAGAAGCAACGCTATAAGCTTCAGCCGTATTCAACTTATGGCTGTCTGCCAGTATAATCCTTTTTTGCGCACGTTCCATCATGAGGCGTTTCATCATAGCCTCTTCCCTATCCGGTCCGGTAAGTCCTTGATGGGGATGTACATTACTGATACCCAGCACCAACCAATCCGGCCGTATAGTCTGTAATGCCTGGAAAACAGAAACTCCGACTGTCACTTGAGAAGAAGGAAATACTTTTCCGCCAAGGAAAATCAATTCCAGATTAGGATGATGCATCAAGACATTTACAATAGGAAAACTATTGGTATAAATGCTTAATTCCGCATCTACAGGAATCTGTCGGGCTACTTCCAGATTGGATGTACCACCATCCATCAACACAATATCTCCGGGACTGAACAATGGAATCACCTTGGTTGCCATCTGCTGCTTTCCTGCTATCCCCGTATTCAGCCTATCGGTAAATTCTACCGGAATACCTGATCGGGCAATGGCACCTCCATGTACTTTAGTCAATAAACCAAGCTCATCCAATTCTGCCAAATCTCGCCGTAAAGTATCATCTGACACTCCCAGTTCTGAACTTAATGCGGTGATGTAAATCCGATAATTCTGATTAATACGGTTTAAAATGTACTGATGTCTTTCTTCTTTAAGCATATCTCCATGTGTTTAAACATTGCATATTACCGCAAATATACTTATATTTAAGCATGAAAGCAATAAATACTGAGCGATTATTTGAAATCATGCGGAGTTTTGCAATTTATAAAATAGATAATATATAAAAACCGCAAGTACAAGAAAACCCCGCATAGTAGTAAAATAAGTAATAGCTCGCTTTTTATAAGAAAAACGAATGTTTAATTATTAATAAAACTTAAAAGTATGAGACAACAGATCTTGGTAGACATGGATGGAGTATTGGCAGATGTATATGCCCAGTTGATCATTTTCGAATACAGGGATTCAGGGATCAAACTGAACATTGAAAACATGTATGGAAAAACCGAACTGGAAGCTTTTCCTTCTTTCGAGAAACATGTGAGAAGTAAAGGCTTCTTCAGAACAGCTCCTCTTATTCCCGGAAGCATAGAGGGATTGAAATATCTGAATGAGAAATACAACGTGTTGATTGTATCTTCGGCCACCGAGTTCCCACAAAGTCTGAATGAAAAGGAAGAATGGCTGAGCGAGCATTTTCCATTCATCACGTGGGAACAAATGATATTTTGCGGCCGTAAGGATAGCATCAGAGGAAACATCATGATCGATGATCATCCCAAGAATCTTTCTACATTCGATGGAGAACGGTATTTATTTGCACAACCACATAATATGTGTGTGCCGGACCGTAACTATCACAGAGTATCGGGCTGGCAAGATATTATCAGGCTGTTATAGGCAGACTATCAGTATATGATAAAACACTATCAATTCATCTTATCGGAATTGCCTATCTTTGCCGCACTTATCAATATTCAGAAATCTAAAAAGAAGAAAAACATGAGCATCAGAAAACGAATGAATGTGTTGTTTGGAACGTTACTGCTGACCGGCAGTCTGTTTTCACAAAATGTATGCGTATCTACCCCTGAAACCTCCCTGGTACTCTCGGCACCTGTCGGTGGTGAGCTGAAACATGTATACTATGGAGATAAACTCTCGGAGGTAGATTTGCAGAATATAAATCTTACAGGGACTCCGGACATGCCCGCTTATCCTGTGTATGGACTCAACTGTCCCGGAGAATCCGCTTTAGCCGTAAAACATGCCGACGGCAACATGACTTTGCAGATGGAAATCGTACAGGTAAAAACGAGCAAAGAAGAAAATGCGGAAATCACTGCCATCGAACTGAAAGACAAGGTATATCCTTTCTATGTAAACGTGTATTATAAAGCCTATCAAGATGCAGATGTCATCGAGATATGGACAGAAATCCGACATCAGGAAAAGAAACCGGTTATACTCAATCAGTTTGCCTCTGCTTTCTTACCTATTCGCCGGGGCAATGTCTGGCTATCTCATCTTTACGGATCATGGGCGAACGAAGGGCGTTTGTGTCAAGAGGCATTGGAACCCGGCATGAAGGTAATAAAGAATAAGGACGGGGTACGAAACTCGCACACCTCACATGCCGAAGTCATGTTCTCACTGGATGGAAAGCCACAGGAAAATGCGGGTTGTGTCATTGGCGCCGCCCTCTGTTACAGTGGTAACTACAAACTGCGCATTGATACGCACGACGATGAATATCACCGGTTCTTTGCCGGAATCAATGAGGAAAATTCAGCTTACTCATTAAAGAAAGATGAGATTTTCCGTACTCCCGAACTTGCTTTAACTTACAGTAATGAGGGATTAAGCGGAAGTAGCCGGAACTTCCATCGCTGGGCACGCCTGCACAAGCTTGCTCATGGCACTGTTCCCCGCAAGATTTTACTGAATAGCTGGGAAGGTGTCTACTTCGACGTTAACCAGGCGGGTATGGATCAGATGATGAGTGATATCGCTTCCATGGGTGGTGAACTGTTCGTGATGGATGATGGTTGGTTTGGCGACAAATATCCGCGTAAAAATGACAGTTCTTCTCTTGGAGATTGGGTAGTGGATAAGAACAAGTTACCCAATGGCATTGAAGGTCTGCTGAAAGATGCACAAAAGAACGGTGTCAAGTTCGGCATCTGGATAGAGCCGGAAATGGCCAATACAACCAGTGAATTTTATGAGAAACATCCGGACTGGGTGATTAAGGCTCCCGAACGTGACGTGGTGCAGGGACGTGGTGGTACACAAGTAGTGCTGGATCTTGCCAATCCGCAGGTACAGGAATTTATCTTCAAGATTGTAGATGATCTTATGAGTAACTACCCGGAAATCGACTACATCAAATGGGATGCCAATATGTCCATCTTAAATCATGGTTCCAATTATCTGACGAAAGACAATCAAAGCCACATGTATATTGAATTCCACCGTGGCTTTGAGAAAATATGCCAGCAAATACGCGCTAAATATCCGGACCTCACCATACAGGCTTGCGCCAGCGGCGGCGGTCGTGTCAACTATGGCATCCTGCCCTACTTCGATGAGTTTTGGGTAAGTGATAATACGGATGCTCTGCAACGTATCTATATGCAATGGGGAACTTCATATTTCTTCCCTGCCATTGCCATGGCATCGCATATCAGTGCCGCTCCCAACCACCAGACTTTCCGCACCATTCCTTTAAAATATCGCATTGACGTAGCGATGAGTGGTCGCCTGGGTATGGAAATACAACCAAAGAATATGACAGAAGAAGAGAAGACACTTTGCAAGAATGCCATCGCTGAATATAAAACGATCCGTCCGGTAGTGCAACTAGGTGATATCTATCGTTTAATGTCTCCGTATGATAAATTGGGAGTAGCTTCTATGATGTATGTAACGCCCGAAAAAGATAAGTCGGTGTTCTATTGGTGGAAGACAGAACACTTTGTCAACCAGCATCTGCCACGAGTGAAAATGGCAGGACTCTCTCCCGATAAACTTTACAAAGTGCATGAACTGAACCGGATAGATAATGATCCGCTGAGTTTTGAGGGAAAGACATTTAGTGGTGCTTATCTGATGGCGAATGGGTTGGAGATACCTTATAATCATAAGGTAGATTACCATAAGCAGAATGATTATTCAAGCAGGGTGCTTTGGCTGGAAGAGGTGAAATAGCAAAAAGTGATTAGGGTTTAGCGAATAGTGCCATTCGGTATATTATTTTTTAGACGCGGATGACGCAGATAACGCGGATTTAAAAGGCTGCGCTATAAGAAGTATAAAAAAATCCGCGTCATCCGTGTCATCCGCGCCTAAAAGATTATTTATTATTTAACTCATAACTTTATAGAAACAAATTAATTCCCCCACCAATCCCAATAATTTCACATTTTTGCGTATGTTTGTACAAAAGTTCAATCCAGCAAATCTACATGGAATTATTAGTATATAAAGCCTCAGCCGGCTCAGGAAAGACATTCACCCTTGCTGTAGAGTATATCAAGCACCTGATACTGAATCCAAGGGCCTATCGGCAAATACTGGCCGTAACTTTTACCAATAAAGCTACGGCAGAAATGAAAGAACGTATTCTGCAACAACTTTACGGTATCTGGTTAAGTGATCCGGCATCAGAGCCCTACCTGAACCGTATCCGGGAAGATTTACGACAGAAAAACTTATCTGACTCTGACATCCGTCGGGCAGCAGGAACAGCATTGCAATACATGCTGCATGATTACAGCCGTTTTCGTGTAGAAACCATCGACTCCTTCTTCCAATCCGTAATGCGCAATCTGGCACGGGAACTGGAACTGAGTCCGAACCTGAATATAGAACTGAACAATGCCGACGTATTGAGCGATGCCGTGGACAGCCTCATTGAAAAACTGACACCTTCCTCACCTGTTCTGGCTTGGTTGCTGGATTATATCAACGAACGCATTGCCGATGACAAACGTTGGAATGTATCCGATGAGATCAAGCGATTCGGCTGGAACATCTTCGACGAAGGTTACATAGAACGCGGTGAAGGACTCCGGCAACAACTGAAAGAACCGGATATAATCAAACTGTACCGTAATGTGTTGCGGGAAATGGAGACCGAGGCTCTGGAACAAATGAAAAGCTTCTACGACCAGTTCATCGGAGAATTGGAATCACATGCACTCACCGCCGAAGACCTGAAAGGCGGAACGCGAGGCATAGGCAGTTATTTCCGTAAATTGCGTGACGGACGGCTATCAGACAAAGATGTGCTGAACGCCACTCTGAAGAATAGCTTGGATGACGCAAAGAATTGGGCCACCAAGACTTCGCCCCGAAAGAACGATATCATCCATCTGGCAGAAACAAGTCTGCTCCCTTTATTGCAGGATGCAGAAACATTCAGACCCCGCAACAACAAGACCGTAAACAGTTGCCGGTTATCACTGCAACACCTGAACAAATTGCAATTGCTTGCCCACATTGACGAAGAAGTACGGGAGCTGAACCGCGAACACAACCGTTTCCTGTTGTCAGACACCAATGCCTTGCTCCATAACCTGGTACGAGATGGAGACTCTTCATTCGTATTCGAGAAAATCGGTGCCAATATCCGGAACGTAATGATCGATGAATTCCAGGACACCAGCCGTATGCAATGGGATAACTTCAAAATCTTATTGCTTGAAGGTCTTTCACAAGGAGCCGACAGCTTGATTGTAGGTGACGTGAAACAATCCATTTACCGTTGGCGAAATGGAGACTGGGGAATATTGAATGCGCTGGGTACCAAAGAAACGCCTATTCCCTACCCTGTACGTGTAGAAACTTTAAAAACAAACCGTCGAAGCGAAACAAATATCATCCGTTTTAACAACAGTTTGTTCACGGCCGCAGTGGAGTACCTGAATATGCTCCATCTGAAAGAATTACAGGAAGATTGCCGCCCGTTACAGCAAGCTTATGCCGACGTGGCACAGGAATCTCCACGAACCGAAGCCAAAGGATACATCAAGGCTACTTTCCTGGAACCGGACGAAGAACACGATTATACGGAACTGACCATCATCTCTTTAGGCGAAGAAGTACAGAGACTACTGGCTGCCGGTGTAAAACTAAACGATATCACCATCCTCGTTCGCAAGAATAAAAACATTCCTCCCATTGCCGATTATTTCGACAAAACAATGCATCTGCCTATTGTTTCAGACGAAGCTTTCCGACTGAATGCTTCACAAGCATTGTGCATGTTGATGGATGCTTTACGTTACCTTTCCAATCCTGATGATAAAGTAGCAAGAGCCTCATTAATTATAAATTACAAATTACAAATTACAAACGAAAACAAAGAAGGGCGAATGGAGAAGGAAGGAGCAAATGCGCCTGAAACGAAGTGGGATGATATACTAACTTCCCGACCGGAGGATGTATTGCCCGAGGCATTTGTCAACCGCATAGAGCCTCTTCGTCTAATGCCGCTATACGAATTATTGGAAGAACTGTTCAGTCTGTTTGAGATGAACCGGATCAAAGAACAGGATGCGTATCTCTTTTCTTTTTTCGATGCCGTAACGGAGTACCTGCAAAACAACTCATCGGATCTGGATGTATTTATCCGCTATTGGGACGAAACCTTATGCAACAAAACAATCCCCAGCGGAGAAATGGATGGTATTCGTATCCTTTCCATTCACAAATCAAAAGGATTGGAATTCCATACCGTCTTAATCCCCTTCTGCGACTGGAAGTTGGAGAATGAGACCAATAATCAATTAATATGGTGTTCACCTTCCGAATCACCTTTCAGCGCACTCGACATTGTTCCGGTCAATTATTCCTCTACCATGGCAGAATCAGTATACAGGCAAGAGTATCTTAACGAGCGTCTGCAACTTTGGGTGGATAACCTGAATCTGCTTTATGTAGCATTTACCCGTGCCGGAAAAAATCTCATCCTTTGGAGTAAAAAAGGCCAGAAAGGAACAATGTCCGAACTGCTTGCCAATGCACTGCCACACGTAGCCTCCCAGGAAGGTAATGAAAACTGGGACGAGGAAGAACCTTACGAAAGCGGAATACTCTGCCCATCGGAAGATAGCAAGCCGACGACGACCGCCCAAACCTCAGTCAACCGCCTTGCTCAAAAGCCTGACAAGCTCCCGGTACACATGGAGAGCATGAGGCATGAAATCGAATTCCGGCAATCAAACCGTTCAGCCGATTTCATTCAGGGAGTTGACGAAGATGAATCAGACAATCGCTTCATAAACCGGGGACGCTTACTGCATACTCTTTTTTCAGCCATTGAAACAGAAAATGACATCGACAATGCCATCGACCAACTTATATTCGAAGGCATCATCGGCAAACCGGAAACAGAAGATGAAATCCGAGAACTGACCCGGCATGCCTTTTCCATCCCCCAAGTGCAGGATTGGTATTCGGGAGACTGGCAATTGTTCAACGAGTGCGACATCATCTGGCAAGAAAAAGGGGAACTCCGAACCCGCCGACCGGACCGCGTCATGATGCGCGACAACGAAATTGTTGTCGTGGACTTCAAATTCGGAAAACAGAATAAAAAATATAATAAGCAAGTGCAGGGATATATGCAACTGCTCACACGCATGGGATACCCGAAAGAGAACATAAAAGGATACCTGTGGTACGTAGAAGAAGATTTAATAGAAAAAGTATAAAGAATCATGGTACGAGGAAAGCAAACTTGCAAAATCTTAAAAGACATCCGCCGGCTAATTGCCGAAGCAAATGATATCGAATATATCACTTCCGAATGTCAATACAAAGGGGATTGTACGGGTACATGTCCCAAATGCGAGGCAGAAGTGCAGTATCTGGAGCAACAACTGGCACGTAAACACATGGCAGGAAAAGCGATTACCATACTTGGAGTATCCGCAGGATTGGCAACAATGATGCCACAACCTGCCTGTGCGGAGCCGATCCATTCCGAAGCTCCGCATGGTTATTATATAGTAACTCCGGAAATACAGGAAAAACCGGTAATAAGAGTCCTCCCACCGGACTCTCTCGTACAGGAGGTTATTCCGCAAGATACTACCATATATGGCACAAATCAGTACGATGCACCGGATACAATGCCCGAATTTCCCGGGGGCATGATCGAACTGATGAAATTCATAAGCAAAAAATTAGATCTGAAACTCCCCGTTTATCAAGGTAATGGAACCCAAGGACGAACCACAGTCAGATTTGTCATCGAAAAGGATGGGAGTATCACAAATGCCAGAATCCTCAGAGGCGTTGATCCGTATTTAGATAAAGAGGCTCTGCGCGTAGTCAGAGAATTCCCTAAATGGAAACCCGGTACGGTAGCGGGACAACCTGTACGTGTGGAATATACTGTCCCGGTCATGTTTCGATTGCAGTAGATATAAGGCAATTATAAATCAGAATAATCATGGTACGAGGAAAGCAAACATGCAAGATATTAAAAGACATTCGCCGGCAAATTGCCGAAGCAAATGATATCGAATATATCACTTCCGAATGTCAATACAAAGGAGATTGTACAGGCACATGTCCCAAATGTGAATCAGAAGTACGATATCTGGAACATCAACTGGAACGACGACGCATGGCGGGAAAAGCGATCACCCTATTAGGATTGTCCGCAGGGATTATCACAATGAATGCCTGCGCCAACTCACCAGGCCAGTCAGCAAAGAACACCTCAGAGATCAAACTTGAGTGTCAGAGCGTGCCGACGGATAAGGACTCACTCTTTTTAATCAAAGGTACAGTTACAGACAGTCTGACTCAAAAACCAATTGTCGGGGCCAATGTCTCTGAAAGAGAAACTACAAATGGTACTCTAACAGATGCGAATGGTGAGTTTACACTAAAAGTTTCCGGTAAATATCCGCTAATCATCCAATACGTTGGAATGGAAACACAGGAAATTGAAATAAATAAGAAGGGAGCAACTTACATTCAGGTTGCACTGCGTGAAAGCAATATGACAATGGGAGAATCAACAATAATATCCGGAGAAATACTGGAAGGAGATGTTGATTACGAAACAATAGAAACAACACTACCGGAATTTCCCGGAGGCACACAAGCTTTATTCAATTTCATATGTGAGAATCTGCAATATCCCAATAACGATACATGCGTGACAGGGCGCGTTGTAGCACAATTCACTGTCAAAGAAGACGGCAGCATCGCAAATGCCCGAGTAATCCGTGGCATCCATCCTGATTTTGACAAGGAGGCTCTGCGGGTGATTAATATGATGCCCAAATGGAAACCTGGTACCAAACAAGGGGAAGTGGTTGACACAGAGTACACCGTACCCATAATGTTCAGTGCAGAATAGTTATCAAAAACAAAAGATTAAGATGCAAACTTTTCTTCAATTAGTTGCCCAAGACTTACACCAAAAGATAGGAAACGATCTTTCACGGGTCGCCATTGTTTTTCCGAACAAACGTGCCAGCCTTTTCTTCAACGAGCATTTGGCGGCACAAAGTGACCGCCCTTTATGGTCTCCCGCTTACGTCAGCATCAGTGAACTGTTCCGACAGCTTTCTCCATGGAAGCTGGGTGACCCCATCCGCTTAGTTTGTGAGCTCTATAAAGTATTTCGTGAAGAAACACATAGTGAAGAAACACTTGATGATTTCTATTTCTGGGGAGAACTTCTTATCAGCGATTTCGATGATGTCGATAAAAATCTTGTTGATGCCGACCGTCTATTCTCTAATCTGCAAGACCTGAAAAATATCATGGATGATTACGACTTCCTTGACTCCGAACAGGAAGAAGCCATCCGTCAGTTCTTTCAAAACTTCTCCATCGAGCGACGCACGCAACTGAAAGAGAAGTTTATCTCCTTGTGGGATAAATTAGGCGATATTTATCACGGCTACCGCAACAATCTCGCAGAACTTGGCATTGCTTATGAGGGTATGATGTATCGCTACGTCATGGAAGAACTGCAACCGGAAAAGCTGAAATATGACCGGTATGTTTTCGTTGGTTTCAATGTATTGAATAAAGTGGAAACCCGTTTTTTTGAGCGTCTGCGTGATGCCGGCAGAGCATTGTTCTATTGGGATTATGACTTGTTTTACACCCGTCTGCCTCGTGAAAAGACTCCGCCTTACACACATGAAGCCGGCGAATTCATTCTCCGCAACCTGAAAATCTTCCCCAACGAACTACCCGAAACCGCATTCGATGTATTAAGACATCCTAAAAATGTACGTTTCATCTCCGCTCCTACCGAAAATGCACAGGCACGCTATTTGCCGGAATGGGTACGTTCCGTTATGAAAAACGATCCATCAGGTACACCAACCCAGGAAAAAGAGAATGCTGTGGTACTTTGTAATGAATCTCTTTTATTACCCGTACTCCACTCCATACCATCAGAAGTAAAGAATGTCAATATCACGATGGGATTTCCGCTGGCACAGACCCCTGTATACAGTTTCATCAGCGCACTCATGGAACTGCAAACCAATGGCTATCGCAGAGATACAGGACGTTATTCATACGAAGCCGTCCAGGCTGTATTGAAACATCCCTATACACGCCAATTGTCCCCCTCCGCAGAAAAACTGGAGAAACAGCTGACGAAAGACAATCGCTTCTACCCTCTGCCTTCCGAATTAAAGCAAGATGAGTTTCTGGAACAGGTATTCACTCCGCAGACCGGCATTTCAGCCCTCTGCCAATATCTGACGGATACACTTCGCGAAGTCTCCATCCTCTACCGGCAAGAACAGGAAACAGATGATATTTTCAATCAGCTTTACCGGGAGTCCTTATTCAAGAGCTATACCCTCATCAACCGTCTGCTCAGTCTTATTGACAGTGGCGAACTAAATCTGCAAACTGACACTTTGAAGCGTCTTCTTTGCCGCTTGCTTGCAACCTCAAATATTCCGTTCCACGGTGAACCAGCCATCGGTATGCAAGTAATGGGAGTGCTGGAAACACGTAACCTTGATTTCCGAAACCTTATCATGCTCTCCCTCAACGAAGGTCAGCTGCCCAAAGCCGGTGGAGAATCATCCTTCATCCCTTACAATCTGCGGAAAGCTTTCGGCATGACCACTATCGAACATAAGAATGCGGTCTATGCATACTACTTTTACCGACTGATACAACGCGCTGAAAATATCACTTTATTATATAATACATCTTCTGATGGACTGAACCGTGGAGAAATGTCCCGTTTCATGCTGCAATTTCTTGTTGAATCGCCGCACGATATTTCACGCGAATACCTGGAAGCCGGACAGTCTCCTCAAAGTGGCAGAGAAATCCGCATAGAGAAAACACCGGAAATCATTGCGAGAATGTATGAGAAATACAATCTCGTCCGCCATCCCAAAGCACTGTTCTCTCCTTCTGCACTCAATGCTTATCTGGATTGCCGTTTGAAATTCTACTATCGTTATGTGGCCGGATTAAAAGCTCCCGATGAAGTGAGTGCTGAAATAGATTCCGCACTGTTCGGTACTATTTTCCACCGTTCAGCAGAATTGGCATATAAGGATCTGACTGCAAATGGAAAAGAAATACAAAAAGAAGACCTGGAGCAACTGTTACGCAATGACGTGAAATTACAGAATTATGTAGATACAGCTTTCAAAGAAGAGTTCTTCCACGTTCTCCCCACAGAAAGGCCTGAATATAATGGTACGCAACTTATCAATGCCAAAGTGATTGCATCCTATCTCCGCCAATTGTTGCGCAACGACCTGCAATATGCTCCTTTCGCCATGGAAGGTATGGAAGAACCTGTAAATGAGATCATGGAAATAGAAACTCCGCAAGGAAAACTGGCACTGAATATCGGTGGTACCATCGACCGTATGGACAGTAAGGGCGATACTTTGCGTATTGTAGACTATAAAACCGGTGGCAGCCCCAAAACTCCCGAAAATATAGAGCAACTGTTCACTCCTGCCGACGGACGTCCAAACTATATTTTCCAGACTTTCCTGTACGCTTCCATCATGTGCCGCAAACAATCGTTGAAGGTTGCCCCTTCCTTGCTCTACATTCACCGTGCAGCATCAGAAACTTATTCTCCTGTAATTGAAATGGGGGAAGCCCGCCAACCCAAAATACCGGTCAACAATTTCGCTTTTTATGAAGATGAGTTTCGCGAACGCCTGCAAAACCTATTACAAGAAATATACAATCCGGAAGAACCCTTCACACAAACTGAAGATAAAAGGAAATGTGAGTTCTGTGATTTCAGAGACCTGTGCAGGCGCTAATAACAAAACAGACCGTCCGTTCACCTGGAACAGACGGTCTGTTTTGTTTTTCTTTATTGTACATTTATTTTTTCAACGGAACTGAAAAACTGAATATAGAACCTTCGCCCTTCTTCGAAGTAAACCACAACTTACCACCATTCTTCACCACAAAGTCCTGGCACAACAACAATCCCAAGCCGGAACCTTCTTCGTTGTTAGTACCGAATGTACTGAAGTGAGTATCTGTATGCAGCAATTTCTTTTGTCCTTCTTCATCAATACCGCAACCGTGGTCTTGCACGCTGACTACTGCCATGCCATCCTTCGCTTCCAGCTTCACCAGCACCTCAGAGTTTTCGTTACTGAACTTAATAGCATTGCTTATCAGATTGCGTACTACGGTCTTCAGCATATCGATGTCGGCAGATACAGCTAACTTCTCCGGTTTCTCTTCACGGATTGTAATCTTCTTCATACCGGCTACCATATTGAAAATGTCGATCACTCCATCCACAACCTCCACTACATCAATGTCCTGATATACTACATTCAACTTACCAATCTGGCTCTTGGTCCACTTCAGCAAGTTATCCAGCAAAGAGAACACATCTTCTGTCGTCTGGTTTGCCATTGTCAGCAGTTCATACATCTCATCACCGATTTTCTCGGACGGCAGATTCAATATCAACATATTCAGCACCATCTTGATGGAGCCCATAGGAGAACGTAAATCATGAGCAATCACCGAATAAAGTTTGTCACGTCCGGCAATGGTACGTTGCAGCTCTTCGGTTTTATTCAAAATAATACGTTTGGCAGCTACCAACGAAATCTGGTGGGTTACACGGATAATCAGCTCTTCCTTGTTAAAAGGTTTGGAGATAAAGTCATTTGCTCCCACCTGGAAACCTTTTACAATATCCGTCGTGCTGTTCAGTGCAGTCAGGAAGATGATAGGAATATCTGCGGTTTTGGGATTTGCTTTCAAATGTTGTGCCACCTCAAAACCACTCATATCCGGCATCATCACGTCCAGCAACACCAAATCCGGGTTTTCCTTATCTACCTGCTCTAATGCTTGCCGACCGTTACTTGCCGTAGCGATTGCAAATTTTTCATTTGTCAAGAGTACCTTCAACAATAATACGTTGGACATCACATCGTCGACGATGAGAATTTTGTACTCAGAAGGATTAATTTCCATATTCATCTTATACAATATTGTTTTCCCGTTTATCTATATAATCTATTTACGATATTCCTTAAAATATTCCACAATCCGCTTCAAACCGTCTTCCAGTTCAATGGCAGGCTTCCAGTTCAGCTTCTCTTTTGCCAGCGTGATATCCGGCTGACGTTGTTTAGGATCATCATGCGGAAGTGGTTTGAACACCAACTTCGACTTCGATCCTGTCAACTGAATCACTTTTTCCGCTAACTCGAGGATGGAAAATTCATTCGGATTTCCAAGGTTCACCGGACCAATAAATTCATCCTCCGTGTTCATCATTCTCACCATTCCCTCTATGAGGTCATCGATATATTGAAAGCTTCGCGTCTGATCTCCTGTTCCATAGATAGTTATATCATGATCCTGCAATGCCTGAACCACAAAATTGGAAACCACTCTTCCATCATTCGGCAGCATTCGTGGACCATACGTGTTAAAGATACGAATAATTTTAATACGAATGTTGTTTTGCCGGTGATAATCCATAAACAAAGTTTCAGAACAACGCTTCCCTTCATCATAACAAGAACGGATGCCTATTGGATTTACGTTTCCCCAATAACTTTCTACTTGAGGGTGCACTACCGGATCACCATATATTTCACTGGTAGAAGCTTGTAGAATCTTGGCATTCGTCTTCTTTGCCAATCCCAGCATATTAATGGCTCCCAATACAGAAGTCTTTATCGTTTTGATCGCATCATATTGGTAATGTATCGGTGATGCCGGACAAGCTAAATTGTATATTTCATCAAGAGTTTCGGTATGATAGGGAAATTCCACATCGTGATGCACAAACTCAAAAAGAGGATTGCTTTTCAGATGCTCGATATTTGCTTCCGCGCCGGTAAATAGATTGTCAAGACATATCACATGATGTCCTTCATTTATCAACCGTGTGCATAAGTGCGACCCTATAAAACCAGCACCACCGCTAACCAATATATTTTTCATGTAAGTTTTTTATAATGTCCGAAGACTTATGAAACCAGTTTGTTTGTTTATGATGGCAAAAGTAGGAGATTTGGTTAACTTATGCAAGTTTGTAACAAGATATTTCACTTGTTAATGATAACAAAAGAACATAATAGAAACAAAAATACCCCAAACGGGCATTTTATTCTTCGGGAACCGGCGTTTCAACCGGATTTGGAATACTAAAACTTTTGTCCGAGAACAAATCCGCCAAGCCGGAAATCTGCTTCAAACGAAGAAGTTCATCGCGATCCATGCCTATATTTTTCATAATCCATTGGTCGGACATACCCGCTTTATCCAGTTCGGCCACGATGTGGCACATCAGTTCGATATTGTGCGAACCTCGTGCACGGTTATGCCGGATGGTAGATGCCATTCGATTGGATAATTCTTTATCAATCACCACTACAGGCAACAAACCGTTTTCCCGCTGATAAATTCGCTTGGAGCTTCTCAACACACTATAACGATGATACCCGTCTACCAGTATATAACGGTCGGTTTCGTTATCATAGTAACATACGCAAGGCATCGTAAAACCATCCTCCCAAATAGAAAGTTCCAGTAATTTCATCTCAGGTGGTGCCACTATGTTGGGATTATAATCATTCGCCACTATTTTCTCCACCGGCACAGCTTTTACGGCATATACCGGACTTTGATCTACACTCATAACATCATATTTTTGAATTGTTCCATTATTTTATCTCGTTTGTATGCTTCCTCCTTATTTAAGGCAAAACCCATATATTTGCAGGCATGATCATTCTTCAGAATACATACACACATTCTCTTATACGTGGGGATTTCACGAAACTCAGAAATGTCTATGTCATCCAAATAGTCCATTTTAACAGGCTTCTTATGCGTCTTATAATTGGTCGTATTCACCACTTCCAATGACACGCCGGCTTTTCTTAGTTTCTCAATGGTCTCCTCAGCAAGACACCCGCCTTTCGTACGCCAGAATTCAATGCTGACAGTCAGTTTCTTCAAATAATTGCGCCGGGTAGTTTCGGGTAAGGTAGAGAGCAGAAATTGCATGAATTCTTTCCAGGTATACCCCTTCGGCAGACGGACGGTTTGCCAGCCCATAGCATGGGTTCCGCCATAAATCCCGGTAAAGTTCACCCCATTAACACGGCCTACCATCTTGCCCCATGTACTTGGATCAATCACTTTATAAAGGCGAAGACTTTCCTGAGCTTCACAAAGGAAGGGGCTTGCTACGCGCTGGCGCTCAATGTTTACACCTGCTTTATAATATAAATCATATAAATGATTATAGTCCCAGCCAAACCTTCCATTGGCTACCCAGATATCTGTCGTTTTCCAGTCGAAAACAGGATAAGCATTGAAGATATCATTTCCGATTTTAGAAGTCCATCGGTAATTATGATACATCTGATATTTCCGGGCAAGGTGAATACTGCGCCAGCGATTGAAACTTTCCTGCGTACGAATACCTATGAGAAAGCAGGATCGAACCGCATCTTTCCTTGCATGCAACCATTTGGCAAAATGCATCTGAAATTCATAATCCCACATTGCATCCGTATAAAAAGGGAAGTCCTCTACGGTCATGCTGCCTTCCGGTATGTTCCGTACCCATATATCACGCATCTCCGGATCCCAAGGACGCCAATAATTCTGATACATAGACGTACAGGTGGTTACTTTAAAAGGTACGCACACGCGATATACCTCCAGAATATCCTTATTAGCTTCCAGAATACGGTCCACGTAATCGATAGTCATGCTATACTGAATTTCATAATCCATGTGGTAAACAGAAAGTTTACGCTTCAGATTATTGCGACGGATGTAATCAATGCATAAATTCAATAACACGCCACTATCTTTCCCTCCCGAAAAGGATACACAGATATTATCAAATTCTTTAAATATAATGTGTAACCGTTCTTGTGCTAATTCATATACATTCTTCTGAACCTCCCCCATTCTATTTCTCCTTATTCATTTTTACATAGCGTTTCCATTCTTTCTCCACAGAAAAGCCTAATTCCTGGAATATTTTTTGATGCTCAATAAATGTAACTGAGCTCAACTGCTTATCTTCATCTGTGCTGTCTATAACTTTCTCCAAAAGAGCTTTTAATACTTCTGCATTATTCTCCTTTATATAATAGTTATTAATAATTGCTTCCGATTTCTTATGTTCCAGCGGTATAAAGCCAACTATTTCTTTTCCTTCCACCGCAATAAACCATATAAAGTTTTCTGAAGTGCGAAAAGGGTAATTATAGTTCTGTTTCAATACTACAGGATTCATAACCAATGGAGCGACCAGTTGATACAACCGTTTCTCCGTGCCTTTTAATTCAACTATTTGTGTCATTATCGATTTGTTATTTATTATGGTTTGAGTTTACATTCCCATATAAAATAGTGCAGACAAAATTAAATAAAAAAAGAATAGAGACAATAAAGAATGGAGAAAATTAATAAAATTATATTTATTAAATATATAAATCTTAAACTACAGTATATTTCTATAAAATTACTTATTGAGTTAGCCGGTAAGGTCGTTGTCACAACCTAACGCATTGCCCGGCGATACCGTGGTTCACATTTGTGCCGCTTCGCTCCGTATCAATTATATGAAAATAGAAAATTTCATTTTCAACCGATTACCGAAAAGAGTAAATAGAAGTAATGTATTTTCATAACATTAGCATGGAAATATTCAGCTCTGTTTTTGATATAAAACCATTTATTGACAAATCCTGAATGGAAGGATTAAGGCAAGCATTATTTACTGATATTCAAGATATTAAGCAAGAGAAAAAACATCATATTGGTGTCATTTTGGTGTCAGTGTCACCTATACACGCATTTGGAAGCAAAAAACAGAAAAAGGAAGTATCGATATGTTTATATTTAAGATAAAAAGAGAACAAGCTCAATTTACGGCAAAAAATTCCGCACAGACGGTACATGTATACATATTTCACAATCTAAGTATCTACTCTTGCAGTGCAGAAGAAAGAGAATTGAAGAACATGCTAAAAGACATAAAAAAGTATAAACACAAAATACAAATTAAAAATAATACACTATTAATCAACAAGTTGCTAATAAATTCAAGCCACACACTCTCCAAAAGACGTGTATAGGTGACACTGACACCAAAAATGACACCTATTCACTCGCCAGAACCTTGCCGATCAGGATTGATTTAGTAAATATATTTCTAATACTATATCAATAGTATTAGAAGAAGCAATGTTCTGTCCTGAAAGAAGCAATGTTCTATTCAAAAGCATTGCTTTATATGCGACATAACATTGCTTCATATTCTATCTCATGAAATCAAGTTTAGAGCCTATTTATCAAACAGCCCAGTTGCGCAATACAACATCCTATAACGGAGCTCACGCTCTCCAACATGGTTAACAAAAGTTGTAATCAATACAATTTTGGATAAAATTCATAAAAATATTATTGTTTTGATTATTTCCTGTAGAAAATACTACCTGCACTCAAAACTTTCCTATGCAACCGTTGTTGTAATAATCCCAACAGGACGTACGCAACCAAAATTAGTATTGGGAAATTTTATAAACAATTATTTTTATAGGACATGAAAATTAAACAGTTATTATTAGCAGGAGTCGTAAGTATAGCATTATTCTCTTGCAGTGACAAAGACGATGTTTCTGTTTCACAGGACGAAATAAAATCCATTTCAGTATCATTAGGCGGAATCAAGACAAGAGCTTCTTCTCCAACAGATATCATCACATCGGATATTAAGAATGTGAGCAGTGTATTAATCAATCTGACTGACGTAAATGGAAAAATCATAACTTCCAAAGCCGTCACCAAAGATGAAGTGCTTAACTCCGACTGGAATAAATTGACCGATCCAGCAAAAGGATTGAAGTTCATAAACATTCCCGAATCCGTTTCTAAAGTGTATATTTATGGAAATCCCGGGAATGCCGTAACTAACAATGTAGTTAATACCAAGTTAGCTAATCAACAGGGTAGCGAAGTGCTTTACTATGGTATGGACGATGATCTGAAACCTATCGTTAATGAACCGATAGATCCGACTCCGACAGCAGGTAAGACTTATACGGCACAAGTGACCATAGCCCCTATTGTAGCCCGACTGCAAATTACCAAGATTTCATTCAAGAATTCAGGTAACTTCGATTTTACCCGAACCATTGACGGAACAGATAAAAAAGCAACAGTTAGTTGGACAGGATTCTCAGGAAATGTAAAAGGCTTCTATATGAATAACTTCTATAACACTTACAAGAATCCGGGAACAATGGACAACCTGCTTCTGAACTCAACTTTCGAAGGACATATCCATGATGGTATGTGGACTTTCGACACTACCCCGATAGTGGATGCAGCTCCGTTTGCCAGCTACATTATATACAATGAAGACGGAACCTACGGCAACCTGCCACTGGATTTAGCCGGCAAATGTTATGCTTTCAATTTCTTCCCGGGCACAGCCATACCGCAATTGCATTTAGATCTTTCTGATTTGAACATCACCGGCCTGAAGTCATCCGACACGGAAGTATTTAACCCGGACTTAGCAAATGGCGCACGCTTTGCCAACCTGGTGAAGTATTATAAAGAAGTAAATACTGAACTGACAGCAGCCGACTTCAAACCCGGTACCCTTTATAATATGGAGATAGAGTTAGTTCCGATGCTCGACAATGACTTAGGAAATGTACAATACAACGTACTGGTACACGTCACAGTCGCTCCGTGGAATGAAGAAACAATCACTCCGGGATTTGATCTGGAACAATAAGTTTCAGACTCAACAAACCCTGAAATATGAAAAAGGCAATAATTCTATACATCCTGCTACTGGTAACAGTGACAGGGTGTATAAAAGAAAACCTTGATGATTGTGAGACAACTTTGTACTTCAGCTACCTGGGTGATGGAACAAAGGAAATCTTTCCTCAGAAAATAGAAAAGGTAGATATGTATATATACAATCAGAACAATGTATTTGTACAGAAAACAGTTCTCAACCGGAAAGAGCTCAACCGCCAACGCGGCACTACCTTGAATTTGCCAAGCGGTCAATATCACATTATATGCTGGGGAAACTCCCTCAACGACACACGGATAAACGAAGGTTCATCCTTGCAAAACAACCTTGTCGGAGCCCCGCATTATTTTACGAAAGAGTTGATATCGACCAATGACAGTCTGTATTTTGGAGAAAGAGAGATTACAATTGTCAATGAAAGCTATAAGGTTGACACCGTTTATTTCAGCAGTGCGCATATAAAAATGCAAATAGAGCTGGAAGGACTGGATGTTGGCAGTACACGTGCAGCCACTTCCCCCGTCAGTATAGAAATGGGGAAATTAAGTTCAACAGTGGACTTCACCAAAACGTTTTCAAACGAACGCGTCTCTTATTTCCCGTTGGTAACTTTTGACCCCAACGTACAAAAGTTTGGTTCAAAATTCAACGTATTACGATTTAATGATGATAATGAAGTATATCTGCGATTGCGCGACCTTCAGAGCAATGAAGAATTATACACCATGCAATTAAAGGACTTCATGAAAGATAATAATATTACTGTAAATGGCATCAATGAAGCTGCGGTAGGCATCCGCATCTATTTCAATGGAACCGCCATCACAGTAAAACCCTGGGACGAGGAAGTGATCAGACCGGGGATATAACCCCCAATGTATATGAAGCTAAAATTAAAATACCGGTTCTGTTTGCAGTTGTTTGCCATGGCACTGCTGCTATACTCTTGCAGTGAAAACGAGACGCCGATATCCGATACAACCGATAATCAGGCCCGGCTAAACTTTCTGATCAAAACGGCTCCTACAAACAAAGCTTTGATTCATGGAGACGATGGCAGCTTTTCCAGTCTGGCACTCTATATTTTCAATAAAGCAGACCAGCACTGTGAATATTCGGAACTGATTCCGGAATTCACCCCGCAGAGACTGGAAGAGTTTTCACGCTCTGTCAATGTGTCGCCACAGACAAAAGTAATTTATGCGATTGCTAATTATAACGATCCCGATAAGACCTTTTCTGTTCCGGTGTCTCCCGACCTTACATTGCAGCAATTGGAAAGCCTGACGGTATCCGGCAACGCTTTTACTGACAGCAATATCCTGATGGTCGGAAAAAAGGAAGTTGCAATCAATAGTGAATATGTAGTAGCGGAAGTTCCTATGGAACGCCTGGTAGCACGGCTGGACATCTATATGTTCAAGAATCAGGGATTGGAGAGTTCGAGTGTAGTTGTCAACTCCATAGAATTTGTCAATCAGATACTTAATACAAATAGTAGTCCGGAGGTAACATCAATGCCGACGCCCATTAGCAAGAAGAATGTTTCGGAGGTATTTCTTGGAGGAACAACTCTGCAACTTATGCCGTCTGATTTATCTGAAATAGTACCGGAGAATGCACATGCTTCATTCTATACATATCGAAATATAGTTCCTGACGCTACACCGGACGCTAACACTCCCTATATACGCATAAAGGCACTGTTCAACGGGATCAGTTATACGTACAGGGGATATCTTACCGACCAGGGGCAGACAACCCATAAGTACAGTCTGCTGCATAATACAGTTTACCGCGTCATGGCTATGCTCGACCATCCGGACAACCAGTTAATAATAAAAACGACTCCCTATCCATGGGAGCTTACCTCGTCTGAAATCGGACAAGAGATCACGGAGGACGACTATCAGCTTCAACCGTACAATGGAGATGACGCCGGTGCCACTACAGGCATCGTGCAATTTCCCTACATAGCGAACGGAGAAGCCCATAATGAGACTTCCTACGCCAACTACAGTTTTAGTCTGACAGCCCCTGCCGGTGCCATCTGGACCGCTACTCTGACCAATGGACTTGACTTTACGTTCGGCATGAACGACGGTCTCAACGTTTCCAAAGGGATAGCCCGTGATGAAGCATATACGATACAGGTAGGAGCCACCAAACGCTGGAGTGGGAATCCTAAGAGCACTTACTTCTACATAACCGCAGGAGGCGTGAAACTCAAGATCAATCCGAAGCAAAGCAATGGCAACCGCCAGTTTCCGGGCGACAACGACACGGATATTTTAATCCGCCAAACCGAATATAAATAAGATGAATTATGAAACGAAATAAACTATATATCCTCCCGCTGATACTCTCATTATTCTGGGGACTCACCTCTTGCGAGGATGATTCTTCCATCGAATCGGCAGGAACAGGATCGGTAAGCGGAATTACCCTGAAACTGTCTATGCCCAGCTCCGTGGCTTCGCGTGCCGTGGAAGAGCCGGGCGAAGAAGTGCTCAATGAAAATACGATAAAATCATTAGATGTTTTCGTTTACCGTGAAGGAGCAGACGAATGCCTGTTCTACCAGCATTTTGCGTTTTCTCCCGAACTGACCGGAACCGGGGAACATACAGCTACCCTGGATGCCGCACAGGAGAAATTCGATCAGAACATCAACCATACCATTTATGTAGTAGCCAACCATACGGCAACCATTCCGGCTGCGGGATTATCCCTTCCGGAACTGAAGGCGCTCACCGCCCCTACTCTGGATGCAGATAAAAAACAAGATGCATTCTTAATGGACGGAAAGCATACAATGGTGCTGAATGACGGAATCATCGTCAACAAAGAGATTCCCGTTGTTCTTAAACGCGCGACCGCCAAGATCAGAATAAGCCTGAATTATGTAAACAGTTTCACCCCCATAGACAATAATATACCTTCAAAAAAGATGGTCAACTATGCCACCAGTGGCTCATCCATTGCAGACGGTAGTGTAAATACCCCCACTCTGCAAAGTATGAACTCATTTACGGAACAAAATACAGGTGCAGGCAATAGCAATCAATTCATCCTCTATTCGTATGCCAATGATTGGACCAAAGATACGAATAGAGAAAGTTATGTACTCATCAATGTCCCTGTAAAGGACGCTGATGGTAACACTACTACTCAGAACTATTACAAAATACCGGTAAACTATCGGCTATCGGACGGAAGCACAGGCCAGACTGAAAATCTCTATAAACTGGAACGTAACCGCCTGTATGATATCCGCGTGAACATAGACAAGAAAGGTGATACCGACCCGCATTCCGCAGTTCCGCTGAATGCCGGATACACCATACAGGATTGGAGCACCCACGAAGTACTTGTTTCCGTAGAAGGAATCAACTTTATCTATGTAAAAGATACCAAGATTTCGATGCCCAACAGTACGCAGTTCACCACTACCTTCCAGTCATCCACACCGGATGTAGAAATACAGAAGATTACTGTAAATGGTGTATCGGTTTCCAACGGTGGAAAAGAGATAACCATCACCGCTACCCCGAATGTAAAGTCCGGCAACATAACCATAACGAGTCCTCTTCCTGAAAACTTCCTAGCCAAAAATATCACCTTTCAGGTAGTCAATGGTGCCGGACTTACACAACCTGTCACTGTCTCCCAATATCCGGCCCTCTACATCGGTTCTGACATTTCAGCCGATGTCCCCGGAGGAAGCCAAGGGCAAAATAATACGAAGATGTATATAATGAATTCCTTCGTCGCCGACTTCTCTACTCTTCCCAATCCGGACGAGTTTGACGAAGACTTCGGTAGCGGATATTCCCATTATGCAGCCAATCCCGCATTAGGCGCATCTTACGCTTCGTACATACGTGACAATGCCGTACTCGGTTATCCGCTGACAGACAGTGAACACGCAGCCATAGATACGGAAGAAAACAACCGGAGAATCTCTCCGCACTTCATGCTTGCCTCACAACATGGTACGACAACGGCAAGCACATACACCGCATCCAGAATCAAATGCCGGGATTATGTAGAGCGGGATGCCACTACCGGAGAAACCTATTCCGACTGGCGTATGCCCACGCAAGCGGAAATCTACCTGATAGATGTCTTACAAAACATCCGGATATGCGAAGTAAAAGGCATCCTTGAAGGAAATTATTATTGGAGTTCAAATGCTTCCGGTGCTGTTAACTTCATGGACCCCCGCGTTGGAGAAGGTGGTAAATTCAGTCCGCTGAATGCATCCGTCCGATGCGTCCGCGACATCCGGTAAACAGTATTGATGGATTAAAATTAGAAAAGAATGAAACGATTAACCTACCTTATAACACTCCTCGGTCTTCTTCTGGCTTCGTGTACAGATGAAGATACTCTCGGCACTCCCCTGACTGGAAATGACGATAAGACCGCCTTTCAGTTCTCGGTAAACATGCCTGAATATACACCGGCACTCACCCGTGCCGTCACAGATGAGAATGCTATTAACGACCTGTGGTTGATGACCTTCGATGCCAACGGACTATTCATAGGGCGGGCTCATGCCTCGCTCCTGAGCAGTAACAGTAATGGTACCGGGACATTCCAGGCAAATATACCCGATGACGCAAGAATCATTCACCTCATTGCCAACTATTCCCAATGGGATAGTTTTGACGAACGTGCCGCCATGCAGAAAGATGAAAGAGAGATCATGCCTTCATTGAACAGCACCAATTTAGTATTCTGGGGAAGACAAACAATCTCTTCCGCCAATGACACTCCCAATGTCACACTTTACCGCAACCTGGCCAAAGTGACTGTAGAAACCGAAGCTACGAATTTCGAAGTAACAGGATATGCGCTCTGTAACTATGCAAGTAACGGAACGGTGGCTCCATTCAACCCGAATACCCCCGTTACCCCGTTCACCTTGATAGACGGCACGCCGACCTTGCCTCGCAGTCCCATCTCCAAAATCGATCAGACAGAAACAGACTGTAACATGGACGCCAAATATATGTTCGAGAATGAGAACTATTCCAACGATCAGACCTATATCATCATTAAGGGAAAGCTGACAGGAAAGACCGAAGAGCTTTATTACAAGATACAGCTTCTTGATACGGACAAGAAGCCCTACCCCGTCATGAGGAATTACCACTACAAGATTGTGATAAAATCCTTCAGCGAGAGTGCAAACGGAAGTACTGAATTTGCCGATGCTAAAACTTCAGAACCTTCCAATAATATCTATGCCGAGATATTCAAGGAATCTCCTTCTATCTCCGACAATAACAACAATGTGCTGACAGTAAGCAGACTGCACTTCCTGTTCACCCAGGCAGGCACCTTGAAGTTATCAGCCCAATACACGGCCAACGGCGTGACTGATAACTCTAAAATCAGCGTATCCATAGCCGAAGATCAGGGAAGCATACTTCATAATCTCTCTTATGACGGAAATGGGAATATTTCTGCCGATGTATCCCGCATCATTACGGGACAATATGAAGCTACAATTACCGTTAAGGCAGGTGTACTTTCACGTACCATCACGATCATATCCAGTGCGTTATATCTGTTCGATCCCGCCGGATTATCACCCGAAATATACACTGCCCGTGACCAGGACGTAGCACTGAGCTTCACTATTCCATCGGCAATACCCTACTATTTGTATCCGTTGAAGTGTACCATTACCACAGGCAACCTCTATCCGGTAGAGCCTAACAAAAACCTGCAACTGGAGTACACTAACGGAGGGTATCAGTATGTCTATTGGGCCACCGGTCCCGGAACCAAAGTATTGAACTTCCGTACCAGTCTTGAAAACAGCGATGAAACCGTTCTGATAGCCAATGAAATCTTCCAGACAAAGAGCGTGGAAGTAAAATCGCGCCACTTTGCCAATGTTTCCGTCAATGGAGACAATACGGTAAATTACGGTGTGAACAATACAGCCAGCTTTATGTTTACTATTCCATCATACCCGGATTATCCGCCCACATACCCGTTAACGGTGTTTATTGCAACCCAAAATCTGCAAACCACCCAAAGCGGTTGGACAGCAGTTGCAGGTGGTTATCAACGGACTTACGCTTCACAGCCTTCAGGAGGACAAACCGTCACGTTTACCTCTAAAAAAGCTTTAAGCAGTGAAAAGCTGATAATATCCGCTCCCGGATTCAGTCCTACGACCATTGGCTTTGAGAATATTCTGGCGCAGTCAATAACTGCCAGCAATACGATACAGGTTTATCAGAATAACGGCTTGCTCAATATCCCCCGCTATACGGTAACCTCATCAGATACCGGCATTGCATCTGGTTTTACCACCAGCCGCACCAGCACTTATTCAACGACCATATACGCCGGAGCCAAATTGAATGATGTGGTTACTTTCACTCTGAGGAATTATAACTATTCCGCCACATATAAAGTGGAAGAGTTACTGCAAAATCCGGCTATTGTTTTACGATAATATAATGTAATGAAAATATGAAAACGATTAAATTCCTTTTATTGGCAGCCCTGATGCTCACATACACCATCAGTACGTACGGACAGGACAAAAGCCACTACATGCCTAAATTTGCAATAAAGACCAATGCATTGTATTGGGCTACCACTACGGCTAACCTTGGATTTGAGGTCGGACTCTCCAAGAAGCTGACCCTCGATATATCCGGTAACTACAATCCCTGGAAATTCTCGGATCACAAACAAATCAAGCACTGGCTGGTACAGCCTGAACTTCGTTACTGGCTGTGCGAGCGCTTCTACGGACATTTCTTCGGCCTGCACGCTCATTATGCAGAAGCGAATGTAAGCAACCTGAATATATTAGGTTTGGGACACGAACGCTATCAGGGCAATATCTATGGAGCCGGCATTTCTTATGGATATCAATGGATACTGAACAAGCGCTGGAGCATGGAAGCGGAAATCGGTGTAGGCTATGCCCGCATAGACTACGATAAGTACAACTGCGGCAAGTGCGGCAGCAAACTCGACAGCGGACACAAAAACTACATTGGTCCTACCAAGGTAGCATTAAACATCATATACGTCATAAAATAATATAGTCATGAAAAAAATACTGATATACTCTGTTTTGTGCCTCATAGCCGCACTTCCGGTCAGCGCGCAAAAATTCTATAAAGATGCCATCAACATCACCAATGCCTCCCTATGGCAACAGGGAGAGTCGCTCTACATAAACATGCAGATGGATATGCGGAACCTGAAAGTCAGCAATGACCGCACCCTGACGCTAACTCCCGTACTGACAGGTACGGATAATAATGTCGTATTGCCGGAAATCGTTATCAACGGACGCAGAAGGCAAAAGGCCTATCTCCGTGCCATGGCTTTGGATAAGGCAACCAATATGGAGATTCCTTACAATACTCAGGAAGTTCTGAACTACACACAAGTCATCCCTTACGAACCATGGATGGAAAATGCTTATCTGAATCTGGAAGAAGATTTATGCGGATGCGGAGGACACCAGGAGGTACTGACACAGGAAATGATTATGAACGGAGTTTCTACGGAAACCAAACGTCTGGCTGCACTGCAACCTGTCCCCTCTTACATTCAGCCGAAAGCAGAAGTAGTAAAAGCACGTAGCGAACAATATGAAGCTCATCTCGATTTCCCCGTAGGCAAGTCCGTTATTCTACCGGATTTCATGAACAATCAGACGGAGTTGCGGAATATCCGGGAGATGTTCAATAAGGTACAGAATGACAAGAAGTTAACCATTACCGGTGTTTACATTGAAGGATTTGCTTCCCCCGAAGGACCGCTTAAACTCAATGAGCAACTATCTAAGAGCCGTGCCGAAGCGTTGAAGAAATATCTGTCCGTACACGAACAGATTCCTGCCAATCTCTACAATGTCTCCTTTGGCGGTGAAAATTGGGAAGGACTGGTAAAAGCTCTGGAAGCCTCTAACATGAAAGAGAAAACCGAATTCCTCAATATCATCCGAAACACCAGCGATATAGCCCGCCGGAAAGAGGAAATAAAACGTGTAGGTGGTGGCGCTCCCTATCGTACAATGCTAAAGGAATTATACCCTGCACTCCGTAAAGTGAATTGCCGCATAGACTATACGATTGCCAATTTCAAAGTAGACGAAGGAAAAGAGATTATCAAAACACAGCCCCAGTATCTCAGTTTGAACGAGATGTATCTGGTGGCCAACAGCTATCCCAAAGGCAGCGACGACTTTATCAAGGTTTTCGACATCGCTGTACGTATGTATCCTGATGACGAAGTAGCCAACTTGAATGCTGCCGCTGTAGCCTTGTCTAAAAAAGATTTGCCCGATGCCCGAAAGTATCTGGATAAATCCAATAAACAGACAGCCGAATATGCAAATAATAACGGCATCTACTACCTGCTGAGTGGCAATAAGGATCAAGCTATTGTTGAATTTACCAAAGCTGCCCGGAATGGTAACGAAGCAGCCCGGTATAATTTGGAAGAAATAGAAAAAGTGATAAAGATAAAGAAGTAACAGAGAGAATAGAATAGAGAATCCCCGGAACTGATTAAAATTCCGGGGATTTTCTATTTTTATGTACCGCACTCAATTACGATGTAAAAGTAAATCACACACTGTTTACTTCAAAGAGAAGCTATGATTTTGCCTCATTAGCCAAACATCAGGATAGCTACACCCTTTGGTCAGGATGGTGTAGCCCTAAGCACAAAAGGGTGTAGCCATTCCAGGCAAAGGGTGTAGCCTTATTATACGATTGAAATAGAACCGATTACAAACGACTTATTCGTCAAAAAGAAAAAGCCTGAATTGGGGTAATGGCAGAAGCTTGTAACAAAAGAAGAAAGAGATAGAGATTTATGACCAACTTTGGCGAATAATCCTACCCAAAATACCCACAAGTAGGGATTGATAAAACCAATATTTTCTTCCAACTTTGTAACAAGAATCAGATAAAATGAAAAGTTTTTATATAGTATTGCTTATTACGATAACTTGGACGTCTTCTCTACCGGTACAAGGGCAGGACTCTATTAATATAGGAACCCGCCATTCTTTATTCTCCAACATACTGAATGAAGAAAGGATGTACTGGATTTATGAACCGGAAAAACAACCGGGTGAAGAAGAAAAAGACTACCCGGTTCTCTACTTATTGGATGGAGATGCATTTTTCCATTCCGTAGTAGGTTTTACCCGTTTCTTTGCTTCTTCAAGGGTTTCTTCATTACCCCCTTGTGTTGTAGTCGCTGTTTTGAATACAGACCGTACCAGAGATTTCACCCCTACCAGTTCGGCTGCACGACGGGATGGCAGTATTCAGCCTGGAGATACTCCAAAAGGTGGAGGGATGAAGGCTTTCTATCGTTTCCTAACTGAAGAACTGCGCCCGGAAATAGAAAAAAAAGTTTCTGCCAACGGCCGTAATTTCTTAGTAGGACATTCATACGCAGGTTTATTTACCCTACAGGTTCTACTCGACTATCCTGAGTCGTTTGATACCTTCATGGCAATAGATCCCAGTTTATGGTGGGACCGGGGAGTTTTCCTGAAGCAAGCCGAGAAAGAAGTTGGTCAGAAGGACTTTTCGGGAAAACAACTCTATGTTGCCTTTGCTACCCGCCAACGTCCTAATGTGAAGTTGGACCAGTTCGCATTGGCTGACAGTTTAGGAGAAAGAATCATTCCAGAGATGAAGAGCCAACATCTGCGCGCTATATACAAAAAGTTCCCGGACGAAGTGCATGGTACAATAGCCCTTCCAGGTATGTTTGATGGCCTGAAGTCTTTGTTCATGCGTTAGTATTGAGACACATAGCATTTTGTTATGTTCTCTTTTATACTGTTAATAATCTGAATAGTTTCAACTCTTGAAAAAACAGTAGAGCGGGAAGTTTGTTTTAAATATAGGGAAAATAAGTTCCGATTGATCGTACCATATAATATAGACCTAAATAAATAAATAGATTATCATGAAAAAAGAAGTTTCTGAAGTATTTGAAAAAGAACAATCTAATGAAAGCTGCATCCATCTGTATCTGGAAGAATGCGGTTGGTGTGCTTACGAAGTTTCAGCTTATCTACTAATGAACCTTTTAGGAGGAAAATGTATAGTCGAAAAAATAGAGAAATGCGGCTTGAAGCTTGTCCGCGCATTTCTGAACATAGATTTGCTGGGTGGCATCAATTATGGCGAATACCGCTATGCGGGCTTAAACTCCTACAACCTGCAATTAATAGGAAAAGATAAAGTCGATAAGAATTCATTTCTTCATTGGAAAAAGAATATATAAAACATCATACAACAGACTTTATCAATAGGATTTTTATGAGGTTGTGTCAAAACGTTGGCACAACCTTTTTTGATGATTTACAGTCCTGCTATATTTC
>ENA-OURU01000151-OURU01000151.1-human-gut-metagenome-genome-assembly--contig:-NODE-151-length-104123-cov-5.783055_pt1 | contig 104123 bp, 97 predicted proteins | sample MGYA00242137_ERZ509064 | MGnify/ENA primary metagenome ERZ509064 (study PRJEB26280, sample SAMEA2338777) | human gut metagenome | biome: human gut; feature: human-associated habitat; material: faeces...
TTGATTGCACACGGGTATAAGAAAACCGCTCACTGCTGTGGGCGGTCTTATGAGTTCATTTTTTCTTCCCAGTCTTTTCGACTTTCTTCGTCCCAGTCTTCATCAACAGTTTCTTGGGCTTTTTCCATATCATCTAAAACTTTTTCGATTAACTCGTCAGAAATTATTACTTTAGTCTTGCCTTTCATATTATCACCTCTAACACTATTTTATTGTTGCGGATTTTTAAAATTCGATATTTCAAATTCTTATCGAATAAAAACTCTCTCTGATTCGGGTATTTGCTCAATAATTCAATATACGCACCCTTGCTTCCTTTTTTAGCTATTATTACGATGTTGTAATCACCTTTAAGCGTTCTCGATGAAACAACCGATGTGCTGATAAATTGCTTAGGCTCATATATGTCGCCTATTTTCATTCCTTCCACAGGATTGTGTTTAACAGATCTGTAACAGATAATGTCGTGCTTTAACTCAAACTTCGCTATCGCACCCGATATAACATCGGAATAATATTTCAAAGTGTCATCTTCGGAAATATCCCCACGAAGCATTGAATTAAGTCTTGCATAGAACTTATCGTCTTTGGGATCTCCGCTGTTCTTCGTGTACTTCTTGATTGCTCTGATTTCTTCGGGGGACAGACGGTTAATCCATTCATTTGAATCCTCACGCAGTACAGGAACAACAGTATCTGCCGACAACGGTTCGAAATCTGTTTCCTCTTCTATTATATCACTTTCATCCGAATTGTCAACAGTATCATCTGTAAAATTCTGTACGCTTTCTTCGCTGTCTGCCGTTGCTTCGACAGGCTGTTTTACAGTTTCCTGTACGTTTTCTGTCGTTTCGGCAGTTTCATCGGCTTCATCAGTCGTAGCCGCAGTCGGCGTATCGTCTGTTTCTTCGTTGCTCTGAACTGTCTTTAAAGGCTCAGGCTGTACAAAATTCATTGTGTTTTCGTTATTTTCCGGTTCAGAAACGTTATTATCTGGTTTAGAAACATAAGGCTCTTTATCTGTCGGAACAGGATTATTGCTTTCGGCATCGGTAGCTTTAACAGGCGCTTCTTCCGTTCTCGGTGCTTCCTGTTTCGGCTTACCCTCACCGCTGTAGATCTTCTCCCTTGAATAATCTCTGCGGAGAACGTCGTCATGCTCTTTGATAAACTCTCTGAGCTTGCCTTGCTCCTCACGGAGCTTACGCTTATACTCCTTGACCTTCTTCTCGTCCTGCGTGCCCTCTACCTTACGTTTGAGTGCTCTTATCTTACGCTCCATAGCACGTTGCTTTTCTTCGAGTGCTCGCTGTTCCCGTATCTTCTCGGCAGGAATCGGCTGAGGTATCTTTGTAAGCCCATCTATGTACTGTCCCATAGTGTGACGGCAGTTCGGGTGGAACAATCCGCCTCGGATAGCCACAGACAACAGCATAAACCACTTGTCGCAGTAGTTTGACTTGCCGAAGTCGCCGCTTCTCTCGCCGTGCCGTTATCGTCTGCCTGCTTGTTTTCGGCGGGCTTTTCTTCGGGCTTTGGCTCGTCCTTCTGCTCCGCTGCGGGAGCGTCGGCCTTCTTCTCCTCTTCGGGAGTTTTCTTTTCGGGTTCCATTGCTTTTCCTCGCTTTCTTTGATTTTGGGTATAAAAATACCGCCCTCGTGGAGCGGTAAAATTATTAAGTTTGGTTCTGATTTGCACCGAACTTCACAAAAAACGGCTGTTTTTGCAAAGTTTGTGTTCAAGTCAAGTGCAATTGATTGCACACGGGTATAAGAAAACCGCTCACTGCTGTGGGCGGTTTACTGAATGCGACCCTTTCTTCTTAGCTCTTCTACCTCTGCTTCCGTTAATTTTCTCGGGCAGGGCGGAGCCGATATACGCACTATAAAAGCTTCGTATGCTGCTTTTTCTTTTTCTTTTACGGTAAACTTTTTTCTCATCTAATCAACTCCAATTCAATAGAATTATTCCCTTTCGCAGTTACTTTGAATACAGATTTTTTATCTATAAGGAATTCTCTTTGAGAAGGAAAGGAACTCAATTCTTCGATATAAGCGCCTTTTGCTCCTTTGGGAACTTTAATTTTTATAACAAAAGGCTTTTTTAACGCTCTTCCTTCAATTACAGATGTGCTGGTGAACTGCTCCTCAATTACATAATCTCCAACCTCATATTTAATATAAGGGTTAAAATCAAGTGTTCTGTAACAAACTATATCATTTTTCAATTTGAATTTAGCTATTGCTCTCAATATTAAATCCGAATATCTCTTGAGGGTGGCGTCGTTATTTATGTCACCACGCAACATAGCATTTAACCTTCTGAACAGTTCCATTCCTTTTGGATCTATACTGTTCTTTGTATATTTGCGGATAGCTGCCTTTTCTTTCTTAGTAAGCGCTTTAACCCATTCAATGGACTTCTTACGTAATATATTAACAACGGATTCTTTAGGCAACGGCTTAAAATTCTTATCTGATTTTATTATACCACTTTTCCCCAATTTGTCAACACCATCCCCCGCAAACCTCATCGGTTTATCCGCCTTGACTTTACCCGCACTTTCTGCAACGTACCGCCACTTGCCGTCCTCGCCCTGCTGTAAGTTCCGCTCCCACTTGTCAAAGTCAATATCTGCACCTATCTCATCGCCCAATTCGGCAAGTTCTTTGTCAAGATCCTCCTCACTCGGCAGAACAGGAAGCATTGTAGAACGGCAGAACGGGTGCATAGGCGGAAGATTTACACCTGCCTGTGCGCTGTTACGCTTGAACACCTTACCGTCAAGCTCACGGCATAGATCGCTTGTGCGGCTGTCAAGGCAGGCGGAAAACTCGTATTCGTCAATGTCAAGCTCCTTGTAGCCGTACAGCTCCGCCATATTCGCAACGCAGGTGGTTTCCGTCCGGACAAGCCTGCGTGCCTCGAAAGCGCCGACACCGCAGCGGTTCATTATATCGTCCGCCATATGCTGCTCGGACTTTCCTGCCATAATGCCCACAAGCATATCGTGTTTTAGTCCGTCTGCAAGTGTGTTTGTGTTATCCCAGACACGTTCGGAGAACATTTGTCCGCTCCAGTTGGTAGACAGAATAGCTTTCACACGGCTTTCGGGAATTAAATCAAAAGCCGCACGGTAATCCGCACCCTTCGTCACATCGAAAACCGTCTGCATATACGCACTCTGAATTATATCGCCCAGATGCGCTGTATCAACGCCTATTTCGGCGTTTGCAAGGCGCCGATGTTGTGGTTTTCATCCAAAATGTTTTTCTTTTCTGTAAAACGGGTAATAGAAAAACAGCACCGTGAAAGTGCTGTTTAAACGTTAATATGTAAGCCTTATCTCATTTTTACCATAAGAAAAACACTCCGAAAAGGGTGCTTAATCTATAAATTTAACGAATTTAATGTCATCATCTATTAAAAGTACTGTTGTACCGTCATCATCTTGATAACGAATGCCGTCTTCATCTTCACCGTCATCATTTGTAACGATACAATCACCGATGCATCGCCCTTTGTATATTGCCCCATCCTTGCAATATACAATAGATTTACGGTCATCGATTTCTAATTGAACTATATATGGTTTCACTACTTATCACCTCTTTCTTTTTTTGTGAAAAATGTTGTTAAATCGAACTCTGACTGAATATAAACCGCACCTACATAATAACTGTTATGAACCGTCACTTTCTTGCCGTCTTTGAAATAGACAGCGATTTGTGAACCATCTATATCTATTAATATTTCGCTCTTTTTCAAGTCCGGAATGTTTTTCTCCAAAGCCTTGCATTGCCTTAAAAAAATATCCGAATCAGGTGCATTGCAAATCGTATAATCAAACATAATGATTTACTCCGATTCTGATTTTCGTTTACATTCTTGCTTTTGAAGCATTTTTATTCTCGGCGAAAAAATTCGATAAAAAGCTGTGACGAAATATTTGTGTTTTGTCGCATCTTCTTTTCGGCAGCCGGAAACGCCCTCTAAAATGTGCTAAACGTTGTATTTATCTCTTATGGTTTTAATCCGTTTACGAAAAGCTACAGTTAAATCCATAAGTTCTTTTGCCGATCTGTCATCTCGTCCGTGAAAATCTTTATGCTTAGATTCAATATCGGCGTATTGTGACTGATATTCTTTTTTTAACTTTTCTAATTCTTCATAACAACCTTCAGGGTAGTTCTGAGCGTTTATATGCAATTCCGAGTTTTTCACAGGCTCTTTTAATTCTTCCATGTTGTTCATCTCCTAATAGTATGAATTACGGATTGTGAAACAGAATATCATCAACTTCAAGCCTTGCTTTTAAATAAAATTGCGGTGACAGTCGCATCAGACATGGCAGAAAATTTCAATCCACGCCCTCGCAAAGAGGGCGACTAGCTTATTGGGTACATATCACTGCACGGGGATAACCAATCTTTATTTAATTTTCATATCTCTCAGAGCGATATACTCCTCATCGACCTTATCGGTATAGCGGCTGTCAGCACCTGCGAGGAAAGCCGTTATATGCTTACAGCATTGACTGTAGAACTCATCTTCATAATGGACGATATGTGCACCGCCAAGTGCAAAGCGGTCATCGGCATAAAACCTTTTAGAAATATCAATTACACGGCAATCGGTAAGACGTGCGAATTCTTCTTCAAATCCATTTATAAATGCTTTTTTGGTTTTGAATGTGTTGTCGCTGTCGGATAACATTTCTAACGTATTGTCAAGCGAAATATAACGGTCTTTAAGGTCGGCTTTAATTAAAATAATGTTTTTTCCATAGCGCTCAGTGACAAATTTGCAGAAGTTTTCAAGCGCTCTTTCGAGATATCCACGGCTTCTTTCGTTAAATAAATAGGTGCTTTCGCATTTATCGGAAATCGACTTGTAAAAAGCGGTGCGAAGTATGAAATCATCCACCTCGAAAAGCGAATCGCCATACTTACGCATATTGCAGATAAGGTCGTACATATCAACAATCAGCCATTCAGCGTTACTGTCAGATAGAATGCGTTTTCCTTCGTGCAAAAACGCCTCTTTAACAGTGCGCCTTCGCCACTTACTGCCGCAGAATTTATCAGCCGACAAATCGTTGTCAAACGGTATTTCAGGCTCGTCCGCAAGCAAAAACGGCTGCTTGAAAATGTACTTATCGACATAGATACCTAAGGAATTACGGTTAACGGATTCACGGGAAATACAGCTGCCCCAGATGTCAATCAATACAGGTTTATGACGTGCTTCGTAGTCTTCAAGCAATTTGCGGTCGTTTCTGATAAGGAAAATATGTTCACAGTTATCGGGAACAGTATATTTGTAAACCTCAGAAAGTTTACGGGATAATTGTTTTTTCATAAGGAAGTTCTCATCGAAAACAATCCTTATATCATCGTAACTGCAATCGCAAATATCTCCTTCAATACACTCAGCGGCTTTTATTGCCGAGATAAGCCTTTCTGCACCGGCTTTGGCAGAAAGCAGGATTTTTGCATCATCATAGGTACGGATCTCATTTTCACGCAGATATACAAAATACTCGAAATTCTCAGCGACAAACTGTTTTGACGTAAGCTCTGCCATTCTGTCCGATACATAATTTCTGTCAAGCAGTTCAGGTTGATAGGCTCTTGCCGTCATATTATCATAATATTTTATGACACGCATAAGCTGCAGCCTTATTTCCGGTGCAGAAAAATATGTATCCTTGCGGATACGTTTTACGGCTGAGTTCAGCTTGATTCTTACATCATCGTAGAAAAGCGGCTCAAAGGACATCATATTGTCACTTTTTGACGCCATAAAATAATTGCCGGAAACATCAATAACCACCGGCTGTAAAAGCGAAATCAGATAATCCTCATACTGTCTCAACCGCTTATTCAGCGCATTTCTGTTTTTACCGTTTCTTAGCTGATTTTCTTTTACGCAGATATTACTGAACTTTAAACGCACTAATATGATTTTATCCTTATCATATTTTGACAAGACAATTTTCGCATATTCTTTAAGTGCAGATTTTACTGTTTTTTCGTCAAAAGGCGGAGAAATTTTTTCAAGCCTGTCTTTATTGGAATTGTAAAAATCGGAAGAAATAAAACTGCCCGATGCCGTATAGAAGCTTCCGCCGTACCTGTAGCACGAAACAGCCGCCGCTGTATAAAGGTCTATTACGATATAATCGCTGTCTGAGCCGTCTAAAAACGATTTGAAATTTTTATTGATATCAATTTTATTTCTTTGGCTGCCGGCTTTTCCCGAAAGATTGCTTTTTTTGCTTACAAGCGATAACGGCGACAGAATAAGAGCGGTATCCTCATAAGAAAATCCGCTGTCACGGAATATATTTCTCAGCACAGCTGAGCCTTGCAGCAAGAATTTAGGATATTTCCGGATAACGCCCTCTTTGCCGAGTATATCTCTTATGCGATCTTCGGAAACTTGTTCTGTTTGCGTCAGCGAACCGTCAAGAACGCTTACCGTATATCCGTCAGAGGTATCCTTGCAAAGCGTCGGAATGCACGATATATCGGACTTTACTCCGCTTTCGGTTCTTGTGAGAATCAGATTTACAATTACACTCTCACGGTTTTCACGAAGCTCTTTCATAGATGACAAAAGATTACCCAGAGAATAGAAGCACGTCACCTCTCTGCCGGCGGATGTTTGTATTTTACCGACCCTCTGCATAACGTGCGGATGAGAACCGATAATAAGATCCACACCGCACTGTGCCATATATTCAGCTGTCTTTATCTGAGAATTTCGAACCGTAACGGAATTCATAACACCCCAGTGCTGATATGCAATTATATACTCTGCGCCTTCATTTTTAAGCGTTTCAACAAGCTGTCTGAAATGCTCAGGCTCATATTTCCCGATAATTTCGGATGGTATATTTTTCTCAAGCCCGTTTGATATTGAATTTACTGCGACAAATCCTACTTTTATGCCGTTTATATCGGCAATATGAGTTTCATCGTCAAGCGTACCGATATTTGCCATACCGCTGTTTCTGATACGTTGTACTGTAGCGTTAAGCCCTTCAAGCCCTGTATCACAGTTATGATTATTAGCGGTTACCAGTGCATTGAATCCGCAGTTTTTCACTGCGTCTATGAAAGTGGACGGCGAATTGCAATTTGGACTTCCGCTGTCAGTGCGTATCTTTTCATATTCAAACGGTGCTCCGTCAAAGCAGGTCGTTTCAAGCACAGCTACAGAAAAATCGGCTGAGCTTACAGTATCTTTAAGCGTTCCGAATGCGTCTGTAAAATCAAGCGAACGCAAAGCGGCTTTCCGCTGATGCTCAAGCGAACACATTATATCGCCGCAGAGCATGATTCTTGCCGTAGTCGGATAGCGTGACATATCCCTGCCGACAACTATCTTAACAGTAAAAGTCTGACCGTCATCAGCCGTCAGCTTTATCTCAGCCGTACCGTCCGAAACGGCGGTAACCTGTCCGCCCTTTGTTACAATCGCCACATTGCTGTCATCGCATTCAAAAGTAACGGCAGGCACTTTATTTCTGCATTCCCATACTATCTGTGACGTCTCGCCCTTATTCATCGTTATTACATTCTGGGCTTTAAGCTGATGGCACATCGGCGTAAATTCTGCCGACTGTGACAGTTCACCGTATACCTCTTTCCCGTCACGATAGCTGAACGCTTTTACCCGTACAACATACTTTCTGCCGTTGCGAAACCCAAGTATCAGCTTTGAGTTATTCTGTGCATAGCGTGTTTTTATGCACTTTTCCGGTTCATCTGCATTATAAAACTGCAATATATAGCCGTCTGCGCTCTCTACCGTCTGCCAGTCGGATCGCACCGATCCGTCATAAGCGGTAGCGAACAGGTTTTGCGGAGCTTTCAGCATGATAGTTTCCTCCGTAGTTTACTTTTTGCTCAACGGTTTTCTTATTATCGAATGAGGAGGGAAAGAAACGGGATAGTCAAAGTACATCTTTTCTGTCGCACGGTTTGCTATCTCTGTCTGCTCGCCCTTTGAATTTATCAGATAAGGAATATCCAGCTTTACCGGCGTTTTTCCGGGCGACAGCACTTCAAGGTCATCGTGAACGGTAAAATAGTTTCTCTGCGTGATATTCACCCTGCCGTTCTCACAGCTGTCAATTACGCCGACAAAGTCGCACTCACGGATGTAGCCGCTGTTCTCGTAATACTGGTTTGCGTCTTCCTTGTTGAAATAAAAGCCGGTGCAATACTGTCTGTGACTTACCTTATAAACTTCATCAACCGCCCATTTCGGAACCGGTTCACCGTTTTTCACTGCATCAAGCGCAGCTCTGTAGGCATTTGTAACCGTTGCCGTATAATATGCGGATTTCGCTCTGCCTTCAATCTTGAAGCTGGTAACGCCTGCATCCTTAAGCTCTTTAAGATGCTCTATCATACACATATCCTTAGCGTTAAGGATATAAGAGCCGCCATCGCCCTCAGACAGCTCATAGTAGTCGCCGGGCCGTTTTTCTTCCACTAAGTGATACTTCCAGCGACAAGGCTGAGCGCATTCGCCCTTGTTGGCATTTCTGCCTGTCATAAAAGCGGAAAGCAGGCATCTTCCGGAAAATGAAACGCACATTGCCCCGTGAACGAACACTTCAATATCCATATCCTCAGGTATGTTATCCCTTATACGCTTTATATTTTCAATATCTACCTCACGGGCAAGCACTACTCTCTTTGCACCCATCTTGTACAGCTCGTTTGCAGTTACATAGTTTACTACTCCCGCCTGTGTAGAAACGTGGATTTCAAGCTCTGGAACGGTACGCTTTATAAGAGCAATACAGCCGATGTCGCTTACTATTGCGGCATCTATTCCGCAGTCGTATGCGGTTTTTATAAATTCAGGAAGCAACTCTATCTCATCGTTTGACGGTACGGTATTGCAGGTAAGATATACTTTTACACCCTTTGCGTGAGCGTATTCAACGCCATTCCTCAGCGTTTCGGGATCGAATTTTGCCGCACCGGCTCTCATACCGAACATTGTACTTCCGAGATATACAGCGTCACAACCGTAATCAACGGCTGACATAAGACATTCAAGATCGCCCGCCGGCGATAAAAGCTCTAACATAAACTTAACCTTTCTTTTACCTTATTATGACATTCCGCCGCAGAGAACTCTGCGGCGGAATATTGATTGTTTGATTATTCGGCTATCGCATGATCCAGTCCGCACTTGCGGAGATTTTCCTCATGCTCCGAAATAGTTTCTGCAAAATACATTTCTGTTGTTTCGGGATCTGCACAGAAGTAGTAATAGCTTGTTTCAGGCGCATAAAGTACAGCCTTTATAGCGTCAAGACCAGGGTTACAGATAGGTCCTATCGGTATACCGTCACACTTATAAGTGTTATATGCGTCAAACATTTTCTGATCGTACTGCGATGAAGTGAGATGCGGTTTTATATGCTCATCAACATAATGCACGGTAACGTCCGATTCGAGATGCGGGAATGCTTCCGCATCAGCCATACGGTTGAAGAATACCGATGCGACATTGCCCATGTTGGTAGTATTATCCGCCTCACGCTGTGCTATTGAAGCAAGCGTTATGGTTTCGTCAAGCGTAAGCCCAAGCTCGCTCATACGGTTATAGTAACGTGCCGTCAGCTTGTTATTGAAGTTCTGATATATAATATCAAGAGCATCTGCGGCATACTCGCTTGTATCAAGCTCCTTATTGTCCTCAAGGGCAGGAAGAATGTAGAACTCGTATGTATCGGGGAATATATATCCTTCCATCTGATAATACTTCAGCTTTTTATTCTCAAGACGTTTCTGGAATTTGTAAGTATCTCCGAGCGTCTTGCACTGCTCCATGAAATCTTCGGCACGGCAGACACGGTTATCCTCCATCATCTGAGCAATCTCATCAATAGTCATACCCTCGGTTATCTGTATTGAAACCGTCTGATTTACAGTAGACACTGTCTGCAGCTCAGAAATAAGCGCACTGTACGACATAGTTGTGTCAACCGTGAAAGTACCCTTTATGAACTTATCGCCCTTGCCGAACATTTTGGTATAGAGCTTGAACATATCCGGCATATTTATAATACCGAGATTTGCAAGATCCTGAGCGATTTCATCTGTTGTCGAATCCTCGTTTATATGTATCTCAGCCTGGCAATAAGTTTTTCCGATACCCGTAAAATCAAGCGCCGACTTTACAATGTATGTAGCAAGAAACGCAGAAATCGATATGATGAAAACAGACAGCAGAACGCCTGTGAGAATATGTGAAAATGTTCTCCTGTGGCGGTTTTTTGCTTTGATTTTCTTGTTGCGTTCTTTTTTTGCCGCAAGATATTCCTGATATTCTTCTTCGGTTACCTCGTCCTCCGCAGGCTCACCGTCCCCAGAATGCGATTCTTCACCGCCGGGAACGCTTTCGTATCCGCTGTCATAAGATGAATCTTCGTTCCGCACTTCGCCTGTATGAAGCGCTTTTATCGAATCCATCATAATTGTGCGTTCTTCGGTGCTTTCAGTATTTTCATCCTTATGAGTTAAATCCATAGGATTATTCTCCATATTTTTGTCCTTTCCGTTTTTCTGTAATGACTATATCAACGCATCTGTCGTAATCATCGACAGGTATATCCTCCGTCAGAAATTCTTCATAGCATACTCCGACAGTATAGCCCTTATAACCGTTTATAAATCTGTCATAATAGCCTTTGCCGTAACCGAGTCTGAAGCCTTTCGCATTAAAGCAGAGTGCAGGAACTATCAGCACGCTGTTTTCCGCACCGGCGGCATCAATCACAGCACAGCTCTTTTTCGGCTCGTCGATTCCGTACATACCTTTTTCGAGGTCGTCAAACGTATGTATCACGCAAAACTCCATATTACTGCCGTCTATACATCTCGGTACAGCGACATTCTTTCCTGCCTTAAGGCACTGCCTTATGAATTCTCTCGTATCCACCTCGCCGTCTGTCGAAACAAACGGCAGTATAGTATCCGCCGTACGCACTTTTTCAAGGCTTAAAAGATTCTCTGTTATAGCGGCATTTTTAACAGCCGTTTCACTGTCGCAAAGCAGTTTTCGCTTTTGTAGCAAGGCTTTTCTCAGTTGTTTTTTCTGCTCGTTTACGTTCATCTGCACTGTAAAGACTTAGCTGTCTTTTCTGCTTTTCCTTCGCCGCAGAGCAATGCTCCGAGTGCCAGTCCGAATTCTACAGCCGCACCTGCTCCCTTTGCTGTAACTATGTTATCATCAATATTTACAAGGTCGCCCGTGAACATTGCACCCTCAAGGAATTGTTCAAAGCCGGGGAAGCAAGTTGCCTTTTTGCCTTTCAGAAGTCCCAGCTTTCCGATTATAGACGGAGCGGCACAGATAGCGCCAATCGCTTTCTTATTATCGGCGCAGAATTTTATAGCCGCCTGTACAACGGGGCTTTTCTCAAGGTTGAGTGTTCCGGGCATACCGCCGGGAAGAACTATCATCTCGACCTTATCTGTCATAATAACATCGCTGTCGGTAATATCGGCAATAACCGTAACTGCGTGTGCGCCTGTAATCTTACCGCCGCCTATTCCGACGGTAACTACCTCTTTTCCGAATCTCTTTAAAATGTCAATCGGGGCAATTGCCTCGGTTTCTTCAAATCCGTCCGCTAAAAATACATATATCATTCTGATTGTCCTTTCCCGGCATTATAAACCGCACTGAACTTCTCAACCATAAAACACGGGTGATAAGACTTCTTCGCCTTGCGGAGATTCTCCTCTCCCATATCCTCTTCCCTGTTTATATATTCAAGTCCTTTACAGAACCTGTTTGCCATCATATAGTTTATCATCGGATATGCTCCGTCATAATCGGTAAACGCTTTTTCAACGTGGGTCACAAACGTATCACTACATTGCTGTTCGCCGTACGAAAACGCCTGTATCCTGCCATCGACTCTCAGTATCCCGCCGACAAGACCTAAGTCGAAGAAATGCTCAAGTCCTATTCCGACAGCGCACATTTCCTCCGATTTATCCTCGCTTTTATCGCAATCGTTGCGTATACACCATTCAAGGCTCATCTGCTTACATTCGTCAATATTGTCCGGCGTAATATCCTCAAAGCTCCAGTTAAGCTGTTTGAAACGGTTTATATAATTACGCTTTGAATGCAGCTTCTTTCCGCCGAGCGTTGCAAGCGACTGCGACTGATACACATAGTCATACAGATCTTCGCTTGTATCGAAGGTGAACATACCGGGATAACGCTGTTCGAGCATCTGCTTATCCTTTGTATCCATACTGCAGAATTCAAACGGTATTCCCGTACTGTCACAGTAATTTTTCAGTTCTGAAAGCAGTGCGTCCGTATCGCCTTTTCCTGCGGGAAACACGAAACAGTTTCCGTGCTTTGATACATAAAAATCCTGAAAACGTCCTACAGTAATGTTGTAAATGCCACTCCACACAAAGTTATTTGTGAAGTTATACTCACAACCTCTGAAATCAGACAGCTTCAGAAGCGGATCTATCCACTGCTTGTCGCTGAGTTCAATTTTCTTTAATTCCAACACTTTATATTACCTTGCTTTTGTCTGTTATCAGCCGTAAATCAGCGCCGATAATTCCTTGTTTATCTTTTCGGGAGTGTAAGGATTTTCACCGTCCGAGCACGGCAGTATATACCAGCCCTTCTTGTCGGCTGTGTATAGCGCCGTTTCCCGACAGGCCTTCAGAAAAGCAACGTTGCTTTCGTGAATATCCTTCTTCGCTTCATCTCCGCCGTAACGTGCGGAAAGGAGCTTTTGCGACACCTCTACGGGCATATCCAGAAATACGATTCTTTCGGGACGTGGAATTGCGAATTTATCGTACTCGTAGTCCTCAAGCCACTCAAGGTACTCGTCCCATTCGGACTTTTCCAGCTTTGCCATCTGATATATCGCATTTGAGGAGGTGTATCTTGCGGCTATTATGGTCTTGCCCGCTTTATAATCCTTTTCCCAGTCGGTCTTGTAGCTGATATAACGGTCTATCGCATAGAAACTGCCGGCCGTATATGCGCCCGTTCTGCCGTTTTCCTCGCAGAATTTACCGCTGAGATAGTCCTTGATTATCTCACCGCTTGCACTGTTGTAATTCGGAAAGCTGATGAAACGGATATTGCTGTCTGCGCTTGCTTTCAGCATCTCAAGCTGTGTGCTTTTACCGCATCCGTCAAGCCCTTCTATAACAAACAGTTTTCCGCATTTTCCGTTATTGCCGTTCATACAAACACTCTCTCATAATATAGTATAGTTTTATTTTATCACAAAATCCGTGTCAAGTCAACTTAAAATAAACGCACAAAGCCTTTTGTGACTTTGTGCGTTAGCTTGTAGAAAAAGTATGTTTTATAAAAAGTGCTTGTCCTCAATCCCTATCCCCTTTAGGACACTCTGTTGACTTTGCTTCGTGCAAAGCTTGGTGTGTCCTTATTTCGGCGTCCTTGCCGAAAGCCCCTTTCCCCTGGAAAGGGGCTATATTACTGGGGCTACCGCCCCTAGACCCTGCAAGGATGCATGCAGTCAGCCGCACAAAGCCGTTATGCAAGGACGCATAAAGACAGCCAAACAAAGCCGTTGCATGATGCAACGGCACAAATGGCTGACGACCTGTACGGGGGCTCTGCCCAAAGCAAGGACGCTTTGGTTGCTTGTTAAAAGTTTTGCACGATGCAAAACCAACAAAGCAAGCAACGCTCGACACCCCATTATTAAATAAACAAAAGGTTTTTAGACAGACTGACGCACAAAGCCTTTTGTGACTTTGTGCGTTAAAAAGCATTATTCAGCACATTGAACGTTCAACGGTGATTACGGCATTGAGCCTGCCGTCCTTTTCCGCAATTGCGTTCTTTATCATAAGAGCAAGCTCCCCGTCCTTATATCTGAAGCCGAAAGGCGTTACCAGATCGAAAATTACATTTATCCTTGAAACACCGTCGGTAATGCGGAAATCGTGGATAGTAAGGCTGTTGTCGATATTTTTTATTATATCAAGAACCACCTTTTTCACCTCGTCCGCCTTCTGATCATCCACAACGACAGGATCCATATGTATCGTAACACTGCATCTGTACTTTTCCCTGAGATCGTCCTCTATAAGATCTATAAGCTCGTGTGCAAGCATTATATCTGTTTTACTGCTTATTTCGGCGTGGAGCGATATTACCATTCTGCCTACACCGTAATCATGCACCATAAGATCGTGTACGCCGACTATTCCGTCATAGTTCATTACAGTGTTTTCAATTTCCTCCACCAATTCCTTTTTAGGCTTAGTGCCAAGCAGCGGAGTAAGACTGTCCTTGAATGTATTGAAGCCTGTATATAGGATAAAAAGCGCAACAATGATACCTGCGTATGAATCAAGCTCAAATCCGCTGAACAGCTGTATGAACATACAGATGATTACTACCGATGTAGAAATGCAGTCGGACAGCGAATCTGCCGCTGCGGCCTTCATTGTGGCGCTGTCTATTTTCCGACCGAGCTTTGTGTTGAACAGTGCCATCCACAGCTTCACAAGAAGCGACGCTCCAAGCACCGATACGGCAAGTATGCTGAACTCCGACTTTTCGGGCGAGAAGATTTTTTCGACCGAGCTTTTTCCAAGCTCAAAGCCCATCATCATTATGATAAAAGAAATTATTATGCCCGAAACATACTCCATTCTGCCGTGACCGTAGGGGTGTTCGCTGTCTGCAGGCATTCCTGCCATTTTAAAGCCGACAAAGGTCATTATTGATGAGCCTGCGTCCGAAAGGTTATTGAATGCGTCTGCGATTACGGAGATACCGCCTGATAATATACCTGCAATCAGCTTTCCGAGAAACAAAAGTATGTTAAGCACGATACCGGTAAATGCTCCGAGATACCCGTAACGCTTTCTGACAGCGGGATCGGATGTGTTTTTGCTGTCCTTTACGAACAGTTTTATAAGCAGATTAGTCATGACTATTCCTCCATATTACACGAATACGGAGCAACATAATGCGTTGCTCCGTATCGGATATTTAAGTTTTATCCGGATTAATCCTTATTGCCCATAAGCAGTACCATTACTGCCTTCTGTGCGTGGAGTCTGTTTTCAGCCTCGTCAAAGATTTCGTTTGCGTGTTCTTCGAATACCTTGGCTGTAATTTCTTCTTCTCTGTGTGCGGGCAGGCAGTGCTGTACCATAGCGTCGGGCTTAGCGACAGCCATAACCTCATCGTTTATCTGGAAGCCCTTGAATGCTTTCTTTCTGATTTCGGCTTCGCCTTCCTGACCCATAGATGCCCATACGTCTGTGAAGATAACGTCTGCGTCCTTTGCAGCCTTTATAGGATCGTCTGTCATCTCGAAGCAGTCATACTTCTTAGCAAACGCAAGTGTTGTAGCGGCAGGGTGGTAGTTCTCAGGGCAGGCAACAGATACGCTCATACCCGTCTTTAAGCCGCCGACAATGAGCGAGTTTGCCATATTGTTGCCGTCGCCTATGTAGCACATCTTAAGACCGTCAAGCTTACCCTTGTACTCACGGATTGTCATAAGGTCAGCAAGCACCTGGCAAGGATGAGAAAGGTCCGTAAGACCGTTGATTATCGGAATATTGCCGTATTCCGCAAGATTTTCAACCTCAGCCTGATCGAATGTTCTTATCATAATACCGTCAATGTAGCGTGATAAAACTCTTGCGGTATCCTGTATAGGCTCGCCTCTGCCTATCTGCATATCGCTTGCTGAAAGGTAAAGAGGATTGCCGCCAAGCTGATACATACCTGTTTCAAAAGAAACTCTTGTTCTTGTAGAAGCCTTGCGGAAAATCATACCGAGCGTCTTACCCTTTAAATGATCGTGAGGGATGCCGTGCTTAAGCTCATACTTGAGCTGATCTGCGAGATTGAGAATCTCAATGATTTCCTCTGTGCTGAGATCCATCATCTTAAGTAAATGTTTCATAATTTTTTCCTTTCGGTTTTAGTTTTTATTTTATTTTAAAAGTTCTGCGAGTATTTCAAGACCTCTGTCAATATCCTCATAAGAGATAGTGAGCGGAGGAAGAAGTCTTAACTTTTCCTTTGCGGTAAGGATAAGAAGTCCGTGTTCAAGAGCGGCATTCAGTATATCCTTTGCATTCTTTGTCTTTAGCTTTATGCCAATCATAAGACCCATACCCGTAACCGATTCGACCTCGGGTATCTCTTTCAGCTTTTCAGCTATATATCTTCCCTTATCTGCAACCTGTGACAAGAAAATCGGATCTGCCGCTTTCTTCAGCACCTCAATTGCGCCTGCACAAGCGATAGGATTTCCGCCGAATGTCGAACCGTGTGTTCCGGGAGTAAGTACACCAGCGCACTTGTCACCGCTGAGGCACGCACCCATCGGGATACCGCCTGCTATGCCCTTTGCAAGCGTTATTATATCGGCTTTCTTTCCGAAATTATCGCCTGCAAGGAATTTACCCGTTCTGCCGACGCCTGTCTGTACTTCGTCCGAAATTGTCAGCACATCACGCTCGGCACAAAGCTCAAATATTGCGTCAACGAACTTCTGCTCTAACGGCACAACACCGCCTTCGCCCTGTATGTATTCGAACATTACGGCACATACCGTATCATCGAGCTTCGCCTTAAGATCCTCTATATTGTTCGCTTCAACGTTTATAAATCCGTCAACAAACGGAAAGAAGTAGTTGTGAAACACGTCCTGTCCCGTAGCCGACAGCGTGCAGAGCGTTCTGCCGTGAAATGAGTTTACAAGAGTGATTATATTGTGTCTGCCCTTGCCGTATTTGTCGAAGCTGTACTTTCTTGCTATCTTGATAGCACATTCGTTTGCCTCAGCACCGCTGTTGCAAAGGAACATATTCTTCATTCCTGCAGCTTCCGATAATCTCTCGGCAAACTCAGCCTGAACCTTTGTGTAATAATAATTTGAGGTATGCTGTATACTGCGTACCTGTTCACACACTGCGTCAGCCCATTCCTTGTTGCAGTAACCGAGCGAGTTTGTGCCGATACCGCTTCCAAAATCTATATACATCTTGCCGTTTTCGTCAACAGCCTTATCATCCTCGCCCTTGTCAAGAACAACATTCAGCCTGCCGTATGATCCCATTATATGAGAATTGAATTTGTCTATAGTATTCATATCTGTCCTTTCCGCCTGCATCGTTTGCCGTCAGATAATCATTGTACCTGCGCCCTCGTTTGTAAGCAGCTCTATAAGTATTGAATGAGGTATTCTGCCGTCAATGATATTCGCTTTCTTTACACCTCTGCGGACAGCCTCGACACAGCAATCTATCTTAGGTATCATACCGCCTGAGATTATGCCCTGCTTTTTGAGATAAGGCACTTCTGAAACTCCGACAGTATGTATTAGAGTGCTGTCATCGTCCTTATCCTCAAGAAGTCCCTTTATATCTGTCATAAGGATAAGGTTTTCGGATTTCATCTCAGCTGCAATTCTTGCCGCCGCCGTATCTGCGTTTATATTGTAAACAGTACCGTCCTTGCCTGCCGCAACGGTCGAAATTACAGGGATATAGCCCTTTTCGAGAACATCGTTTATAAGGCTTACGTTTACCTGAGTAATCTCGCCTACAAGACCTAAATCCGGGTCAAGCTGTTCCGCCTCTATCATATGGTCGTCAAGACCGCAAAGACCTACCGCTCTGCCCTTGTGGCTGTAAAGCAGATCGACAAGATCCTTGTTTACCTTACCGCAAAGCACCATCTGAACGATGTTTATCGTTTCTTCATCGGTGTAACGAAGACCGTTTACGAATTTGCTCTCCTTGCCGACCTTTTTCAGCATTGCGTTAATTTCGGGTCCGCCGCCGTGTACAAGCACTATCTTGATACCGCAGAGCGACAGAAGAACAAGGTCGGACATAACCGCCTGCTTCAGTCTGTCGTTTGTCATTGCGTTACCGCCGTACTTGACTACTACTACCTTGTTTGAATACTGCTGTATATAAGGAAGTGCGTCGCTGAGTATACTTGCTCTCTTTTCGTTTTCAAGTTCCATCTTCTTTTGTCCTTTCGGTGTCAGCTTCTGTATTCTGCGTTTATCTTTACATATTCATAAGTCAGATCGCAGCCCCACGCTACCGATTTATCGGCACCGTCGTGCATATCAATTCTGATAACAATTTCATCTTCGGACAGTATCTTGAATGCTTCGTCTTCTGAGAAGTCAACACCTGCGCCATTCTCGCAGACCTTTACACTACCCTTTGAAGATGACAGAACGACCTCGACCTTCGAAATATCAAAATCGCCCTCGGCATAACCTATCGCACAGAGAATACGTCCCCAGTTGGCGTCTGCCGCAAATATAGCCGCCTTTAAAAGACTGCTGTTTATAACAGACAGTGCAACGCTCTTTGCAACAGCTTCTGTAGGTGCGTGGTCAACAACGCATTCCATCAGCTTCGTTGCACCCTCGCCGTCACGGGCGGTTTCTCTTGCAAGGTTCATCATTACAGCGTAAAGACCGTTTATGAACACTTCATAATCCTTGTCCTCTGCCGTTATTTCCTTGTTTCCTGCAAGTCCCGACGCCATTATGCACAGCGTATCATTTGTGGATGTATCACCGTCCACGCTTACCATATTGTAAGTTATATCGGCTGTTCTTTTCAGTGCCTTATGCAGAAGCTCCGCATTTATCTTTACATCGGTCGTGATAAAAGCAAGCATTGTAGCCATATTGGGATTTATCATACCACTGCCCTTGCTGATACCGCCGATGTGACAGGTCTTGCCGTCAAGCGTAAACTCTACTGCAAGCTCCTTTTTGCGTGTATCGGTCGTCATTATCGCCTCGCACGCAAGCGAGCTGCCGTCCTCGCTTATGCTGTCTACAAGTGTCTTGATATTGTTCTTCACAGGGTCGATTGACAGCTTCTGTCCGATAACGCCTGTAGAGCCTACTATCATATCGTTCTTATCAATACCCAGTTCGTTTGCGCAAAGCTCGCACATCTGCTCTGCGATCTCAATACCGTTTGAGTTGCAGGTGTTTGCGTTGCCGCTGTTTACGATAACAGCCTGAGCAATGCCGTTCTTGAGGTGTTCCTTTGTAACGATTATCGGTGCGCCCTTCACCTTGTTCTGTGTGTAGATTGCCGCCGCAGTGCACTTTGTGTCACAGCTTATCACAGCAAGGTCACGCTTTTTCGAGCCGGGCTTTATACCGACATTGATTCCGCCCGCCTTAAAGCCTTTTGCGGCGCATACACCCTTATCCACTAATTTATAATTATCAAATTCAACCATTGTTATTACCTCACTTATTATACAAGTCCGGTCGTTTCGTCAATGCCCATCATTATGTTAAGGCACTGAACAGCCGCACCGCTTGCGCCCTTGCCTAAGTTATCAAGTCTTGAGCAAAGCACTATACGGTCATCGTTTCCGCAAACGAATATCTCCATATTGTTCTTACCCGATAATGTGTTTGCGGCAAGGAAACCGTTTTCAAGCACACCCTCGCCCATAACAGGCATTACCTTTACAAGATTTGCGTCTGCATAATGCTCCGTGAAAGCCTTATGAATATCAGCAAGCGTATATTTCTTCGGCAGAAGTCTTGTGAGAACGGGAACAGTTACGACCATACCGCTGAAATAATCGCATATCAGAGGATTGAACACAGGCTTGTAATCAAGTCCGCTTATCTTCATCATTTCAGGTAAATGCTTATGCTCCTGAGGAAGCGCATACTGTCTGGGGCTGTAAAATTCTTCAGGCTTTTCATCGCTTTCGTACACTGCGATAGCCTTCTTTCCCGCTCCGCTGTAACCGGATACTGCATGAGCGACAACAGGATAATCGCTCGGCATTATGCCTGCCTTTACAAGAGGATATACAAGCGAAATAAAACCGCTTGCATAACAGCCGGGAACAGCCACTCTCGATGAAGCCGCTATCTTTTCTCTGTGCTGCTTTGAAAGCTCGGGAAAACCGTATGCCCAGTCGGGATTTGTCCGATGTGCCGTAGAAGCATCTATAATACGGACGTTACTGCCCTTCGCAAGCTCTACCGCCTCTCTTGCGGCGGCATCGGGCAGACAAAGGAACGTGAAGTCGGACGAGCATATAAACTTCTTACGCTCATCGTTATCCTTTCTCTTGTCCTCATCGATCTTCATTATTTCAATATCGTTTCTGTCCTTGAAACGTTCGAGAATTTTAAGTCCGGTCGTTCCTTCCTGACCGTCAATATACACCTTTACGCTCATATAAGCACCTCTTATTTTTTAAGAAATCTTGTCATTCCGCAGCCACGTTCATCATTAGGTCTGCGCATAAATCCGAGCTTTTCGTAGAACGGCTCTTTATCCTTTGCCGCCATAAGATTTATCATTATCGTTTCGCCCTCGTCAGCGACCGACAACGCTTTATCCATAAGCCTTGAAAGCATCTCTCTGCCTATTCCCTGTCCCTGATATTCGGGACGTACAATAACGTCACTGATAAAGAACTGATAGCCTCCGTCACCGACTACCCTTGCCGAGCCGACTTCCTTTTCTCCGTCAAGCGCCGTTATCGCAAACACAGAGCTTTTAAGCGCACAGTTAAGCTGTCTTGGCGAAAGCTCATACCAGCCTACGCTTCGTCTGAACGAATTTATATCGTGCGGCAATCTGTATTCATAAGTTATCATCAGATGTTGATACCGCCCAGTCTGTCTTCAAGCTCAGCTATCTGACGCTTTACCGCATCCGGAGCGGGTCCGCCGTCAACGCCTCTTTGCATAACGCAGGTATCAAGGCTGATAGCGTCATATACGTCATTATCAAACGTTTCACACAACTTCTTGTATTCTTCTATCGGGAGCTGTTCAAGCGTTGTATTCTTCTCTATGCAAAGTGCAACGAGTGTACCGGTTATCTTATATGCCGTTCTGAAAGGAAGCCCCTTCTTTACAAGATAGTCTGCACAGTCTGTAGCATTGATAAAGCCCTTTGCGGCGGCAGTACGCATATTGTCTTTAAGTACCGTCATAGTCGCAAGCATAGGAGTAAATGTCGAGATACACAGCTTTACTGTGTCTACTGCGTCAAATATTGCCTCCTTGTCCTCCTGCATATCCTTGTTGTATGCAAGCGGAAGTCCCTTCATCATTGTGAGAAGCGTCTGCAGATCGCCGTATACCCTTGCCGTCTTGCCTCTTATAAGCTCCGTAACATCGGGGTTCTTCTTCTGCGGCATTATCGAACTGCCTGTAGAATATGCATCGTCAAGCTCGATAAACTTGAACTCCCACGAGCACCACATGATTATTTCTTCCGAAAATCTCGAAAGATGCATCATAAGCATCGAAATATCGGAGCATAGCTCAATGCAGAAATCCCTGTCGGATACGCCGTCAAGGCTGTTCATCGTAATATCCTTGAAGCCGAGAAGCTCGGCTGTTCTCTTTCTGTTAAGGGGGTATGTAGTGCCTGCAAGCGCACACGAACCGAGCGGCATTACATCCATTCTTTCCTTGCAGTCTGCAAGTCTTGTCAGATCTCTTGTCAGCATCTGAGCATATGCCATAAGATGATGTGCGAATGTAACAGGCTGTGCACGCTGTAAATGGGTGTAGCCCGGCATTACCGTTTCTGTATGCTGCTTTGCAATATCTATAACAGTGTTTATAAGCTCACGGACGAGCTTTGCAATTTCATCGACTTCATCCTTGAGATAGAGCTTTATATCAAGAGCCACCTGATCGTTTCTGCTCCTTGCGGTGTGCAGACGCTTTCCCGCATCGCCTATTCGTGCGGTAAGCTCAGCCTCAACGAACATATGAATATCTTCCGCATTGGGATCGAAATGCAGTGTTCCGTTTTCAATATCACTTAAAATTCCGTTAAGACCTTCTATTATCACCTTGCTGTCCGCAGGGTCGATAATGCCGCACTCACCGAGCATGGTTGCGTGTGCTATAGAGCCTTTTATATCATGCTTGTACATTCTTGCATCAAATGAGATGGAAGAATTAAAATCGTTGACCTTTGAGTCAACCTCCTTTGAAAATCTTCCCGCCCACATCATTTTAGACATACTGTTATTTCCTTTCAGATTTATGTTCATAACGCAAAAAGCGTTTTGTTTTTTCCGTTATAAATATAAAAGTAATTAAAACGCTTTTTAAAACACAGCCGAAACGACCGTGTTTTAAATCGCATCTTAAAAACCGTAAAAGCCGCAAGGCATAGTTTTACACCTTGCGGGATTTACCGTAACGCTTTTAAAGCTTACTTATTGTTTCTCTCAGCATCAAGCAGAGCCTTGACCTTTATCGGCAGACCGAACAGGTTGATAAAGCCCTTTGCATCTGTCTGATCGTAAACATCGTCCTCACCGAATGAAGCGAAGTCTTCGCTGTACAGTGTGTAGGGTGATGTAACGCCTGCGTTGATGATGTTACCCTTGTAGAGCTTGAGCTTAACGTCGCCTGTAACAGTTTCCTGTGTCTTGTCAACGAAAGCGTCCATAGCCTCTCTTAAAGGTGTGTACCACTGACCGTTATATACGATGTCTGCATACTTCTGTGCAAGACCGTACTTGTAGTGCTGTGTTTCCTTATCAAGACAGATAGTTTCAAGAACTTCGTGAGCGTGATAAAGGATTGTTCCGCCGGGAGTTTCGTAAACGCCTCTCGACTTCATACCAACAAGTCTGTTTTCAACAACATCGAACAGACCGATGCCGTTCTCGCCGCCGAGCTTGTTAAGAGTCTTGATGAGCTTTACGCCGTCCATCTTTTCACCGTTAAGTGAAGTGGGGATACCTTTTTCAAAGTGTATTGTAACATATGTGGGCTTGTCGGGAGCCTGTTCGGGTGAAACGCCAAGTTCAAGGAAGCCTTTCTTATTGTACTGAGGCTCGTTTGCGGGGTCTTCAAGGTCAAGACCTTCGTGTGATAAGTGCCAGAGGTTCATATCCTTTGAGTAGTTTGTTTCACGGGTAATCTTTATCGGAACATTGTGTGCCTCTGCATACTCGATTTCCTGATCTCTTGACTTTATATTCCATATTCTCCAGGGAGCGATAATCTCAAGCTCGGGTGCGAGAGCCTTGATAGTAAGCTCAAAACGTACCTGGTCGTTGCCCTTACCTGTGCAGCCGTGGCAGATAGCGTCAGCGCCTTCCTTCTTAGCTATCTCAACAAGTCTTTTAGCTATAGGAGGACGAGCGAATGAAGTACCGAGCAGATAGCCCTCGTACTTTGCGCCTGCCTTAAGTGTGGGGAATATGAAGTCATTTACGAATTCGTCCTGTATATCTTCTATGTAGAGCTTGGATGCGCCTGTCTTCTTAGCTCTTTCTTCAAGACCTACTATTTCAGAGTCCTGTCCTACGTTACCTGCTACGCAGATTACTTCACAGCCGGGATAATTCTCGTGTAACCACGGAATGATGATGGACGTATCAAGTCCGCCTGAATAAGCAAGTACGATCTTTTTGATTTCTTTAGCCATTTTATTATTTCCTTTCTATCTCACAGACGCTTTCTGGCGTTCTGCTTTCTGATTTAACTTACATTGAATATTATACACCTTTTCACATCAAAGTCAAGTATTTTTATGCACAAAACTGCATAATATACTGCATATAGTGAATAATTGTTGAATTTTAGCGAATTTTTATGTATTTTTTTGATTGACAAGCCGTAATTGTAAGGATATAATAATAGTAAAAGGAAATTCAGTCGGAGGAATTATGGAACTTAAGGACAAGCTGGAAATACTTATTAAAAGAAACGGCTATAAAAAGACGGACTTTGCGTCTGCCGTATCCATAACCTACAGAGCGCTTGCAAACTACATAAGCGGTGCAAGGACCCCGAGAGCAAAAACTCTTTCCGATATGGCTGTACTGCTCGGCGTCAGCGAAGAACTGCTGACGGACGACACTGTGGATCTTATCCTGTCGGGAGATGAAAAGCTGTATTTCAACGGCACTTCTCCGACAGAAACAAGAGAAAAGGCCGATGTGCTTCTGAGCGAAGTATCGGCTATGCTTGACGATGAGGATTTCACCGAAAACGATAAGACAACATTCTTTTCCTGTATCGCAGAAAAATATTTTGCAGGAAAAGCAAAAAATCATAAAGAAACTATTGACAATGCAGTATGACGGTGTTATAATACAAACAGTTGAACAACCGTTCAAATGAAATGAGGTTAAAATGGCGGTCAGCAAATCAGAAAAGTCGGAAAATATCACTTCAAAAGACGAAAATGAATTCTGTAACTGCAATGTGATACACGAGGACGTAGTAAACTATGTGCGTGAGAGGATGCTTGAACAGATGCAGTTTGAAAAGCTGTCAATGTTCTTCAAGGCTATAAGCGACGAAACAAGGATTAAAATCCTCTACTCGCTGTCACGCTCTAAAATGTGCGTGTGCGACCTCGCCGCCCTGCTCGGAATGACAGCATCGGCAATCTCTCACCAGCTGAGAGTGTTACGGCAGGCAGAGCTTGTACGCAGTGAAAAGCAAGGCAAGGTCGTTTACTATATGCTCAGCGACAACCATGTAAACACGGTGTTCAGCAATGCGCTTGAGCATATTATGGAGTAAAACGGGAAAAATCAAAGGAGATAGCATCTCCTGTTTTTTCGGGTAATACATTTGAACAATTACTCAATTGTTCAAAACTTCAAGCATATCAAAGGTGGTAGCTTATGAAAAGAATCTATATTTTAGAAGGTCTTGACTGCGCTAACTGTGCAGAGAAGATTCGTGCGGAAGTCGAAAAGGACGAACGTGTAAAATCAGCGGGAATGAACTTTATGAAGCAGGAACTTACCGTTGAAGCGGAAAATTCGTGTTCGCCCGATGAGCTTATGACAACGGTCACCGAAGTTGTCACTAAGCACGAACCTGATGTAACAGTCAGGGAAAGACAGACTTTTAAAGAAAAGAAATATATAATAGACGGCCTTGACTGCGCACAGTGTGCGGAAGAAGTAAGAGAGGCAGTTGAAAAGTCGGATTATGCGAACGGCGCAAAGATGAATTTCATCAAAAAGGAGCTTACCGTAACACCGTCAAAGATAATTTCAGACAAGGAGCTGTTAAAGCAGGTAACAGCAACGGTAACTGCCGTTGAACCGGACGTAACGGTCAGCGAAAAGGAAAACCACGTTGAGAAAAAGGTAAGCTATACTAAAGATATAGTCAAGATGATAAGCGCAGGCATTCTGTTCATAGTTGCTTTTATCCTTGAAAAAACTATCGGTACAGAGCAGCTTGTGCCTAAGATAGCGATACTTACGATGTATCTTGCGGCTTACGTTATCTGCGGACTTGAAGTAGCTATCACTTCAATAAAAGCAATAGCAAAGAAGAATTTCTTCAACGAAAACACGCTTATGCTTATCGCAAGCATCGGTGCTATCGTACTCGGAGAATACGAAGAAGCGGTCGCCGTTATGCTGTTCTACACTGTCGGAGAATTCTTCCAGTCGATAGCCGTGAACAAGTCAAGAAGAAGCATATCTTCTCTTATCAAGACAAAGCCGGAAACAGCCGATGTTCTTATTGACGGCGAATATATAACAGTCGATCCCGAAAACGTTGAAACAGGCAGTATAATAAGAGTAAAGCCCGGCGAAAAAATACCGCTTGACGGCATTATCGAAAGCGGTAACACATCAATAGATACGTCAGCCCTCACAGGCGAGAGCTTACCGAGAGATATTACGGCAGGTGATGAAGTCCCCGCAGGTGCAATCAACATTTCAGGTGTTATCACACTTAAAACAACACGTCGGTTCACCGACAGCACGGTATACAAAATGCTTCAGATGGTCGAATCCGCTGTCGAGAAAAAGACAAGGACAGAAAACTTCATCTCGGTATTTGCAAAATACTACACCCCCATAGTCGTACTTGCGGCAGTGATAATATCGCTTATCCCTCCCCTGTTCACCGGCTTTGATTTCGTAACGTGGGTACAAAGAGGTCTTATCTTCCTCGTAATCTCCTGCCCGTGCGCACTGGTTATTTCCGTACCGCTCGGATACTTTGCAGGTATCGGCAAGGCATCGTCAAAGGGCATACTTGTAAAAGGCAGTAACTACCTTGAAGCAATCTCAAAGGCTAAGGTCGTACTGTTCGATAAGACAGGCACGCTTACAAAAGGTCAGTTTGAGGTTACAAGGACAGAGCCTGCAGGAATGAGCAAGGATGAACTGTTACGATATGCGGCTTATGCCGAGAGCAACTCCAACCACCCTATAGCCGTTTCGGTAAGAAAGGCATACGGTGCGGATATTGACCAGTCACAGATTACCGAGTGCAGTGAGATAGCCGGCAAGGGCATCAAGGCTGTGATTTCCGGTGCGACTGTTCTCTGCGGTAACAGCAGACTTATGGCTGACTACAGCATAAACTGCCCCGAAGCAAACGGCACAGTGCTTTATGTGGCTGTTGATAATAAATATGCAGGTCTTATCGAAATTGCAGATATGCCTAAGGAACACTCGGCTGAAGCCGTAAAGATGCTTAAAAATCACGGTGTGAAGGTCGTAATGCTCACAGGCGACAACAGGTCTGCGGCGGCTGCGGCGGCTGAAAAGCTCGGTATCACAGATTACTACGCAGAGCTTCTCCCCGAAAACAAGAGCGAAATTACGCTTAAGATGAAGTCGGAGCTTCCTGACAATGAAAAGGTAATGTTTGTAGGCGACGGCATAAATGACGCACCCGTAATAGCATCTGCCGACATAGGCGTTGCAATGGGCGGCTCGGGCGCAGACAGTGCCATAGAAACCGCAGACTGCGTTCTTATGAAGGACGACCCAATGCAGCTTGCCGACGCATTTGCAATCAGCAAAAAAACAAACCGCATAGTTCTCCAGAATATCATATTTGCACTCGGTGTAAAGCTGATAATTCAGGTACTCGGCGTTTTAGGTCTTGCTAATATGTGGGCGGCTGTTTTCGCAGATGTAGGCGTTTCGATAATCGCTATCTTCAATTCATTAAGACTTATGAGAAAGTAAATAAAACATTTACCGCCCGTGTTTGCTCATTGCATTCACAGGCGGTATTCTTTACTTATTTTTTCTTCTGAGCTTTTTCCTTGTCAGCCCATAACTCATATCAACAAGCATCCTGAGTTTTTCATCGGGTACGCTTTCATCAAGGGCGACCGTTATCCAGTTTTCCTTATTCATATGATACGCAGGATAAAAGCCCTGCTCCAGCCTCAGCGATCCGATGAGGATAGGGTCGCACTTGAGATTGACGACATCTATAATTTTCTGCCCGTCAAGCCCAAGCCTGCTTTCAGGCAAATCCATTATCATAGCGAACCACTTTTTCGTATCATTATGACGATACGCCTGAAACCCGGGATTCTTTTCAAACAATCTTTCGGCTCTAACGCCGTAATAGTCGGTTATGTATTTGTCAAGCTGTGAACGATTCATTGCCGCTCCTTCTTTACCGTGTATATTCCGCCCGCACCGCAGGATACAGCACCGCTTATTTCAAGGTCGGCGAGTATCTCGCTGAGTTCCCCGAATGATAAGTTGCAGGCAGAAAGCAACGTATCAAGCGTTACTCCGTCACTGTTTGCAATGATGCCGAGAATTTCTGCGGCTCCCGATGCGTTTTCTGCGGCTTCCGCAATTTGTCCGCTCTGCTTTTCTTCCGTATACGTTACCGGCTCTGCCTCACTCGCATCCGTGTTATCGGTTTCGGCAATCGGCGCTATTATAGGAATTCTTTCTTTTACTGCCGTATCATTCAGTGTAGCAAGCTTTCCCGCTTTTTTCCGCTTTTTCAGCACATTTTCGGGAGTTACTCGGAAATAATCTATTTCCTTTTCCTTATCCTTGACACCTGTAATTTTAAAGCGTGGTGCGTCTGCCGCCTTCACCTTAGGCAGAGGCTTCTTCTCATCTTTTTTCGCCGGCTCCGGTTCCTTTGCTTCGCAAACCGTCGGCAGATCCTCAGCAGGCGGTGTTTCCCTGACATCCTCATGCATCACAAAGCTTGTCAGCTGTTCCTTATCAAGATATGTATCGTCGATTATGTCACGATAAGTAGGATAAAACTCATTGATAATATCATAGAAATCATAAACGGAATGCGCCCCGTCACGCAGAAATCTGATAACACGGCTGTATTTCTTATCCAGCGTATCGTCAGGTATAGTAAAAAATACCTCTCTGTCCTGCTCGAACGCATGGTTTGCAGTGATAAGGCTTCCGCTTCCGTTGTAGCCGCCTATCACGACAGTACCCTTTGAAAGTCCTGAAATAATACGGTTTCTGAATTTGAAATAATCGGAATTGCACGGCGTGTCCGGGAGAAGTTCCGACAGAATAAGTCCTCCGTTGTCGATTATGTTCTTTCTCAGCCCGAATGAATTATTCGGATAATCAATAGTTATTCCGCAGGCAAGCACAGCCACGGTCGGCTTGTGGTGACGGATGCTGTTGTTGTGCGCTATCCTGTCTATGCCCAGTGCAAAGCCGCTTACAAGAACAATGTCGCTTCTTGCAAGATTGTAGCATATGTTTTCCGCAAGCCTTGTCGCATTGCCAAACGGCTTTCTGGGGCCTACTATCGACACTGCCAGCTTACCTTGCAGGCAGTTTATATCTCCCGCAGTAAACAGCAGAACGGGCGGATTATATATATTCTTAAGCTGTTCGGGATAATTCCTGTCGTCAATTGTGACAATGCCGATATTATTCCCGGCGCAATAATCCATTATCACCTTCGAGCGTTCGAGCGACGCTCTGCGGACATACTCGTGACGGTTAGAAGGTATATGCGACATATCGCCGCTGCTGATATGCTCATACGCAAGTCTTGCATTACCGTATGCCTTTATCACCTCGTGAATTTTCGGGTTACCGCCGCCGAATATCTGCAACAGATAGATGTAATACTCCATAAAGCCCTCTAAAACTATCGCCGCAAGTATTACCTGCGGCGAATTCTGTCATTAACTGTTTTTCTTGTTATCCTCGTTACGAATCTGTACCCTTCTTATCTTGCCGCTGATAGTTTTGGGAAGCTCGTCAACGAACTCCACTATTCTCGGATATTTATAAGGCGCAGTGTTCTTCTTAACGTAAGTCTGAAGCTCTTTTTTAAGCTCATCGGACGGTTCATAGCCTCTTGCAAGAACGATTGTTGCCTTTACCACCTGACCTCTTATAGGGTCGGGTGCACCCGTAACGGCACACTCAAGCACAGATGGGTGTGCTATCAGAACGCTTTCGATCTCGAAAGGTCCTATACGGTAACCGCTCGCCTTGATAACATCATCATTTCTTCCGACATACCAGAAGTAGCCGTCCTCATCCTTCCAAGCGGTATCGCCTGTATGATAAAGCCCGTCGTGCCATGCCTGAGCGGTAAGCTCATCGTCACGGTAATATCCGTCAAAAAGGCCATCCTTGCCACGCTCGGCACGGACAACTATTTCACCGACTTCTCCGACAGGCACCGGATTTCCGTCATCATCGACAATGTCGACATCATAGAGCGGAGTAGGCTTGCCCATTGAGCCGGGCTTAGGCGTCATGCCTACAAGATTTGCAAGCAGTGCTGTCGATTCGGTCTGACCGAATGCCTCCATCAGCTTAAGGCCGGTAAACTCAAGCCACTTGTTATACACCTCAGGGTTGAGTGCCTCGCCTGCAATAGCGGAATATTTAAGACTCGAAAGATCGTAGTTTTCAAGTCCTTCCTTTATAAAGAAACGGAACATAGTAGGAGGCGCACAGAATGAGGTTATCTTATAGTTCTGCATTATCCTCAGCATATCGGTCGGTATGAACTTGTCAAAATCATACACGAACACGCACGCACCGAGCGACATCTGACCGAACAGCTTGCCCCAGGCGGCTTTTCCCCAGCCTGTATCGGATATTGTAAGATGAACACCGTCAGAATCGACATTCTGCCAGTGTGCCGCCGTCTGAATATGTGCGAGCGCATATCTGTGATTATGGACAACCATCTTGGGATAGCCCGTAGTACCCGATGTGAAATATAAAAGCATATGCTCCCTTGTATCTGTCTGCACACGCTCCATAGTTTCGGGCATTCCGGCAATTTCATCATCGAACGGAATCCAGCCGTCCTTGTGACCGTTTGCTATAAATTTAACAAGACCGTCAGCGTGGATTTCTTTCTGTGCCTCATCGACATACTTGGCTATATCGGGATTATAGCCGGTACATACTATAGCTTTTACGCTTGCACGTTCAAAGCGATAGGTAAAGTCGTGTGTTGTCAGCAGATGCGTTGCGGGTATAGCAACCGCACCGAGCTTGATAAGAGCGATTATCGCAATCCAGAACTGGTAGTTTCTTTTCAGTACCAGCATTACCTTGTCGCCTTTTTTTATACCGTATGACTTAAAAAGATTTGCCGCCTGCGTTGACAGCTTCGAAAGCTGTGAATAGGAAAAATCGTGACGGTTTTCCTGAAGGTCGATGTGGATAAGCGCTCTCCTGTCAGGGTCAATTTCTCCGAACTTATCTATAATATCGTAACCGAAGTTATAGTTATCGGGACAGTCTATCTCGAACTTATTCAGTATACCGTTCTCATCAAAGCCTTCTTTTACAAATCTCTTGTAGTAATTTTTAACCTGTTCCATATACTTTTCTTTCCGTTCCTTTGTTTATCAGATCAGTATCGCCAAGAACTTGCAGTCCTTGCCGTCAACGGCTATCATTCCGTGCGGATTCATGCTGTCGTAATAAATGCAGTCGCCTTCACTTACCGTTTCAATATGACTGCCTATCTGGAACTTCAACGTTCCCGATATTATATAGTCCATTTCCTGACCGTCGTGTACTGACAGGTGTATAGGCTTTTTCTGCTCATCTTCATCATAAGGAGCTGTTACCAGCAACGGCTCTATTTTCTTGTTTTTAAAAAGATAGGCAAGGTGCTGATAGGCAAATCTTTCCCTACGCTCGATCGGTAAGCCTTGATCCTTACGGACTATCGAATATGTATTGAGCTTAGGCGTAACACCTGTAAGAAGCTCTATAAGCTCAATGCCGAGTGCGTCCGCCGCCTGATTCAGGAATGAAAGCGAAAAATCCTTTTCTCCGTTTTCAAGTGAAATATATTCGTCTGTAGTGACGTTTGTTTTGTTTGCCATTTCGCCGACAGATATATCAAGGTACTCTCTTGTGCTTTTCAGTCTGCCGGATACGTCTTTGATGTTATAATCCATAATGACCTCCGTAACGCCTTGTATTTCCTGTAAATATATAAAGCGTTATGCTTTATTAATTAAGTATACCAAATCACTGCAATAAAATCAATAGTTTTTTGGCAATTTCTCACTAAAATAATATGAAATCAAACTGTCAGTTTATCGGAAATTTTGCTGTAAAGAGTTATAGTTATGCCATCGGTATCAAGAAGTTCTCTTACAGAGGTATAATCTCCGTGGTCTTTACGGCGCAATATAATATTCTTTGCAATCTCCTCCGTTATTCCCTCAACGCTCATCAGCTCGTTGACTGTAGCGGTATTGAGGTTTACCTTGCGAGTGCCGTAAGACTCGTTTTTAGTGTAATATCCCGACGAGGTAACGGTAAACCGACTGCACAGTATCATATATACTTCATCATCTACCGAACTTATCTCTTTAAGCTGTGACATAGATGTAAATTTCCCGTGCTTTTCACGATAGTTTATAATATCGTGTGCCGTTTTCCGTCCGACGCCTTTTATCTGCATCAGAGTTTCAAGATCTGCTGAATTAAGATCCGGTTTTTGCACATACGAATACGAGCTTTCATCGTATGAGGTTTCATCCACAGAGAACACCCATGCGTTATCACGCATTACTTTGTCGTTATAGTAATATAAAACAACAGTGAGCATTACGGTAAGGATAAGCACGCCTGCGGCAATTATTATTGCGTTGCGTACCTTCCCTTTCATAATACTCACTCCAAGCCGTTATTTTATTTTGTCCCCGAAAAGAACTTGCAAAAACCGCTCAGCCTGCATTCGCTGCAATTCGGTTTTGCCGCACTGCACACAAGCCGACCGTGCCACACAAGCCTGTGACACATCATCAATCTGTCGTCCGGCTTTATTATTGCGGCAAGCTGTTTTTCAACCTTCAGCGCATCCTTTGTTCCGTCGGTAAGACCCAGCCTTCCGCTCACTCTTATAACGTGTGTATCGCATACAAGAGCAGGCTTACCGTAGAGGTCGCCTACTATAAGATTAGCTGTCTTTCTTCCGACCCCGGGCAACTTTACAAGCTGTTCAATTGTATCGGGAATTTCACCGCCGAAATCATCACGGAGCATTCTGCACATCATAACAATATCGACAGCTTTTGTCTTATACAGTCCGCACGAATGTATATATTCCGCAACCTCGTCAGGCTCTGCCGCCGCAAAGCTGTCAATATCGGGAAATTTTTCAAAAAGTGCGGGAGTAACCATATTTACTCGCTTATCTGTACACTGTGCCGAAAGCCTTGTCGCTATCAGAAGCTCATGCGGCTTTTTATAAACAAGAGCGCATTTCACGTCCGGATAGCACTCGGCAAGCCCGTCTATAACAAGCCCTGCTCTTTCCTTTTTGGTCATACAGTTCTCTTTTCTGATAATTATAACTATATATTATACTATATCTGCCCCGATGTCAAGTTTTGTCGCAAAATTTTTTCCGATACCGCAAAAACAGTGTTGTTGCAGATATGCAGAATAACCCCGAAAGCAGAGAATATTATAAAGCTTTTATCAAAAATTTCTTTGAAAGAAACGGTAAGAAACTGCGTGAGGATTTAGAAAAACTGTACATTGTTAGAGGCGAAAATTGCCAAAGGTTAGAACAACAAGGGAGAGCGTTGGAATACGACAGAGTAGCGGTGCTATATGTGTCATTAACGGTGCTTAATCATTACCGTTCTAACACTTCGGTAAATCACTACATCGGAAAATAATTATTACGATTACTGTTTGGTATATTGTTATCGATTTTTATGTGTTATATAAATAATAAGGGGTAAATCTTCTATGCCCCAGAAAGTTTCAGGCTTACAGTTTTCACTGTGGCAAAGTAAAGTTTTTTGCGTTTCCCCGAAAGGAGCTTTGCTATGCCTGAAACACATATTGAACTTGCAGATTTGACCTTTCCGCAATCTGTTTACGAATCACTTAGACGTATTTTTTATCCCTGTATTCGTGAATTTTATGATAATGAGGAAAATAAAAAGGCATTTGAGGGATGGAAGAAAAACAAAGTCAGTTAAGCAGAAAAGCACCTGCCCTATGTAAATGGTGGGTGCTTTATGCTTTTGAAAATCATATTTATTGTAGCGCTAATTGATATTAGACATGTAAATTGTCATTTTATAGATTTAAATAATAAAATAATAAGAAATATGTTGCAAAATACCGAATTTTGTGGTATAATAAATATAAATCATATTTATGAATATAGCTTAACGGAGGATTTGTTATGGCTCTTGTAAATTGTCCTGACTGCGGAAAAATGAACGTTTCTGATACAGCTGAACATTGTCCAGAATGTGGATATGCAATAAAAAAACACTTTGAACGAGAAAAAGAAAAAGCGTACTATCAGAAAAAAGAAGAGGAAGAATGGAAGAAAGTACAAAATGAACTTAATCGAGAACTTGAAATAATAGATGAGTTAAAACCTTCTCCGAAACCTATTAAGCCAAGTAAATTTAAACATATGTTTTATTATAATGGTAATTTATCATTACTATCGTGGGCATTGATTGTCGGAATAATTTTGTTTTTCCTTTGCTTTGTTTCGACAGCTATATTCTCTGTTTTATTAGCTGTGTTAATAGTGATAGGTATTCCTGTTGCAGCTTTCATAACGTATCTTGATTATGGTATAATGTATAATTGCTACAAAAGAGATTACGATGATTGGATGGAACAACAAAATGATTGGGATGGATATATAAAAAAGAAAAAAGCGGCGGTGCAGGAAAAATACAAAGATGTTGCATCAAATATAGCACATTACGGAACCAAAGCTGTGCCTTCTTACCCATCTCGTAATAATAACAAATTAAAATGTCCGATATGTGGTTCTACAAACGTTAATAAGATTTCGACACTTAATAGGACTGTTTCTGTTGCGACCGTTGGTCTTGCATCTTCTAAAATTGGCAAACAATACGAATGTAAGGATTGTAAACACAAGTGGTAAAATATATTTCTTAGGTATAATATGTTTAATGAGTGCTTGTATATAGACAAAAAAACAGTATTTTCGTATTGTCGAATGTTTAAATTAAAATGATATTGCAAATACTAAGTATATCGATAATTATTATTTTTTTGAAAAGGTGATTTATCATGAGCAAAAATATTACAGATGCATTTGAAATTCCTACAGACGAAGAATGGGACAGGTATTTATCAACAAATATTTTTGATAAAATGATGATTGACAGCAGTATTATCAAGTGTTCTGACGATATGAATTCAAAAATGGTGTTTACGAAAATCCTATCGGTAATTCAAGCTCACAATAATAAAGTTGAAAGTATTAAAATTTCTTATGCATTGGCAAGACACTATTTCGACAAGGGCATACCCGATGATGAATGGTTTGTTAGTCCAGGTATAAATGGAAGTTCTGTTCAATATATGCCCCATTTTAATGACGAACATTATTTAATTCGATATTGGTACTGTTTTTTTATGGAAGACCTTTACAGCAAGGTACAATCTATGGGAGACACATTATACCTTTTTATTAATGAGTTTTACGAATTTGGAATTGAAGAAGGTCTTGGTTTTGTCAAAAAAGTTTTAAATAAGTTGAAAACAACAAATCCATCCTTATATGATTTTCTTAATAACTCGCACAAAGATGAGAATTATATTAAAGCATCAAACTTTAGAAACAATATTATTCACGGTATTTCACCAAATGAGATAAAAGACGAGATTGTTATTCAACGAAATGTAGAAACTGATATAATGAAAAAAGATGCGAATGGAAATTTTATTAAGCAAAATGTTAAGGCTTCCCTACAAATAACAAGCAGAGTTGGAGATTATGTAACCAGTAAAGAACTTCTTAAAAGTTTGGAGAAGTTTGCTGATTATATGGGGGATATCATCTTAAACTCAATTTCTATAATTGCAAAAGATGAGTTTGTGGTAAAAATATAACTTTGCGCAATTTATTGCTTAATGAAATATTAGGTATTGATTCAATTAAATTCTTTTCACATCTAAATAAAATAGAGATGACTGCTATACTGTAAGCGACGAATGAAATGAAATGTTGTTAAGATTGTGTTCATCAAAACAGGAACAAAGCATTTTGCCTTGCTCCTGTTTTGTTTTATAGAAAAGTCATAGATAAAACAAAAATCCGAACACTCCATCAATTTGGATAGTGTTCGGATTATTACTGTTTGGTGAGCCACCCGGGAATCGAACCCGGGACACCCTGCTTAAAAGGCAGGTGCTCTGCCGCCTGAGCTAGTGGCTCAAAAGCTATAAACTTTTGGGTTGTTTTCACAACGTGATTTATTATAACAAATCCTGACTCCTTTGTCAAGTCTTTTTTTAATATTTCTTTACGTTAATTTGAAAAGCGTCATAAAAAATAGCTTTACCGAATATTCGTCACAAGATTTTTCTAAATTTATTCTGCTCCGATTCAGGAAAGATAACGCTTCATTGTTGACACAATTGTGATTATGTGTTACAATATCTTCTGGTTAGTTTCGATTAACCCTACGATATTTTTAATTAAGATGCGGTGATAATATGGAAAACAATAAAATTAATCCACTGCTTACAGGCTCAGCAGAAACTATGCTACAGAGTTTTTACGCAAGAGCCAAATATTCAAGAAAAAAGAATGCTAAATTTTATGACGCAAAGGCAATAGAGCTTGTCGGAAAAATCGATTATGACTTTTCAAAAGCGGAAAATGATTCTACGATGAGCAACGGAGTAATCGCACGAACCATCGTATTTGACGAATTGGTCAAAGACTTTATAAACAAAAATCCCGATTGCACAGTTGTAAACATAGCCTGCGGTCTTGATACAAGATTTTACCGTATGGATAACGGCAGAATAATATGGTACAATGTCGATCTGCCGGAAACTATAGAGGTTCGTGACGCAATATATCACGAATCAGGCAGGGTGTCTACAATAGGCATTTCCGCAACCGATCCCGCTTGGGCTGACAAGGTAACAAAAAGAGGAAAAATGCTATTTATAATCGAAGGTCTTTCAATGTATCTTACCTCTGATGAAAACGCTCAGATGCTGTCGATTATCAGAGATAAATTCGATAATGCGACAGTGCTTATGGAGTGCCTTGCTAAAAAGTGGGTAAACAAGGAACATACCGAAAAATCAATTCAGGACACCGGTGCAAAATTCATGTTTGGTGCTGATACCTTTGATGATTTAGGTAAAGCGGCAGACGGTTTCAGATGTATAAAAAATGACGATATCATCCGTGGTATGTCAGTTATAATGCCGGTATTGAAGCCGTTCAGAAAGCTACCTTTTTTAAAGAAAATCGCACAGAAGATTCTTATATTTGAAAAAGCATAACCGGATATTGTCAGCCGACCTTTCAGCAGGTCGGTTTTATTTTATTGTGAACTTAACATTCAATCAAGAAATGTTGATTGAATGTTAAGTTTATCGACGTCTGAAATTTCCTTAATTAAGAAGTTTTCTATTGCATTCTGTCGGATTTTGTGATATTATTATCCTAATAAAATATGCCAACAATACGGCAAATAAAAATTTCGCACTGCAAAAGTGCGGTAAGGATGAGAAATATGCCAAAAAGACAGGACATTAACAAAATTATGATAATAGGCTCCGGTCCTATCATCATAGGTCAGGCTTGTGAGTTTGACTATTCAGGCACACAGGCTTGTAAAGCACTCAAGAAGCTCGGTTACGAGATAGTTCTTGTAAACTCAAACCCCGCAACTATTATGACCGACCCCGATGTAGCGGACATCACTTATATTGAACCGCTCAACCTCGACAGACTTACTCAGATTATCGAGCAGGAACGTCCCGATGCGCTTCTGCCCAACCTCGGCGGTCAGTCAGGACTTAATCTCTGCTCCGAGCTTGACAAGGCAGGTGTACTGAAAAAGTTCAACGTACAGGTAATCGGCGTTCAGGTTGACGCTATCGAACGTGGTGAAGACCGTATCGAGTTCAAGAATGCAATGAAGGATCTCGGTATCGGTATGCCGAGAAGTGAAGTTGCTTACACGATTGATGAAGCTGTCAAGATAGCCGAGGAACTCAAGTACCCTGTTGTTCTTCGTCCTGCCTATACAATGGGCGGTGCCGGCGGCGGAATGGTTTATAATGTAGATGAGCTTAAGGTTGTATGCGAAAGAGGCTTGCAGGCATCTCTTGTAGGTCAGGTTCTTGTCGAGGAATGTATCTTCGGCTGGGAAGAGCTTGAGCTTGAAGTTGTCCGTGATGCCGACAACAATAAAATCACCGTTTGCTTTATCGAAAACATCGACCCCATCGGCGTGCATACGGGCGACTCGTTCTGCTCTGCTCCTATGCTGACTATTCCCGAAGATGTTCAGAAAGAGCTTCAGGAAATGTCTTACCGCATTATCGAATCCATCGAGGTTATCGGCGGCTGCAACTGTCAGTTTGCCCGTAATCCCGAAACAGGACGTATTGTTGTGATCGAAATAAACCCCAGAACATCACGTTCTTCAGCTCTTGCTTCAAAGGCTACAGGCTTCCCTATTGCCTTCGTTTCCGCCCTCCTTGCCTGCGGTCTGACGCTGGGGGATATTCCCTGCGGTAAGTACGGCACACTCGACAAGTATTACCCCGACGGAGATTATATTGTAATCAAGTTCGCACGTTGGGCATTCGAAAAGTTCAAGGGCGCAGAGGATAAGCTCGGAACACAGATGAGAGCTGTCGGTGAAGTAATGAGCATCGGCAAGACCTATAAAGAGGCTTTCCAGAAGGCTATACGTTCACTTGAAAAGGACAGATACGGTCTTGGCTTTGCGAAGAACTTCCACGATATGACAAAGGAAGAGCTTTTAGCACAGCTGAGATACCCCACAAGCGAAAGACAGTTTGTTATATACGAAGCACTTCGCAAGGGTGCTACTATTGAAGAAATTCACGCCCTTACAAAGATTAAGGACTGGTTCTTACAGCAGATGAAGGAGCTTGTTGACGAAGAAGAAGCACTGCTCAAGATCAAGGGTTCTGTTCCCGAAAAGGCTGTACTAAAGCAGGCAAAGCTGGACGGTTTCTCTGACCGTTATTTAAGCTCACTTCTTGAGGTTACAGAGGAAGAGATCAGAAATGCCCGTATCGGCTTCGGCATAAAGGAAGCGTGGGAAGGCGTTCATGTAAGCGGTACTGACAATGCGGCTTACTACTACTCCACCTATCATCTTGACGAGGATAAAAGCCCTGTCAGCGACAAGCCCAAGATAATGATTCTCGGCGGCGGTCCCAACAGAATAGGTCAGGGTATCGAATTCGACTACTGCTGCGTTCATGCGGCGCTTGCGCTCAAAAAGCTCGGCTTTGAATCTATCATCGTAAACTGCAACCCCGAAACAGTTTCAACTGACTACGATACATCGGATAAGCTCTACTTTGAGCCGCTCACCCTTGAAGACGTTCTTTCAATTCACGATAAGGAAAAGCCGCTCGGCGTTATCGCTCAGTTCGGCGGTCAGACGCCGCTCAACCTTGCAAGCGACCTTAAGAAATACGGCGTAAACATTCTCGGCACAACTCCTGAAACTATCGACCTTGCGGAAGACAGAGATCACTTCCGTGCTATGATGGACAAGCTCGGAATCCCGATGCCCGAATCCGGAATGGCTGTAAACGTTGACGAAGCACTTGAAATCGCTAACCGCATCGGTTATCCCGTAATGGTGCGTCCTTCATACGTTCTCGGCGGCAGAGGTATGGAGATTGTTCACGATGATGAAATGATGAAGGTCTATATGTCTGCGGCAGTCGGCGTTACCCCCGACAGACCTATACTCATCGACCGTTTCCTCCACCACGCAACAGAGTGTGAGGCTGACGCTATCTCAGACGGCAAGAACTGCTTTGTTCCCGCTGTTATGGAGCATATCGAGCTTGCAGGCGTTCACTCAGGTGACTCCGCTTGTATCCTGCCCTCTTTGAACCTTACGGAAAAGCAAGTCACAACAATCAAGGATTACACAAAGAAGATTGCCGTTGAAATGAATGTATGCGGTCTTATGAATATGCAGTACGCTATTGAAGACGATACTGTCTATGTTCTTGAAGCTAACCCCAGAGCGTCCCGTACAGTACCGCTGGTATCAAAGGTTTGCAATATAAACATGGTACAGCTTGCTACTCAGATAATCACATCATCACTGACAGGCAAGCCCTCCCCCGTACCCGAGCTTCACGACAAGGTTATCAATCACTACGGCGTTAAGGAAGCGGTATTCCCCTTCAATATGTTCCAGGAGGTTGACCCCGTTCTCGGTCCCGAAATGCGTTCAACAGGCGAGGTTCTCGGAATCGCTCCCACCTTCGGAGAAGCGTACTACAAGGCTCAGGAAGCAACACAGGTAAAGCTTCCTCTTGGGGGAACTGTTCTCCTCAGCGTATGCGACAGAGATAAGCCCGAACTGCTTGAAATCGCAAAATCATTCAGCGAGCTTGGTTTCCGTATCCTTGCAACAGGCAAGAGCTATGATATGATAAAGGACGCAGGCATCACCGCTGAACGTATCAACAAGATGTACGAGGGCAGACCCAACATCACCGATGCAATAGCAAACGGCGATATTCAGCTTATCATCAACACACCCGCAGGAAAGACGAGTGCAAACGATGACAGCTACATCCGCAAGTCAGCAATCAGACATAAGGTGCCTTATATCACAACAATGGCGGCAGCTAAGGCAAGCATCGAGGGTATAAAGTCACTTAAAGCAAACAAGCACTTCGGCGTAAAGTCAATTCAGGCACACCACGCAGATATAAAGTAATATACTCAAAAAATACGTTAACCCCGTTGTTATAGCGATATTTACCCTCCTTACCAGACATCCGGTAAGGAGGGTATTTTTGTGAAATACGATTATGAGTACAAAAGAAAAGCGGTTGAAAAATACAGAAAAGGAGAATTGATGAAAACACTGGAAGGAGCAAATGAGACAAATTTCCGCAAGATGATAAGGAAATGGGTTCAGCTCGAATATGCTTGCAATCCGGAGGTGTTAAAACAAAAAATCGACACAAAGAATGGAGTGCCGAAGAACGCTACGAATTGGTGGCAAAGGTACTTGCCGGAAAATCAATCAAGTCGGTAGCGTTTTCCGTAGCGATAGATGACGGTATGCTTAGTAGTGTGCTTACAAACACAAAACAAAGAGGTAAGAATCATCCCACGCATGTGGGGACAAGTTTTTGATATTATAATTGGTCAGCTGCTAACGGTGATCATCCCCACGCGTATGAGGACAAGGTAATTTACCGGGATTGTGAAAGCAGTCCCGGCGGATCATCCCCACGCGTGTGGGGACAAGGGCTCACCGTCTGATACCTCCTTTTTTATAGTGGGATCATCCCCACGCGTGTGGGGACAAGTCTTCGAAAATGGGAAATTCTTCAAAAATTTTAGGATCATCCCCACGCGTGTGGGGACAAGAAGCGGCTACTTTAACTTACTTTTTGCCCAAAAGGATCATCCCCACGCGTGTGGGGACAAGTTTCAGCGTGAGTTTCCCGACGTCAAATCGGCGGGATCATCCCCATGCGTGTGGGGACAAGCCGTGTCTGTCTTGATAAGTAGCTTGTTTAAAAGGATCATCCCCATGCGTGTGGGGACAAGTCAGCGACACCCTGACAGTAACAGGTGCGGCTAGGATCATCCCCATGCGTGTGGGGACAAGTATACAAGTTAAAATAACTAACATTTAAGCATTGGATCATCCCCATGCGTGTGGGGACAAGTTACCGTGAGGTTTGTTGCCTTTTCAAGTGACAGGATCATCCCCATGCGTGTGGGGACAAGGGAAATTGAAAAAGGAAGCGCAAACCTTGGTTAGGATCATCCCCATGCGTGTGGGGACAAGACAGCGGTGACGGCGTTTTCACGATGTGGGAAAGGATCATCCCCATGCGTGTGGGGACAAGTGAACAACGTACCGCTTGAGTATGAGTACACAGGGATCATCCCCATGCGTGTGGGGACAAGGGGGCTTTGCGCTCGACTGGCAAAGCAGTCTGAGGATCATCCCCATGCGTGTGGGGACAAGAAAGCTGTTCTTAACGCACATAAGGGAAAACGGGGATCATCCCCATGCGTGTGGGGACAAGTGACTATCTCGATAGTCACGCCTGCTACCTTTGGGATCATCCCCATGCGTGTGGGGACAAGACGCTATTGAGCAAATCCCGTAAGGCTTGCTGAGGATCATCCCCATGCGTGTGGGGACAAGCTCGTACCAATGCCCCATATCTGACACCATATAGGATCATCCCCATGCGTGTGGGGACAAGTAGTGCTTTTCTTGGCTCTGAGCCGACCTCAACGGATCATCCCCATGCGTGTGGGGACAAGAGCATAGCATAACCGATGGCATCGGAGACAGTAGGATCATCCCCATGCGTGTGGGGACAAGCTTAAAGTTTGACGGCACATTTATTTTGTCATAGGATCATCCCCATGCGTGTGGGGACAAGTCGTTTGTTTATACGCTTTATTTGCTGTTGGTAGGATCATCCCCATGCGTGTGGGGACAAGGTCGTAATAAACTTGCAATATTTGCCGTCAGCAGGATCATCCCCATGCGTGTGGGGACAAGATTTGGTAACGTGCGAAATGCGAAACGGAACTGGGATCATCCCCATGCGTGTGGGGACAAGGTGAAGTAACACCGACAGGGATAATATCGCCTAGGATCATCCCCATGCGTGTGGGGACAAGACAGTTCCTCTGTCGAACACCAACTGCCGCAGAGGATCATCCCCATGCGTGTGGGGACAAGGCTCCTGTCAATCCTGCGGGGGCAATAACCTCGGGATCATCCCCATGCGTGTGGGGACAAGTTATAGAGGATTTTTGTTAGATTGGGATAGTAGGGATCATCCCCATGCGTGTGGGGACAAGCCTGCGTACTTGTCGATAAGGATTTTTTTCAGAGGATCATCCCCATGCGTGTGGGGACAAGCTTGTCGTTTAGCTCCTTTACTCTCTTTTTTGAGGATCATCCCCATGCGTGTGGGGACAAGGAGAAGTGGCGGTTGAAGCGGTCGAGGGCTATGGGATCATCCCCATGCGTGTGGGGACAAGGCATCGGTCTTAAGCACGGATATGTTATCATCGGGATCATCCCCATGCGTGTGGGGACAAGATGCGCTCGAAACCACGCTTTGCTGTGTACTTGGGATCATCCCCATGCGTGTGGGGACAAGCGCTGATTGTCATAGTACCGTGCGAGCGAGATAGGATCATCCCCATGCGTGTGGGGACAAGTTGATTATCTCCGCAGATGCTTTATACAGACTGGGATCATCCCCATGCGTGTGGGGACAAGCATCAAGCTTTTTGTTATAGCCTGTGTCAGATAGGATCATCCCCATGCGTGTGGGGACAAGTTTTTTACTGTGCCAGTTTTTGTTAGTGTACGAGGATCATCCCCATGCGTGTGGGGACAAGAACCGCAACAGGCACAGATACAAGGACAGATAAGGATCATCCCCATGCGTGTGGGGACAAGTCCGATACTGATAGACGCTGACTTTACAGTCGAGGATCATCCCCATGCGTGTGGGGACAAGCGGCGGGGCAACGAGCATAATGGGTGCATCAGGGGATCATCCCCATGCGTGTGGGGACAAGGTGTTTGGGATGCCGAGTTGCGTTAAAGCTTCGGGATCATCCCCATGCGTGTGGGGACAAGACAGCTTTACAAGTGACACGCCACAGGGCAGTTGGATCATCCCCATGCGTGTGGGGACAAGTACTGTCTTGTCAGGTTTTTATTATACAAAGGGGGATCATCCCCATGCGTGTGGGGACAAGTTCTGCGTTAGCAAGCTTACTTTAACTGCGTGAGGATCATCCCCATGCGTGTGGGGACAAGCATGCAGATGACTATACGGTCTAACGGAGCGATGGATCATCCCCATGCGTGTGGGGACAAGCTGACGCATAAGCAAAGCCCTGCACAGCGTCGAGGATCATCCCCATGCGTGTGGGGACAAGCAAACACAGACACAACTAAGCGCGAGCGTATGAGGATCATCCCCATGCGTGTGGGGACAAGTTTCTTCGCCGCTGTGGCATCATTCCATTCAAAGGATCATCCCCATGCGTGTGGGGACAAGCAGCTACTCTGCGTGAGCAGGTAGTTAAAGAACGGATCATCCCCATGCGTGTGGGGACAAGAACTCCTCACGGAGCTTCGCAACGGTCGTACTGGGATCATCCCCATGCGTGTGGGGACAAGTAAATCATAACGAGTAATGCAATGGGTTTCATAGGATCATCCCCATGCGTGTGGGGACAAGTTAAGAACAGCCTTGCCATCGCGCCGTTAAGCAGGATCATCCCCATGCGTGTGGGGACAAGTATACAGACTGTTATACTGTGGCATTATCTCCGGGATCATCCCCATGCGTGTGGGGACAAGAGCATTCATCGCCCGTCCTACTGGGCGTGGACGGGATCATCCCCATGCGTGTGGGGACAAGGTACACTGTATCTGTGATGCTGTGATAGCACAGGGATCATCCCCATGCGTGTGGGGACAAGCTCATCTGCATGACACCGTTTACAGCTGATAGGGGATCATCCCCATGCGTGTGGGGACAAGGCGGAGTGCAGTATACCGACTGGTCAGGAGTCAGGATCATCCCCATGCGTGTGGGGACAAGTTCATCGTTCGTAAAATTACGCAGACTTGTTGAGGATCATCCCCATGCGTGTGGGGACAAGAATCCCCAACAACTGTATACCCTCTCTTTTGCAGGATCATCCCCATGCGTGTGGGGACAAGTAGCACAAATCCCGAGTATGGTAGTGGACGCCGGGATCATCCCCATGCGTGTGGGGACAAGTCGGATATGCGCCGCAGTCAGATGGCACGCTTAGGATCATCCCCATGCGTGTGGGGACAAGGGAAATTGAAAAAGGAACCGCAAACCTCAGATAGGATCATCCCCATGCGTGTGGGGACAAGTGGACAGCGTCACATCACAGCTTATGCTGTCGTGGATCATCCCCATGCGTGTGGGGACAAGTCACTTCTTTTGTGTAATCGCCACTGTTAAACAGGATCATCCCCATGCGTGTGGGGACAAGATTTGCCGCCTTGTCGGATAAAATGTCAGCTGAGGATCATCCCCATGCGTGTGGGGACAAGAGTTTTCGCAAACACAGACCTCCTTGCCTGTGAGGATCATCCCCATGCGTGTGGGGACAAGTTAATCTTGATATGGACGATGTACAGATTAGCGGGATCATCCCCATGCGTGTGGGGACAAGACTAAAGAAATCAAGGAAAATAGCGGTTTTGCAAAATCAACCGCTTAGATTTCCTTTAACTTTTCATAGATCCTTTGTGTAAGCAGACAATCGTCAAGTGCCCTATGAATCCTGTCTTTATTATAATGCAAATCGAAATAATCCGCAATAGCTGATAATGAATATGAATTAATATCAAGTAATTTTCTTGATATTTTAACTGTATCAATAATTTTTGACGGAACAAAATCAATTTTGTTTTCAGCACACGCAGATTTAATAAAATTCAAGTCAAAACCGATATTATGCCCAACCAGAGGTTTTCCGCTACATCGCATTGCAAACTCACCAAGCGCTTTACTTTTTTCTGCTCCCTCATTTGCCAGTAATTCCTCCGTTATACCTGTAAGCCTGATAATCGCCTCCGGTATTTTTTTATCCGTTTTGACAAGCACAGAATATGTTTCTGCTACTGATCCGTTTTCAACCGTTACTGCACCGAGTTCTATTATTTCATCATCAGGATTAAGTCCCGTTGTTTCAATATCGATTACCGTATATGTATCCGATACACCGGATGATTTCTGTTTTTTCTCCGATAAACGATTTATGTGATTTGTCATAGCTTTCGGACGAATAACGTTTTCATCATCACTTTTTGTCACACGTCTTTTTATAAGCTTTATGCCATCATAATCTACCGGTTCCCATTGTGTATTGTGAATACGAAATTCCAGTTTCTGCTCGTTATTTGAGCTGTATGACATTGAAGCGTGACCATTTCCGATGTTTGAACACACTCTGTCCCATACGTTATCACGAACTCTTGCGTTCAGATTTCCGACATACACGCCTGTATCTATTTCCTGCATCCACCTGGAAAGATCTCCGCGTAGTTTAGGCGGACAACAACTCAGTGTAATTACTACCATCATATCGTCACCTGTATTGTTTACCGTAATCGAGAGGTTCGTTTTTATCATTCCACAGATACATGACTTTTTCGTCATCCGGATTTTCTTCAGGCATCAGCAGATATTTTATATCGTGTACCATTCGCTCAAGCATATGGGCTTTCACCATTTCGTCACGGACTCTATGCCGTACAAATCTTGATATATCATCATTTACCGATGCAGCCGCTTCAAAAGATATCGGTATCGTGACTTCAGCTTTATAAAGATCGGCTATATCATATACGAACGAACATTCGTGACCGATATGTACAAACCCCAGTGCAGGCGAACACCCCATAGAACATATAACAGCGTGAGCAAGCCCGTAAAGGCAGGCATGTGCCGCCGACAGAGCCTGATTGACAGGATCGGACGACTGGAAATCTTCGTGATTGTATACACGACCGTTCCATTCGACATTCCATTTTTCAGACTGCTGTCTGTACACTTTTCTTATACGACTGCCCTCACGACCTCTCAGCTGTTGCAGAGTAAGGCCCGAAACATCCTCATCGGGGAAACGCATCATATACATCTTTCTGACAACATCAAGATGCTTGCGCTGGTTTGTGACCATTTCCGCTTGTTTTACAATAAGCCTAGAACTGTGCGTCAGCGGTCTGCCGCCGGCATAATATCTGACGCCTTGCTCACCAACCCAGCATATGCTTATTCCGCTGTCGCCAATAAGCTCCATAGCCCTGTGTGAAACATCAGTTCCGGGACCTAACATAAGTACAGAAATTGTACCCGATGGTATATGCGTAACGCCGTTCTCGTCAATAACGGTGATTGCACTGTCTTTTCTGTTTATTTTACAATGTTCCAGATACAGAAATGTAATTCTGTCGGCAATCTGCGGCAGTTCTACGATATCGGGTTTTATCATTCCGGGTATTTCAGCCATTTGTATTATTTCCCGGACGCATTACGGTCATAAGTCCCATACCGTACGCTTTTCCTCTGCCTATTCCGTTTATGAGCATATTTTTGAACAGTTCTTCATCCGTCACTTCAAGCAGTCCTTCAAACGTCACCGACAGAAGAGTTACTACTCTGTTGTCCTTTTTGAAAAATCTGCACCACTTGTTCTGAACCACATCAAATGAATCTTCGCTAAGGCAGAACCCGTTCTTTTCTGCTCTGTCCATCAGCCACTGCTTTTGAAAGTCAACAATGGTGACCGCCCTTTTCTTACCCTGTCCCTGTTTTACATTATCCGTTTTCACCGGATTTGCGGTAAGGCGGAACTGCCATATATCACCCTTTTTTATTCTGCCAAGCAGACCATCATATTCTCTTGTTTCTCCTGCTCTGCCGGTATCACCGAACTGCAATGCTATAACAGATAAGTCGGGCTTCTGATTACTGAGAATCATCAGATAAAGCTCTCCTCCAAGACTGTCGATGCGCCAGAGCTTTCTTGAACGGTCATCCGTAAGCGCCGCTTCTACAGCTCCGTGCAGAACACTGCGGGAATTGACCGCCTTCAATGTATTGCGGTTTGACAGATCCAGATAAACTCTTGATAAGTACATTGTTTCACCTCAATTCAGCCATAGGGTCGTGCTCTGCAGAAACCATATCCGCCGTGCTGTCCGGCTTATCAATCTCCACATAGCAGTCCTTTATTTTCCGCAGCCCGAAACGTCTGAATGTCGGATCAAACGAAACAGGAACATCCTTGATTATTGCAGGACCGTCTTCGCTTTCTGTAATAATTCTGAGCCTTGTGTCGGCGTTTTTTCTCTGCTGTTTGTCAAGCAACGGACTTTCTGATTTAAGCACATCAAGAAGATCTCCGTCACGCAGTCCCCATACAAGCGGAAGCGTAGGCGGGCATGAGCGCCTGCCCAGAAACAGCGGAAACGCCGGATGCTTCAGAGCGTCTTCGATTTTTTCTATAAACCCTGCGTCTTTATGTTCGAGCCCAACAAGGAAAGTCGCATCGGAAAGGTAAAAGCGGTGCGTGATATATTTCTTTGTTTTTTCACCGTTGGCAGTGTGATAATCCCTTATCTGCCGACCCTCGTTCTCTACTCTGATACCGATTTTAAGCTCATTAAGGTCGTCAAGAGGTTCTGTCCTCTCTCTTCCCATAGCCGATGCCACAAGTCCGATTACGCCGCTCTTGGTCGGATATCCGAGCGTGCGGCGCGTATCAAATTTCGACTCAACGCCCCATGACTGCAACGGAGCGGCAAGTCTGAGCAGCAGTACAGGCATTATACCACCTCATCTTTTATGTAGCTATAAAGCTTTTCAAGCAGCTCGTCAAGATTTACCCTTTCGGCATCGGATATAGCGTCCGCACCTATCATAAAGCTCTTTACAGGCTTTCCGCTGAAGTTGTCGTATACCTTGCCTGCATACTCCTGTAATTTCTTCACAGACTCTTCAACATAGCCGTTATTGCTGATAACCGGCTTTTCAAATGCACCGACAAGGTTTACAGGCTGATCTTTTCTGATCGTCACATAAACCATATCGGGATATGTTCTGTTTGCGTATGAGTTCTGCTTACCGGTAGGCATAGAGCAGATAAATGCTTCGGCAAATCCCTTTATGACTTCTGCTACAGAAACACCTATTGATTTCTTAAGCTGTGCGACATTCACGGTCGCATATCTGTAAAGCGTTGAAGAATTGAATTCTGTTGTTCCGAGATGTCCCGCACCCGCACTGTCCTCAGGCGAGCAATCGTCTACTGCCGTAAAGTAGTCATACTCATTCTGAACAGCATGAGTTGAAATGCTGTGAGCAACCTGCGATGCTGCATCTACATTCAGGTCAGCATCGTCCGCTACCATTCTTCCAAATAAAGCGATATCAACAGAAGGCGTTTCTTTAAGCGCCTGCTTATAGAGCTTGGCGTCTTTTTCACCGCTTATAACAAGTTGTGCAAGATTATTAGCCTGCACAGCACTTATAAAGAACAGTGCTCCTGTTTTATTATCCTTCTTTTCGTTTATTTTCACACCTGCCGAGTTCATTGCCTTTATAGCTTCCTTAACGGCTGTTTCATCGTCAAAACTGCTGTCAAGCTTTTTGATTTCATTTGCAATAAGATCAACAGCGTGCATTGTTCTGTAGCCGAGTTCTTCACTTGTAAAAAGTTCATTGAACATAAGGCGCATTGCATGCTTCCACGACTGGCTTGACACTCTCGCTCTGTTTGCACCGCCGTAAAAAGCAGTTTTAGGTCTGCCGGTATCATCACGGTTTACGCATGAAGGCGGAACTGTCTGCACTACATGGAAATCAACATATAATCTTTCGTTACTCATTTTCTTTACTCTCCTTTTGAATTATCTTTTTCGGTCTTATACTTTTCGGAATAGAAATCTCTTCCCCACGACAGTTTTATATCTGCCGCCTGCTCAGGATAATTGAACCTGTAGAGTTCTTCGGCAAGCTTAGCATAATCAAGCGGTATACTCTTGCCTTTGAGCAGTTGAACTATGCTTTTGAGCTGGTAAGCAAGCTCTTCCTTTGTCGTTGATGTTACAACAAGGTTAAGTCTGTTTACAACACGTTCTTCATCATCATTGCTGTTTGCAATGTGATAAGCCGCTCTTCCCAGAGTATAGCCCTTTTCATACATAAATCTATCGTTACCCTGCTGATGCAAAGAGTACAACGTCAGAGCCGTATAAACTGCCCATTCTGCATTTGACGCACACTTTGAACCTTTAAGTTCTTCATCAATCCTGTCGAATATCAACCACCAAAGCGACGGGAGTTCTCCCGGCTTTTTACCGATACCGTGTCTCAGCTCGGCAAGATAGCCTTTGCCTCTTCCTGTGTCTGCAATGCTGTGCAGATACTCGATTTTTGATGCGGTATAACGATAAACCATATCACTCTTACTCATTTGTTATCACCTTCTTTTCTGAAAATTTTATTTATTGTAGCATTGAAAATGTTAAGAGCCTCTACCGAAGTCACACGGTTTTTATCCTTGCCGTCCTTCTCATATCTACCGAAAATCGTATTTGCGCTCATCTGATGAATATAGCCGTTTCCGAATACTGTTGCGATTTTCCTTACAGTATCTTCAATTTTACCTGTGTATTCATCAATATCATATCCGGTATCAAGCTGTGACAGCCAATCTCTGAAAGGCTTATCTATCATACTGTAGAACTGCGTCTTTGCGTCTTCTCCGGATAGCTTGTCACCGCTTGCTCCTGCAGCTCTCTGTAAATTAAGACTCAGCACGTTTACCGCATATGCTGCCTTGTCGCATTTGCCTATCTCGTTTCCTATACGATAACGCCATACCTCCCCAACTTTCATCAGCAGATCTGAATGGAACGACAGTTCATCACTGATAGAATCAATAACGGGCAGGCACGTCATCTGTTTGAAATCATAAATAACAGATGCAGTTGTTACGTTAAGCAAAAAGCTGTTGTCAAGATAGTCCTTGTCTATGTACGATTCAATATGAGCTATAATACCTGGTTTTCTTGCAGTACTTGAATTTTCATCATCTTCAAGTGCTGCGATACTTCCGAATTCCTGCCAAGCCTTTGTTGAAGGCTTGTGAAGCAGAGGTTTATATTTTGTACTGTCACTTCCTTTTTCTTTATACGACCTCCAGAGCGTCATCTGCTCGCTGAAAACTTCATCTTCTTCAAAATAATCTCCGCCTGAAAGATAATAACCGTTCACCTTTCCGTTTTTCCTGCAAAGATATACACGTCTTGACATCAACGAAAGCAATGCTGCCTGATTATCGGGAACAGGTATCAGAGTATTGAACTCGGCATTGTTGTTATCCTTTTCCCATGACGGAGTGCTTACATACACGTCATATTCAGAATCACTTTCAGCATTGTAATTCAGCATAAGCGTTTCAAACAGGTTGTTTCCTCTGACCGCTATAAGTCCCAGCCTGCCTACCCACGGTTTCTTAGGTGTAGGTTGTTTTGCCGCTATGTCATCAAAACAGATTATGTGTAACAGCCAACGAACCGCTTCCGAATATGAAAGCAGTCTTCCGTCATTGTTCCTGTCAGAGAAAAGTCTGGGCTTATTGGCACTTTCAAAAAGCGAGCCGATCATTTTTGCTATACTTGTAGCCTTGCCTTTACCGTTTACCTTGTTAGACTGATAAAACGGATACTCCTCATCAAACAGCCAGAAACGGTCATACCATTTTTCAAAATACTTCTCAAACGGCTTCATCGGAAATTTGCCGCTCCGAAATACCTCAATCCAGTTATCCGTAAGATAATTAATATCATCCTCAGGATCAACCTCATCACCGTTTTTGTCATACCTCGAAAATACTGTGTAAATCATCGCAAGCAGAAATCTCAGCACAGCCATATCCTGCGTTTTTGTTTCTCCTGCAAGCTCCGTGTAATCCTGTGCGTGTTCAAAGACCTGCCTTATGCTTATCTCTTTCACCTCGCACCCGTTGTCACGGACGCATATCCACGGTTCGTCGATCAGATTGAACTCTCTGTCCATATCAGCTTTCTTCCTCCTTTATTTCTTCAAAACCTCTTTCGGTGCTGTATTTATACGTTATGCCGAGCAGATTTATCTTGTTATTTTCGTCAAGCAAAAGCAATATCTCGCCTTTGAGCCATTTTGCATTTCTCCATGCCTGAGGCATTGCGTTTGCCAGTATCTCAATCGTTTTACCAAAATTATAAGACTTACTGAAAAATGCCGGCAATCTCAGTCTTTGCTTTGCTATCAGCTTTGCCTGTGCATTATCGGGTACAGAAGTAATATCAAACACCTCATCCCGTGAAAACAGTGAATACTCCGTATCGGATGTTTTCACAAGCACAAGCGCTTCTATGGTTTCCTGTCCGTCACGCACCGCCGCCTCGCCGTCAGAATCGTTATTCAGCTCACGCCTGTCGATCATATCGCTAAGCGTTGAATCACTGCGATTAATTTTTTGTGACGGTATGCAATATTTCTTGGCTCTTTGCTTTTTCTCTTTTTGTTCATCACTATATTCTCTATACTCTGTGGTCTGTTGTTCATCATTGTCGGGTTCGGAATAAACAGCGCTGACAAGCTCAGGAATACATCCCGGTATAACAAGTTTATCCGGCAGATATTTTTCAGTTTGCGTCATTATCCAACCGGAGTAAACGCTTTTACTGAAATCTTCCGGGATCAACACGCACAACTCCGGTTCAGCTAATTTATCCGGACGTTTGCGGTCATGTCTATGCAGTCTGCCCGAACGCTGTAACAACAGATCCATAGGGCAAAGTTCGGTTATCATATAGTCAAAGTCTATATCAAGCGACTGTTCAAGCACCTGTGTGCCGACTACTATCAGTTTGTCCCTCTTCTCACAGGTCGACTTCTTGCCGACAAGTTCTGTTAGCTCACGCTCAATTACCGCTCTGTCAGTCGATATAAATCTGCTATGGAAACATATAACACGATAATCAGGCATATTCGCCGCTATTGTGTCGGCAAGTTCTTGAGAATAAGCAACACTATTCACAATAACAGCCGCACAACCGCCGCCAGACAGTTTATCTTCAAGCAGGTTTACAATATCGTTACTGTCATTTTCTTCTCTTCTGATTACTGTGATGGACTTATTGGGGATATCAACAGGTATAGCCTTTTGCTTTACATCCGCACCGTCACTCCACGTCAGTACAGGATACGCCATACTGCTGTTGTCAAAGTTGTTCTTACTGCCGGTATACCATCTTATCAGTTCCGCTCTTTTATCCGGCGGCAATGTTGCAGAAAGAATTATTACAGGTACGTTATATGCCGCCATCCAGCGCAGGGAGTTTTCCAAATAAACGTACATATATCGGTCATATGCGTGACATTCATCTATGATTACAGCCTTACCCGCAAGTCCCAGGTGTCTTAGCATAACGTGTTTCTGTTTTAACGATGCCATAAGAAACTGGTCAACAGTAGCAACAACAAACTCTGACAGCAATGCCTGTTTTCTTCCTTCAAACCAGGTATGAACAATTATATTGTCGTTATCATCTGAAATGTCGGATGCTCTTCCGTGGAACATCTCACAGTATTCGTCATTCATATCTGTCATACCGTGTGCAAGTCTGAGCGAGTGTATATCATCAGTGCCTCTCGCCCAGGAATGAATACGGTCAAATATTCCGTTAGCGGTTGCCTGCGTCGGCAGTCCGAAAAATATTCCGCCATAGCCGAAACGTGATGCAAGTATCTCTGTTGCCGCAAGTGCCGCCTCGGTTTTACCTATTCCCATAGGTGCCTCGAGTATATATATACCGGGTTTATCGCAAAGGCTTACAACATTCATAAATTCACGCTGTACACAGTTTGGTCTGAAACCGAAACGCTCTTCAAAAAAACTGTCGTTGTCAGCGATAAAATCAGCATACCAGCTGTCCGTAAGCGAAAGCTTGTTCCACGCTCTTCTGACACGCTCCTCGCATTGCTCATCAGTGAGCTTTTCTTCAATGTCTATGTAAGGAAAATAATCGGTGTTGCTCGCTATCCAGTCGCTCATTACGAGCAGTCCGGTAATCAGCATCTGCGCCGCAACATCGGGATTCGGCAGATTTTTGACATCTTCAAATCCGGTTACACTGAGAGCGTATTCCATCCATTCCGCTCTTATCTGTGTCCATTCATCTTTGTTAACCTTGCCGTGTCCGTAATAGTTAGCCTCATATGAACATTGCCCTCTATCCGCCGAGCAATCGCCGTGATGCGCACCAACAATGACTGCGGTTGACGGTGCAACCTCAAATTCTTTTTTCAGGATATACTGTCCCGCTATGTTATGCGGTGACTCTGATATCTGTGTCAGACCTGAAAGGTCGATACCGATGTCAAGCAGTCTGTCAGCAAGGCCCTGAATATTATCTTTCAGCTTTCGTTGAAACGCCGGAGTTAATTTTCCTATGTCATGCACCAGTGCAATGAACTTACAATAGTTGCACACAATTTCTTCTGCATTCTCCGAACTCTCAATGCCAATTGCAGCACATAAGCGCCTTCTGACATTCTGAGCAATCCATTTATTGAAAAGGCGCTTTATTATCCCGGCTGTATCATTTGCGTGAACATTGAAAGGCAACCATTTTGTATTGTCTTCAAAGCTGCTTTTTGCAGCTAACAGTTCTGATGTTTTCATTTCATATTCTCCAAATATGTTGTATTAATTGACATTATACTACTATTTTTGTGCAAAGTCAATATAATTAATTGCTTCTTAAATATTTAGTTTGTCTAATTGTGTCGAATTAATTGAATGCATGATATATAGCATTAAATATTAAAAAATGAACCCCCGTCACAAGACGGGGGTTCTGATTTTCACTTATCTATATCCTTTACACGCTTAAATGCGTACCACCGAATCCTCAGGTGAATTTTTCATTCTTTTAGAGCCATAGATTGCCGTGCATCTGTACTTCAGCCTCAACTTATCGGCAATAAGAGCAACAAATTCAGAGTTTGTCGGCTTTCCTCTCGATGTATGAATAGTGTATCCGAAATAGCTGTTGAGCGTGTCTACATCTCCCCTGTCCCACGCAATTTCTATTGCGTGACGTATTGCACGTTCAACTCTTGACGGCGTTGTTTCATACATACGGGCAACGGTCGGATAGAGCAGCTTTGTGATACAGTTTATCATGTCAGGATCCTCAACCGAAAGCATGATTGCGGTTCTGAGATAATGATACCCTTTGATATGAGCAGGTATGCCGATCTGATGTATTATCTCCGTCACTACGCACTCCATATCCGATTCGTCCGATGCGGTATTGCGTCTGCCGTTTATCTTGTCGTTATATACCGACAGAACCTTTGACACAAGCGTTTCCGGATCAAACGGACGTATCATATAATAGTCCGCTCCTGCGTCCATCACCTCAAACTCGACCTTTGCCGAATCATAGTTCGCCGTTACGAATATAACAGGAGCATATTCTCCGCTTCCTTTGAGTGTCCTGATTATATCGCAGACATCAAGACCGGGTGTTTTTGCGTCAAGGATAACCACAGCAGGACGCTCCGTAAGCACATAATCAACAAGAACCTTTCCCATCTTAGGTCTGGTTATCGCATACAACCCTGCCTCTTTGAAAGCGGTGGCCCATGATATTCCAAGCTCTAACGAATCATCCCCTATAAGTACTCTGATAGATTGTGACATTTTCTTACCTCCATAGTTTTATTGCTTCTATAATATAACACAAACTGGAAAATAATTCAAGATGATTTTACCAAATTTTTTCAGTTTTTTTGAATCGAAGTCCGAATTGATAATATAAAAACGAATTATCGGATTACCTAACCCAATATGTAGAAATTTGCTTCTTCTTATTTATTATATATCCGTGAAATGACCGTTTTCAACATTTTTCGACAAATTTCTGCAATAAAAAACCGTTTTCGTGATTTTGAACAATATGTATGTCGATTTGTACCTTTTCTATGTGAATAAAAGCAGGTCTGTAACTATCACGTTTCTTCAAATAAACGATTTTTACTGTGTTAACGGCGAAACGCTTTCGCATAGCCTCATAAAGACTTTGCAAAAGCGTTTTTCGTTTACCAATTTATGCCGCCTGTTCTTCAGTTTCACTGAGTGACAGTAAATGCTCATACATACTCTGTGCAAATATCCCGTATCCGTGAGCAGGGTCGCTTATGAAAACGTGTGTTACCGCTCCGACAAGCCGCCCGTTCTGCACTATCGGGCTTCCGCTCATTCCCTGCACTATTCCGCCCGTCAGCTCTGTCAGCCGTTCATCTGTAACTTTTATTACCATATTCTTATTGTCCGCAGAATTTCTGTCAACGCTTTCTATTTCAACGCTGTACATTTCGGGCTTGCCGCTGTCTACGGTCGATAATATATATGCCTGTCCGCACTGTACCTCACTTGCGAATGCAAGCGGCATCAACTGCCCCTGAATATCTGCTTCTTCAAGCACGGCATAAAGCCCGCATCCGCAGTTATCGGTTATTCTGCCCTTTACGTCCGACGGTTTCAGCGTGCCGCAAAGCTCACCCGGACAGTCACGTTCCCCTCTTTTTACACCGGTTATCACTGCAGGTACTATCTGACCTGTTCCGAGCGGAAGAATCTCCCCCGTGTCGACATCGCATACAGCGTGTCCAAGCCCCGCACCCGCAAGTGTTTTCGGCTGATAAAACGTCATTGTACCGATTCCTGCCGTACTGTCACGCACCCAAAGTCCTATTCTCTTTTCACCATCGCTGTCGCACTTTATTTCAACATCGGCTGTATATTCACAGTCATCTCTTATATAAGTCAGTGTTGCATATTCGCCGCACCCGGATATAAGCTCGCTCATATTTGCTGAGGACGTAATTTTCTCTCCGTTTATTTTTGTTATAACATCTCCCTTTTCTATTCCTGCTTTGCCGGCGGGAGATAATTCAAAAGCATCTGTGCTGTCGCCTACCTTGGCAAATCCCGTTACTATAACACCGTCTGTCAGCAGCTTGATACCAAACGGCGTTCCGCAGACATAAAGCTCAGGTCTTTCGTATTCCGCACTGCATTTCATCGGGTAACACGGCGAATTTACGGATATATATTTCTCTGCACACGCACCGCCGTACATTATATTTGAAAAAAGCGTAACCGCAGTAAAAATACCGCTGATAAGTTTTATCTTTTGTGGCATCGGATAATATTTTCCTTTCGTTTTTCTCACAGAATTATTATCTGCGTGTGCAATTTTTATATAAGAGGTATTTTTTAATTTTATAAATTGTACGGGTTGGAAAAAACAAAACCGAATGCAATTTTCTTCACAGGATGCTCACAATAAATATGTTGATTTTTCCGGTTTCTTGTGTTATCATTAAATTATAGAAATTTAAAAAATTAATTGAAACGGAAAAGGATAAAATGAAGGTTTTTGTAATCATATTAAAGGTACTTATGATGATAGCAACGGGAGTAATAGCGGTAGTGCTGAATATTCTCGGACTTATTTCTCTGATAACTACCCAGACTACCGACGTAAGCTCGATAATTGGCATATTGATATTCTGGATTTCATTCACCGTTATATGCTATATAGTGCCTGTGTTCTTTGCTATGCTGAAAAAATATTTTATCTGCGGCACTCTTACCTTCGTCGGATTGATATGCGTACTCATCCTGCATGAAATGCTACCGGGCGACCCCGGATACCTTTATATGCCGCTCCTTATTATAACGGTACTCGGCATACTTCTTGCGATATTCGGCAACTGGGATAAGATACACGGAAATATTGAAAAGCGTGAAAAGGAAAAGAACAAGGCAGCCCCCTCTGTTCTGGGCGGCACCACCGCTCCGGCTGACGAAGTGGTTTCAAAAAAAGCCGCTAAGAAAAGGGCTAAAGCAAAGAAATAAACGTTTTGCGAAAGGGTGATATTATGGCACTTCTTACAGAAAACGAACAGTTCCATCTTAAAATCAAAAAAGGCGATGTCGGAAGATACGCTATTCTTCCCGGCGACCCCGGCAGAGTTCCGCTTATAGCAAAATATCTCGACAATGCTGAATTTGTTGTGTCAAACCGTGAATATACGACCTATACGGGTTATCTCCTCGGCGAAAAGGTAAGCGTTGTATCAACGGGTATCGGCGGTCCTTCCGCCGCAATTGCCGTTGAAGAGCTTATCCGCTCAGGCACGGATACTTTTATAAGAATAGGCACAAGCGGCGGCATGGATATAAGCGTTTCCGGCGGCGACTTGGTTGTGGCGCAGGCATCAATACGAAGCGAGGGAACATCGCACGAGTATATTCCCGAAAACTACCCTGCGGTAGCGGATTTTGAAGTAACCACTGCACTTAAAGCCGCAGGCGACGCATTATCGGAAGATGTTGACGGCAAGCGTTGCCACGTCGGAGTAGTTCACAGCAAGGACAGCTTTTACGGCGAGATAGAGCCATTACAGATGCCTGTAGGAGATAAGCTCTCTGGCAGCTGGGCGGCTTATGTAAAATGCGGCTGTCTTACTTCCGAAATGGAATCCGCCGCAATATTCTCCGTAGCCCTTGCAAGAAGAAAACGTGCAGGCGCTGTATTCACAGCCCTCTGGAATGTCGAAAGAAGCAACGCAGGACTTCCCGATACTGTCTGTATGGACAGCGACAGAGCGATAAGAACGGCAGTGAACGCAGTAAAAATACTTATAGAGCAGGACAGGAAAAATGGCATTTGAGCATATTTTATTCGACCTTGACGGAACTTTGACAGATTCATACGAGGGTATAGCAAAATGCGTGCAGTATGCCCTTCACTATTACGGCATTGAAGAAAACAACGAAGAAAATCTGAAAAGATTTATCGGTCCTCCGCTTTGGGAATCATTCCATATCTTCTATAATTTCCCTGAAGAAAAGGCGAAAGAGGCGGTACTGAAGTACCGTGAACGCTATCACACTGTCGGAGTATATGAAAACAAGGTCATAGCAGGTGTTCCAGAAACACTGAAAACACTTTATGACAACGGAAAAAAGATATACCTTGCCACCTCAAAGCCGCTTAAGCTCGCTAAAATCGTGCTTGAGCATTTCAATCTGGCAAAATATTTTACATTTATATGCGGTGCGTCACTTGACTTCTCGTTTGAGGACAAGGCAAGCATAATAAACTATGTGCTTGACAATCAGCATATAGAAAACCGTTCATCCGCCATTATGATAGGCGACAGGAAATTTGATATAATCGGCGCAAAACAGTGCGGTATAAAATCTGTCGGTGTGCTATGCGGCTTCGGCTCTGAGGACGAGCTTAAAGAATATAAAGCGGATTATATCGTACCTGAATTTTCCGATATTTTAAGCATAATAATGGAATGATAATTCTGTTATATTTTTCGGCTTTCCGGTTATAATAATGTGCGTAAAGACAACTTTACTCATATTTATTTCTGAAAGGAAGTACGAAAAATGGGAACAGAACACGCAAACAAGTGCATAGCTTGTTCTATAACAAACTGTAAGCATCACTGCTGCTGTGCGGATTACTGCTCACTCGATCATATCCAGATCGGCACACACGAGGCAGACCCCACTCAGAAGGCTTGCACAGACTGCAAGTCATTTGAACTGAAGGCGTAAACAACCATATAAAAAGGCTCCCGGAGTATTTCACTCCGGGAGTCATTTTATAAAGAGAAATTACTTTGTTATACGTTTCTTTCGGTTTCCTTTGCTGCCATAAGTCCGTCCAGTAAATCCTTATCCTTGAACGTACAGGTCGTGCGGTCATAGAATACATCGGTTACATCCCACAGCACAGGGAGCATGCCTCTCGAATATGCCTCCTTGCAGACACTTGAAAGATATAGATTAATGTCTTTTGCCTGCTTGTTCTTTGTTGTACAGCCATATTCACCTATAATAACGGGGATACCCTTGTCTACAAAGGTAGTTTTCATCATATCCATATACTTTGTGAGCAGCTTTTTGTCGGCTTCACTGCCCCACGTTGTCTGTGCCTTGCCCCAGCTTGCGTCCTTTTCAAGTATGGCAAAGGTTACGGGTGTATAATAGTGTACCGATACTGCACAGCGGTTTTCCGGATCGGCAGGCATCTTGTAAAGCTTGTCACAGGTAAGGTCAATATCGGTATTGTATCCTGCGATAAGCAGATGGCGCTTACCGTTATTTTTGCCTGAAGCCCTTACTATATCAACAAACTTCTGATTGATTTCATTCAGTATCGAATATGACTTTTCCTTGTCACCCTCATTACTGTATCTGTTCCACAGTTCCTCCCAACCGCCTTCTTCATTGAGCGATTCAAACATCAGATGGTCGCCGTAATCGCCGAATTCCTCGCAAAGCTGTTTCCATATAGCTTCATATTTTTTAAAACATTCATCTCTCTTTTTATCATCGGCAAAGTCCGAAAACCAGCCGTTATCGTAATGAATGTTGAGAATTACATATAAATCGCTGTCAAGCGCCCAGTTCAGCACTTCCTTTACTCTTGCCACATAGTCGGGACTTATGGTATACGTTTCCTTGTCCATCATATTGCTCCACGCAACAGGCAGACGCATAACGCCAAAACCGCAGTCCTTGTAGCCCTTTATCATTTGCTCGGTAATAACAGGACTTCCCCACGCTGTTTCATAATTTGTAACAGACGACTTGTTTATCCAGTTTCCGCAGGATTCAAAGGTATTTCCGAGATTTATACCGATTCCCATATCCTCGATAAGCTCCTGCGTTGTTATGTCACGCATTACCTTGTTCTCACTGCCCTTTACGGACGATTCATTTTCCGATGAACAAGCAGTAATCGAAACTATCATACATAATGCCAGTATGGCAGATAATATCTTCTTCATAAACATTCTCCTTATATACTGCTGCGGTACTCTGTCGGTGTCTTTCCGACCTGTTCCTTGAACTGCCGCATAAAGCTGTATTCATTCGTATAACCACAGCGTGTGCTTATCTCTTTTATAGTAAGTCTTGTAGAGGACAGCAGGCGTTTCGCACGTTTCGTCCTGCCCTCGATTATATCCTTTATTACCGTTGTTCCGAACAGCTTTTTATAAAGATGCTGAAAGCCGGAACGGCTCATACCCGCCTGTGCCGCAAGGTCGTCTACATTCCCGACATGATCGGGCATAGTGAATATCAGGGTTCGTATCTGCGTAAAGCGATAATGTCGTTCGCTCAGTTGTTTTGACGACATACAGCTACGGGACTTCAGCGTTCTGCTCAGCATAAGAAACAGTACATCTATATACTTTTTCTCGATCTCCTCGCTGTTCACAGCACCCGAATAATGCTCGTAGACAAGTATGTGGACAAGGTGAGAAAGCTCGTCAATATCTCCCAGATATACAGGTATATCCATCGGTATCCCCAGCTTTTCAACATATTCCTTATCCCAGTAGCCGTTCTCGAAATACACCCAGTCATCTGTATACACATCTTCCTGCGCCGTATAGTAGCAAGGAGTATCCGCTGACATCAGTATAAACGAGTTTTCTTTGACCTGATACTGCACCCCGCCTACCCTGAAAACCGAAGGTGTCTTTATAAGCAGCAGTAAAACCGCACCAGGTCCTTTAGGTCTGTCCATAATGAAATTTTCATATTTCATATCATGAACATGATTATATCCGATAGAACCTATCTTCATATTTTCACCTCGTAACAACCGAAAATTACTTTGTGAATACAAACCTCTTCAGCTCAAACAGCGGTCTTTCCTTGAAATAGGCAGCCGTCCAGCCTGAATAATCCGTGTCAACCGTAAGGAACACTGCGTGTCTGTCGCTGATCGGCTTTACTTCTGTCTTGTAAACACCGTTTCCGTGTCCTACCTTGAACGAGCCTATCTCCTCGCCGTCCTCGCTGTCGATGCGTATATGCACGTTGCAGTCAGCGCCAAGTCCCGTTATATCGGCATTGAAGTACATTCTGCCGTTGCCGTTGTCAAACCCGAAATCGTAGTATTTATAGCCTATTACAGCACCGTCCTTTATACCCGTTACCACTCTTTCGAACTTATTATGTTCCGTTACAAACGCTCCGCCTTTAAGCACACAGGCAATCTCAGCCTCCGTTATTCTGTAAGGATCAAGGCTGTCCTCAAAGCCGAGCGAAGTCATTTCAACGGGTGGTATAGTGCCGTCAGGAAGTATCTCGATCTTCTCAACGCAGGCACGTCTTGACATTACCGTACCGTTGGTCATACGATGATAGAATATATACCACTGACCGTTTATCTGAGCTATCGAGCCGTGATCGTTGCCTCCCGGATAATCAACACCGTTGTCTACAATATATCCTCTGTACTTAAACGGCCCCGTAGGCTTGTCTGAAGTAGCGTAAGCAAGACGTGGACCACGTTTGGGAGAATAGATAAGATAATATGTATCACCGACCTTGCGTGGAGAACAAGCCTCAAAGAAAAGCGTTTCTTCTGTGTCAAAGCCTCCGTCATTATCTGTGGTTATAGGTATGATATGCTCGATACAGCTGTTATCCTTTATCGTGTACATCGTATCCGTATCGACCTCAGCCATAAAAGAACGCTCATAGCCACAGTAAATATAAGTTCTTCCGTCATCGTCAACAAGCACGCCCGGATCGATGAACCAGCCGTTACAGCATATCTCATCGGATATAGTGTACTTGTATTTTGAAAGCAGTGTGAACGGTCCTTCGGGTCTGTCGCTCACCGCAACGCAGCCTGTCGCATTGACAATATATGCATACAGATAGTACTTTCCGTTTCTGCAAACAACATCGGGTGCAAACAGGATCTGATTTTTATCGGGCGTCCAGTCGGTATCCGACGGAAAATCACCGTCCGGCTTTACACGGAACGTAACACCGTGACACACCCAGTTGTTAAGGTCGTTCACAGGTGCGCTCCAGCACTTTAAAACATAGTCGCAGAAATCATCTGAGCCTGCTCTGTCGTGCGAACCATAGATATATACACGGTCACCGAAAACTCTCGGCTCTCCGTCAGGAATATATTCCCATAAAGGTAAATATGGATTAGGCATAGCTGTTTTTTCCTTTCGTCAGATTATTTTCATCAATTTGATGATAAAATGTTCTCAGGCAGGCGGGTAACCGCCAAACCGTGCTTATGCACGGGATAATCCGTGTGAACGAATTATCTGTCTGAGGTTATTATATCACAAATCAAATCGGCGTAAGCCGACACGGCGGTACGCCGTGCTTTTGTCTTTTGACAAAAGGATTTGGTGATAAAATGTCCTCAGACAGGCGGGTAACCGCCAACCGTGCTTATGCACGGAATAATCCGCTTATGCGGATTATCTGTCTGAGGTTATTATAATACATAAACGCACAATAAGCAATATCTTATTCAGCACAAATAGGTTACATTTTGTGCAAACGTCATTTTCCCTACTTGCCAAAACAGCTTGAAATATGGTAAAATAAAAAGAAAAAGGCAGATGTATTATGATAAAAGAAATTAACAGAGATATTTTCCTGCTGTCGCAGAAGTCCGCCCCTGCGACAGAAAATGACAGGCAGACCGGCGAAGACCTGCTCGAAACATTGATTGCAAATTCCGAACGTTGTGTCGGCATGGCGGCAAATATGATAGGCACACTCAAAAACATTATCGCCATAAACGATAACGGCGATTACATTCTTATGTACAACCCCGAAATAATAAAATCAGACGGTGCTTATGAAACGGAAGAAGGCTGTCTGTCGCTTGACGGTGTACGGAAAACAAAGCGATACAAGAAGATAAAAGTGCGTTATCTTGATAGAAATTTCAAGATAAAGATAAAAACGTATGAGGGCTTCACTGCTCAGATAATACAGCACGAGGTTGACCACCTAAGCGGAATCATAATATAAAAAATACCGGCATCCTGAACCGATGCCGGTATTTACTTATACGCTTTTTGCCCTTAGTCAACGAGCTTTACTATCATATCCTTAGCGTCAACAGACTTAGTGATAATGCCTGTGTCAAGCATCCACTTGATATTGTTTGTCCATGTTTCCTCGCTCTGTGATAAGAAAGGTGCACCGTCCTTTTCAGCAAGAGAAAGGATAGTAGCTACACTCTTTGTTTCAACATCCTTGTTGAGCGGGAAGTTTTCGGTGTTCTGATTCTTGAGCAGGTTCTCAACGCCCTTTTTGGGATTTGCCTTTACATGCTCATAGCCCTTCTTTGTCGCACGGAGGAATCGTGTCAGCTTGTCGGCGTTCTTCTCTGCGTTTTCCTTAGATGTTACGAATACAAGCTCGGTATAATCAGGCACGCCGTTTTCTGTAGGCTTGATATAGTTTACGGTAAAGCCCTGATTTTCAAGCTCAGGTACTTCGTGGCTTACAAATCCGCCGATCGTAGCGTCAACCTGTCCTGTTGTCATAGAAGACATAAGCTCAAATCCGACATCAATAAGCTCCGCATCGTCCTCCTTAAGACCTGCGTTCTTAAGCATCGTCTTCACAAACGCTTCATTGAGGACAGATCCGCCGTAGCCTATCTTCTTGCCCTTTAAATCAGCTACAGTCTTTATGTTCTTGTCACCAAGCGACATAAGCACATTTACAGGATTCTGTACTGCCGCACCGATAGAAACAACGGGAATATTCTGATTGGCATTAGCCTGTATTACATCGTGCATATAGTAAAATCCTATATCAGCCTTGCCTGCGGAGGTCATTGAAATAGCGTCATTCGTGTTTGAGGGGAACTCAACCTTTATCTTAAGTCCTTCTTCCTCATAATAGCCCTCCTCTATAGCGTCATAGAGGAAAACGTGCGAGCCGTTGGGGTACCAGTCCAGTACAACAGAAACCTCCTCGAGATCCTTCGCTTCACCGCTTGCAGAAGAAACATCGGTACTGCCTCCTACCGTAGACGAAACCGTGTTGCCTGCACAGCCGCACACGCCCAGCATAATAGCCGCCGCTGTGGCAACCGCCGTAAATCTTTTGTTTTTCATGTTAAATTTCCTTTCTCCATGTTATTAGTTTTCTTTCTATTGCACTGATAACAGCTACAACCAGCATTGCACACACCGCAAGAACGACTACCGGAGCAAATACTCCCGCACCGTCAAGCTGTGTCATCATACGTTTACTGAAATATCCCAGTCCGCTCTGCGCACCGAGCCATTCGCCCATTGCCGCTCCAAGAATGCTGAGCGGTATCGCCATTTTTATCGCCGAAAAGAATGACGGCAATGCGGCAGGAAATTTCAGCTTGAAAAATATCGCCGTACCGCTCATTCCCATAGTCCTGAGCAGCTCCTCGTTTTCTCTTTTTGCGGATTTAAGTCCGTCGTGTACCGATATGGTTATCGGGAAGAATGTTATAAGCACAGCAACAAGCACCTTGCTCCATATACCGTATCCGAGCCACAGCACAAAGAGCGGAGCTATCGCCGTTACCGGTATCGTCTGCGTTGTGACGATTACAGGGTATAACGCTCTTTCTACGCACTCAAAACGCTCCATCACAACGGCAAGCCCCACACCGAGAACCACGGAAATAAGAAGTCCGATAAGCGTTACAAGCATTGTCGCAGGAGTATGTACCGTAAACAGCGGCTCCCGAAGCTCCCATATTTTCACTGCAATCTGTGTCGGTGACGGCAGAATGTATGCCGCATTTATGCACATTGCAATGACCTGCCATAATATAAGCAGACCTATTCCGGTAAGCACTGCAGGAAGGTGTTTTTTCATATATTATCTCCCCTCTCTGCTTTTTCCGTAAGGAATGCCCTGACAAGTTCGTTTTTAAGTTCGACAGATGACGGGGTATACAGATCCTCACGACAGGTGATATGACTTACATCAATGACCTTTATCTGCTTTACGGGTCTGCCGCTGAGCAGAAAGATTTTATTGCCGACAAGCATAGCTTCCTCGACATCGTGCGTTACCATCATAACTGTGGCGTCAAGTCCCTTTACCTGCCCGATAAGCCAGTCCTGCATAGAGATCCTTGTAAGCGAATCCAGTGCCGAGAACGGCTCGTCAAGCAGCATAAGCTCCCTGCCGTGCCACAGCTGTACAAGCGTTCTTGCAAACGATACTCTCTGACGCATACCGCCCGAAAGTTCTGACGGACGTTTATTCTCACAGCCCGACAGTCCTACTTTTTCTATTGCCTCTTTTGCCTGCGAGATACGCTCGGCTTTTGACATAGGCAGTGCCTCAAGCGGCAAGGTAACATTTTTAAGTATGTTCCGCCACGGCATAAGCAGATCCTTCTGCGGCATGAATGCCGCCGTGCCGGTTGCCTCTTTCGGTGTTTTCCCGTTTATCGTGATACTGCCCTTATATTCCGTTTCAAGACAGGTCATAAGACGGAACAGCGTGCTTTTTCCACAGCCGGACGCGCCGATAACGGTAATTATATCATTCTTTTCAGCCGAAAACGACAGATCCTCAAGCAGAAGATAATCGTCCTCCTTATAGCCGAAGGTGACATTGTTAAACTCAACAAAGGACATCTTATATATCCTTTTCGACTATCTTATAGTTGTGCATAAGCGGACCGCTGCCCTTGCCTAAATCCAACTTTGCGGCGATTGCTCCCGCAAGATATTCCTTTGCGTTTGTGACAGCCTGTACCTTATCTGACGTTAAAGCAAGGTTGCAGGCTATGGCAGATGAGAATGTACAGCCAGTGCCGTGCGTATTCGGATTATCTATGCGCTTGCCGTTTATCCAGTGATTTTCACCGCCGACATAAAGCAGATCGTCGGCTGTATCGTCAAGATGACCACCCTTTATTACTATTCCGACGGTTGAAGGGAGCTTATCGGAAAGCACCTTTGCCGCCTTTTCCATTTCTTCTCTTGTGGTTATCTTCATACCGGTCAGCACCTCAGCCTCTGCAAGGTTAGGCGTGATAATATCCGCAAGAGGAAGAAGCCTTGTCATAAGTGCGTCTGTAGCGTCCTCGCTGATAAGACGACTGCCGCTGGTCGCTACCATTACAGGATCGGCTACTATATTCACAGCCTTGTATTCTTTCAGCTTTTGCGCTATCGCCTCTATTATTTCAACGTCGCTTACCATACCTATCTTAACAGCGTCGGGGCGAATATCGTTAAATATGCAGTCTATCTGATTTTTCAGAAAATCAGCCGAGCTGTTCATAATACCGTATACGCCCGTTGTATTCTGCGCCGTAAGCGCCGTGATTGCGCTCATTGCGTACATTCCGTGCATCGTTATTGTCTTTATGTCAGCCTGTATTCCCGCACCGCCGCTGCAGTCCGAGCCGGCTATTGTAAGTATCTTTTTCATAATATCAGGTCCTTTCTTATTTTACCGAACTTTCCGCTACTTTTTCGGCTTTAGCCTTTAAATCTATGACAGCAGACGAAATATCGTCAGCCGCAAAAATTGCCGATACTACTGCCACTCCGTCAAGACCAAGCCCCTCAAGCTGTGATATGTTATCCTTATTTATGCCGCCTATCGCAACCACAGGTATTTTTACCGAATGCGCAACATCGGACAGCACCTTGTGATCTATCGCACCTGCGTCCGTCTTTGTCGAGGTCACAAATGCCGCACCGCTTCCGAGATAATCCGCACCGCCGTTTTCCGCCTCCAGTGCCTCTTTTACATTATGAGCGGATACGCCTATTATCTTATCCGCTCCGAGATATTCTCTTGCGGCTTTTATGTCAAGGTCGTCCTGTCCAAGATGAACACCGTCTGCGTCGATTTCCTTTGCCAGTTTTACATTATCGTTGATAATAAGCGGAACATTGTACTGCTTGCATATCGGCTTCAGCTTAAGGGCGATTTCTCTGAAATGTTCATATTCCGTGTGCTTTTCACGAAGCTGGAATATTGTAACTCCGCTCTTTATCGCCTGCTTTGCCTGTGACAGAAATTCCTCGTCACTGTTGCTCCATGCTCTGTCGCTTACCGCATATAAAAGCATCTGCTTTGGTGTTATGTTCATATATAAACTCCTTTCGGGCAATAAAAAACGCATACGGAACACCACCGTATGCGCAGTTTTACTTACGTTGGCATTACCCAAATCAAGTTATCGGTCGGAAATTTGATTTCCCTCTCAGCCTGTCAAACAAGCTCCCGTTCGCTTTTTTCAGTTATCTGATACATTGTACAACAAAATATGTTCGTTGTCAATGTCAAAATCTGACTTTTTGATGATATCAACCGACTTTTTATCGTCCGTCTTGACGCAGACGCTTATAAAGTAATCTTCATTATTAAAACGGGCACCGTAATGATAAAAAACCGCACCGCTTTCAAAAAGCGTCCTGCCGTTTTCCTCGTCAAAGCACTTCATCTTCAAATCAGAGCCTACTCCTTCACCTGTCATTTTGGCATAGCTCTCTTTGAGCGTCCACAGCCGTGAAAATGTCTTGTCACTGTCCGCCGAAGTCAGAATATGATTCGCTTCGCTGTCGCCGTAGCACCTTTTCATAACACCACCGCTTGCACGGCGCACGCTTTCGCAGTCAACCCCTACAGGAGCCTTTGATAAAACAGTCACAGCAAGTCCGTCACAGTGAGAAATGCTGAAATAAACAGGATTGCCCTTGATATACGGCTTTCCGTTTTCGGCTTTTACTATATTGCTTTCCGAAAAATCAAATCCGATATGAGAAAACGCTTTTTCAAGCAGTAATATTCCGCATTTATGAGAATACCCGTGATAGCCAGATTTGATTACGGATTTTTTCTTTATCGGCGATACGAATATAAGAGGTTTTTCACAGTTCATCAGCAAAGCCCCAATTCAAGAAAATCATTTATGTTCTTCCACAGCACCTTTTCCTTGACATCTTCACCGAGCGGTATCCTATCGAGAAACTCAAGGTCCTTGTCTGCTCTCCACATAGGATAATCGGTACCGAAGAACACCCTGTCGCAACCGAACTTAGTAATAAGCTCTGCGGCTTTTTCGGGCGTCATCGCATAAAAAGAACTGCTGGTATCTACCCATATATTGTCAAGTCCAACAAGCTCATGCTCCGCCTTTTCCCACTCCGACCATCCGCCGAAATGAGCGGCAATAAAGCGTGTATGCGGATATTTTCTCGCTATTTCCGCCATCAGCGCCGGGTTGGAATAATTGTAACGCTTGTCACCGGTATGAATAAGAAACGGCAGCTTATCACCTACCGCATCATACAGCCTGCAAGCCTTTTCATCGTTTATAGCGAATTTCTGAAAGTCCGGATGGAGCTTTATTCCGTGAAGGCCGAGAGAAATAAGCCTGTCGATTTCTTCTTCCTTATCTTTCATATCCGGGTGGAGCGAACCGAATCCTATCAGCTTATCCGGGTACTTTTCTACCGACTTTACGATAAAATCATTGATTCTCTTTACCTGGTGCGGCACAGTGGCAACAGACTGTACAACATATTTCGAAACGCCGCACTCATCGCCCTGCTTTATAAGCATATCCGCCGTACCGTCAAAGTTCATATACAGATCGTAAAAACTGCCGATATTGTCAGTTGCTTTCTGTGCAATCTTTTCGGGAAAAATATGAGCGTGTGCATCTATTATATATTTACTGTAACTTAACATATCATTCTCCTTAATAATATGCCGGAATGTGATAAACGGCGGTGTACCTCTTAACGTACACCGCCGTTTACAACGAAAAATCAATTATTCTTCGTCTTCAGGAACATAACTCATAATGGCATCAATACCTGCGCTGGTAAGCTCATATTCCTTCTCCAGCTTGTCCAGATACTCAAGACCCTTAGGCTCAATGTGATAATAAACACGAGTACGTCTTCTGCCTACAAGTTCAAGACGATCAGCGATAAGCTCCTTGTCCAGAAGTCTGTAAAGCGTAGGATACATAGAACCTTCAGTGATTCTGAATGTACCGTTGCTTCTCTTGCCGATTTCCTGAGTCAGCTGATAGCCGTACATTTCCTCACCCTTTAAGAGATGAAGAATGAGCATCTCGAGTGTGCCTCTTTTAAAGTTTTCCTTAATTCCCATCATAAGATAACTACCTCCTTATCTTTAGCTAATATTATTGCACATCTCAACAAAAAAGTCAATATTAATCGTTGCATTTTCATAGAAATAACACATTATTTTATTTAAAAATAAAGAAAAGCAGAACAATTGATGTGCTTTCCTATCATCAGCACGATTTATTATTAATTTCTCTTACGATTTATCAAAATACCCGACTAATTATAATTGGACACTTGATAAAAACGCATCGGAAGCCGATGATAAATTACGCTGAATTGTTTTACTATTCAAAAATATATCAAACAGTGAATTAGATTTATTTTATTTAGCAACACTTTAATATGATTTCGCACGATATAATTATATCAAAATACAGTCTATAACCATTTCGGAAAGGTTCCACTAATGCTTTTTTCCACACTTTTAAAACCGATGTACCGCTTTTGAAGGTAGGTGATTATAAATGAAAACGCCTTCACTTAAGTTCAAAAGGCTCAAGCGAAGGCATTTAATATCGGATTTATCCTACTGCGATTTCAATTCTTAAAATGATCCGCCTGCAGCGATGATTTCGCTGAACGCATAGCAAACTATATCGGGAGTCTTTACATTCTGAATCTTTGTAATTAACTGAGGAATGTTTGCTGAGATTTCAGTGCTGAACTGTTCAAGAGCAGCGCTGTCATTGATATCAACCGTATTTGAATCATTTACTTCGGGAAGTGCCTCGTCAACATAAGCTATTTCCTTGCTTTCAGCCTTGATAGAAATCACCTCTGCGCCGTTTGAAGCAACCGCAATGTCAAAAGTACCGTTGTTGCCGTCCATAGCAACGTTTAACCTTACCTCAAAGCTCTCATTGTCATCAGTCGTGACCTTTAAATTATATGTACCGTTGCCGTTTGTTGCGTCAAATGAGTAGTCAGCCGTGATAGCTGTTTCGCCGTTAAATGTAACAGAACCAGTACCGGTGTAGTTATTGCCGTTTACAGTACCCTTTGCACCTGCGTACAGCGTATCGCCTGAGATTGACGCTGTCAGCGAATAATCAAACTGCGTATTGTCCGAGTATGTTACGAGAAGGATTTCTATCTCGCCGGAAATTGTTATCTTTCTGCCGATGATATTGTTATCCTTGACATAAACGATCATTGTAGCCATTACAGACTTGAGCTCATCCTCTGTCGCATCCTTTGTAGCATCGTCTACAAGCGTCTTGAGATACTGGAATGAAGCGTTGTTGATTCCGAGCTGTGAAAGGATATCCATTATCTTGCTTTCCTTTTCAACCGCATCGAGCACGTCCTTGCAGAAAGCGACTACCTTTTCGGCTGTAAAATCAATTGTGTACGATGTGCAGTTTACAGTGCTGTCAGATACCTTTAAAGAATCAGACTTGTTTTCTGTTGCAGTGAAATTCTTGAAGTAAGCGTCTGATATGATATCAATAACCTTGTTGATGGTTTCTTCGTCGATATTCTTTAAAATATCCTCATATTCCGATGATGACGAGGGGATTTCATCTGTAGCATCCGAAAGAGTTAGTATATTGCCGATATCGGATTTGCCCGAAGAAATATCCTTCATTGAAGAAGCAAGCTCCTTGACATCCATTACTATGTACTTTTCGGTAAGATCGGGAACAGTGAAATACAGCTTATCTCCCGACATCCAGTATTTTACCGTAAGATACTCATCACTGCCGGCACTGAGCGAAGCTGTACCCGAGCCTTTTTCTGCGGAAGCATCCGCATAGCTTGTCGCCTTGATTACGGTAGGAGCAACATCGGCATTAATGCCCAGCACATCCTTTGATGCGGATATTGTAAAGGTCTGCTCGATACCTGTCTTTATGTTCTTAGCTCCGCCGAAAATTTCATCGGCTTTCTTTTCTGCCGCAGCGAAATAGTTCTTTTCAATAGTTTCATATCCGCCGCCGGACTTTCCGAAAACTCCTGCAAAATACAAAGCGAGAGGTATTCCGCCGACTACGATAACAGCCGCAAGAACAATAAGGATTATCTTAAGCGCACTGTTTTTCTTAGGCGGAACAACCGCAAAACTGCCTGCATCATAAGCCGGCATACCGGGCTGTACCTGCTGTGTAAACTGTCCGTCAGCCTGTGCAAACTGTGCCTGCTGTGCATACTGGTTGAACTGGGGCTGACCCTGCTGTGCAAACTGCTGGGGCTGTGCCTGCTGTGCATACTGCTGAGGCTGACCCTGCTGTGCAAACTGCTGAGGCTGACCCTGCTGCGCATACTGCTGGGGCTGACCCTGCTGCGCATACTGCTGGGGCTGACCCTGCTGTGCAAACTGCTGAGGCTGTACCTGCTGTGTATACTGCTGGGGCTGTGCCTGCGAAACAGGCTGCTGAGGCTGATCGCTGAATTCATTCAGTGCCTGCTGCCAGTTTGTCTGCTGTTCATTCATGTTGTTATTTTCCATGATGTGTCCTTTCGAGATGTGAATTGATATATTTCCTATAATAATCAAATACGGCTACCCGCATTTTTCGATTACATTTTACCACAAATATGGCTTAAAAGCAAGTCAGCAATATAAAAATTATATGGCAATGACAGTATTTTCAGCCGATAACAGAATATTTTCCTCTGCAAACCCGAAGATTTAGTAAATATAGACAAAACAAAACTGCTGTAACCGTCAGTTACAGCAGTCAATATACCATTACACTTTACTCTTTACTTCTGCGCCATACACAGCTTATAATAGTCGCCCTTCTTCGCCATAAGTTCATCGTGCGTGCCGGCTTCGGTAATGCCCTTATTGCTGATGAACATTATCTTGTCGCAGTTCTTGATTGTTGAAAGTCTGTGGGCGATAATAAAGCTCGTTCTGCCTTTCAACAGCTCCTGAAGTCCCTTCTGCAATTCCTTTTCGGTCTTTGCGTCAATAGATGAGGTTGCCTCGTCAAGAATCAGTATCTTCGGATCGGATATAAGCGTTCTTGCAAATGATACAAGCTGACGCTGCCCGCCGGAAAGCTGAGAGCCGCCCTCGTACATCTCGGTCTTATATCCGTTTTCAAGCCCCATGATAAATTCATCTGCACATACCGTTTTTGCCGCCGCCCTTATTTCTTCCTCGGTGGCGTCCAGCTTGCCGTATCGGATATTATCCTCTATAGTGCCTGAGAATATGAAGCTGTCCTGCATCATAATACCCATCTTTTCACGCAGTGAGTGAAGCGTGACCTTGCTTATATCGTTTCCGTCTATGTACACCGCACCGCCCGTAAGGTCGTAGAAACGTGACAGCAGATTTACAATAGTAGTCTTGCCGGCACCCGTAGGTCCTACAAGCGCAATGCTTTCTCCGGGCTTTACCGTAAAGCTGACATTTTCGAGGATGTTCTTTCCTTCTTCATATGCAAACGTAACGTCACGGTATTCCACCTCGCCCTTAATATCAGGCATTTCATAAGCGTCCTCAGCGTCCTTTACATCTACAGGCTCGTCCATTGTTTCGAATATACGCTCAAGATAAGCCACAGCATTTACAAAGTTGTTGTAAAGGCTTGCGATATTGATTATCGGCTGCCAGAAGCGTGAGGAATAGTTGCTCATCGCAAGTATCGAGCCGAGCGATACCGCCGGATAACCTATAACGAGCAGTCCGACAAAGTACAGTGCCGAATCGACCACCGCTCTTATATTGTCGACCGAGAAGCTGACAAAGTTGTTTACCGTGACCGCCTTCATCCACGCTTTTCTGTAGGCAGTAGACAGTCTGCGGAATATGCCGAGGTTTTCGTTCTCCCTCGCAAAGCTCTGCGTTACACGCATACAGTTAATGCTCTCCGCAAGATATGCCGTCTGGTTGGAGTTCTTGTTTGAAACTCCCTGCCACGCCCTTCTCTGCTTGTTTTTCAGTATTATCATCACAACGATGAACACGGGAACGCCCGCAAATATAACAAGCGCCAGCCTTGCGTCAACCGAGAACATAAATATCGTTATGAATATAAGGTTGAATATTTCAAGAATGAAGTTGATTATGCCGTTTGTCAGCATATCCGATACATTATTCACATAGTTTACAACACGAACAAGTATCTTACCCTGCGGTCTGTCGTCATAATACTGGAACGGAAGCTCCTGCAAATGCGCAAACAGATCTTTTCTTATATCGTATATCATAAGCTGACCGGCTTTTGTCATAATACGCTGACGGATATTTCCGAGTACAACGCTGACAATTATAGACAGCAAAAAGCCTATCGACAAAAATACTATATAAGGGATATTTCCGTCGGGTATCGCCACATCGACCGCCTCTTTTGTAAGCAAAGGGCCGATAAGCGCAACTATTGCCGATATTGCAGACAGTGAAAGCGCCAGTATCATCTTCCACTTATAACGCTTTACATAAACCATTGCACGTTTGAAATGCTTGAAATCAAATGGGGTCTCAAGTCTTTCGTCAACGTCGAATTTATTTCTTGCCATTTAAACCGCCTCCTCTTCATTACCGTTCTGGAGGGTATATATTTCATAGTAATATCCACGCTGCCGCATCAGCTCATCGTGCGTACCGCATTCCTTTATGCGACCGTCCTCAAGGATAACGATCCTGTCTGCATATCTTGCGGAGGATGTACGCTGAGCTATGATAAGCTTTGTACACTCAAAGTCAAGATTATTGAGGTTTTCCTGTATCTCTGCCTCTGTTTCCATATCAAGCGCAGAGGTGGTATCGTCAAGTATCAGTATCGGCGGACGGATAGCCATAGCTCTTGCAAGAGCTATTCTCTGCTTCTGACCGCCGGACAGACCGACGCCCCTCTCGCCTATTATGGTATCATACTGTTCGGGCATCTTCTCGATAAAATATGCCGAAGCAAGATGAGCAAAGTTCTTTACATCTTCAAAAGGCAGGTCGGATTTGCCGTATGCTATATTGCCGTCAACCGTATCCGAGAACAGCAATACCTCCTGAGTAGTCATACCGATATTTGCACGAAGTACATCAGGCTCATAATCCTTGACGTTCTTTCCGTCAACATATACTCCGCCCTCCGACGCATCGTAAAATCTCGCTATAAGGTTCATCAGCGTTGTTTTTCCAGAACCCGTAGAACCCATTATTACAATGGTTTCTCCGTGCCTTATATGAAGATTTATATCGTGAAGCACGGTAACATCTCCGAATTTTGCAGTTACGTTTCTGAACTCTATATCGCCGTTAAGACGGGGACGTTCCTTGCTGTTATGATTATTCTCTATATGCGGACGTGCGTAGTAAATATCTATTATCTTTGATATACTTGCAAAGAAACGCTGTAAATCGTTTATCAGCATACCGATATTTCTCATAGCGTTTGCTATTGTCCATAACAGTCCGGAGAATACGGTGTACTGAGCTATGGTTATCCTGCCGTTTATGACAAAGATACCGCCGACAAGCATCTGTACAGCCCAGAGTGCCTGTGCAAGCGTTTCTATGTAAGGCTGGAATGTGAGCCACACCATAGCCGCCTGCTGATTATACTCGCAGTAATCCCTGTTGTACTTATCGAAATCTTCTTTTTCATATTCCTCACGGGCAAAAGCCTTTACGACACGGTTTGCCGCTATGTTCTCCTGCGCCTTAGTGTTAAGCCTTGACAGCTTTTCACGCAGTACCACATACTTAGGACCTACTTTTTTCGAGAACATACGGGTCACAATAAACAGTATCGGGGTAAGCGCAAGTATAAAAAGCGTCATCAGCCAGTCAAGCGTAAAGAAGTAAATTACCGTGAATAAGAACAACGCACTGCTTTCAACCACCATCATTATTATCCAGGCGATAGAATGACGTATCATATCAAGGTCGCCCGTAAGCCTTGTTACGAGGTCGCCCTTTGTATGAGTGTCAAAGAAGTGCATATCCTGATTCTGAATACGCTCAAAAAGCTCGTTTCGCACCTTCTGCAGCACTCCCTGCGATACTATCTCATACAGAGTTTTCGCAAGGAACTGAAGGCAGGTACGCACGAATACGAATAAAATCATCGCAACGCAAAGCAATATCAGCAAATCACGCTGATTTTCAATGTTCTTTAAAGCGTCGGGCGAGGATATAAATATACTGATTATCTGTTCTACGATCATCGGTCCTGTAAGGAAGAATGACTGTATCACTACAGACAGACACAGCGCAACGGCATACACCGCACGGTAGCCCTTCATCTTTCCGAGCATCCATTTGAACTGGAACATTTTGCCACACCTTTCCTGTTATCCGCCGAAATAAAGACAAAAATTTACCTAACGGCAGACCAAATTCAGTAATCGTTTTCATATTTTGTGCAAAGCCTTGCAATAAACGCTCCGCACAAGCTCTCTTTCTTTTTACAAAGCCGATATTACACGGAAAAATCGGTTTTGCTTTGGGTATTTTAGCACAATGCCAACAGGCTGTCAAGGGGGTTTTGAAAAATATTTATTTATTTTTTGCAGGCTAATAAATTAAGTGAAATAAATTGCTTTTTTCAGGAATTTATAAGCTGATATGTAAACATATTTTCAAAATGAATAATTCCGTTAGCTTGTAGAAAAAGTCTGTTTTTTATAAGATAGTGCGAATTCTCTATCCCTATAAGAACGCTTAGTGGGCTTTGCGTCTCTGCAATCGTGGTCGTTTGTTGTCGGTGCGTCCTGCACCGACTTTGTTCGACCACTTGTATGCGTCCTTGCATAAAGCCTTTGGGCGTTCTATCTCGGCATCCTTGCCGAAACCTCAAACTATATTACTGGGGCTACCGCCCCTAGTCCCTGTCGGGGGCTTCGCCCCTGCGACCCGATTTTTTAATAAACAAGAGGTTTTTCGATAGACTGAAGTCTGCTGCTGCAGACAGTCCTTCTTTTGCCTGTTTTATTATTATAATTCACACCGCTTTAAAAGTCAAGAAATCAGCGGTTTAAAAGCGTTTTGAGCTGCGCTTTGACAAATGAGATAATACACTCAGTCGCCGAGCCTTAACATTTCGTCTATGCAACGCTTTGCGCCGAGTCTGATTTCTTCGTCAAGCACGATTTCTTCTCCTGCATTTCCGCATACGCAGTTGTATACTGTGGCAAGATTTGTAAGGTGCATATTGTGACAGACGCAGTCCTTTGACAGCGGATAGAATTTCTTGCCCGGCTCGTCAAAGCTGAGATGCTCCACTATGCTGTTTTCTGTGCCGATGATAAATTCTTTTGCGTCACTTTTTTTGGCATAGTTCATTATGCCCGTTGTACTGCCTGCATAGTCAGCAAGAGCCGTTACCGCCGGAGCGCATTCGGGATGAACAAGAAGAAGTGCGTCAGGGTGCTGTGCCTTTGCTTTTTCAACATCCTTTACTGTCATACGCAGATGGGTAGGACAGCCGCCGCTCACCAGCTTGAATGTCTTGTCGGGGCATTGCTTCTGAACATAATCGCCAAGGTTGCAATCGGGTATGAAAAGTATCTTGTCGCTGTCCAGCTTTTTCACTATCTTTACTGCGCTTGACGAGGTCACGCATACATCGCATACCGTTTTAAGCTCCGAGGTCGTATTGATATAAGCCATGACCTTATAGTCAGGGTACATCTCCTTAAGCTGCAGGATAAGGTCCTTATCCATCTGCTCAGCCATAGGACAGCCTGCATTGCTGTCTGAAAGTAAAACCTTCTTTTGAGGTGAAAGTATCTTTACCGTTTCAGCCATAAAGCGTACTCCGCACATAAGAACAGTGCTTTGAGGCGCTTTTGCCGCCATCTGACTCAATGCAAATGAATCACCGACAAAATCGGCTACATCCAGTATATCCTGTCTTTGATATGCGTGAGCCAGTATGCAGATGTCTTTTTCTTTCTTTATTCTCAGGATTTCATCCTGCATTTCTCTAACTGTCATTGCTTGTCCCTTTCTTAAAACCGGCGGGTTGATTTATTTGCACAAGATTATTATACCGTTTTTTACGGTTATCGTCAAGTGAAAAGCCACGAACGGCAATAAAAGTATGCAGAAATTCACAGCACGACACTCCTGTGACCTTTAAAATCCGTTTCGGCAATTCTGCGTGATATAATTATTCGCAGAGCCGTTTACAGCCCTGCGAATATATCGGCTTACCTGCGGCAAAAACCGCATATTAAAGCTGCTGTATTGCGAGAATTGAGCTGTTGTAGCTTGATTTCAGCTCGTCCAGCATTTCCGGAGTGGTTTCGTCCGTTTTCTGCCGCAGAGCCTCGGTGACCTTATATGCGGCTTTGTAGAGATTTTCAAGCCCGAGATTAAGGCAGATACCTTTAAGCGTATGTGCCGCACGAAAAGCCGTTTCATAGTCGTTGTTTTCAAGTGCGGCGAAAATATCCCTGTAGCTTGTGTCCTTTGTGAACTTGTTGAGATATTTTGTTATCATCTTGTCGTCAACCAGCCTTGCAAGAACGTCCGAATAACTTCCTCCAAGCGCCCTGTAACATTCTTCGAGAGTCATTTTCCCTCCTTTGAAGCGTTCTTATCTAAATACATAAGTCTGTCCGCTTCTGTCAATGCGTTTTCTATCGGTTGGATTCCGTACACACCGCCGATAGCGGCGGCACATTTAATATCAGGGTAATCAGGCAGCTTTATTTCCGAGATTCTTTGCTTTATCTCCGTAATTTTCTGATAAAACACAATTTCGGGAATATTAGCCATGAGAAGCACAAATTCATCGCCGCCAAGCCTTATAAGAATATCACTGCTTCTTATACATTCCTTTATGCTTTCGCATACCGCCTTCAGCAAGCAATCTCCTGCGGCGTGTCCGTAATGATCGTTTATGCCCTTGAAATTGTTAGCGTCAAGCATTGCCACAGCGTCTATATAACGCATGGACTTAGCCTGTTCTTCGTAATAACGGCGGTTGTAAGCGCCTGTCAGCGCATCGTGATACAGCTGTCTGTTATAGTTTACGATATTGTCCATAAAATCGGTTTTACCGTAAGCGCCGAGCAGAACACCGTCATTATCCTTGTATATCATCTCAAGCACATACGGCTTTCCGCTGATTTCAACATATTTTGAAATTATCTGGAATATGCTGTCGTCGGCAAATTCCAGCTTGCTGACCTGCCCACGCTTTTCAAAAGCCTTTGACGATACGCAGTTCTTGCAACGATGTGTCTTGCCCCATATCGCATAGCATTTATCCCCACGGCAAGCGTTTATCATTTCCTCATTGCCGGGCTTACAGCCGCTTCTGATGATTTCGTTGTCGGTTATATCAACCAGTCTTACCACATCGAATACCTGAGTCAGCTTGCTTATCGTTTGCCTTATTTCTGTGTCATCGTTTTCTGAAATGCGGTATTCGGGAGGCACAATAGCAAGCTCGCTGTCATTTATATCAATTATTCTGCCGAGTATACCCGTATATTTCGGCTTTTCCTCGTTGCTCCACAGCGTCCTTATCCTTATCTCATACCAGCGGCGTGGCCCGTTTAGCGAAAGCTGCTTCTTTATTTTTACGACAGGCTTTTCTAAAGAAGCCTCGCTTTGCATAGCGTCCAGTATATTCTGTATATTCTGTGCGCCGAGATAACCCTGCTTAAGACCTCTCGGATGCATAGTCAGCTCCTGAAGTCCCAGTACCTTAGCGCCGTATTTGGTCAATCGCAGTACATCAAGTATTGCGTCATACTCAAACTGTATTTCTCCCGAGCCGTCAGAGAAGAAATTCCAGCGATCTCTTGCGGCGATAGGCAGGTGAGCGGAGAAGTCGATTTTGTCCGAAGAAATCTTGTTTTCTACAAGCTCCTCGGTCGCACGGATGAGCAGTCTGTCGTCCTGAGTTGTGTCAATAGAGTCTGAAAACTCCGCAAGGATCTGCTTTTCACAGTCCTTAAGGCACTGAAGAAGCACAGGGTTGAAAGCGCCGCATTGCCCGTCGAGTATCATTTCCATCGCTTTTTCGTGCGAAAACGCCTTTTTATAGCATCGGTTGCTTGTCAGTGCGTCATATACATCCGCAAGAGAAGTGACCTGAGCCGAGATAGGTATCTCCTCGCCTTTCAGCCCGTCGGGATAGCCTTTTCCGTCATATCTCTCGTGGTGCCAGCGGCATATCTCATAGGCTTTGTCAAAAAGGGGATAGTTGTGCGTGTTATGCAGATCTTGAAGCATTTCCGCACCGATTACCGAGTGAGTTTTTATAACCTCAAATTCTTCCGCCGTCAGCCTTCCGGGCTTGTTGAGTATCTTGTCGTCTATCGAGATTTTTCCAATATCGTGCAGGGAGGATGCTGTGCTGATAAGCAGTATATCATTTTCTGTAAGGCGGTACTTGTCCGTCTTTTCAATCAGATTCTGTAAAAGTATAGATGTAAGCTGTTTTATGTGATGAACGTGCATTCCGCTCTCGCCGTTTCTGAATTCGACAATATGAGCAAGAACGTTTATCATCATACTGTTGTTCTTTTCGTTCTCGTAAACCTGCTCCTCAAGGGCACTTAGTAGCTTTTTCTGCTTGCGGTAGAGCATAAGCGTATTGGAAACACGTTTATGTATAATAAAGCTGTCAAACGGTCTGATAATATAGTCGGTAACACCGAGTTCGAACGCTTTTCGGATGTAGCTCTGCGATATTTCGGAGGAGATCATTATTACCGGGGTGTTATCTATCCAGTGGTAGCGTTTCATAACATCAAGCACACCGAATCCGTCAACAGCAGGCATTATTATATCAAGCAGAACAAGATCTATATCATATACCTGCTCTTTGAGGATGCTGAGTGCTTCTTCTCCGTTTGACGCTTCGACAATATCATAATCATCGCTCAGCATATCGCTCAGCATATCACGGTTCATCTCAGAGTCGTCAACAATAAGTATACGGGCGTTCTTTTCCGCCGCATTATTCACATTATCCCTCCTTTGCAGATTATAGGCAATACCGCATAATTATTGTCGTGCGATTGCTTAGTCGGATTTTTCGTCAGATTGTATAAATTGAGTGCAGGAGGCTGACGCCTGTCAAGCGAAATTTGTGCAAGATGACGAGAAATATGCAAGCATAGCGTGCGGCAAAGGCGATAGCCGTTAATTGTGCGGTATTGCCTATAGTTACAGAATTCTATTATCACTGTATTTAAGTATAACCTTTTTTGGCTTTTAAGTCAATAGAAATCATATAATTAGTGTGTTGACAGGCAAATCCGTCGCTCAGACAGAAAACGTTAAAATGACTTTTTGATATAGCTGAAATGAGCCGTTTGCAATTGTTTATTTTGCAAACAGCTCATTTGTTTTAATCTAAATATTGTATAAATCCTGTCTTTTCCTTTCCGGATTGGTTCTTGGGGTTTTGCTCTTATCTAAACACACTTGCTTTATTTTTGTCTTGATTATCCAACACATAGATAATGCAGGCGATACCGGAAATCAAAACGCCAAGGATACATCCACCAATAGCATTGTTAAGCGAGGCTCCAAGGAACAATCCTGCAACTCCACACAAAATAGATACAACTGTTCTAAACTTGTTCATATTCGCCCTACATTAAATATCCTGATTCTTCTGCTTGTTACGCTTCTTGTTACACAACGAACCTAAGAGCATACCGATTGCAGAAATTATTGCACCGGCTACAATCATTCCCCAATCCGGTGCATTCAGCTTGTCAAAAGCAATGTTGTTTGCCATTTTAAATGTTCCGTATTCAGCCAGCATATACATCACTCCGAAGAAAAGGGTGAATGCCCATTTTCCTTTTTTCCAAAAGTCATTTTTGCCGATAACAATGGACACAACGAATGTAGTTACAGGAAGAATAATCCAAAGGAACATCAAACTATAACCCATAGCATCACTTCCGCTTGTAAAGAACCAGAACACAATCATGGCAACCGCCCAGATCAGCAGATAGGACAGTATTGTAATGATTTTGTTTCTGTTAGTGTTGCTTTTCACAACATTTGTACTTTCTTCAAGATAATCATAATAGGTCTTCATTTTTTGTTCTCCCTTCAATTACTTATTGCTTTCTAATACGGTGTCGGTTAAACTAATCATATGGGACTTCTCCTTTGTTGTTATTTTGATTAGACACCTTAATTTTAACAAACTTGAAGTCCTTTTTGTATGCAATTTTTCTTGATCTGTTAAGTGAAAGCAAAAATATCAAAAAAGCAAGTAACTATGCGGCGTTAGCCGTAGTGGAATGAATTATCATGAATAATTCAGGATTCATTATACCAAAAAATCGCTTAAACCTCACGACCTAAGCGATTTTTCTTTAAGGGGAGTTTTTTTACAGCCCCGATATGCGAATATTGGGTAGGATTGTGGGAGTGCGTAGCACGGAGCAATCCGCAGGCATCAAAGTCGGGGGCTTTTGACCCCGACATCATGTAATCACTTTAGCATCAATCTCCTTTTGAAAAGTAACATCATGCTCCACGAGAAGCATTGCAGGAGAAAACTGCCTGATCAGCTGCCCGATCTGGATTCTTGAATACATATCGATATAGTTTAACGGTTCATCCCATACATATAAATGCGCCGGTTCACAAAGACTTTTGGCAATCAACACTTTCTTCTGCCCTGCTGAAAAATCTTTCATATCCTTTTCAAACTGCACACGTTCAAAATCCATTTTCCTCAATATCGCTTTAAACAGACTTTCATCTATTTTATGAACCTTAGCAAACTCGGTCAATGTTCCTTTTAAATGTGACGTATCCTGCGGAACATAAGAAATGACAAGTCCTGATCCACTCGTAACAGTTCCGGTATGTTCGATCGGATATTTTAAAAGCAATTTCAATAAACTGCTTTTTCCGCTTCCGTTTTTTCCTTGAATACGAATACGCTCACCCCGGCATATCTGAAATGTAACCGCATCACACACTTAATTTCCTTCATAAATAACCGCTACATCAGAAAAAGATACCAGTCTTTCATTGTATCTATAAAAAAACATCTCCCCTTACACTTGAAATCCATATTCTTCTAGTATAAAATAATTGCGTTAATTATTTAACAGAATACACAGGAATGAGGAATTTACATATGGAAAACCATTTTAATACTCCGGCTGAAGTAATTGATCTGAGCATCAAAGCATGTGAGAACAAAACAAAACTCCCTATCGGGAAAATGATCCTTCTCGGTATTATGGCAGGGGTCTTTATCGCACTGGGCGGTGCTACAAGCAGCACAGCGGCACACGCAGTAGAAAATGTCGGAGTGGCAAGAGCATTGGCAGGTGTGATCTTTCCGGTCGGATTGATGCTGATCGTATTCTTAGGTGGAGAACTTTTTACCGGAAACTGTCTGATCATTATGGACGTATTTGACAAACGGGTAACCTGGACCGGACTGTTCCGTGACCTTTTCATCGTATTTTTCAGCAATTTGATCGGTGCCCTCTGCGTGGACGTACTGATCGTTTTCAGCGGAAACTTAAATTACTCCGGTGGTCTTCTCGGTGCTTATACGATCAAAGTTGCTGTCAGCAAGATCGCGATCTCACCGGTACAGGGCATCACCTCCGGTATTTTGTGTAACATTCTTGTCTGCCTTGCAGTACTGATGGCGACTTCTGCACGTGATATTGCCGGAAAGGTATGGGCGATCTTCTTCCCGATCTGTGCTTTCGTTGTAGGCGGTTTTGAACACTGCGTTGCCAATATGTTCTATATTCCTGCCGGTATCATGGCTGCCATGAACCCGGATTATGTGGTAAAAGCAAAGGACGCTTACGGACTGACCGCAGAACAGATCGCTACACTGACCCCTCTGCACAGCCTGCAGAATTTTATCCCGGTTACTTTGGGCAATATGATCGGTGGTATGTTGTGCGTCGGACTTCCGCTCTACCTGATCTACAAGAAAAAATGGAATTAATTTAGAAATAGAAATGGAAAACCCGTTGATATGCTTGCACTGCAGCCCGATGTAACTAATGTGGACGACACAACTATGCCATATATCTACCTGAACAATGCCATGCTTTTGGCTAATTATTTTGACAAGCGGCAGAATATGAAAAAGCAGCCTGGGGCTTATTTTCACATTGGTTATCCTGCGATGTACTTTTTCTATAATTTTTTGGAGATCATGTTTCCACGGTTTACAGGATTTTATACCGTACATGGACCATCTCCGTTAAAAAAGAGTACTTATGAAACTCTCTGGAATCTAGAGGGAGAGTATCTGGATCAGGTATGCTCTCATCCTTTCCGTCACAGAGAAGATGTCAGTCAGTACGTTATCCGGGAATATCAGAAATTAAGCGGAAATTTTATTTCGAAAAATGTAAGAAAGCTTTACCGGATCGTTCTTCTTTTGAACGTTACTGAGATCACTCAGCGTTTATGCGGTGACTAAAATATTACCAAAAAATCTCCTGATTTTTCCCGTATATCTGGCAACGCAAAAATTCCCGGAAACAAACCGTTTCCGGGAATCTTCTTTTAAGAGGCGCAGACCGGATTTGAACCGGTGCATCAGGGTGTTGCAGACCCACGCCTTACCGCTTGGCTACTGCGCCTTAACAGATGTTGCACTCGCAACATCCGTATTATAACAAAATATATTTTTCAAGTCAAGATTTTCTGATCTGCATTTCGCAATTTTCCGATCTGCATTTTATAATTTACATTGTAAAATGCTCTCCCATTCAAAAAACTGTTGTGCTGTCCGCTGTCATTCGTGCTATACTGATTCTTATGAAGTGATGATTATGCTCTTATAAAGATGTCGGGGTCAAAAGCCCCCGACTTTGATGCTCATATCGGGGCGGGTTCTAAGGTCTTTCACCCACCTATGAGCAAGCTCATGTGGGCTTAGACCTTTTGACCCTGGCATCATAAAATTTGTAAAGGAGTTGTTGAGCTATGAACCATAGAATCCCGGAAGAATTAATCGAATTTATCAAGGAAAGCCCTACTGCTTTTCATGCAGTCAGTGCCATGGCTGTCCGGCTTACAGAGTCCGGCTTTATCAGACTGGAAGAGGGAATGCACTGGAATCTTAAGCAGGGCGGTTCTTACTATGTGACCCGCAATGATTCCTCCCTGATCGTATTTACCATACCGGAGCATCCTTTTCAGGGAATGCGGATCATGGCAAGCCACAGTGACTCCCCGTCCTTTAAGATCAAGGAAAATCCTGAAATGGAATCCGAGGGGCATTATATCCGGCTGAATGTAGAACGCTACGGTGGAATGCTCTTTGCCCCCTGGTTTGACCGTCCACTTTCCGTTGCAGGAAGGGTGATCGTAAAAGATCCTTCCACAGACGGAAAGCCTTCTGCCTGCTTTCTGTCAAAGCTGGTCAATATTGACAGGGATCTTCTCATGATCCCTAATCTTGCCATCCACATGGATCGTGATGCAAATAACGGGCATAAATACAATGCTCAGAAAGATATGCTCCCTCTTTACGGTGATCTTACAGCAAAGAATACCTTTTTTCAGACCATCGCAGAGGCAGCCAATGTAACTGAAGATGAAATCCTTGGTCATGACCTCTTCTTATATAACCGACAGGAACCTTGTATCTGGGGTGCATCCCGGGAATTTCTTTCTGCTCCCCGGCTCGACGATCTCCAGTGTGCCTTTGCCTCCCTGAAAGGCTTTCTTTCCGGAGCAAAGGAAGATTATCTGGCTCTTCACTGCGTTTTTGATAACGAAGAAGTCGGAAGTGGAACAAAGCAGGGTGCAGCTTCTACCTTTCTAAAAGATACACTGACAAGAATCCACAGAAACCTTGGATATAATGAAGAGGATTTTCTTGTGCATCTTGCCAACAGTCTCATGGTCTCTGCTGACAATGCTCACGCAGTTCATCCTAATTATACAGAAAAGGCCGATCCAACGAACCGACCTTACCTGAATGAGGGAATTGTCATTAAATACAATGCCAATCAGAAATATTGTACTGATGCCGTTTCTGCAGCCATGTTCAAGGATATCTGCCATACCGCTAGTGTCCCGGTTCAGACTTTTACCAACCGTTCCGATATGGCAGGCGGATCCACACTTGGCAATATTTCCAACACGCAGGTTGCACTGAACACTGTCGATATCGGACTGCCGCAATTTGCCATGCATTCGCCTTACGAGACCACCGGTGTCAAAGATACAGAATATCTGATCCGTGCCGCCACAGAACTTTTTGCTTAATCCTATTTCAGATACCAGGGTCACAATATGAGCATAAAAGTGGGGCGTAAGCACCACGATATGCGAATGTTGGGTAGGATTGTGGGAGCACGTAGTGCGTAACAATCCGTAGGTATCATAGTCGGGGGCTTTTGACCCCGACATCTATTTCAGAGATGCCGCACTATCATCTGTTGCAGATGAGGGTACGGCATTTTCTTTTATACCCGCATTTTTTCCTGCCTCTGTGCGAACCGGTGTATAAACTGCATTGATCTCCAGCGTATCCTCCGTATGTGCCATCCACAAGGTGTAATCTCTGATACTCTTTTTTGTATACTGTTCCTGAACAGAATACAGTTCCATCGTCTCAAAATCTATCAGTACCAGGTCGACAGGCTCCGGTTCTTTTCCCTCCTCACATTTTACCTCCATCGCTTCAGACAGCTTTTCCAGACAGGACTGACACAAAATCTGCGATGCCTTTTCCATGGAAAGTACTCTGTCCTCTCCATAATCTACTACGATTTCCGAAATACCCCGGAGACTTTCTGAACTACGCTCCAGAACTCTTCCATTTTTCCCAACCGTTGTCCTTGTCGTATTCTTTCCTTCTGTATCTTCCGGCATATTTCCTTTCTCATCTCCACTTTTGATCTTCAGATCCATAATGTACCAGTCATTCACACTGATGATACCAATCGCATCTTTTCCGCTGAACATCCCCGTCATACTTCCTTTTCTGCTGCCGCACAAAGCACATTCTTCCTGATCTGTCAGCTTTGTCTCAGGCACTTTGGGCTTTTGGAATGACCAGTCTGCTTCTCTCTTTGCAGAAACATCTTCTTTCTCTGATGCATTTGACCAGAACTGTATATATGCCCACCACAAAACACATACTATCACTGCGATCCCTCCCAGGATCAGCCATACCGTTCTTTTCTTCATACTACGATCATTCATGGATTTTTTCATTTTTCTTCATTATCTACCTCTCTTTATCTGGGTGCGTTGCACTCCTTATTTGTGGCGGTTTCGTTCATAGTCAGTGTGTGGAACTATCCTTATTTATGAATTATCATAAAAGATATATCAGGAGGAGGAGCAAAAAGATGAACTTACTTAATAGTAAAAGCATAGGAAGAACACTGAAAGAGCGGAGACTCCAACTGGGTTATACTCAGGAACTCGCCGCCGAGAAATCAGGAATCTCTTACTCCTACTATACCAAAATTGAACGAGGAGAACAACTTCCTTCTATAGAAATTTGTGTTCAGCTTGCACAGACCTTTCATCTCTCGCTGGATTACTGGCTGCTTGGTACATCTTCTGATGCGGAAGTATCCTCTGAATTGATCGATTTTGCCTATTCTCTCAGGGAGATTGACCTGAATTCTTTAAGAAAAGTAGAGAAGCTTCTGCAAAAAGCAGAATTGCTTACAAAATAATTTTTCTTTGCATTATTTTATGATGCCAGGGTCAAAAGGTCTAAGCCCACATGAGCTTGCTCATAGGTGGGTGAAAGACCTTAGGACCCGCCCCGATATGAGCATAAAAGTGGGATGATAATCCCACGATATGCGAATATTGGGTAGGATTGTGGGAGTGCGTAGCACGGAGCAATCCGTAGGCATCAAAGTCGGGGGCTTTTGACCCCGACATCATAAGATATAGAAAAAGACGTTCCGGTGACAGAGTCACCAAAACGCCTTTTCAAGGGGCTGTTCATAATTCCAGTGCTTCATATCTGCTCCACAGATTGCAGCCGCTTTGATCTCAAGGATGATATCCTCCGGTCCGCATGTTGGATACGGTACTTCTACCAATTTGTAGCTTCCAAATTCTTTACCAAATCTTGCGATTGCCTTCATTTTCATAGTTCATTTCTCCTCGTCTGAATTTTGTTCTTAATGTTACATTTACTTTTTTCTTTTTCGGCCGAAATCATTTGTTTTTTCTATGGTTGTATTTTACCGCTTTTCTTTGTTTCAAAGAAAATAAGGGTATGGATTCTGGTTTTCAAATCCCAAATCCATACCCTAAAAAAACTGCCGGAATATTTCTCAGAATATCCCGACAGTCTTCTGTCATTCTCATTTGTCTTTCTTTAATTCCTCTATCACACATTCATGGGCTTTGGTTCTGATATTATAATTAATCCCGACCAAAAGTATATTTCCCTGATATTCTTTTAAACTCTCAAAATATTCTTTCTGCCGGATCTGCTCAATCGCTCCCCTGGCACTTTTATCCCACTTTAGTTCTACAATCAACGCTGGTTTTTCCTGAAATTTCTTTCTTGGTACAAATACAAGATCAGCAAATCCTTTTCCGCCTGCCAGTTCCCGGTGTACGGTATAAAAATTTCTTGCTGCATATAATGCCAGTGAAATTGTATAACTTAATGCATTTTCGTCATTGTATTGTATATGTGCTGTTTCAAAATGTGCCTGCCTGATTCCCTCTGCTACCTGCAAAGGTCGTTTCTGCCAGATTGCATTTAATGTATCTGCAGAATTTTTCAACGCAGTCGACACTTCTCCCCATTCTGATACAGCTACACTGCTCACATATTCTCCCCGTATTTCGTTATTAGGGATTCTTACGGTCTTATTTTCATAATCATATGCCAGGTACCCAAGGTGGATCAGCAGGGTCAGCACATCATCTTCCGTCCTGAATGTAGCCATATCATTGATAAAACTACCAGTATTTACAGGAACTGATTCTCCTGCCATCATGCTCAGTACATCTTCCCGCAATCCATCAAAATTCATATCAATATAAATCTTCAACGCTTCAAACGTCTCCGTCTGATTCCAGTAATTTCCGATTTTACCAAATCTCATACAACTGACAACCGATCTTGGACTGTAAACAGCCGGAACTTTATCAAAAGAATACCCGTCATACCAGCATTTTACTTCTTCTCCGTCCATCTTATATTCTTCGCACAATGAAGCAACTTCTTCTTCCGTAAATCCAACATACTCTGCCATCGGTCCGGGATCAATCATTGAAAATTCATCAAACATATTCAAAGCTGAATGAGTCCCATATTTTTTTATAGGAAGAATCCCCGTCATATATGCAAGATGGATACACGGCTTATCTTTCAACATATCTCTCAGAAAATCAAGATAAATCGCCTGTGCTTCTTTGTCTTCTTTATACTCCCGAAAAATGCAGTCCCATTCATCAATAATGACAACAAACGGTCGTCTTGTCTCTTCATATACATCCTGCATTGCCTCGATCAGATCATTTTCATCAAAATAATCCACATCCGGGTACTCTCTTTTCATATCGCGAAACACCAGTTTTTTCATCCGCTCCAGCAAATCGTATACATCCCTGCTTCTGCTCAGAAATTCCTGCATATTAAGAGAAATCGTATTATAATGATTCAAATATTTTTCAAAATCTTTGTCTTTTGCAATTTTGAATCCCGAAAAAAGTGCTTTGGAATCACACCCACAGCTATAATATGCTGTAAGCATATTTGCCGCTGTCGATTTTCCAAATCTTCTCGGACGGCTAACGCAAAGATATCCCTGCATTGTATTCAGTACCTGATTCGTATAGCTCAGCATACTCGTTTTGTCCACATAAATTTCAGAATTAACAATCTTACCAAATCCATCTGCATTGGAATTTAAATATCTGCCCACGCATCTTCCTCCTGATTTTCTTTTTGCATACTATTTTTATTATACACCATATTCGGTGTTATTTTCTATTTTTTCAGCAAATCCTGTTCGTTTTCATAATATCCTGCTTTCTTTCATGATACACCGCTTTCTTTATACAACGTGCTGTATTTTCAGCGATTTTTTCCTATTTCCATGAGAATTTGCACTCTTTTTGATCATTTTCACAAGAATTTTTTCAATTCTTTTGTTGAAAATCTTAATTTTTTTATTTTTCAAGGTATTTTTCAGAGAAAAATTCTTAATTTTTCAACCTGTCTGATTCTTCTGTTTTTTCCTTCCCTTGACATCCGGTGCTATAGTGTAACTGTAGCAAAGAAAAAGCACTTAACAATACCTACTTGTACAGAAAGTTGAAGGCTGCTAAGCGGATTCAGAATTTGGAGGAAAAGATAAATGAATACTTTAAAAGCTGAAAAAAGAGACATGTCAATCAAAGCCAAAAAACTTAGACGCGAAGGATTTGTTACCGGTTGTATTTTCGGCCGTGAAATGAAAGAGAGCATTCCACTTAAAATGGAAAAAGCAGATGTTGAAAAACTTCTGAAAGTTGAGAACAAAGGTGGACAGGTAATGCTCGAAGTTGATGGTCAGACTTATGATGCACTGATCAAAGAAGTTGATTATAATCCATTAAAGGGTTATGTTGATGAGATTGATTTCCAGGCACTTGTAAGCAATGAGAAAGTTCATTCTGTTGCTGAGATCCATCTTGTCAACCTTGATAAACTTGCTGCCGGTGTACCACAGCAGATGTTACAGGAGATTTCTTTCAAGGCTCTTCCTGCTGCACTGGTAGAGAAAGTTGAAGTAGATGTCGGAGATCTCAAGGTTGGTGATACCATCCGTGTGGCTGATCTTCCGATCGCCAAAGACAAAGATGTTGATCTTATGACTGATGTTGATGCTACGGTTGTAACGATCACAGAAGTTCATGTAAAAGCTTCTGACCTTGAAGCTGAAGATGCTGACGCAGCCGAAGCAGCCGAAGCAACCGAAGCATAAAGTTATCATATGCAGAAAAAATCTGCTATATAAGAGAAGAGAACCTGCCGTTGGCAAGGTTCTCTTCTCTTATATTCGTTTTTCTGTATTATTTGATATATCCGATAAAGGTATTTCCACTTCCCGCCACCATAGCATTCATCTCATCCATAGTCACAGTCTGCGATGCCCCCGTATCCGGGTCAGAATATGTGATATCCGTCTTAGAATATCCGGTCATCAGGATCGCATGATCTGCACTTGTCAGAGCGATCACTGGGCAGCCTTTATTGATCACATACAATACCTGATCCAGCGTACAGCCCGTAAGATCTGTCTTCTCCGCCTCATACGATTTCATATACCGTTCACATGCTTCCAGTGAACTTTCTCCGCTCTCCTTTGTCACTACAACATTTTCAATAGAATACACCAGATCCCGGTTTCCTTTTTCCCATACATAAGCCTGTTCCGACGAGATCACAACACCGGAAATCTTCTCCGCCTTCTGGATCGCATAGCCGGCTTTATCGTAGATTCCGACCAGTTCACCCATACCATACACATAATATTTTACACGATCATCTTTTCCTTTCAGAACAATCGTCAGTGCATTTTCAGCTACCTGCTGATCCGGTTGGAGCAGCTTCACCTCCGTCTTTTCGATTCCCTCTGCAAAAGTAAACCGGTACTGCTTTCCCAGCTTCTCCGAACTGTATGAGGTAAGAGAAATCTTCGTATCTTTCTTTTCTACATTATTTGTAATATATTCCTGTGAAGTAACATTATAGATCTCTCCCGCTTTCGCAAGACGGTTCAGTGTCACCATATTTCCCTCGATCAAAATATCAGAAATATAGATCCCCTGATCTTCAAAGGAATACTCTGCTATTTTTTTATTTTTCGAATCATGGATCTCAAGCTGATACATCGGAGTTGTCTTCTCACCGGATGCCGTCTTTCCGGCATCGGAAGTCCGCAAAATTCCATAAATAAAATCTCCATTCAGGAATCCCAGCGGGCGAACGGCTTCATTCTTTGCCGCTTTCACACTATATTCATCCCCGCTGGAAAGATCCATCACCCGGATCTCCTTTGCCGCATCTTTCTCTCCGTCTGTCTGATAAGCAAGCTGATGTCCGTCATCAGAAACTGCATACTTTCCGGCTTCCAGACCTTTTGCAAGCACTTCCTGCTGGTTCTTATCAAGATCGATCCTGTAGAGGACCTGATCTGCAAGCACATACAGCAGCTCCTGTGCATGATTATAATAAACCATCTTTCCCAGCTCATCTTCTGCAATGGCAAAAGATTTTGTACTCGGAATAAAGCCTTTCTCCTGAATCAGATTGCTGTCCACATTAAAATAATAAATACCGACACCAACTTCTCCTTCATGCTCTCCCCGGTTCATATATCCATAAACCGCAAAGGCAATATTCCCATGATCGTCCATACTGATGATCCGTACCGCATGCTGATCATTCAGGCTCCTCACATCCTGTGTATCTTCCTCCGCAAAGCTGAAAACTTTCGTCAGCTCCTCATTTTTCTTATTATACATCCACAGAGTACGGTTCTGCACAAAGGCAAGGATCGAATCCTTTTTATTTGTCTCATAAGGCACATCTTCCGGCACGATTCCAAGCAGGATACCCTTTTGATCCATCACACTTCTGCTGCTGAACACTTCCTGAAGATCCCGGTTATAATCCAGCAGGTAGATCGTATCTCCCACCGACCGGATCCTGAAAAATTCTTTCACATTATACCGTGCCGTTTCCTCTTTATCATCCTGACAACGCACCTGATATTTTGCAAGAATGGATGTATAAACACTGTTGCTTTCTTTCAGACTCCACTGCACATCGCCCACGATCTCCGGGTTCAGGTCTCCCCACTGGATATGAGTAATATCTGAGTGGATATTGACGGTCTGGTAAGTCGTATTATCACTCTCTTCTCCCGGCTCAAGATACATACTCAGTGTATCTTCATCACTCTGATCCAATGCCTTTGCATGAAAATCTTTTGCAAATGTAAGACATTTCCACGCAGTAATCTCATCCGGCTTCTCGATCCGGGTGAAATAATTCACCTTTTTCTGTGCTTCACCACTTCCCAGTGTCAGAGTCAGCTTCAGCACCGCCTCCTGTGCTGACTGATCCAGGGCAGTCCCCAGTTCCAGCGTAACCTTCCCATCCTCTTCTTTGACTTTTCCTTCTGCGTAAGTATCTGCTCCATCCAGTGAATAAACTTTATAGCTGATCTTACTGATCTTATTTCCATTCTCTGCGATCTCAGCCTGAAGCGTTCCATTGCTCTCCAGCGGAGTGATCGTATCACGCATGGCAGTGACATCCATCTGGTCTACATACCCGGACAGAAGATTGATCTCCTGACCACTCACGGTAAAAGAAACTACCGGGAGTGTCGGCTCGCCCATTGTCATAATCTTATCGTCCGTCCCACGGTTCATCACATAATTACTTATCAACAATGCTCCGGCAAAAAATACCGCCAGCACGATTCCCTTTATTATTCTTTTTATCATTATTTATTCTCCCTGAAATCCCGTCGCCAGTGCTTATCCTTTTCTATGATCCTTTTCTATGATCCCTTTCTAAAATCCCGTCACCGATGCCTGCTCTTTTCTGAAAGAAGCCTGCCCAGTGTCGGCTGGATATTCAGAAATGCTTCACACTCTTCCAGCTTCTTTCTGCTCTCCGCTTCTATTGCCCCATCAGTCTTCCCCCTCCTGACTGCACGCAGCAGAATATTCTTCGGTGTATGTTCCATATCAATAAATTCCAGTACCTGGGTTTCATATCCCTCGCTTTCCAGATACTTTGCCCTCAGTCCATCTGTCACCAGTGCTGCGAACCGCTCTCTTAACAGACCATACTCCATCACCGTAGCAAGTACCTCCGGGGTCTCCCCCGCTTCAAACTGCTCATTGATCTCATGCTGGCAGCATGGAACGGAAAGGATCACTTTTGCATTCCAGCCAACTGCCTTCGCCAGTGCATAGTCCGTTGCCGTATTGCAGGCATGCAACGTCACCACCATGTCCACACGGTTTACTCCTTCATAATCTGCAATATCTCCCTCTAAAAACTGAAGCTTTTCATATCCGTACTTCTCTGCCAGCTCATTGCAGTGCCGGATCACCTCACTCTTCAGATCCAGTTCTATAATGCGTATGTCATATTTTTTCAATTCATGCAGATAATAATACATCGCAAAAGTAAGATACGACTTCCCACAGCCAAAATCCAGGATCGTCAGCTCTCTTCCCCTGTCAAGCTGCGGCAGGATATCTTCGATAAATTCCAGGAATCGGTTGATCTGCCGGAACTTATCAAATCTTGTATGCACGATTTTCCCGTCCTGCGTCATAACTCCAAGATCCTGCAGAAACGGAACTTTCACTCCTTCTTCCAGAATATACCGCTTTTTGCGGTTATGGGACAGGTCTGCCGCCTTTGCTCTGATCTTTTTCTGCTTTCTGCGGATCGTCACCTTTCCCTTTTTACTGATCAGCACTGTACAGTCCTGACTCACCGTTTCCAGTTGCATCTGTCCAAAACGCTCCATCACTGTAGCCAGGATCTCACCCGACGCTTCGGGATTTAAATTTCGGTGAAATGCCTGCGTCTTCGTAAACGCTTCTAATTGGAACATCAATTCCCCTCTTTTTTCCAGCGGACGTACTTTTATCTTCAAAATCCCCTGAACCGGTTCTGTTCCACACTCCAGCAGCACCGCAGTTCCTTCTTTTTCCTTTGGACTGCTGATGACTGCACGTATAAATTCTCTATTTAAAACTTCCTTCAGAAGCTTTTTTATTTCTTCCATATATATAACTCCATCCTGTCGTATGATACGACGGAAAATCTCTTTTCTTTCACTTTATCAATTCTTATTTTGCAGAATATTCCCGAAGATGTCAAGAGGTCAGACACCGGTTCCTGATGTCTGACCTCTCTTTCTTTCGTTATACGTAATACTGCTTTTTTTCCCATTCTTCCTGTTCCAGAAGAAATCCTTTCTCCCGGAGTGCAGCCTCGATCATATCCAGGGTTTCCTCACTGTCAGCCTCCACTACATGGTAATGATAATCTGAGGTAATATTCTTTAACGGACTGGATTTTCCCGTCTTGATATCATCTAAAAATTCCGCTGCCTTACGCCTGGAAGTAATATTCAGCTCCGCTTCCATATGTCCATAGACCCTGTGGTTTACCATGACATTTTTTACACTTCCTCCAAGATCCACAATAGAATATAATTCTTCTTCTACCTGGGCATCCGTATGCTTTACCTTAAATGTCCGCTGTACGGATGCATCCTCATTGAGAAGATAGCCCCTGTTAGTGGAAATGATCTCATGTCCTGCAGCACGGATCAGTGCAATATCCTGCACGATCACCTGACGGCTCACTGCATACTGTGCTGCCAGTGCTTTCCCGGATACAGGGACGGTGCTGTTCTTTATCTGATTTATAATGGCAGTTCTTCGTTCTGATCCTGTCATCATACCTCTTCCTTTCTACTACTGTGGTTTCTCTTCTTAATTTATAGCATGAAGGTTTTTCATGGAAATGTCAAGTATCGGTGCAGAATGTGTCAATGCTCCACTGGAAATATAATCAACTCCAAGTGCTGTCAGTCTGCCGATATTTTCCTTTGTCACATTTCCTGAACACTCTGTCTCTGCTCTTCCGTCAATGATCCGGATTGCCTCGCTCATATCTTCCGTTGACATATTATCCAGCATAATGATGTCTGCTCCTGCCTCTGCTGCCTCTTTTACCATTGCCAGATTTTCAACCTCGATCTCAATCTTTCGGACAAACGGTGCATATTCCTTTGCCATTTTGACTGCTGCCGTAACACTGCCTGCTGCACCGATGTGATTGTCCTTCAGAAGTACTCCGTCTGAAAGATTATACCGATGGTTGTAACCGCCACCGACACGGACTGCATATTTTTCAAAAATCCTCATGTTCGGTGTTGTCTTTCTTGTATCAAGAAGTTTCGTCTTACTTCCTTCCAGCAGAGCTGCTACGGAGTGTGTATAGGTTGCAATTCCGCTCATTCTCTGCAAATAGTTCAGAGCCACACGCTCTCCTGAAAGGAGAACCCGGATATCACCGGTCACCTTGCCCATCAACTGACCATTTTTGACTTCATCGCCGTCTTTACAGTAAAATTCTGTCTCCGTCTTATCATCCAGCAATTCAAAGACCCTGCGATATACATCCAGTCCTGCAATAATACCGTCCTGCTTGCAGATCAGTTCTACTTCTCCTTTGACATACTCCTTCATCACCGCATTCGTACTAACGTCCTCACTGGAAATATCTTCTTTTAAAGCCTCCAGGATCAGATGATCTGCCTGAAGTGTCATTGTAATTGTATTCATACCTGTTCTCCTCCAATTTTCTTTGCCGCACGCTTCGCAAACACCAGACTCTCCAATAGCGAATTACTTGCCAGCCGGTTTGCTCCATGCACTCCGTTACAGCTTGTCTCTCCCACAGCAAAAAGATGATCCATCGAAGTCTTACTGTCAGAATCAACCCATACTCCTCCCATAAAATAATGCTGTGCAGGAACAACCGGGATACATTCCTTCGTCACATCATATCCTTCTTCCAGACAATGATGGTAAATATTCGGGAAATGATTCAGTATTGTATCTTTATCAATCCGTTCCATGGAAAGCCATACATGATCTGTTCCGTCTTTCTTCATCTGTCTCCGGATCTCTTCTGTTACCACATCACGCGGAAGAAGTTCATTTACAAATCGTTCTTTATTCTTATCTAAAAGGATCGCACCCTCTCCCCGGACGGATTCCGAAATCAGGAAACGTCTTCCCGGCTTTGTGGAATACAGTGTTGTCGGGTGGATCTGCACATAATCCAGATGCTCCAGACGGATTCCATGCTTTTCAGAAATATCCAGTGCATCCCCTGTCAGATGTGGGAAATTGGTAGAATGCTGATATCTTCCTCCAATTCCACCGCTTGCCCAGATCGTATTATCTGCATAAATCTCCAGTTCCTGACCGTTCTGATCCTTTGCGTAAATTCCCCTGCAGACTCCATCTTCCACAATAATGTCTGTCATTGTAGTATATTCGTAAATTTCCACATTCGTAAGCTTCTTCACCTGTGCAAGCAGCTTACTTGTAATTTCTTTTCCTGTAACATCCTCATGGAAAAGGATTCTCGGTCTGGAATGAGCCCCTTCTCTTGTAAATGCATAGATTTCTTCCAACGGCTTATCTGTTTCCGGCTCTCTTCCTTTTTCCTGATTTCCTTCTTCAGCAGAATTACCTTCCGGAACATCTGACTCTTTCTGAAATTCAACACCATATCCGATCAGATCCTGAATGATCTCTCTGGAACTGCGGATCATAATATCTACTGATTCTTTCCTGTTCTCATAATGTCCCGCTTTCATTGTATCTTCAAAATAACTGTCGTAATCATCCTCATCATGAAGCATACAGATTCCACCCTGTGCAAGAAATGAATCACTGCTCTCTAAATCTGACTTTGTGATCATGATGATCTTTTTATCTCTGGGAAGATTCAACGCACTGAAAAGTCCTCCCACACCTGTTCCTACGATCACTGCATCTGCTTTCATTTTCATAACAAACTCCATTCTTCCGGCTCTTATTTTGCCAGTTCTAACATTCTCTCCAAAGGTTTTTTGGATTCTTCCCGAAGTGCATCATCCACAAAAACTTCATTTTCCCCGGTCTTTAAGACATGAAGAATCTTTTCCAACGTCACTTTTTTCATATTTCTGCATACAGGAAGCGTTTCTGTAAAATAGAATTTCTTTTCAGGATACCGTTTCTCCAGCTCATACAGGACACCACTCTCTGTACAGATGATCATCTCCTGTGCATCCGTCTCTCCCGCATAATTGATGATTCCGGTTGTACTTCCGATATAATCTGCCAGTTCCAGAACTGCCTGCGGACATTCCGGGTGTGCCAGCACTTCTGCATCCGGGTGTGCTTTCTTCGCATCCTGAATTTCTTCTACTTCCATATACTCATGTACGATGCAGAATCCTTCATTATAAATAAAATGCTTTTCCGGTACGAGTCCTGCAATATAATGTGCCAGGTTGCGATCCGGGATAAAGAAAATATTTTTATTCGGAAGGTTCTTTACGATCTTTACTGCATTTGCAGAAGTAACGCATACATCAGAATGACGTTTCAATTCTGCAGTTGAATTAATATAACAGACTACCGCAAGATCATCATACTCCGCACGCACTTTCTCGATCGTTTCAGGGGATGCCATATGTGCCATCGGGCAATCTGCTGCCATATCTGGCATCAGAACCGTCTTTTCCGGGTTCAGGATCTTGGCACTCTCACCCATAAAGGAAACTCCGCAAAATACAATCGTCTTTTCTTTCAGGCCTACTGCCACCTTGCTCAGATAAAAGGAATCTCCTATGTAATCCGCTATCTCCTGGATCTCAGGTCTTACATAATAATGAGCCAGGATCACCGCATCTTTTTCTTTCTTTAACTGCTCTATCTCTTCTTTGATCGTCATATCTGCACCTCTCTGTTTTTTCAAACTTTACTTTTCTGTGGGTTTTATTTTTCATAAGTTATGATGTCGGGGTCAAAAGGTCTTTCACCCACCTATGAGCAAGCTCATGTGGGCTTAGACCTTTTGACCCTGGCATCTAAGTTATTGATCAGCGTAAATTATAACACCGCAGTTTACAGGTGACAAGACAGATGTTTTGACAAAAAATAGTACGGAAAGGTTAAATGTTTGTGAAAAATGCCACAATCCTTTACTTTCCCGTACCTTTTCTTCATTTTTATATGGATCTGCTTTTATCTTTTTTCAATTTTCTTATTCTGTTTCTATTCTCTCCGATACTTTGTCATGCCTTTTTCTTCCTGCCAGCAGAACCGCCATAATTGCAGATGCTGCCGGAATTGTCAGCACGATCCCGAAAGTTCCGCAAAGTCCCTGTGCGATCTCAATACTGAGATAATTGGAATTAAAAAGCTGGTTAAACTGCACCTGATACGAAATAAATACCAAAAGACTGATCAAGGCACTGCCCGTAAATGCCAGAATCAGAGTATTTGTCATTGTTCCGATCATATCCTTTCCGATCTCGATCCCCGATTGAAAAATTTCCTTTGCCGTCAATGCAGGATTATGTAAATAAACTTCATAAAGTGCAGAAACAATCGACATTCCTACATCCATGATCGCTCCCAAAGAAGAGATCAGCACCCCTGCAAACAGTACATCATGGATCTGTAAACCGGTTCCTTCATTAATAAGGATCAGTCCCTCTGCTTCCGAACTGCTGAATCCATCAATATGGAGTAATCCTGACATCACAGTAAAGAATACCAGCGAGAAGAACATTCCAATCACAGTTGCCAGAATTGCAGCCGCTGTTTTTTTACTTTGTCCGTTTAACAACAGAAGTGTAACCGTTGTAGAAAGTACTGCTGCCAGAATACTTGTCCACACCGGTGACCATCCTGAAAAAACTGCCGGCAATAAGAAACCGATCACAACAAATAACGAATACAGTAATCCCAGAACTGCCCGGATTCCCTTACCACCGCCAATACAGATGACCGCAGCCACAAGAACTGCCGCACATGCCAGCATGGCAAACCGACGGTCATAATTAAATACCGTATAATACGGCTCAACTTTATCCGGCTGATCTACATTAATAATCAAAGGCATATTGACTCTGGCAAGAACATTATGCGTCTTTGTCAGATAATTTGTTACTTCTATGACCGTTCCTTTTTCTGTTCCTTCCGTCATTCTCACTTTCAGATTCTGTGTGCCAAGATAGATTTTCAGGCTTTCATCATATTCAATGTCTTCATCAGAAATCTCCACTACGATTCCTTGATCGTAGTGGAGCGTATCTGTAACATATCTTGAATAGGATTTATATCCGAAATTCTGTAGCAGCATCACCAGCAGTACAGTAAGAAAAATGATTCCGAGAACCAGACTGTCTTCTCTTATTTTTCTCAGCATATCCGTTCATCCTGTCCTTCTCTGTCTTTTTTAATTTTCTCTCTTTCTTGTCGCATATACAACCACAACACTTCCTGCTGCCAGCATCATCAGTCCTGCTGCTGCCACATCTGTTGCATCTCCGGTTTTAACTGTCGCTGTCTTTCCTGTCTTCTTCACGGAAGTATCATTTACATTTTCACTCTTTGGAGTACCTGGTTTTTTCGTACCAGGATCGGCTGTCTGACCGTCATTATTTGTTCCGGCATTGTCTTTTCCACCATTGGTATCTCCATTATTTCCAGGATTTTCTTTTCCATCCTCTTTCGCCGGAGTCTTCAGACCAGCCAGTGCATTTTCCAGTGTTTCACGGGCGGCATCAATTTCTGCCTGCGTCGCATCCTCATTTGCAAGCACTGCTTTTGCATTTTCATATGCATTCTGGAATACGCCCCAGCTCTCTGCTGTATAGTCTGCTTCTTTCAGGTTCTTTGCCTCTGTCCCACTGACCAGTTCCTGTAATGCAGAAGAGTCTGTCTTATTGATCGTAAACTGATCCAGCACTTCCATCGTATCTGCATAATAAGTTGTCATTGTATAAGAGGTGTCTGTTACGTCTATCTCTGTTACCGTTCTCCGGTAAGACTGATCCATCTTTGCTGAATACTCTGCATTTGGGGCTTTAATATCATAATATTTACTTCCGCTGGCGGAGTTTGCTGTCAGATAAAGGATTCCTGTCGGATTGGTCACACTGCTCTTCTCTCCCTGTGCCGTATCCGGAGTATATCCGTTCATCATATACGTTCTTGTATAGACATGATCGTGCCCCATCAGAACCACATCAATATCCAGGTCTGTAAATACCTGTGGCAGTTCTTCTCTTCTCGTAATAATATCAGAATCATTTACATGGCTTGCTGTTGAATAAATGGAGTGATGAAATACCACCGTCTTCCATTTCACATTTGGATTTGCGGCGATCGCTTCCTCAATAAACGCTTTATGCTCCGCTGTGGAACGGTTATTGGAGTTGATGTCTATAAATAATGTATTCTCATACACAAACCAATAATCCGATCCCGCTTTGGTCACACCCTTGTCAGCACTTTCATTTGGAAGATTAAAATGCTCATTATATGCCGCAGAACTGCTGTCATGGTTTCCGATCGACGTAGCACTCGGCAGAGATGTGAACGCTCCATTGAGATAGCCTGCATACTGGGTTTCATTACTTGCAGTATTGACCTGATCTCCTGCTGAGAGAAGGAAATCCGGGTTCAGCTTTGATGTAATAACATCGATCGTCTTATTCCATCCTTCCGTATCGCTTGCCACGTTTCCACCCGCACCGATCTGTGGATCTCCCACAAATGCAAAGCTGTAAGAGCCATCATTCACTCCGGTCTTAAACGTGTAGGTATCACTGACTGTTGTTCCATTTACCACCCTGTATACATATTCACTTCCCGGCTGAAGTCCGGTCAGTGTTGCCTGATTGGAATAAAAGCCCTGATCATTTGCTGCTCCTGATACTGCCTTTGCCGTCTCATATTTTTCCGGGAATGCAGCACCTGACTTCACTGCATACTGCACTTCGCCTGCCTCTGCTGTGTCCGCATACCATGTTACTCCCTGACTGGATGTGTCACTACCGACTGTAAGGAATACCGATTTCTGTGTTACTGGTGTTTCCGAACCATTTCCACCTGTTGTCTCATTATAATTTAATGTAAGATTCTGAAACTCAAAATAAATATCGGAGCTTGACTCACGATCATTATGAAGCTCTACAGAAAGGACATTTTCTCCTTCTGTAAGGAAATCTTTTACGTCCTCTTTGGTCAGAGTCAGATCTGCCTGCTTCGGTGCTCCTGCCGAAACGCCCGCATAAAAAAGATTGCCTGTCTGAGCATCCGTTGGCATATCTACTGACTTTACAAGATGTCCATTTATGTATACAGCTACTGCATCATCATGGAACAATGTTCCTGTAATGGATGTAAGCTGGTTCAGATTCGTTACATTAAATTTCGTTCTGAAAAAGAACGTCGGAACATCTGTCTTGGTCTGATCAATATACTGCTGAAGCAGAACCGTCGGTGTAAAGCCATCAAAGGAAGTCAGTACTCCTCTCTTTGCCCCAAATTTCCCTGCTGCCTTTTTCCATGCAGTATCGTCAAAACCTTTTTCTGTCCAGGCTGTCAACGATGCCGTTCCTGCAGCCGGATCTGTATTATCATCTAAATAATTCCATACTGTATTTTCATTGACTACTGTTGTAGAAGATTTCTGATTCTGTGTCTGTGCATGCACTACTGCCGGAACCATTAAAGCCGGTACTGCATTCAACGTGTACCCTGCTCCAAGTAAAACCGCCAGAGCTGTAACACTAACTTTTGTCGTAAGATTTTTTGCTTTCATTTTTTCTCCTCCTGATGTCGATCCCATCACTTTTTCTGCTTCCCTTTTCTCTAAAGCGGTCTCAATATAACATCATTTTCAGAGCGGAACAATCAATCTTACAAGCATTTAAAATTCTTTGAAATGAATTTAACAAAGAACCTGAGACTACACGGAAAAATTTTCTATATATTTACAAACTTCTCTGCCACTATCCTTGTTGATTCATTTGGAGGAACTTTTAAGATTTTCACTTTTTTCCCAAGAACCTCCGATAAAAGGTAATAACAATTTTTCCGGCACGATTTTGATAAAAATATGCAGAACTGTCATAGTTATCACGGACGGATTACGCTATAATGATAACGAAGAAGAATAACATTCATAATACGGGAGAATTTTATGGGAAAAATTAAGATCATTTTCTTTGATATTGACGGTACATTGCTCAGACTGCGGGCGAAAGAACTTTCTGAAAAGACAGTTGAAGCACTGAACCGCCTGAAAGCAAACGGAATCAGGCTCTGCATTGCAACCGGGCGAACACCGGTCAGCCTTCCCCATTTCAGTGGGATTGAATTTGATACATTCCTGACTTTCAATGGTTCTCTGTGCTACAACGACACAGAAACAATCTTCAGCAATCCGATCAGCCCGGATGATGTTCAAAAGCTCATCCGCAATGCCGACAGTCTCGGACGTCCGGTCTCTGTTGCCACTAAAAGCCGGCTGGCTGCCAATGGATTTGACATTGATCTGTCGGATTATTACTCGATTGCTCATTTACAATTAACAGTTGCGGAAGATTTTGAGCAGGTTTCCAATGAAAAAGTTTATCAGCTTCTGCTCGGTTGTCGCGAAACCGACTATTCTGCCATTTTAAAAGACGTAGATGGTGCAAAGATCGCTGCCTGGTGGGATCGTGCAGTTGATATCATTCCCGCCAATGGCGGTAAGGGTATCGGCATCCAGAAAGTACTGGAATACTACCATTTAGACAAATCCGAAGCCCTCGCCTTTGGTGACGGGAACAATGATATTGAAATGCTTCTCTCTGTAGGAACAGGTGTTGCCATGGGAAATGCTTCCCCTCAGCTAAAAGAAGTTGCCGATGAAATCTGCAAGGATGTTGCCGAGGATGGCATTTACGATTATTGCCTGACCCATGGACTGATCTGAGGATTCTATATATAAGATTACATTTACTAAGTAATGAACAGATTGGAGGAACAGAGAATGAAAAATCTGTTTGAACACACAAGTGCCCTTTGAGTAAAATATAGCAGCTATGAATATCGCACTGCTGATGATCGCACTTTATATATAGTAGTTTCAGGAAATGCAAAACCTCAGATGTACCGCCCAATGCAGGATGCCAATGCACTTGTCCTTGATGCGGTTAATATTGATCTTATGACTATGCATAAAGCAGATAATGATATATTGCAACAGATGGTTCTTGATTTTGTATCTGCTTATGGATTCCTTGGTTTTATGACAGCACTGCCGACAACGGTACAGTTTGTTACATATGAATCCGTATATCTTCCTAAAAACCACTTTATAAAAGAAGAAACTCTTTCAACAGAGGATTATCTTACTTACTTCTACCCTTTTGAAAAGCTTGATTTTCACAAGAAAGGTACGGAATCCGGATGGTCTGTTGCAGATAAAGATGAAATTGCTGTTGTGATGGCAATGGGTAACAGATGTGCTTTTCTTTTATGCTGACTGATGAAAGCTGTGAAATGAAATTGTGTAAGCACTGTGGTAAAGCATTTATCGCAAGCCGAAAGGGAAATGAGTTCTGCTCTCCGAAATGTAAAAATCAATATAATGTGTATAAGACAAGAGCTAAAAAGAATAATACTGATGAATAAAATCGTTTTTATAACGTTCAGGAGGTTTGCACGCAATGAGTGAAATCATTAAAACTAATACAGAATATTCAAAGTGGATTAAAGAAGTTTCTTTAAGATTCCGCAACAGCCAGATAAAAGCTGCAACAAAAGTTAATAGAGAAATGCTGTTATTTTACTGGTCTATCGGACATGATATATCAGAGAATTACAATGAAGTCAAATACGGAAAATCTTTTTTCAAAAATCTTAGTCTTGATTTGCAGGATGCACTACCTGATGTAAAATCATTTTCTGTAACTAATTTAAAATATATGAAATATTTTTACGATTTATACAACAATTCAAATCGTCAACAACTTGTTGACGATTCAGACACACGAATATGTCAACAAGCTGTTGATGATTGTATTTTTATGATTCCGTGGGGACATCATATTCAGATAATTAATAAATGTAAGGGTAATTTAGATAAGGCTTTGTTTTTTGTTAAAAAGACATATGAAAACAACTGGTCAAGAGCCGTCCTTTTAAATTTTCTCGATACAAACTTGTATGAAAGAGAAGGTAAAGCCATTACAAATTTTGAAAAGCTGCTTCCTGATATTGGCAGCGATCTTGCCAGAGAAATCACAAAAGACCCATATAATTTTGATTTTCTAACTCTTAGAGAAGGGTATGACGAAAAAGAATTGAAAGATGCACTCATGGATAATATCCAGGAATTTCTTCTTGAACTAGGTCGTGGATTTGCTTTTGTCGGTAGAGAATACCGGCTTGTTGTCGGAGATACTGAACAATTTATTGATATGCTGTTCTACAACATACAAAAACACTGTTATGTTGTAATTGAAATAAAGACAAGGACATTTGATCCCGGAGATATGGGGCAATTAGGAACTTACATTGCAGCAACAGACGGAATACTACTATAACCGTTATTAATTAACTGGACTTTTGAATTGGCAACGTATCAACCACCACC